>ERZ1739169.60-NODE-60-length-36677-cov-16.317569_pt1 | contig 36677 bp, 38 predicted proteins | sample MGYA00581756_ERZ1739169 | MGnify/ENA primary metagenome ERZ1739169 (study PRJEB40789, sample SAMEA7425667) | Salamandra salamandra | biome: salamander skin | place: Germany | collected 2020-03 | study: cvxcv | reverse complement strand
CCACGCCAGGCCGCCGCCCGCCGCGGCCACGCCCAGGCAGACGAAGGCCGCCAGCCACAGCAGGGCGGGCCAGAAGGCGATGCCGGACGGACGGCGCCAGGCGATCTCGGCGGGCGTTTCCTCGCGCTGGCTCAGGATCTCGACCCGCATGGCGTCGGCGAACTCGCGTTCGGCCTGGGCGTCGGGCGCGTTGCCGGCGTCCTGCGCGGCGGCCGCGTCGGCATCGACCACGTTCTGCATCTCGCCCAGCTTGCCGCTGGACCATTGCTGGTTCTGCTTCTGCCGGCGCGCCTCGCGCTCGCGGCCGCCGGCCAGGTCGAATTCGCCGTTCAGCGCCACCACGATGGCGAATTTCTCCGTCATCACCACTTCGGCCTGGTTGTCCTCGCGCAGATAGTCGCGCGCATCGTAGGGCAGCACCACGTCGACGCCGCCCAGCGTGTCGTGCATGGTGGCCGCGCCATGGCCCGATTCCAGCCCGTGGCGCACGAAGGCGCCGCGCAGCGGGAACACACCGTCATTCAGGAGCGCGACGCGTTGGGTCGGCTTGGCGGGCCGCACCAGGAACGGCTGCACCAGCGCCTGTTCCTCCGCGCTCAGCCGCCGCAGCGGCTGGCCTTCCTGCTTGAGTTCGCGCAGCGCGCCCTTGTTGTCACTGCGGCGCGCCATGTAGGTGATGGCGCTGATGACCGACCAGACCAGGATGATGAGCATCAGCCCGATGCGAAGGGTGTTGGCATCCATTGTTCTGTTTTTCCTCTTTCCTCACGTCGCGGCGGATCATAGCCACCATCCGTCCCGGAATTTCTAGCGCGAGCGTCAAAACATGACAATAATTAACAGAACCACCCATCCGGCGGCCCCGTTCACCACCTCGCGCCGCGCGCCAGACGGCCGATCGCGGGCTGCGCGCGCCCAAACTGTTTTAGAATCCCGGTCATGGAATCCCGCCTTCTCGACATCCTCGTCTGCCCCCTGTGCAAGGGCCGCCTCGAACACGACCGGACCCAGGCCGAACTGGTCTGCCGCGCCGACCGCCTGGCGTTCCCGCTGCGCGACGGCATTCCCGTCATGCTTGAATCGGAAGCGCGCTCGCTGGACGACGCCCCCGTTTCTTCCTGACCCGCCCGCATCGTGAGCTTCATCGCCCTGATCCCGGCGCGGACCGCCTCGACCCGCCTGCCCGACAAGCCGCTCGCCGACATCGCCGGCAAGCCGATGGTGGTGCGCACGGCCGAGCGCGCGGCGCAATCGGGCGCCGCGCAGGTCTACATCGCCACGGATGACGCGCGCGTCCAGGACGCCGCCCGGGCCCACGGCCTGCGCGCCCTGATGACGCGCGGCGACCATCCCACCGGCACCGACCGCCTGGCCGAGGCCGTGGAACAGCTGGGCCTGCCCGACGACGCCATCGTCGTCAACGTGCAGGGCGACGAGCCGCTGATCGAACCCGAACTCATCGACGCCGTGGCCGCCCGCCTGGCCGACAGCCCGGAGGCGGACATCGCCACCTGCGCCTGTCCGCTGGCCGACGCCCAGGCGCTGTTCAACCCCAATGTGGTCAAGCTGGTCTGCGCCGTCGACGGCCGCGCGCTGTATTTCTCGCGCGCGCCGATCCCGTGGGCGCGCGACGCGCTGGCCGGCGGCGAGCGCGTGCTGGCCGAGGGCCTGCCCGCCTGGCACCACATCGGCCTGTACGCCTACCGTGTGTCGTTCCTGCGCCGCTACCCGACCCTGCCGCAAGGCGCGCTGGAACGGTTCGAGTCGCTGGAGCAGCTGCGCGCGATGGAGCACGGCCACGTCATCGTCGTCCATCGGGCGTCGCACCCTCCGGCCGCCGGCGTAGATACCCCCGCCGACCTGGAACGCGTTCGCTTGATCTATAGCAAACAGATATAAGGGTTATTTCGCATGGCGCGGCCCCGCAGAGGCTGCTGCGTTGCGGCATAATCGCTCGGATCACAAAAATTAAACCCCATTCAGGAGCACTCATGCGTCTCATCTTGCTCGGACCTCCCGGCGCCGGCAAAGGCACTCAGGCCGCGTTTCTCACCCAGCATTTCGGCATTCCCCAGATTTCCACGGGCGACATGCTGCGCGCCGCGGTCAAGGCCGGCACGCCCCTGGGCATCGAAGCCAAGAAGGTCATGGATGCCGGCGGCCTGGTCTCGGATGAGATCATCATCGGCCTGGTCCAGGACCGCCTGAAGCAGCCCGACTGCGCCAACGGCTACCTGTTCGACGGCTTCCCGCGCACCATCCCGCAAGCCGACGCGCTCAAGAGCGCCGGCGTCAAGCTGGACTACGTGGTGGAAATCGAAGTCCCCGAAGAAGACATCATCGAACGCATGAGCGGCCGCCGCGTGCACCAGCCCAGCGGCCGCAGCTACCACGTGCGCTTCAACCCGCCCAAGGTCGAAGGCAAGGACGACGTCACCGGCGAAGACCTGATCCAGCGCGACGACGATCGCGAGGACACCGTCCGCAACCGCCTGAACGTGTACCGCCAGCAGACCCGTCCGCTGGTCGACTATTACTCGACGTGGGCCCAGCAAAGCCCCGCCGACGCGCCGAAGTATCGCAAGATCTCCGGCGTCGGCGCGGTCGAGGAAATCAAGTCGCGCCTGTTCGACGCGGTCAAGAACTGACCGGGCGCTTCGATGGCTCCAGGCCTTCGGCGCCGGCCGGACGCGATGCGTTCCGGCCCCGGCCCGAAGGCCTTGTCGCATCCGGCGCCCGCCGCGCCGCTTTCATCCCTTGAATTGATCTGGTGGTAGAGACATGGAAATCGCGAACAAGGTATTCATCGTTACCGGTGGCGCATCCGGCCTGGGCGCCGGCACCGTGCGCATGCTGGTGGCCAACGGCGCCAAGGTCGTCATCGCCGACCTGCAGGACGGCCCTGGCGAGGAACTGGCCAAGGAACTGGGCCAGCGCTACGTGCACTGCGACGTGACGCAAGAGGCCGACGGCCAGCGCGCCGTCGCCGCGGCCAAGGAACTGGGCGCCCTGTTCGGCCTGGTCAACTGCGCCGGCGTGGCGCCCGCCGCCAAGATCGTCGGCAAGAACGGCGCGCACCCGCTGGACCTGTTCCAGAAGGTCGTGTCGATCAACCTGATCGGCAGCTTCAACATGATGCGCCTGGCCGCCGAGGCCATGAGCGGCAACACGCCCGAGCCCACCGGCGAGCGCGGCGTGATGATCAACACGGCCTCGGTCGCCGCGTTCGACGGCCAGATCGGCCAGGCGGCCTACGCCGCCTCCAAGGCCGGCGTGGCCGGCATGACCCTGCCGATCGCCCGTGACCTGGCCAAGACCGGCATCCGCTGCATGACCATCGCCCCCGGCATCTTCGGCACCCCGATGATCTTCGGCATGCCGCAGGAAGTGCAGGACTCGCTGGCCGCCAGCATCCCCTTCCCCGCCCGCCTGGGCCGCCCGGAGGACTACGCCAAGCTGGTGCAGAGCATCATCACCAATGACATGCTGAACGGCGAGACGATCCGCCTGGATGGCGCCATCCGGATGCCCCCGAAATAAAAATGCCCCCACGCCCCCCCAATTTCCCGGGGGGCTTTTTTCTTTTGCAGTCACCTCAATGAGCCTGTTCCGTTCCGCGGCCACCGTCAGCAGCCTTACCCTGCTGTCCCGTATTTCCGGCCTGGTCCGCGACGTCCTGGTGGCGCGCGCTTTCGGCGCCGGCCCCATCACCGACGCCTTCTGGGTCGCCTTCCGCATTCCCAACCTGCTGCGGCGGCTGTTCGCCGAGGGCGCCTTCGCCCAGGCCTTCGTGCCGATCCTGGGCCATGCCCGCAACAACCGCTCCGAGGCCGAAGTCCGCACGCTGCTGGACCGCGTGGCGCTGCTGCTGACCATGGCGCTGATGACGGTCACGCTGATCGGCATCATCGCCGCGCCGTGGGTGGTGTCGGCCATGGCCAGCGGCCTGCGCGGCGCGGCCCGCGATACCGAATTCGGCGCCGCCGTCTGGATGACGCGGATGATGTTCCCCTACATCTTCTGCATGTCGCTGATCGCGTTCGCCTCCGGCGTGCTCAATACCTGGCGCCGCTTCGCCGTGCCGGCGTTCACGCCGGTGCTGCTGAACCTGGCCATGATCGCCGCCTGCCTGTGGCTGGCGCCGCGCATGGACGTGCCGGTCTACGCGCTGGCCATCGGCGTCATGGCCGGCGGCGTGGCGCAACTGGCGGTGCAATGGGTCGCGCTGGCGCGGCTGGGCATGACGCCGCGCTTTTCGCTGCGCTTTCGCGAGGCCTGGGCCGACCCCACCGTGCAGCGCATCCTCAAGCAGATGGCCCCGGCCACGCTGGGCGTGTCGGTGGCGCAGATCTCGCTGCTGATCAACACCAACATCGCCACCTGGCTCACGCCCGGCAGCGTCACCTGGCTGTCGTTCGCCGACCGCCTGATGGAATTCCCGACCGCCCTGCTGGGCGTGGCCCTGGGCACCGTGCTGCTGCCCAGCCTGTCGGCGGCCCACGCCCGCGACGACCACGACGGCTACAGCGCCCTGCTCGACTGGGGCCTGCGGCTGGTGCTGCTGCTGGGCCTGCCCGCGGCGGTGGGCATGGCGCTGCTGTCGGACGGCCTGGTGGCCACGCTGTTCCACTACGGCGCGTTCTCGTCCCAGGACGTGCTGCAGACCCGGCTGGCGGTCATGTCTTATTCGGCCGGCCTGATCGGCCTGCTGGCGGTGAAGATCCTGGCGCCCGGCTTCTACGCCAAGCAGGACATCCGCACCCCGGTGAAGATCGCCATCGGCGTGTTGATCCTGACCCAGCTGATGAACGTCGCGCTGGTGCCGCTGATGGCCCACGCCGGCCTGGCGCTGGCGATCGGCCTGGGCGCCTGCCTGAACGCGCTGGCGCTGCTGATCGGCCTGCGCCGCCGCGGCGTCTACCGGCCCGGCGCCGGCTGGGGCCGCTTCGCCCTGCGCCTGGTTCCGGCCCTGGCGGCCCTGGCCGCGCTGCTGGTGTACGCAGATGGTCGTATTGACTGGATCGCCCTGCAGGCCCATGCCGGCCATCGCGCGCTCTGGCTGACGGGCGTATTGGCGGCCAGTGCGGCCGTCTACTTCGGCATGTTGTTACTGTTTGGGTTCCGTCCCCGGGACTTCGGACGCCGGTCCGCCCACTAATTTCCGGGGTTCGCACCCCAATCTCGGCAAAAAGCCGGCTACCCGCCGGCTTTTTTTTGCATTTGATTCGTCAAGAATTGACAAGCGGCCGGTAATCTTTGGTAAAAAACCTTTATTATTTACAAATTGCCATCGAAAGGATTCCCGCCTGGCTACCCAGGCGGCAGCTTGAAGTGAAGTACGCCCAAGGACAACCCATGGCGGACCAAGTCATCAATTGGTTACTGCTGCTACGCTCCGGTAAAGCGACGGCGCAGGACTACAACGATTTCCTGGCGTGGCGCGCGGCCGACCCCCTGCATGAGAATGCCTGGCAACAATTGACGGGCACTCTGGCGGGTTCAGGCTTTGGCCGGCTGGGCGACGCCTATCCTGCCGGTTACGCCACGACCGCCTCGCCGCCGCCCCCACCGCAGGTGGCGCCCGCGCCTGCCGTCACGCCCCCCGTCGTCGTGCCGCCGCGCCGGCGCTTCCTGACGGGTTCGCTCGCGCTCGCCAGCGCGGGCGCCTGCGCCGCTTACGTCGGCAATGCCTTCTACCCCTTGAGCAACGTCGCGGCGGATGCCGCCACGGCCACCGGCGAGCGCCGCCGCTACCAGCTTTCCGACGGCAGCCAGTTGCTGCTGGACGCGCGCAGCCGCGTCAACCTGGACTTCACCCCCGCCTACCGCCAGGTGCGGCTGCTGGACGGCGCCGTCACCGTGTCGGTGGCGCCGGACGCCCGCCGGCCCTTCCTGGTGCAGACCGCCGAGGGCACCGTGCGCGCCCTGGGCACCCGCTACATGGTGCGCCAGCAGGCCCAGCGCACGGTGGTCGTGGTGCACGAGCACGAGGTGGTGGTGGAAACCATGGCCGGCGCCCACGGCATCGTGCGGGCCGGCACCGGAGCGCGCTTCGACGCCTCGCGCATCGACACCCCGCGCGCCGAGCTCATGGCCGAGGCCGCCTGGGAATCGGGCTGGGTCGACGCCCGCGGCCGCCCGCTGGCCGAGATCATCGCCGCCCTGCGCCCCTATCGCAGCGGGTCCCTGCGCGTCTCCATGGCCGCCGGCGGCCTGCCGGTGTCCGGCCATTTCCCCCTCGACGACACCGACGCGGCGCTGACCGCGCTCGAAGACACGATGCCCATCCACGTGCGGCGCTATACGCCCTGGTTCGTCTCGATCAACGTCGCGGCCTGACCACGCCGGCTGACACGGGGCTGTAACGAAAAGCCGCTTCCGTTGTATACTCAGCACGGTGTTTTTATCCAGTAGGCGCAGCAGGGCCCACCAGGCGTTGATTCCTTCGATGCCCGCGCGGTCTGAAGCCCGGGTCAAGCTACCCGGGCCCTGCAGTCCGAGGCTTTCCTCGCAGCGCCCCCCGCCCGGTTGACGGGCGCTCCATCGGCAGACACGGCATTTAAAGCTTGCAATCCCCCGGGGACTTGCTAAAATGTTCGACTTTGCCGAATTCAACTTACATAGCAACATGGCCAATACCGCCCAAGCCCGCAAGCGCGCTCGCCAATCCGTTGAGCGCAACAAGCACAATTCCAGCCTGCGCTCGATGCTGCGCACCGCCATCAAGCGCGTTCGCCAATCCATCGCCGCCGGCGACAAGGCTGCGGCTGGCGAAGTGTTCCAGAAGGCGTCGAGCGTGATCGATCGCGTGGCTGACAAGAACATCATCCACAAGAACAAGGCCGCTCGCCACAAGAGCCGCCTGGCTGCCGCCATCAAGGCGCTGGCCTAAGCCATTATGCCGCCCTGCCTTGCAGGGCGTCATGAATACGGCAAATGAAGAAGGATGCCCGCGGGCATCCTTTTTTGTTGCCTGGCGTTGCCTGCCGCCATGGCCATGGACCATGACGCCACTGCCGAGTGACAGTGGCCCACGGCAACTGTATCCGCCCGTCAGTCCTGCCGGGCCGCGAGGCGGGCGCGGATCTGCTGGGCCTCGTCGCGCAGGGTCGCGGTGAAGGCGTCCACCAGCGGATTCTTGGGCCGGTGCTCCGGAAACACCAGGTTGACCCGGAACGGGAACGACCGCCGCAATGGCCGGATATGCAGGCCGCGGCCGATGAAATCCAGCGCCGTCAGCGGGTTGACGATGGCCAGGCCCAGCCCCTGGCGCACGAAGGCGCACACCGAGACCGCCGTCGGCGTCTCGATGATCGCGCGCCGCAGCACGCCCTCGGCCGCGAAGGCCTCGTCGATCTGGATCCGGTAGGGATCGCTGGACGACAGGCTGACGAACGGTTCGCCGGCGAAATCGGCCAGTTCCAGCGCCGGCCGCGCCAGCAGGCGATGGCCGTCGGGCAGCACGCAGACCTCGTCCACTTCCAGCAATAATTCCAGCCGGGTGCCGGCCGGCTCCAGCTCGTGCTCGGTCAGGCCCAGGTCATAGCGCTGGGCCGTGAGCCATTCCTCCAGGAACGGCGATTCCTGCGCCTCCAGCGCCAGGCTCACGCCCGGGTAGTCCTGGCTGAAGCGCCGGAAGGCGCCCGGCAGCAGCGAATGGGAAAACGCCGGCAGCGCGATCACCGCCAGCTGCCCATCCTGGAACGCGCGCAGGCGCGCCGCCGTGGACGCCACACGCTCCAGCCCGGCGTATGACTGCCGCACCTCGTCGTACAGCGCCAGCGCCGGCATGGTGGGCCGCAGGCGGCCGCGCACGCGCTCGAACAGGGCGAAGCCGATGGTCTGCTCCATGCGCGCCAGCTCCCGGCTGACGGTGGGCTGCGAGGTGAACAGCAGGTCGGCGGCCTTGGTCACGCTGCCGGCGATCATGAGGGCGCGGAAGACTTCGATGTGCCGATGCGTCAACATGCCAAACCCATATCAGGAATGAATCGATGTGGAAAATCTAAGCATTTTACTGGATGACCCGGCGCAGGCATGATGCTGCCCTGATTCCCTACCCCGTCACCGCTACAAGGTTCACCCCGCAATGGCTTTCGATCCGCGCCAACTCACCCAACTCGCCGCCGAGCACGGCACCCCGCTGTGGGTCTACGATGCCGCCGTCATCCGCGAGCGCATCGCCCAGCTGCGCCGATTCGATGTCATCCGCTACGCGCAGAAGGCCTGCTCCAACCTGCACATCCTGCGCCTGATGCGCGCCGAGGGCGTGATGGTGGACGCGGTGTCGCTGGGCGAGATCGAACGCAGCCTGGCCGCCGGCTTCGAGCCCGCGGGCGAGCCGGCCGGCGTGGTGTTCACGGCCGACCTAATCGACCACGCCACCCTGGCCACCGTCATCAAGCACGGCATCACCGTCAATGCCGGCTCGCTCGACATGCTCGAACGCGTTGGCCAGCACGCGCCGGGGCACCGGGTGTGGCTGCGCATCAACCCGGGCTTCGGCCACGGCCACAGCAACAAGACCAACACCGGCGGCCCGCAAAGCAAGCACGGCATCTGGATCGACGACGTCGCGGCCGCCATCGGCATTGTGCGCCGCTACGGCCTGAAGCTGGTCGGCATCCACATGCACATCGGCTCGGGCGTGGACTACGGCCACCTGTCGAGCGTGTGCGACGCGATGGTCGACGTGGTCGCATCGATGGACCACGACATCGAGGCCATTTCGGCCGGCGGCGGCCTGTCGATTCCGTATCGCGAGGGCGAGCCGCGCATCGACTGCGACCACTACTTCGAGCAATGGGACGCGGCCCGCAAGCGCATCGAGCAGCGCCTCGGCCATGAGGTGCGCCTGGAGATCGAACCGGGCCGCTTCCTGGTGGCCGAGGCCGGCGCGCTGGTGGCCGAAGTGCACGCGATCAACCGCCGCCCCGAGCGCGATTTCGCGCTGGTGGACGCCGGCTTCAACGACCTGATGCGCCCGGCGATGTACGGCAGCTACCACCGCATCTCGGTGCACGCGCCGGACGGCGCCACGCCGCCGACGGCCGCGACCCGCGTCGCCGTGGCCGGCCCGCTGTGCGAATCGGGCGACGTCTTCACGCAGGACGCTGGCGGCGTGGTCTCGGATCAGTCGCTGCCGCAGCCGCGCATCGGCGACTTCCTGGTGTTCCACAATGCCGGCGCCTATGGCGCGTCGATGTCCTCGAACTACAACACCCGGCCGCTGGCGGCCGAAGTGCTGCTGGACCGCAACGAGGCGCGCCTGATCCGCCGCCGCCAGACGGTCGCCGACCTGCTGGCGCTGGAGCAATAAGGCAAGGCGCGGCCGTGGCGAACGCGACGGCCGCGCGATCGGGCAGGATCAGGTGGGAAAGGCTTCGCGCAAGGCGAAGGTGGCCTGCTTGAACACGCCCAGGTCGGTGCCGACCGCGACGAAGTGCATGCCCATGTCCAGGTAGCGGCGCGCATCGGCCTGCACCGGCGCCAGGATGCCCACCGCCTTGCCCTGCGCGCTGACGCGCTGGTACAGGTGGCGAATCGCCTCCTGCACTTCCGGGTGGCCCGGATTGCCCAGGTGGCCCAGGGCCGCGGCCAGGTCCGACGGGCCGATGAAGACGCCGTCCACGCCCTCGACCGAGGCGATCGCGTCGACCGCCTCGATGCCGGGGCGGCTCTCGATCTGCAGCAGCACGCAGATGTTGTCGTTGATGGTCTTCAAGTAATCCGGCACGGTGCCGTAGCGGTTGCTGCGCTGCATGCCGGCCACGCCGCGGATGCCCTGCGGCGGATAGCGCGTGGCGGCCACGGCGCGGCGCGCGTCGTCCTCGGATTCGATGAAGGGGATCAGCAGGTTGTAGAAGCCGATATCGAGCAGGCGCTTGATCTCGACCGGATCGTTCCAGGTCGGCCGGCCGATGGCGGCGCTGGCGCTGCCCTGCAGGGCCTGCAGCTGCTGCAGGAACATCGGCACGGTGTTGGGCGAATGCTCGCCGTCCAGCAGCAGCCAGTCGAAGTCGGCCAGGCCCGCGACTTCCGCGGTGATGTGGCTGGACATGCACATCCAGAAACCGATCAGGCGCTCGCGCGCCAGGATGCGTTGGCGAAAGCGGTTGGGCAAGGGTGAAGTCATCGCTGCGGGTTTCCCATCGTATTGAACCCCCGGCGCCGCCCGGCGCGCGGGGGGGAGTTGATACCGGACGCTAGTCCATGCGGGCGCCGGAGGCCTTGGCCGCCGCGCCCCACTTGGTGATTTCGGATTGGACGAAGGCCGAGAACGCCTTGGGGTCGTCGCCCACCACCACGAAGCCTACGCTTTCCAGCTTCTGCCGGATATCCGGTGAAGCCAGGGCCTTGACGGTCGCCTGGTTCAGGCGCTGGATGACCGCGGGCGGGGTCTTGGCCGGCGCCGACAGGCCGAACCAGGACTCGGCGGCAAACCCCGGATAGCCCGATTCCGCCACCGTGGGCGTGTCCGGATAGGCCGGGTTGCGCTGGGCGCTGGCCACCGCCAGGGCGCGCAGCTTGCCCGACCTGACCTGCGGCAGCAGCGAATCCTGGTTCAGGAACATCACCGAGACACGGCCGCCGATCATGTCGGTGATGGCGGCCGCGCCGCCCTTGTAGGGCACGTGCACCAGGTCGAGCTTGGCGGCCTGCTTGAGCATTTCCATGGCCAGATGGCCGGACGAGCCGTTGCCCGAGCTGGCGTGGGTGTACTTGCCCGGATTGGCGCGCACCAGCTTGATGAAGTCGGCGAAGTTGGTGGCCGGGAATTCCATGTTGGCCACCAGCACATTGGGGCCGGTGGCCAGCAGCGAGATGTGGGCGAAGTCGCTGTCGCGGTACGGCATGCTCTGGTAGAGCGAATAGCTGATGGCGTTCGAGCCCACGCCCGACAGCAGCAGCGTGTAGCCGTCGGGCTCGGCCTTGGCGACCACATCGGAACCGATGTTGCCGTTGGCGCCGCCCTTGTTCTCGACCACGACGCTCTGGCCCAGTTCCTTGGACAGCTCGGCGGCCAGCAGGCGTCCGACCGCGTCGGTGCTGCCGCCCGCGGGGAACGGCACGATCAGCTTGACCGGCCGCGTCGGCCAGTCCTGCGCCAGCAGCAGCCCCGGCGCGACCGCCGCGGCCGCGCCCAATGCCAGCGCGGCCAGCCCCAGCCGGCGGCGCGCCGGCGATGTCTTGTGTTGCATGGTTGTCTCCTTGTGGTGTTTTTCTAATGCTTGCCGCCCGGTGGCCGGGTCGGTGGATCAACGCGCGGGCAGGCCCGCGCGGCGGGAAAAACGTCATGCGACCGGACGGAGCGCTCAGTCCAGCAGATAAGGCACCGCGGCGCGCGCGCAGATCTCGCGCAGGCGCGTCGCCAGTGCCGTAGGGATCGGGATGCCCTGTTCGCGGCGGCGCGCGCGCTCGGCGGCCTCGGGCTCGCCGGCCACCAGCACCGGCTCGTCGGGCCGCGCGGGCGGCGTGTCGTGCAGCGTGTCGATCAGGTCGTCCATGTCAGACTCGAACGAGCCGCTGGCGCGGAACGCGTCGGGATTGAGCGCCAGGAAGAAGTGGCCGACGTCATCGGGCTCGCCGGGGCGGCGCGTGACATTGCGGCGCGCCGCCAGCGCGCTGCCGCTGAGCGTGCCGCCCAGGATCTGCGCCATCATCGCCAGGCCGTAGCCCTTGTGGCTGCTCATGGCCGGCGTGCCGCCCAGCGGCGTCAGCCCGCCCTCGGGATGCTTGAAGATGAACTGCATGGCGCTGTCGGCCGCGGTGACCGGCTCGCCCTGCCCGTCCACCGCCCAGCCCGGCGGCAGCGGCTTGCCAAGGAAGTCATAGACCTTGACCTTGTTGGCCGCGACGGTGGTGGTGGCCATGTCGAGCACGAACGGCTCGTTGTGCGCGGCCGGCGCGCCGAAGGCGATGGGGTTGGTGCCCAGCATGGGCATGGCGCCGCGCGTGGGCACCATGATGACGCCGTTGGCGCTGCTGGTGACCAGCCCGACCACGCCGCGCTCGACGGCGATGCGCGCATAGACGCCGGCCGCGCCGAAGTGATGCGAATTGCACACCGAGACGGCGCCCACGCCATGCTCCAGCGCCTTGTCGACGGCCAGGTTCATGGCCTGCGCCGATACCGGATAGCCCAGCCCGCCCATGCCATCGAGCAGCGCGCTGGCGCCGCCGTCGCGCACCACGCGCGGGCGCGCATCGAGCTTGAGCGAGCCGGCGCGCAGTTTGTCCTCGTACGCGGGCAGCATCGAGATGCCGTGCGAATCGATGCCCAGCAGATCCGTCTCGGCCATCAGGCCCGCGGTGATGGCGGCCAGGTCCGGCGCCATGCCCCATGCCTGCAACACAATCAGAATCTGCTCCCGCACCTGCCCCGCCGATGCCGCTGTTCCTGCCGAACCATTGCCTTGCACGCGATCTCTCCTGCTGTTGTCAGTGTGAAGCTCCCGGACGGCGCGCGGGCCGGTCAATCGCGTTCGCGGTCGACCAGCCGGTGGCGGGCCTGGCCCAGGTGGAATTGCATGGCGACCCGGGCGCGCTCGCCGTCCTGGGCGCGGATCGCCTCGAGGATGGTGGCGTGCTCGTCCAGGACGCGCTGGGCGCGCTGGCGCGACCCGGTGCGGGTCAGGTTGAGCGTCAGGCGCATGAAGCCGTTGATGGACTCGTGGATGCTTTCCAGCACGCCGAGATAGAAGTCGTTGCCGGTGGCCTCGGTGATGCTGGCATGGAACGCCAGATCGGCCTCGGCCGACATCTGGCCGCGCGCCAGGCTGTCGGCGAAGGCGGCGTGCGCGGCCTCGATCTTCTGCAATTGCTCGTCGGTGCGGCGCAGCGCCGCCAGCCGCGCGGCGTCGCCTTCCAGCGCCACGCGCAGTTCCTGCGCGCGCAGGTAGGCGCCGACGTTGCCGACGTCGCTGAAGGCGGTCAGGCGCGGCGCCGGCTGGTGGCTGACGAAGGTGCCCAGGCCCTGGTGCGCGGTGATGAGGCCGTCGGCGCGCAGCCGCAGCAGGGCTTCGCGCACCACTGGCCGCGATACGCCGAAGCGCTCGGAGATCTCGTTCTCGGAAGGCAGCTTGTCGCCGACGTTGAGATTGCCGGCGACGATCTGCTCGAAGATCTGGCCGTACAGCTGATCCGCCAGCCGCACGCGGTGGCCGCGTTCCAGCACCAGCGCGCCCATGGCGTCCGGCTCGGCGGACGCGGACGGCGCGGACGGGGGCGATGCTTTGGGTCGGGCCACGGAGCCTCCTAGGGCCTGTTAACAGCGCTCATCGTACCGTCAATGCCGCGCGCGCGGCCATCAGGCCGTGACGGTTTCGCGGTCCCACTCGGCCAGCGCGCGCGCCACCGGCGCGACCCGTTCGCGCTCGGCGCTGGAGATGCCGGTCAGCAGCGGCAGCATCGGGCCCATGTCGGCCACGCCGGACAGGGTCACGGCGTCGTGCAGCACGCGGATCGGGCTGATCGCGTCGCGGCAATCCTCCAGGCCCAGGTAGTGGGCGCGCACCGTTTCAGCCTCATCGTAGCGGCCTTCCTTGAGCAGATGCAGCAGGCGCATCGAGCCGCGCGGGGCGACGCAGACCGAGCCGGAGGTGAAGCTCTTCAGGCCGAAGTCGCGATAGTGGACGATGGCCGGGCGTTCGCCGATGCCGCTGACCACGCGGTTGGCGTCCACGCTTTGCAGCAGCGCCGACAGATAGGCGTCGCGCGCCGGCTCCTCGCGCACCACCGCGTACTTGAACGCGACGATGCGGCCTTCCTCGACCAGGCGCGCCGCCGTGGCCGGCGCCAGGTAATCGGCGGACTTGATGTAGACCACCGCGGGCTTGCCCAGCGCGTCGGTGAAGCGGCGCACGCCATCGGCCAGGCCGGCGTCGGTGTAGGGAAACGACATCGGCAGCAGCATCGCGGTGGGAAAGGCGCGCGAACGCAGCAGCGCGGCCTGGTCCATCATCTTGCCGAAATCGGGGCCGACCGAGGGCAGGATCCAGGTGTCCGGCCCGGCCAGCGCGGCCAGCATATCGACGATGCGGGCGTATTCGCCCACGCCGACGTTGTAGAAGTTGGCGTTGCCGCCGTACATCACGTTGCGCACGCCGCCCGCCTCCAGGTGCCGCAACAGCTGCTGGTTGGCGGCTTCGTTCAGGGACAGGTCGGCATGGCGCGCCAGCGGCGGCACCGCGATGACGGAACGCTGCAGGTCCTGGACGGTGACCGGGGAGGTTTTCATGGCGGGGTCTCCTGGCGGATTCCGAGGCGGAATCCAGTTGTTAGATGACTGGTTCGCAAAAAGTATACTTGGTTGACAAGTAGACCCTCAATACCTATATTCGTTTTACAAGTCATCGGTAGCACGACGGCGAGGCGCGACAGACGCCGGCAGCATTCAGACCCGGGCCCCGGCCCGGCAGGAACACCCCACAAACGATGCGCGGCCACGCGCACACGAGGAGACGACTTCCATGCTTGCAGCCCCCTTGCGCGGCCGCCTGGCCCTTGCCGCCTGTCTGGCCGCGGCGGCCCTGTTGCCCGCCGCCGCGCGCGCCGCCGACTATCCGGCGCGCGACGTCAGGATCATCGTGCCCTTCCCCGCCGGCGGCACCGCCGACATCGCCGCGCGCGTGGTCGCGGCCGAACTGGGCAAGGCCTGGGGCAAGGCGGTGGTGGTGGACAACAAGGCCGGCGCGGGGGGCAACGTCGGCACCGCCGAGGCGGCGCGCGCCGCCGCCGACGGCTACACCCTGCTGATGGGCACCGTCAGCACCCACGCCATCAACCAGTCCGTCTACGCCAAGCTGCCCTACGATCCGGTCAAGGACTTCACTCCGGTGACGCTGGTGATCCCGGTGCCCAACGTGCTCGAACTGAATCCGGGCTTTGCCGACAAGCACGGCATCCGCAACGTGGCGGACCTGATCAAGTACCTGAAGGCCAATCCCGGCAGCGTCAACATGGCCTCGACCGGCAACGGCACCTCGACCCACCTGTCGGGCGAACTGTTCCAGACCATGACCGGCACCCGCATGACGCACGTGCCCTACAAGGGCAGCAGCCCCGCGCTGACCGACGTGATGGCGGGCTCCTCGGATCTGATCTTCGACAACCTGCCGTCGTCGATGGGCTTCATCAAGAGCGGCAAGCTGCGGCCGCTGGCGGTCACCACCGCCACGCGTTCGCCGGCGCTGCCGGACGTGCCGACGCTGGCCGAGGCCGGCGTGCAAGGGTACGAGGCATCCAGCTGGTTCGGCCTGCTGGCCCCGGCCGGCACGCCGCCGGCGATCGTCGACAAGATCCAGCGCGATGTCGCCGCGGCGCTGCAACAGGCGCCGGTGCGCGAACAGCTGCAGGCCCAGGGCGCCACGCCGTCGGGCAACACGCCGGCGCAGTTCACCCAGTTCATGGCGCGGGAAACCGTCAAATGGGCCGCGGTCGTGAAGCAATCGGGCGCCAAGGTCGACTGACCCGCGCCGATCCGGACCCGGCCGCCACGCGTGGGCGCCGGGTTCTTCATCATCACGCGAACCAGGAGACACCATGAACAAATCGATGGGCGCGATCGCGCTGTCCGCCGCCGCGCTGCTTGCCGGGCCGGCGGTCCATGCCGCCGGCTATCCCACCAAGCCCGTCACGATGATCGTGCCGTTCGTGCCGGGCGGCTCGTCCGACATCACGGCGCGCAGCGTCACGCCGGGGCTGACCAAGGCGCTGGGCCAGACCTTCGTGGTCGAGAACAAGCCGGGCGCCAACAGCGCCATCGGCGCGCAGGCGCTGGCCCGCTCGACCGCCGACGGCTACACCATGATGGTCGGCTCGATCGGCACCTTCGCCATCAACGAGGCGCTGTACAAGAACCTCTCGTACAACCCGAGCAAGGACTTCGAGTACCTGACCCAGGCGGTGCGCAATCCCAACGTGCTGGTGGCCTCGCCGTCGTTCCCGGCCAACACGGTGGCCGAACTGGTCGACTACGCCAACAAGAATCCGGGCAAGGTGTCGTACGCCTCGTCCGGCACGGGCTCGTCCGACCATCTGTCGGCGGTGATGTTCCGCCAGCGCACCCAGACCTCGGGCGTGGACGTGCCGTACCGCGGCGGCGGCGCCGCCATCGCCGACCTGATGGGCGGCCAGGTCAACGTGTCGTTCCAGAATCTGGGCGCGGTGCAGACCCACATCAAGGCCGGCAAGCTCAAGGCGCTGGCCATCACCGGCGATGCGCGCGCGGCGGACCTGCCGGACGTGCCGACGCTGGCCGAGGCCGGCGTCAAGGACATGGTGGTGTATTCGTGGCAGGGCTTCGCCGTGCCCAAGGGCACGCCGCCGGCCGTGGTGCAGCAGCTGACGCAGGCGCTGCAGACCGCCCTGCGCGATCCGCAGACCGAGAAGACGCTGCAGGGGCTGGGCTTCGAAGTGGTGGCCAACACGCCGCAGCAGTTCAGCGCGTTCCAGCAGGCCGAGGTCAAACGCTGGAAGGACGTGATCCAGAAGGCCGACATCCAGCTGGAATAAGGCCGCCAGGCGGTGCGGCCCGGGGATGCTCCCGCGGCCCGCGCCCTCTCAGCCGGATTCAAGGCCGGATCAAGTAGCATGAAGGTTTCGCCACCCACCTGTACGACAACATGACCACCAAGCATCGCATCATCCAGGTCGGCTCGCTGGCCGGCTCGCCCTCCGCCAACCAGCGCCTCGCCGAGCGCTATGACGTCATCGAGCTCTGGAAGCAGCCGGATCGCAAGGCGGCCCTGGCCGAACTCGGCAAGGGCGTCACCGCCGTCGTCACCTCGGCCAACTTCGGCGCCAACGCCGAACTCATCAACGCCCTGCCCGACCTGAAGGCCATCTGCAGCTGGGGCGTGGGCTACGAGACCATCGACGTGCAGGCGGCGCACGCGCGCGGCGTGCAAGTCAGCAACACGCCCGACGTGCTGACCGATTGCGTGGCGGACCTGGCCTGGGGCCTGCTGATCGCCGGCGCCCGCCGCATGGGCCAGGGCGAACGCTTCGTGCGCGCCGGCCAGTGGGGCCAGGTGCACGGCAGCATTCCGCTGGGCCAGCGCGTCAGCGGCAAGAAGCTCGGCATCGTGGGCCTGGGCCGCATCGGCGAGGCCATCGCCCGCCGCGGCGTCGGTTTCGACATGCAGGTGCGCTATCACAACCGCAGGAAGCGCGACGACATCGATTACGGCTACGAGGCCTCGCTGACCGACCTGGCGGCCTGGGCCGACTTCCTGATCGTGGCCACCGTGGGCGGCCCCGCCACGCGCCACCTGGTCAACCGCGAAGTGCTGGAGGCGCTCGGTCCGCGCGGCATCATCGTCAACATCGCGCGCGGTCCGGTCATCGACGAGGCCGCGCTGGTGGCCGCGCTGGAAGCCGGCAAGCTCGGCTGCGCCGCGCTCGACGTGTTCGAGCACGAGCCCAAGGTGCCCGAGGCCCTGATCAAGAGCGACCAGGCGGTGCTGCTGCCTCACATCGGCAGCGCCACGCTGGAAACGCGCCAGTCGATGGAAGACCTGATGCTGGAGAACCTCGCGGCGTATTTCGATACGGGCCGCGTGATCACGCCGGTGGATTGAGGCGGACGGGAACGGCGGCGCGGTCAGCGCCGTCGGCTCCCGTGCACGTGACGCGAATACCGGCAACACAAACGCGGCCGGCACAAACGAAAAAGCCTCTCGGCGCCCATACCGAGAGGCTTTCGACTTTCAGGCCCGAAGACCCGTCCGCCGTGCAAAGGAACTACGGGATCCTGCGATCCGGCACTGTGCAACGCCTTACTTGGCAGGCGTCGTGGCGGTGCCCGATTTGTCCATCTTGGAAGCGCCCGATTTCTCGGCGCCTTGTTTGGCGGACGTCTTGTCGGACTTGTGATGCTTGTGCTGCGCCTGGGTCTTGGTTTCGCCCGCCTTGGTCGTGGCATCGGCGCCCGCCGCGAACGCCGAAGGCGCGGCAGCGAGACCGAGGCACAAGGCCGAAGTGGACAGGAACGCAGCGATACGGGAGTGAGTCGTCATTACATGAACTCCTAATGGTGAAGGCCGCGGGGCTGCCCCCTTGGCCTTTCCGACACGGGGCGGCAACATCGCCGCATGACCCGTACTCCGTTGGAACCCGCGCCCCGCCGAAGGTTCAGCCCGATGCGCGGAATTTTCGCGTCCTTTCCGACGTTAACGCTTCGTCATGGGATCGTGACAATCGACGCGCGCCCTGCGACGTTCAGCTTTCAACTATCAGCAGCGCCACGGTGGCGAACAGCATCGCCGCGAAACAGGCTCTCAGCTTTCGTTCAGGCAGGCGATAGGCCAGGCGCACGCCCACCGGCACGAACAGCAGGCTGCCCGCGGCCAGCGGCAGGCCCACCAGCCAGGCGGCCTGGCCGGCCCATGAATACGTCGCCAGCGCCACCGCCGAACCGGGAATCACCATGCACAGGGCCAGCGCCTGCGCGGTGGTCTGCGGCAGCCGGAACACCGTGGTGATGATGGGCACCGCCAGCACCGCGCCGCCCACGCCGAAGAAACCGCCCAGCGTGCCGCACAGCATGCCCAGCACGCTGGCGCGGCGCGGCGTGAAGACCGGCGCGTTGCCGCTGGCCCTGGGCGCGCGCAGGGCCAGGCCGGCGCGCCAGGTCTGCCAGGCATAGAACAGCGCGATGAAGAACAGGAACACGGCGAAGCTCAGGCGCAGCACGCCCGACTCGATGCCCAGCGCCAGCCGCGCGCCGACCCAGGTGAACACCACCGCGCCGCCCGCGCCGGCCAGCGCCACGCGGCGGTCGATGCGGGTCTGCTGGTTGTACTTGCGCACCGCCATGATGATGGTGGGCAGCACCATGATCAGCGCGGTGCCCTGCGCCAGCTGCTGGGACATGCCCATCAGCAGCACCAGCGCCGGAATCGCGATCATGCCGCCGCCGATGCCCAGCACGCCGCCCATGAAGCCAATGAGGCACCCCGCGCCCAGGCACAGGGCGATCAGCAACAGACTCACGTGGGGCTCCCGTCAGCGCAGCTTGTCGAGCGCGGCGTCGAGCCGGTCCACCGCCCAGATCTCCAGCCCCTCGATGGGCTGGCGCGGCGCGTTGGCCTTGGGGATGAGCGCGATCGAGAAGCCCAGCTTGGCGGCTTCGCGCAGGCGTTCCTGGCCGCGCGGCGCGGGCCGGATCTCGCCCGCCAGGCCGACTTCGCCGAAGGCGATCAGGCCGCGCGGCAGGGGCCGGTCGCGCAGCGACGACATGATGGCCAGCAGCACCGGCAGGTCGGCCGCCGGCTCGGTGATCCGCACCCCGCCCACGGCGTTGACGAACACGTCCTGGTCGAAGGTCGAGACGCCCGCATGGCGGTGCAGCACCGCCAGCAGCATCGCCAGGCGGTTGCCCTCCAGGCCGACCGTCAGGCGGCGCGGATTGGGCGCGTGGGAACTGTCCACCAGCGCCTGGATCTCGACCAGCAGCGGGCGGGTGCCTTCCTGCGTGGCCATCACGCAGGAGCCGGCCACCTGCTGCTCGTGCTGCGACAGGAACAGCGCGGAGGGATTGGCGACGCCGCGCAGGCCGCGGTCGGTCATGGCGAACACGCCCAGCTCGTTGACCGCGCCGAAGCGGTTCTTGAAGGCCCGCACCAGGCGGAACGACGAATGCGTGTCGCCCTCGAAGTACAGCACCGTGTCGACGATGTGCTCGAGCACGCGCGGGCCGGCCAGCGCGCCGTCCTTGGTGACGTGGCCGATCATGACGATGGCGATGCCGGTCTGCTTGGCCAGGCGCGTCAGCTGCGCGGCGCACTCGCGCACCTGCGACACCGAGCCGGGCGCGGCGGTCAGCTCGCCGCTGTACAGGGTCTGGATCGAGTCGATGACGGCCACGCTGGGCTTCTGCTCGGACACCGCGGCCTGGATGGCTTCCAGGCGGATTTCCGCCAGCAGATTGACATTGCCGGTCTGCAGCCCCAGCCGGCGCGCGCGCAGCGCCACCTGCTCGGCCGATTCCTCGCCGGTGACGTAGAGCACGTTGGTGCTTTCCGACAGCGAGGCCAGCGCCTGCAGCAGCAGGGTCGACTTGCCGATGCCGGGGTCGCCGCCGATCAGCACCACGGCGCCGGCCACCAGGCCGCCGCCCAGCACGCGGTCGAATTCCTCCAGCCCGGTGGGGGTGCGCGGCGTTTCACGCGCCTCGATCTCGGACAGGCTGCGCACCGGGCTGCTGGAGGCCAGCGGCGCGTAGCGGTGCGAGGCCGCGGCGGCCGGCGCGGCCGACTCCACGGTTTCTTCCAGGGTGTTCCAGGCGTTGCAGTGCGGACACTTGCCTTGCCATTTCGGGGTGGTGCCGCCGCATTCGGCGCACACATAGACGGTTCGGGTTTTAGCCATGGGCGCAAGTTTACCGGCACACGGCGGCGCCCGGGAGCCGCGGACGCGTCGCCGCGGCGCGCCGGACCGGCGGTTTTGCCCCGCCCTGGTGCAGCCAGCTTTCAATTCGCTTGCATAAACAGGGACGTGTCACAGTTACACCATGCAAACAGAAGAAATTCGCTGGCAGATTTCTGCAAATCGCGCATAATCACCGGGTGATGCGCAATGTTGAACCGTCGGTTATGTGGCGGCATACCCGGCGCCGCCGTCCGACAGGACGGCACGACGGGAATCGCGGCGCATCGCGAGACGCTTGGGCCGCAGACACGGCCACCTAAACCGGAACACGACCCGCCCCTGGACGAGACCGCCGGACCACCGGCGCAGCACAGGCCAAGGTCAGACGCGAATACGCCTTGCCACCAGGCGTATGCGCGAGGAGTACGCGCATGAGCATTACCTATCGCCCCCCCTTCGACGAAGACGACGAACTGGATTTGCGCGCCCTGTATCGCAAGCCCAGGGCTGGCGGCAGCCCCGAACTGGACGCGGCCGTGCGCCGCACCTGGCATCCCGGCCGCAGCTGGCACCCGGGCTGGGCGGCCGCCGCCTGCGCCGCGCTGGTCGCCGGCCTGTTCGTCTGGACCGACATGCGTGAAAGCGCCGAGCATGCCGACGCGGCGCCGCAACTGGCCGTGTCGCACGAGCCGGCCATCAATATCGAACGCGGTCCCGCGCCCCGGCCCGCGGTCGCCGAAGCGCCCGCGCCGCAGCCGACGTCCGCGCCGGTGCAGCGCGCCGCGGTGCAGACGCCCGCCGACGCGCCCGCCGCCGTTCCCGCCCAGCAGGCGGCCACGGAAGCCGCGCCGGCCATCGCCGAACAACCCGCCGAGGCCGCCAGCAGCGAGCCGGTCGCCTTCAGCGAGCAGGACATCGAGGCCCGCGTGGCGCACATCCGCGCGCTGATGCAGGACGACCAGCAGGAAGACGCCGTGACGGCGCTGCACGAATTGCAGCAAGGCGCCCCCGACCTGACCCTGCCCGACGACCTGCAGGAACTGGCGCAGCAGAACCCTGCTTCCTGACCCCGTTTCCGCTTTCCGCTTTACCCGTCCAGGCCCGCCTTCGTTGCGGGCCTGGACGTTGATACCCCCGAGATCCGGTCAGAAACTGATCGGCTTCTTGCTAACATGGCCAACATGAGTCCGAGCTTCCACCACCGCAACCTCCCCCACCTGCTGCTCTACGCGCGTGAAACCCTGATGGCGCACTTCCGGCCGATCCTGCACGCGGCCGGCGTCACCGAACAGCAATGGCGGGTGTTGCGCACGCTGAGCGAAGTCGGCGCGATGGAACCCAACCAGATCGCCCGCAGCTGCCAGATCCTCAGCCCCAGCCTGACCCGCATGCTGGCCGGCATGGAGGAACAGGGCCTGATCAAGCGGGTGCGCTCGAACGCCGACCAGCGGCGCCAGGAAATCTCGCTGACGCCCAAGAGCAACAAGCTGATCGACCGCATGCGGCCGCAGGTGGATGCCAAGTATCAGGAAATCGAGGACCGGATCGGCAAGGAATTGCTCGACCGCCTGTACGCCGACGTCGACGCGATGGTCGACCTGATCAAGCGCGATCCGGCCGAATGACTCAGTCCGGCACGGGCAGGATCGCGTTGATCTGGCCCGTGCCCGAACTGGTGAAGTAGTCCGTGACGATCTCGGCCGGCCGGTCGTAGGCGTCCCAGCCCAGCAGTCCCAGCAACATGGCGGTGTCGTGCATGCCGCCCTCGCCCACGCACAGGTCGGCGTATTCCGGCAGCATGGCGCAGAACGTCTTCCAGTCGCCCTGGCGCCACAGGTCCACCACCCGCAGGTCGACCTGGCGGTGGAACTCGCGGCTGATCTGGTGCATGGCGGCCTCGGGGCTGCCGTTGTCGTTGAAGCGGTGCGAAAGCGAACCGCTGGCCAGCACCGCGACGCGGCTGTCGCTCTGCTCGATGGCCTGGCGCAGCGCCGCGCCGAAGCGGCGGCTGTCTTCCAAAGAATGCCAGGCGCACCAGGCCGCCACCGACACCACCTTGAAGCGGTCGTCGCCATTCATGTAGCGCATGGGCACCAGCGTGCCGTATTCCAGCTCCAGGCTGGCGATCTCGTGCGCGCGGGTGGCCACGCCGGCGGCGCTGGCGCACTCGGCGATGCGCCGGCCCAGCGCGGGATCGCCGCGATAGGCGTAGTCCATGTCCTTGATGAAATGCGGCAGCTCGTTGCTGGTGTAGCGGCCGGCGAAGCGCTCGTTGCAATTGACGTGATAGCCGGCGTTCACCAGCCAGTGCACGTCCAGCACCACCAGCGTGTCCACGTCCAGGTCGCGGCAGCGCTGGCCGATGGCGCGGTGCCCCTGGATCGCGGCTTCACGGCAGCCATGGTGGCGGCCGGGCATTTCGGATAGGTACATCGACGGCACGTGCGTTACCTTGGCCGCCAGCGCGAGCTTGCCCATGGTGTTTGTCTCCTGGTTGTCTTGCCGGATGGGGTTCAGACGCCCCACTTCGGGATGTGATGGCTGCCCATCGAGACGCAGACGTTCTTGATCTCGGCGAACACTTCGTAGCTGTATTCCCCGCCCTCGCGGCCGGTGCCGGATTCCTTGGTGCCGCCGAACGGCTGGCGCAGGTCGCGCACGTTCTGGCTGTTGATGAACACCATGCCGGCCTCGATGCCGCGCGCCAGCCGATGGGCGCGGCCGATATCGCTAGTCCAGATGTAGGAAGCCAGGCCGTACTTGACGTCGTTGGCCAGCGCCAGCCCGTGGGCCTCGTCCTTGAACGGGATCAGGCAGGCGACCGGACCGAAGATCTCTTCCTGGGCGCAGCGCATGCGGTTGTCGACGTCGGCCAGCACCGTGGGCCGCACGAAGTTGCCGCCCGCCAGGCGCGCCGGCAGGCCCGACGGCGCGTCGGCGCCGCCAGCCAGGATGCGCGCGCCCTCTTCCTTGGCCAGGCGGATGTAGCCGGTGACCTTTTCCCAATGCTGGCGCGTGATCATCGCGCCGACGTGGGTCTGTTCGTCGAAGGGATCGCCCACCGCGAGGCGATTGGCGCGCTCGGCGAAGCGGCGCACGAAATCATCGTAGATCGATTCCTGCACGAAGATGCGCGAACCCGCGGTGCAGCGCTCGCCGTTGAGCGAGAAGATGGTGAACAGCGCCGCGTCCAGCGCGCGCTCGACGTCGGCGTCGTCGAACACCAGCACCGGCGACTTGCCGCCCAGCTCCATCGAATATTTCTTGATGCCGCCCGCGCTCGCCAGGATCTTCTTGCCGGTGACGGTGCCGCCGGTGAACGAGATCGCGCGCACGCCGGGATGGCGCACCAGCGCGTCGCCAGCGGTGGCGCCATAACCCTGCACCACGTTGAGCACGCCGGGCGGAATGCCGGCCTCCAGCGCCAGCAGGCCGAGCTGGTCGGCCGTCAGCGGCGACAGCTCCGACATCTTCAGCACCGCGGTGTTGCCCAGCGCCAGGCAGGGCGCGGTCTTCCAGGTGGCGGTCATGAAGGGCACGTTCCACGGCGACACCAGCGCGCACACGCCGACCGGCTGGTACAGCGTGTAGTTCAGCATCTGGTCGTCCACCGGATAGGTGTGGCCGTTCATGCGGGTGCAGACTTCGGCGAAGAAGGTGAAGTTCTCGGAAGCGCGCGGGATCAGCTGCTTGCGCGTCTGCGAGATCGGCAGGCCGGTGTCCCGCGTTTCCAGCTCGGCCAGCTGCGGCACGTTGCGGTCGATCAGTTCGCCCAGGCGGCGCATCAGCCGCGCGCGCTCCTTGGCGGGCGTGCCGGCCCACTTGGGAAAGGCCTCGGCCGCGGCGGCCACCGCGGCGTCGATCTCGGCCTGGCCGCCGGCGGCGACTTCGTCGATGGCCTCGCCGGTGGCCGGGTTGAAGGTGGTGAAGCGGTCGGCGCTGTCGACCTGCCTGCCATTGATCCAGTGCTTGATGCTCACGTGCGTCTCCTCGCCTTGGGCGGACGGCCGGCGCCAATGCGGCGGGCGGCTCGAGAATTTAGTTAACTCGTTAACTTTATGCGCCGGCGGTGGCCCTGTCAACGGCGGAAAACCCCTGCCGCGCGGGCGCGCCGGCGATTGCCGCGGCCCCGCTTTTTCACTATGATAATTAACATGCTAACAATACGCCGGAGAGGGCTGGTCCCGCGCCTGTCATGCCACATATCTGGATTGAGTACTCCGCCAACCTGGACCTGGACACCCGCGCCCTGATGCGCGCGGTGCAGGACGCCGCCGTCGGCGACGGCAGCCTGTATCCGCTGGCCGGCGCGCGCACCCGCGCCGTGCGGGTGGACGACTACCTGATCGCCGACGGCCATCCCGACAACGCTTTCGTGCACGTGCTGCTGCGCATCGGCCACGGCCGCAGCGCCGCGCAGCAGGCGGCACTGGGCGAACGCGCGTTCCAGGCCTTGCGCGACGCGCTGGCGCCGGAAATGGCGCGCCGGCCGCTGGGCCTGTCGCTGCAGGTCGAGGAGGCCGACGCGGTGCTCAACTACAAGCACAGCAACTACCGCGACTACCTGGCGGCGCGCGCCGCCGCGCTGCCGCGCACCGTGGCGGGCGCCGCGCTCAACACGCGCCAGGCGCTCGCCGCGCTGGGCGAGGCGATGAACGCGCCGCCCTACCAGGCCGCGCCGCGCGCGCCGGTGCTGTACATCAAGCCGGCCAACACCCATGCCGCCGATGGCGACGCGATCACGCTGCCGGCCGACGTGCCCGAGGTGCGCATCGGCGCCACCCTGGGCATCGTGTTCGGCCGGCGCGCCAGCCGCGTCAGCGAAGCCGAGGCGCTGGCCCACGTGGCCGGCTATCGCGTGGTGGCCGACCTGTCGGCGCCGCACGACAGCTACTTCCGCCCCGCGCTCAAGCAGCAATGCCGCGACGGCTTCTGCCCCATCGGCCGCGACCTCGCGCCGGTGACGGCGGTGCCGGATCCGGACGCGCTCGGCATCGAGACCTGGATCGACGGCGAGCTGGCGCAGCGCGCCAGCACCGCCGACCTGGTGCGCCCGGTGGCCCGCCTGATCGCCGACGTCACCGCCTTCATGAGTTTCGAGCCCGGCGACATCCTGCTGGCCGGGGCCCGCGCCGATGCGCCGCTGGCGCGCGCGGGCCAACGCTACGAGATCCGCATCGCCCAGGTCGGCACGCTCGGCAACACGCTCATCGCCGGCGCCTGAGGCGCCCCACGGAACCCGCCATGAAACACGCACGCATCGCCTACGAAGGCGCCCTTCACGCCGCCACCGACGCCGGCCACGGCCGCATCCGCCTGGCCGACGGCCGCGAGCTGGCCGAGGACGCCGTGACCTGGCTGCCGCCGATCGAGCCGCGCACCACCTTCACGCTGGCCATCAACTACGCCGACCACGCCAAGGAACTGGCGTTCAAGGCGCCGGCCGAGCCGCTGGGCTTTCTCAAGGCGGCCAACACCTTCGTCGGCCACCGGGCGCAGACGCTGCGGCCGGTGGACGTGGGCTTCATGCACTACGAATGCGAGCTGGCCGTGGTGATCGGCAAGACCGCCCGCAACGTGACGCGCGAACAGGCCTATGAGTACGTCGCCGGCTACACCGTGGCCAATGACTACGCGCTGCGCGACTACCTGGAAAACTGGTATCGCCCCAACCTGCGCGTCAAGAGCCGCGACACCTGCACCCCGCTGGGGCCGTGGCTGGTGGACCGCGACGACGTGCCCGATCCCATGAACCTGGACCTGCGCACCACCGTCAACGGCGTCGAGACGCAGCGCGGCAACACCCGCGACATGGTGTTCGACATCCCCGCCCTGATCGCGTACTTCAGCGGCTTCATGACGCTGTCGCCGGGCGACCTGATCCTGACCGGCACCCCCGACGGCATCGTCAACGTGCAGCCGGGCGACGAAGTCGTGACCGAGATCGACGGCATCGGCCGGCTGGTCAACACGCTGGCGCCCCACCCCGACTGATTTCCCCCACCTGGATACCCCGCATGCTCGATTCCACCACCGTGCGCGCGCTGGCCGCGCGCCTGCACGACGCCGAACGCTCCCGCCAGCAGATCCGCCAGATCTCGCTGGAGCATCCCGACATCACCATCGCCGACGCCTACGCCATCCAGCGCGCCTGGATGGACATCAAGCTGGGCGAAGGCCGCGTCAAGCGCGGCCACAAGATCGGCCTGACCTCGCGCGCCATGCAGCTGTCGTCGCAGATCGACGAACCCGATTTCGGCATGCTGCTGGACGACATGTTCTTCGAGGACGGCGGCGATATTCCAGCCAGCCGCTTCATCCTGCCGCGGCTGGAAGTGGAGCTGGCCTTCGTGCTGGGCAAGCGCCTGCAAGGCCCGAACGTGACCCTGTTCCAGGTGTACGACGCGGTCGAGTACGTGATCCCGGCGCTGGAGATCATCGATGCCCGCTCGCACGGCATCGACCCCGACAGCAAGCGTCCGCGCAAGGTGTTCGACACCATCGCCGACAACGCCGCCAATGCCGGCGTGGTGATGGGCGGGCGGCCGGTGAAGATCGGCGAGCTGGACCTGCGCTGGATCGGCGCGATCCTGTCGCGCAACGCGGTGATCGAGGAGACCGGCGTGGCCGCCGGCGTCTTGAACCATCCCGCCAATGGCGTAGTATGGCTGGCGAACAAGCTGGCCGCGCATGAGGTGGCGCTGGAAGCGGGCGAGATCATCCTGTCGGGTTCCTTCACCCGTCCGGTGGCCGCGCGCCCCGGCGACACCTTCAACGTCGACTACGGCGTGCTCGGCTCCGTCAACTGCCACTTCATCTGATCCCCACGCGGCCCATGGATATCCTGACCAATCAATTCAAACGCGCGCTGCGCGCCGGCACGCCCCAGATCGGCCTGTGGGCCGGCCTGGCCAGCGCCTATACCTCCGAGATCATCGCCGGCGCCGGCTTCGACTGGCTGCTGATCGACGGCGAGCACGCCCCCAACACGCTGCAGACCACGCTGGCGCAGCTGCAATCGGTGGCGGCCTATCCGGTCGCGCCGGTGGTGCGCCCGGCCTGGAACGACCCGGTGCAGATCAAGCAGATCCTCGACACCGGCGCCCAGACGCTGCTGGTGCCGATGGTGCAGTCGGCCGAGGAAGCCGCCGCCGCCGTGGCCGCGGTGCGCTATCCGCCGACGGGCATCCGCGGCGTGGGCAGCGCGCTGGCGCGTTCGTCGCGCTGGAACCGCATTCCCAACTACCTGGAGCGCGCCAACGACGAGATGTGCGTGCTGGTGCAGATCGAGACGCCGCGCGGCGTGGACGCGCTGGAAGCCATCCTGGCCGTGGACGGCGTCGACGGCGCCTTCATCGGCCCGGCCGACCTGTCGGCCAGCATGGGCTACCTGGGCCAGCCCGAGCATCCCGAAGTCACCCGCACCATCGACGCGGCCATCGGCCGCATCGTCAAGTCGGGCAAGGCCGCCGGCATCCTGCACAGCGGCGTGGCGCAGGCCAAACACTATCTGTCGCTGGGCGCGACCTTCGTGGCGGTGGGCGTGGACGCGGTGCTGCTGGCGCGCGCGGCCGAAAAGCTGGCCGGCGAGTTCAAGGACCTCAAGCCGGTCGGCAAGGCCGGCGGGCCGTACTGAGTTTCCCCCGGGAAACCGCGGCAAGAAAAACGGCGCCCGCGGGCGCCGTTTTTTTATCGAAGGCCAGGAGCGGCGTAGCCACGATGGGCCGCGCCGCCTGGCCCGATCCGGGCGGTCAGGAGCGGCCGCCCAGGCTGCCGCCGCCGTCCACGCCCAGCACCTGGCCGGTGATGAAGCCGGCGTCGTCCGACAGCAGGAAGGCGATGGCGGCGGCCACTTCGGCCGGCGTGCCCAGGCGCTTCATCGGCACCGAGGCCAGCGCGCGTTTTTCGCCCTCGCTGCCCGCGGGACGGGTGGCGCGGAACATTTCGGTTTCGATCGGGCCCGGCGCCACCGCGTTGGCGGTCACGCCGTATTCGGCCAGTTCCAGCGCCCAGGTGCGGGTGCAGCCCACCAGCGCGCTCTTGGCGGCGGAATAGGCGGTGCGCTCGAGGCCGCCGTGGATGGCGCGGCTGCAGACGTTGACGATGCGGCCGGCGCGGCGCACCTTCATCGATTCGATGAAGGCCTGCGTCACCTGCACGGCGACGCGCACGTTCAGGTCCAGCACGTTGTACAGGGTGGCCAGGTCGATTTCGCCCAGCGGCTGCGGCGAGGCGATGCCGACGTTGTTGACCACGGCGTCGACCGGGAATTTCTCGCGGATCTCGCGCAGCACTTCCTCGGTGCGGCCGGCGTCGGCCAGGTCACAGGCATAGAGATAGCCGGGGAAATCGACGTCTCCGGTATTGCGCGCGATACCGACCACATGACAACCCATGTCGGACAGCCGTTGCGTAAGGGCCCAGCCTATGCCTTTGGTGGCGCCCGTGATGAGCACGCATTTGTCCTTCATGGATCGAAACCTCGTCGTTCGTTACTGGGGCGAAAACGGGCGCCTGGGCGCCCGGTTTTTCAAGTAGACACCATCCGGCGTTGGCTGTCTTGTAAATTGCGTAGCAATTCTTGCATGCTGGACGCTCGCCGCCGAGGGCGGAAGTATCCGGCGAAAAAACGGACGCCATCAGGCATCCGACAGGCCGGGGCCGGAAAAGTGCCCCAGGGTTGATCAAAAAAGGATCAGGCGTCCCGGGTGACCGGCACGCGCGGCGCCAGGGCGCACAGCAGCTCGTAACCGATGGTGCCGGCCGCCAGGGCGACTTCGTCCACCGACGGGCCCTCTTCGCCCCACAGCGACACCGGAGCGCCGACGCCGGCGGCCGGAATCGGGTCCAGGTCGACGATCAGCATGTCCATCGACACCCGCCCGACCAGCCGGGTGCGGATGCCGGCCACGACCACCGGGGTGCCGGTGGCGGCGTGGCGCGGGTAGCCGTCGGCGTAGCCGCAGGCGACGATGCCGACGCGCATGGCGCGGTCGGCGCGGAACAGCGCGCCGTAGCCGACCGAGTCGCCGGCCTTCAGTTCCTGCACCGCGATGATCTCGGAGCGCAGCGACATGGCCGGCTTGAGGCCGAAGGCGCTGGCCTCGGCGTCGGCGAAGGGCGAGGCGCCGTACAGGCAGATGCCGGGACGGACCCAGTGGGCCTGGGTCTCGGAGCCGACGGCGACCTCGGCGAAGCGCAGCGTGGCCGCCGAGTTGCAGACGCTGACGGGGCCCGTCATCTTATGCGTCACCGAATTGAACACGGCCATCTGCTCGGTGATGCCCTGGGGGCCGTCGGCGCAGGCGAAATGGGTCATCCGGCCGATCGAGCCGATCACGCCCTGCTGCTGCAGCAGCGTCGCGCGCTCGTGGGCGGCGGCATAGGCGGCGGGCGAGAAGCCCAGCCGGTTCATGCCGCTGTTGAGCTTGAGCATGATGTCCACGCGGCGCGTCAGGCGGGCGCGGGCCAGCATGTCGAGCTGTTCGCGCTGGTGCACGGTGATGCTCAGGTGGTAGCGGTCGACGATCTCGAGGTCGGACGGATTGAAAAAGCCTTCGAGCAGCAGGATCGGGCCGCCCCAGCCGGCCTCGCGGCAGCGCACGGCCTCGTCCAGATCCAGCATGGCCAGCCCCTGCGCCTTGGAAAACCCGGCGACGGCCTGTTCGATGCCGTGGCCGTAGGCGTTGGCCTTGATGACCGCCCAGATCGACGGCGGCAGGCCGGCGGCCGCGGCGGCGGTCTGGTCGAGGTGGCTGCGCACGGCGGCCAGGTTGTGGGCCAGGGCGGAAACGGAAACGGTGGCTGAAATTGGGCGGGGCATGGTGTGAGATCCTGTGGCGCTTAAGTCTAACTGATCGGCGTGTCGGCGGCGCGGGGCCGCGACGGCGCGCGTACTCTAAAATGACCGTAATCCGGCCCGCGCGGCCAGACCGCAGTCAGAAAGCAGGACCAGACCATGCCCATCGATCACTACGAGAATTTTCCCGTCGCCTCGCTGCTGCTGCCGCGCAGGCTGCGCGGCGCCGTGACCGATCTGTACCGGTTCGCCCGGGCGGCGGACGACATCGCCGACGAAGGCAGCGCCAGCGACGACGAGCGGCTGGCCCAACTGGCGGCGTTCCGCGCCGAACTGCACCGCATCGGCGCCGAACCGGGCGCCGTGCCCGCGCCCGGCGCGCCCGAACTGGCCGGCATCTTCGTGCCGCTGGCCGCCACCATCGCCCGCCACCAGTTGCCCATCACGCCGTTCTACGACCTGTTGTCGGCCTTCGAGCAGGACATCGGCGTCAAGCGCTACGACGACTACGCCGCGCTGGCCGACTACTGCACCCGCTCGGCCAACCCGGTCGGGCGGCTGATGCTGCACCTGTTCGAGGCCGCCGATCCACAGAACGTGGAGCAGTCGGACGCCATCTGCACCGGGCTGCAGCTGGTGAACTTCTGGCAGGATGTGCGGGTCGATTGGCACAAGCACCGCGTCTACCTGCCGCAGGAAGACCTGCGCCGCTTCGACATCTCGGAAGAGGACCTGGCGGCCTGCCGCCTGACGCCGGCCTGGCGCGCGCTGATGGCGTTCCAGGTCGAACGCACCCGCGCGCTGCTACACTTCGGCGCTCCGCTGGCGCGCCGCCTGCCGGGCCGTATCGGCCTGGAGCTGCGCCTGGTGGTGCAAGGCGGGCTGCGCGTGCTGGAGCGGATCGAGGCGAGCGGCTACGATGTATTCATGAACCGACCCGAATTGGGCGCCAAGGACTGGGCCATCATGCTGTGGCGCTCCATCAAGTAAGTAAACGGCCCTGCCAACTATGACCCCTGACGAGTACTGCCAGGAGAAAGCCGCCAAGAGCGGTTCCAGCTTCTACTATTCCTTCCTGTTCCTGCCGCCCGAGCGGCGTCGCGCCATCACGGCGCTGTACGCCTATTGCCGCGAGGTCGACGACGTGGTCGACGAATGCACCGATCCGTCGCTGGCGCGCATCAAGCTGGCGTGGTGGCGCACGCAGGTCGACCAGATGTTCGACGGCAAGCCCGACCATCCCGTGACCCGCGCGCTGCTGCCGCACCTGCAGAGCTGTTCGATCACGCGCGAACGCCTGCTGGCGGTGATCGACGGCATGGAAATGGACCTCGACCAGACCCGCTACCTGGACTGGCCCGGCCTGCGCAAATATTGCTGGCACGCCGCCGGCGTGGTGGGCGAGCTGTCGGCCGGCGTGTTCGGCTATACCGATCCGGCCACGCTGGTCTACGCCGAAAAGCTCGGCCTGGCGTTCCAGATGACCAACATCATCCGCGACGTGGGCGACGACGCCCGCCGCGGCCGCATCTACATCCCGGTCAACGACATGCAGCAGTTCGAGGTCAAGGCCTCGGACATCCTGAATGGCGAATATTCCGAGCGCTTCTCGGCCCTGATGAAGTTCCAGGCCGAACGCGCCCGCGAGCTGTACCGCGAGGCGATGCGCAGCCTGCCCGAGGTCGACCGGCGCGCGCAGCGCCCCGGCCTGATGATGGCGGCGATCTATCACGCGCTGCTCGACGAGATCGAGCGCGACAACTGGCAGGTGCTGCACCAGCGCATCTCGCTGACCCCGCTGCGCAAGCTGTGGCTGGCGTGGAAGACCTGGGTGGGCGGCGGACGCGGACTGGTCCGCCGGTTGGCACGGTGAAGGCGGCGGTCATCGGCGCCGGCTGGGCGGGCCTGGCGGCCAGCGTCGCCCTGCGCGAGGCCGGCGCCAAGGTCACCGTCTTCGAAGCCGGCCACACGCCCGGCGGCCGCGCCCGGCGCGTGTTCCACGATGGCTTCGAATCGCCGCTGGACAACGGCCAGCACCTGCTGTCCGGCGCCTACAAACACACCCTGGCGCTGATGCGCCGGGTGGGCCGCAACCCGGATGCCCTGCTGATGCGCCGGTCGCTGCGGCTGGCCAGCCTGGACGGCCGTTTCCGGCTGTCGGCGCCGCGCCTGCCCGCGCCCCTGCACATGGCGGTGGCGATCCTGGGCGCGCGCGGCCTGTCGTGGTCCGACCGCTTCGCCACGCTGCGCCTGATGCGCGGCCTGCGCGCCATGTCCTGGACGCCGCCGCGCGACTGGACCGTGCAGCAGCTGCTGCACTACCACGGCCAGTCCGACGCCCTGATCCGCCAGGTCTGGGAACCGCTCTGCCTGGCCGCCCTGAACACGCCCGTGGCCAGCGCCAGCGCCGGCCTGTTCGCCCGCGTGCTGCGCGACAGCCTGGCCGGCAGCCGCGAGGACAGCGACCTGCTGCTGCCCTGCACCGACCTGTCGGCGCTGTGGCCGGACGCCGCCGCGCGTCAGGTCACCATGCGCTATGGCAGCACGGTGCGCCAGTTGCGGCCGTCCGAAGACGGCATCGACATCAACCAGGAACGCTTCGACGCCGCCGTGCTGGCGGTGCCGCCGACCTTCGCCGCGCGCCTGCTGGAAGCGCCGCTGCGGGCGGCCGGCGCGACCGGCCTGCTGGACGCGCTGCGCGCCTTCGACTACCTGCCGATCGCGACGCTCAACCTGCGCCTGGCCGGCCCCTGGCGGCTGCCCGAGCCCATGATGATGCTGCGCGAGGAACCGGCCCGCGGCCACGTCGGCCAATGGCTGTTCGACCGCGCGCAGTTGGCCGGCGATGCCCTGGCCGGCGAACTGGCAGTGGTCGCCAGCGTCGCCACCAGCCTGGCCGACCGCAACCGCCAGCAGGCCATCGAAGCCCTGATCGACCAGGTGGCCGAACAGGCGGCCGACCATCCGCAGCGGCTGCCGCCGATGCCGGAAGTGACCTCGGCGGAATTGTTCATCGAGAAACGCGCCACCTTCGCGGCGGTGCCGGGCCTGACCCGGCCCCTGAACAGCACCCCCTGGCCGACGCTGGCCCTGGCGGGCGACTGGACCGACACCGGCTACCCCGGGGTGCTGGAAGGCGCCGTGCGCAGCGGCCTGGAAGCGGCGCGGGTGCTGAATCCGCGCGCCAGCGACTGACGCGCCGCCTGGCCTTCAAGGGCCGGCGACGACCGGCGGCCTGAGCGCCGCGCGCGTCAGCGCAGCACGCTGACGGTGGCCAGCCCCAGGCCGGTCAGCAACAACGATCCGATCAGGCTGATGCCGGCGTAGCCCAACGCGCCGGCGTACGCGCCGCGCTCCAGCATGGCCACGGTCTCGGCCGAGAAGGTCGAGAACGTGGTCAAGCCGCCCATGAAGCCGGTGACGGCCGCCAGCCGCACCCAGGCCGGCCATTCGGGGTGGCCGGCCACCAGCGCCAGCACCAGGCCGACCAGGTAGCCGCCCGCCAGATTGGCCGCCAGCGTGCCCCAGGGCCAGGCCTCGGTGTTGAGCCACAGGCTGACGAGCCAGCGGGCCCACGCGCCGAACATGGCGCCCAGGCCCACGGCCAGGAAGTTCAGGGGGATCAGGGTCTGGTAGGCGGACATGGGCTCAGGGCGCGCGATGCTGCTTGAGGCGCAAGGAAAAGACCAGCAGCAGTATGCCAAAGAACACGGCATAGATACCGATGACCCAGACCAGCGCCAGCGCGCCGGCGCCCGGCTGCATCACCAGCATGGCGCCGAACAGGATCGACACCAGGCCCGACAGCCCCAGGAACCATTCGTTGCGGATGTCCTTGCGGAAGCGGATCGCGGCGATGACCTGGAACACCCCCGCCACCAGCGCCCAGAAGGCGATGATGTAGAGCAGCACCAGCGCGGTCAGGCCCGGCCACAGGAACGTGGCGATGCCAGCCCCCACCCCCAGCAGGCCGACGACGATCAGGGCCCACAACGGTTTGCCCTGGTCACGGATGCGGATGCCGGCGATCAGCGCCAGCACGCCATCGGCCAGCGCGAACGCGCCCCACACCAGCACCAGCGCCGACAGCGTGATGGCCGGCATGAACATGGCCATCAGGCCGAACAGGATGGCGACGACGCCGCGCAATGCCACCCAACCCCAGTGACGACCGATCTGATCCACGACTTGCGAGTCAAGCATGACGACCTCCGGTGGTGTGTAACGGGTGACCTATCTTATCCCCGCCCGCGACCAGTCCGAAACCGATTGAAATTTCCTTCCCACATTAACGATGTGTTTTATAAGATTCATTCTCATTGAGTGTTAGACTCCGGCCCTTGTATTTTCCCCCCACCATGGACAGTCACGCCTCCCCCCGCCGCCGGGCCTACTGGCTCAAGACGCTGCACCAATGGCACTGGATCAGCTCGGCGCTGTGCCTGCTGGGCATGCTGCTGTTCGCGGTGACCGGGCTGACCCTGAACAACGCCTCCCACATCGAAGCCAGGGCCCGCGTCACCAACCGCGAAGCGCGCCTGCCCGAGCCCGTGCTGGCCCAGTTGGCGGCGCCCGCCGGCCAGAAGAAAGGCCCCCTGCCCGCCGCGGTCGTCCAATGGCTCGACCGCGAACTGGACACCGCCACCGGCGGCAAGCCGGCCGAATGGTCGGCCGACGAGGTCTACCTGTCGCTGCCGCGCGCCGGCGGCGACGCCTGGCTGTCCATCGACCGCGCCAGCGGCGATATCGAATACGAACGCACCGACCGCGGCTGGATCGCCTATCTCAATGACCTGCACAAGGGCCGCAATACCGGCCAGGCCTGGAGCTGGTTCCTCGATATCTTCGCCATCGCCTGTCTGGTCTTTGCCCTGACCGGGCTGGTGCTGCTCAAGATGCACGCGGGCAACCGCGGCGCCACCTGGCCCATGGTCGGCCTCGGCGTCGTCATCCCGCTGGTGCTGGCGCTGCTTTTCATTCACTGATCCATTCGATCCGCCCTGGAGATATCCATGCGCAAGCTGTTGTTGTCGGCCATGCTGGCCGGCCTGATCGCCCGAACGGCCCATGCCGCCGACATCGGCCTGTCCATCGAGGTGCCGCGCCTGGACGTGGCCGAATACCACCGCCCCTACGTCGCGATCTGGATCGAGAATCCCGACCAGAGCGTGGCCGCCGACCTGGCGGTCTGGTACGACGTGGCCAAGAAGAACAACGAAGGCACCGAGTGGCTCAAGGACATGCGCCAGTGGTGGCGCCGCAGCGGCCGCAACCAGACCTTCCCGGTGGACGGCGTCAGCGGCGCCACCAAGCCGGTCGGCAAGCACGCCCTGCAATTCGACGCCGCCGCCAAGCCGCTGGCCAGCCTGAAGCCGGGCCAGTACGCGGTGGTGGTGGAAGCGGCGCGCGAAGTCGGCGGCCGCGAGCTGCTGCGCATTCCCTTCCAGTGGCCGCCGCAGAAGGCCGAGCAATTGACCGCGCGCGGCGAACACGAGCTGGGCGCCATCGCCCTGGACCTGAAACCCTGACCCTGAGGAAAGCCACCATGAAATCCGCCGCCAAACTGGCCGCCGCCCTGGCCCTGAGCCTGCCTTTCGCCGCGCAGGCCCATGACGTCTGGATGGTGCCGTCCTCGACGGTGCTGTCCGGCACCGACAGCTGGATCACCGTGGACGCCGCCGTCGGCAACGACAAGTTCTACTTCAACCACGCGCCGCTGCGCCTGGACGGCCTGGCCGTGGTGGCGCCGGACGGCTCCGCCGCCGAGGCCGAGAACCTGAACCGCGGCAAGCTGCGCAGCACCTTCGACCTGCAGCTCAAGCAGAGCGGCACCTACCGCATCGCCGTGGTCAACGACGGCGTGTTCGCGCGCTGGAAGGAAGACGGCAAGCCCAAGCGCTACTTCGGCAAGCCCGAGGGCCTGGCGCAGGCCGTGCCGGCCAACGCCGCCGACCTGGAAGTCACGCAGAGCCTGGGCCGCGTCGAAACCTTCGTCACCGCCGGCAAGCCCAGCGCCGTCAAGCCCGTGGGCCGCGGCCTGGAGCTGGCGCCGGTGACGCACCCGAATGACCTGTACAGCGGCGAATCCGCCAGCTTCCAGATGCTGCTGGACGGCAAGCCCGCCGCCGACCTCGACGTGACCCTCGTGCCGGGCGGCGCCCGCTACCGCGACAAGGTCGGCGAGATCGCCGTCAAGACCGACAAGGACGGCAAGTTCTCGGTCAAGTGGCCGCAGCCGGGCCTGTACTGGGTGGAAGCCGGCACCGAAGACGCCAAGGTGACGGTGGCGAAGGCCAAGAAGCGCCGCCTGTCGTACGCCGGCACCGTCGAAGTGCTGCAACCCTGACGGTTGCCGCCGGTATGTCGGACACGCCTTCCTATGCGCCGCGCGGCGCGGTCATGAGATCTGAAGGGCGTCGTGTAGGGAAAGACATGAGGATCTAGTGTAGATATACGGGCGCGCATTCTGATCTACAAACAATAAGGACGTCATTACACTCGTCTC
>ERZ1739169.59-NODE-59-length-36707-cov-15.266779_pt1 | contig 36707 bp, 32 predicted proteins | sample MGYA00581756_ERZ1739169 | MGnify/ENA primary metagenome ERZ1739169 (study PRJEB40789, sample SAMEA7425667) | Salamandra salamandra | biome: salamander skin | place: Germany | collected 2020-03 | study: cvxcv | reverse complement strand
TCAATAATAAGAGATGTACTTATTTTTTCTGATCTGTCGCTAAAGGGAAACAGAAAAATCATGGATTTTTTGTGCGAGAGGTACGGAGATGTAAGGTCGGTCTATGCCTTGGCTTGGACTCCGAGTCAAGGTGAAGATGCGTGTGGAATATTGGTCAATGGTGAAATCTACGTTAGCTTCGATATTTGTACTTCGTCTGAAGAAATCCGCGAGGTTGAAGAAATTACTGTGTCGGAATACTTAAAAAGTATCAGGGGTAGGCGAAGTATCTTAAAGGTACTAGTTGCGCTTGATTTAGCCAGTAGTGGCTGAACTGGGTGCCGGAAGCTGATTAAATTTATATCAAAAATTTTATGGTTGCTTGGTAGGTTTTATTAGGAGAGTGTTGTTCGTGTACGCCCATGCCTAAAAAATGATCAGGCCTGATGGCATTGAGGGCGTCGTCTCTTAGCCGGCCCATTGCGATAAAGTAATGACCTTCCTCCCCACAGCATTCCCCCTCCAGCCCATGGCCACCTACGCATTCCGCCTCCTCAACGTCTTCGCCTCCAGCACCTTCACCGGAAATCCCCTCTGCGTATTCGAAGACGCGCGTGGCATGGACGACTCCACCATGCGCGAACTGGCGGCACAGTTCAATCTTTCCGAAACGACCTTCATCCTGCCCTCCGAAGTGGCCGACGCGCGCGTACGCATTTTCACGCCCGGCTTCGAGATGGGTTTCGCGGGCCACCCCACCATCGGCACGTCTCAAGTGGTGCGCGACCTGCTCAAGCGCGGCGATGCGTTGACGCTGGAATTCAAGGCCGGTGTCGTGCCGGTCACCGCGCAGGGTGACGCCTGGACTTTCACCGCGCCCTGTCCGAACGGCATAAGCACGGCGGCGCCGACGCTGCCGGCGGCCGATATTGCCGGACTGATGGGGCTGGACGCGGGCGACCTTGCGGGGGATCCCATCTGGGTGGATACGGGCGCGGACCAGTTGCTGGTGCCCGTGAATAACGTCGACGCGTTGCGGCGGGCCAAGCCAGATGCCTCGCAGCTGGATCGCTGGCAGGCCAACAGCCTGGGACGCAAGGTCTGCTACCTGTTCGCTTTCGACCATGGGCGCCGGCAGGACGGGCGCGATGTCGTGGTGACGCGTTATTTCTATGCCAAACCTGGCGGCGGGGTGCAGGAAGATGCGGGCACCGGCTCGGCCTGCGCCAACCTGGGCGGCTGGCTGCGGCATAGGCAGCATGGCCTGCCCGCCAGTTTCCTGGTGGAGCAGGGCGACCAGATGGGCCGTCCGTGCCGGCTGCTGCTGGACGTGCAGGCCGATGGCCGCATTCAGGTGGGCGGCCGCGCGTTGGAGATCGGGCGTGGCACGGTGGACGTCTGAGGCTGCGGGTTGCTGTCATCCCGCGCCCCAAAGAAAAACGGCGCCTGTGTGTAAGCACAGGCGCCGCTTTTCATTGCATGCCCATCAAGGGCCGGCGGTTTACTTCTTGTTCTTGGCCGGGTCGACCTTGATGTTGTTCATGACCTGCTTCACGCCCTCGACACCGCGGGCAACGGTGGCGGCGTGATCGGCTTCGGCGGCGGTGCCGACCGTACCGGTCAGCTTGGCCACGCCTTCGTTGGTTTCGACAGCGATGTCGAGCACGCTCAGCTGCTTGTCGGCCACGAAGGCGGCCTTGACCTTGGTGGTCACGGTCGCGTCGGACGCGTATTCGCCCACGGATTGCTTGGGCTTGCCGTCATCGGCGGCAAAGGCCATGGAAGTGAAGACGGCGCCCGTACCCAGTGCGGCGGCGGCGATCAGCTTGCGGATTTCCATAGTTGTGCTCCTTGTATATGGGGTTCAGCGCGTTCAGGATGCAACGGCTAAGCGAAGATTCTTGGGGTGCGATGTTCTTCTATTTCTTGCGGAATGCGCCGCCCAGAATGGACAGCAGCGCCAGTACCAGGAAGACGAAGAACAGGATCTTGGCGATGCCCGCGGCGCCGGCGGCAATGCCGCCGAAGCCCAGGACAGCCGCAATGATCGCAATGACGAAAAATACGACGGCGTAGTGCAACATGTCAGCTTCTCCTGGTGGCGTTGGAATCAGGGATTGCGGTCAAAGAAATCCCGGACTTCCTTCTGGGCCTGTTCCTTGGTCTTGCCGTAGCGCTCCTGGATCAGGCCAGCGAGGCGTTCGGCATTGCCTTCCGTACGGGTCAACTCGTCGTCGGTGAGTTCACCCCAGGCCGCTTTGGCCTTGCCGGACAGTTGCTTCCACTTGCCAGCGATGATGTCGTTATTCATGGTGACCTCTCTTCGTAGTGGCAAACGCAGCGGCTTATGGCCGATAAGCTCTGCATTCGCGGTTGAGTTGGGCACTGATCAGCTTGAGTTCAAGGTACAGGTCCGCCGCGAGCCCTGTCAAAGAACGCTGTGGGTAAATGTAACTGCCGGGGACGGGGCAAATCGCGCTTCCTTCGACGAGGGGTAGCGCAGGCGTACCAAGAGCGGGAGTTACATCTGAGCAACGAATTGAGCCCTTTTGAGCGGGGCTGGTAACGGGACCTACACGGGATTCCCGTGCAAAACGCAGCGAGGCGCGGCGCCGATGCGTCAGGCATCCGGCGCTGGCTGCGGGGCCGTCGCGCCGGTATAGTCGGGACAGGTTCCGTACCCGGGTCGATGGCCCGGGGTCTGGCGGCATCACACAACGGAGAGGGCACGCATGACGCAACGATTCCTCGGTACGATCCTGCTGGCGCTGGCCGCGATGGCGGCGCTGGGATGCACCCATGTGACGGATCGCTATCAGGCCGCGGCGCCCGCCGCGGCGTCGCACGGCTAGGGGCTGGCGATACGATCCCGTGTCTGGTCCGGACGGGGAGCGGCGGCCCGCCGTGGCGTGCTGACAGCTGCCGCCCTACAAAAGAAACGGGGCGCTTTCGCGCCCCGTCCGCATGCGATTCCCTGATCGGGATCAGCTTTCGCGGATGCGTTGGGCGATGTGTTCCAGCGCCTCTTCGACCTGGTCCACCAGGATCAGGCACAGGTCGCCCGCCTGCAGGCGCGCCAACGCCGTGTCGATCGCCAGGAACTCGCCGTGGATCTCTTCGATGTGGCGGGTGCGGCTGGCGTTGACCAGGCCTTGCTGCAGCAGCGCCAGCACTTCGCCATCTTCGCGGCCGCGCTGGCATTGGTCCTGGTACAGCAGCACGTCGTCGAAGGCGCCGCCGAGGATCTCGGTCTGCATGCGGATGTCTTCGTCGCGGCGGTCGCCGGCGCCGCTGATGACCACCGAGCGGCGCTTGGCGGGCATGGCGTCGACCGCGCGCACCAGCGCCAGGATCGCATCGGGATTGTGGCCGTAGTCGGCGATCACGGTGGCGCCGCGATAGTCGAACACGTTGAAGCGGCCGGGCGCGGTCTGGGCGTCGTTGACGAAGGTCGACAGGCCGCGGCGCACGATGCTCCAGTGCAGGTTCAGCGCCCAGGCCGCGGCGATGGAGGCCATGGCGTTCTCGACCTGGAACACGATGGTGCCGTTGCGCGTGAGCGGGATCTCGGCCAGCGGGAAGCGGGTTTCCTCGCTGCCCTGGGCCGCGACGATGGCGTCGCCATCGCGGTAGACCACGCGCAGGCCCTGGGCGCGGTGCGTCGCCATGACCGGGTGGTTGCGGTCCTCGGCGAAGTAGGTGATCGAGCCGGGGCAGCTGGAAGCCATCTCCGCCACGATGGGATCGGCGGCGTTGAGCACGGCGGTGCCGCTCGGATGCACGTGCTGCACGATCACGCGCTTGACCACGGCCAGGTCCTCGACGGTGCTGATGTAGCCCAGCCCGAGGTGATCGCCCATGCCGATGTTGGTGACGATGGCGACGTTGCAGCGGTCGAAGGCCAGGCCCTCGCGCAGGATGCCGCCGCGCGCGGTCTCGAACACGGCGGCGTCCACGTCCGGGTGCATCAGCACGCTGCGGGCGCTGCGCGGACCGCTGCAGTCGCCGGTGTCGATGCGCAGGTTGTCGACGTAGACGCCGTCCGAGTTGGTCATGCCGACGCGGTTGCCGGCCACGCCCAGGATGTGGGCGGTCAGGCGCACCGTGGTGGTCTTGCCGTTGGTGCCGGCCACTGCCACCACCGGAATGCGGCCGTCGTCGCCGTCGGCGTACATGTTGGCGATGATGGCCTCGCCCACGGCGCGGCCCTTGCCGAACGAGGGATTCAGGTGCATGCGCAGGCCGGGCGCGGCGTTCACTTCGACCACGCCGCCGTTCTGCTCCTCGAGCGGGTAGTGCACGCTTTCGGCCACCACGTCGACGCCGCAGATGTCCAGGCCGATCATGCGGGCCGCGGACACCGCGCGCGCCGCCATCTCGGGGTGCACTTCATCGGTCACGTCGGTGGCCGAGCCGCCGGTGCTGAGGTTGGCGTTGTTGCGCAGGAAGATCAGGGTGCCGGGAGGCGGCACGGAATCGGCGTCGAAGCCCTGCTTTTTCAGCGTGGCCAGGGCGATGTCGTCGAAGCGGATCTTGGTCAGCGAGGTGGCGTGGCCGTCGCCGCGTAGCGGGTCGGCGTTGACCTGGTCGACCAGCTGGCGGATGGTCTGCACGCCGTCGCCGGTAACCTGCGGCGGATCGCGGCGCGAGGCGGCGACCAGCGTGCCGCCCACCACCAGCAGGCGGAAGTCGTGGCCCGGAATGTAGCGTTCGACGATGACCTCGGAGCTGATCTCCTCGGCCACTTCGAAGGCCTGGATCACACGTTCGCGCGTTTCGATGTTGACCGCGACGCCGCGGCCCTGGCTGCCGTCGCGCGGCTTGACCACGACCGGGCCGCCCAGCTCCTGGGCCGCGGCCCAGGCGTCTTCGGCGGTAGTGACCGAGCGGCCCAGCGGCACCGGCACGCCGGCGGCGTCCAGCAGCATCTTGGTCAGGTCCTTGTCCTGCGCGATCGATTCGGAGATGGCGCTGGTCAGGTCGGTTTCGGCGGCCTGGATGCGACGTTGCTTGCTGCCCCAGCCGAACTGCACCATGCTGCCTTGCGTCAGGCGACGGTAGGGAATGTTGCGGACCGTGGCGGCGTTGACGATGGAGCCGGTGCTGGGGCCGAGGCGCACGTCCTCGTCCAGTTCACGCAGGCGCTTGAGGGCGTCGGCCAGATCGAACGGGGTGTCGTCCAGCGCGGCCTGCACCAGCTGCTGCGCCAGGTCCATGGCGAGACGGCCGACTTCTTCCTCGCTGTATTCCACCACGACCTGGAACACGCCGGGTTCGGTGGTGGGGGAGGCGCGGCCGAACGTGACGGGGCAGCCGGCGTAGGCCTGCAGCGTCAACGAGACGATCTGCAGCACGTGCGCGATCGAGACCGCGCCCTGGTGGCCTTCGGGGCGCAGCAGGCCGGTCTGCGGCAGGCGCGCGCGCAGGCGGGCTTCGAAGTCGGGCAGGTTGTCGATCGAGCATTCGGCGTCGGCGCACGACACGATGGCCTCGATCGCCGTGTTCTTGCTCCACAGGTTGGGGCCGCGCAGCGCTCGGATACGGGAAACTTCCATGGCAGGTATTCCTGTCTAGCTTGCGCGCGCCGCGGCGGGTCACCGCGGCGCGCGCGATGATGTCAGTGTTGCTGGATCCAGCGGCGGACGAGATCGATGGTGGGGCCGGAGAAGGCCTCGTCGGATTGCAGCAGGACGAAGTCGCCCGCCGCGATGCCGGCGAGCTGGCTCTCGATGGCCTTGCCATGGTCCGGTTCGTCCAGGATCTGCTTGACGCGGCTGCCTTGCTCCAGGCCCTGGCGCAGCAGCGCGCGCGCCTGGCCGGCGGGGCGCTTGCTGGTGACGGTGGTGTCGTCGTACAGCACCACGCGGTCGAAAGCGTCGCCCAGCAGCTTGCCCTGTTCGATCAGGTCGGCGTCGCGGCGGTCGGCGCCGGCCGAATACACGGCGGCGCGGGTGGTCGACGGGAACTGGTCGATGGCGGTGATCAGCGGACGCAGCGCGGAGGCGTTGTGGACGTCGTCCACCACCACGGTGCTGCCGTTGCGTTCGAACAGCGTGAACTGCCAGGGCGCATCGGCCTGGTCGATGTCGAAGGTCTCGATGCCGGCGCGGATCAGTTCGACCGGGATGTCGAGCGCCCAGGCGGCGCCGACCGCGGCCAGCACGTTCTCGACCTGGAAGGCGACGCGGCCGCCGTGCGTGAGCGGAATCGCGGCGACGTCGGCCAGGCGTTCCTCGCGCGCGCCCTGCGCCAGCACGATGGCGCCGTCGCGCACGAAGACCGCGCGGCCGTCCTGTTGCAGGTGGGCGGTGATGGCGGGCAGGGCGGGGTCGATGCCGAAGAAGATCACGGCGCCGTCGGACAGCTCGGCCATTTCCACCACGCGCGGATCGCGCGCGTTGAGCACGGCGGCGCCGGTCGGCAGAACGACGTCGACCTGGGTGCGGAACACATTGAACATGCGCTCCGTCTCGTTGATGTCGAAGTCGCCGAGATGGTCGGCGTCGTCGATGTTGGTGACCACGCCGACCTGGCAGCGGTCGTAGGCCAGGCCCTGGCCCAGGATCACTCCGCTGTCGTTCTCGATGACGGCGGCATCGACGTTGCGGTTCATCAGCACGCGGGTGCCGGATGCGAAATCGGCGCGGTCGCCCTTCTGCACCAGGCGGCGGTCGAGGTACAGGCCCTCGCTGCAGGCCAGGCCGGTGCGCTTGCCCGACAGGTGCAAGAGGCGCGCGACCAGGCGCGCGACCACGGTCTTGCCGTTGGTGCCGGTGACGCCGACGATGGGAATGCGGCCGGCGTCGCCTTCGGGGAACAGATGATCGACGATGGCGTGGCCGACCGGACGCGGGGTGCCGTCGGCCGGCTTCAGGTGCATCAGCAGGCCGGGGCCGGCGTTGACTTCGACGATGGCGCCGCGCTGCTCATCGAGCGGGCGCGAGATGTCCTCGGCCACCAGGTCGACGCCGGCGATGTCCAGGCCGACCACGCGGGCGGCCAGGGTGACGGTGGCGGCGACGCTCGGGTGCACGCGGTCGGTGACGTCGAAGGCGACGTTGCCGCTGCGCTGCACCAGCACGCGCTGGCCCTCGGCCGGCACGCTGTCTTCCGTCAGGCCCTGGCGGGCGATCTCCAGGCGCGCGGCCGAATCCAGGCGCACCGGATTGAGCGGATGGTTTTCGGTGCGGCCGCGGCGCGGGTCGGTGTTGATCTGGTTGTCGATCAGTTCGGTGAGGGTGGACTTGCCGTCGCCCGTGACCCAGGCCGGCTCGCCGGCGGCCGCGGCCACCATGCGGTCGCCCACCACCAGCAAGCGGTGCTCGTTGCCCAGCACGAAGCGTTCGACGATGACGCCGCTGCCTTCGTCGACGGCGACGCGGTAGGCGGAAATGACTTCTTCGCGCGTGGTCAGGTTGGTGAACACGCCGCGTCCGTGGTTGCCGTCATACGGCTTGACCACCACCGGCAGGCCGATGTCCTCGGCGGCCGACCAGGCGTCGTCCTCGCTGTCGACCAGGCGGCCTTCGGGCACGGGCACGCCGCAGGTCGAGAGCAGTTCCTTGGTCAGGTCCTTGTCGCGCGAAATGCCTTCGGCGATGGCGCTGGTGCGGTCGGTCTCGGCCGTCCAGATGCGGCGCTGGCGCGAGCCGTAGCCGAACTGCACCAGGTTGCCTTCGAACAGACGGATGTAGGGGATGTCGCGGTCGTCGGCGGCATCCACGATGCAGGCGGTGCTGGGACCCAGGCAATGCTTGTCGACCAGCCGGCGCAGGCGCGCCACGGCGGCGTCGACGTCGAAGGGGCGGTCTTCGATGGCGGCCATGACCAGGTCGCGGCCTTCGTTCAGGGCGGTGCGGGTGACCTGTTCCTGCCAGGCGCGCACGACGACTTTATAGACGCCGCGGGTGGAGGTTTCACGGGCCTTGCCGAAGCCGCCGCGCAGGCCGGCCAGGTTCTGCAGCTCAAGGGTGACATGCTCGAGGATGTGGCCGGGCCAGGTGCCTTCCTTGACGCGGGACAGGAAGCCGCCCCGCACGCCCGGGCTGCAGCGGTGCTCGATCAGGGTCGGCAGCCAGGCGGTCAGGCGCTCGTAGAAGCCGGGGATCGTGTTGGAGGGATAGTCCTCCAGTTCGCCGATATCCACCCACGCCTCAAGTACCGGACGGTACGTCCAAATGTTCGGGCCGCGCAAAGCCACGACATCGAGAAATTCAATGTCTTTCTTTTTCATGTTTTAATTTACTTGAGAAGCAGGTTGGCACGCGCGGACGCCCCTATGCAAGACCGCGAATTTATTGGGGTTGCGCCTTAAGAATAATGCCAACGAGTGGGGGATCCCAGATATTCCTAATTAGAAAAATCGGCTGATACTATACGACGCCTTCAAAGGCGTGAACTCGTTGTGTTGTAAGGAAGGGACACGTTGCCAGCCTGGAGTTGGCATGCCGTCGCCGCCTTGTAGGGCAGAGTCCTGGCCCGGTATGCGTTCTAATGAAAAAACCACACCTGCTTTCCGGCCTAGCCGAAGCCTTTCCTGCCCGCTGGCGGGATGAAATCCGCGCAGAACTGGCGCAGGATGAAACCCTGCTGGCCTGGGTTGAAATAGACCTGGATCAGCGGCTGAAGTTCCAGCCCGGCCTGGTCGCCGTCACCGATCACCGCCTGATCGCCCGCAACGCGGCCGATACCGGCTGGGAATCCTGGGCCTACGGTCCCCAACTGTCCCTGAATCTTTCCGACCACGCCGGCGCCGCCGTGCTGGAGCTGCACGACGATACCGCGCGTCTGGGTATCTGGCGCTTCACGCTGGCCTGCAACCCGGCCGCGCTGCGGCTGCTGGGCCAGTTCGAGGCGCAGCAGGCGATCCGCCTGTCCGGCCAGCCGGAAGCCGAGGCGGGCGAACGCCAGTGCACCATCTGCAACAACGCCATTCCGGCCGGCCAGGACGAATGTCCGGTCTGCAACCAGGAACAGGCGGCGCCGTCGACCACCTGGGCGCTGCTGCGCCTGTGGCGCTTCGCGCGGCCGTACCGCGGCCCCTTACTGGCCGGCTTCCTGCTGACCCTGCTGGGCACCGCGGCAACCCTGGTGCCGCCGTACCTGACCATGCCGCTGATGGACGACGTGCTGATTCCGTTCCAGAACGGCGCGCCCATCGACTACAGCAAGGTCCGCCTGTACCTGGGCGGGCTGCTCGGCTCCGCCATCCTGGCGTGGGGCCTGGGCTGGGCGCGGACCTACATCCTGGCCTGGGTCAGCGAGCGCATCGGCGCCGACCTGCGCACCACCACCTATGAGCACCTGCAGCAGCTGTCGCTGGAGTACTTCGGCGGCAAGCGTACCGGCGACCTGATTTCCCGCATCGGCAGCGAGACCGACCGCATCTGCGTGTTCCTGTCGCTGCACCTGCTGGACTTTGCCAACGACATCCTGATGATCGCCATGACCGCGGTGATCCTGGTGTCGATCAATCCCTGGCTGGCGCTGGTCACGCTGGTGCCGCTGCCGTTCATCATCTGGATGATCCACGCGGTGCGCGACCGGCTGCGCCATGGCTTCGAGAAGGTCGACCGCATCTGGTCGGAGATCACCAACGTGCTGGCGGACACCATCCCCGGCATCCGCGTGGTCAAGGCCTTCGCCCAGGAAAAGCGCGAAGTGGCGCGTTTCCGCGAGGCCAACAACCGCAACCTGGAAGTGAACGACCGGGTCAACACCACCTGGTCGCTGTTCTCGCCCACGGTCACGCTGCTGACCGAGGTCGGCCTGCTGGTGGTGTGGATCTTCGGCATCTGGCAGGTCTCGCAGAAGCAGATCACGGTGGGGGTGCTGGCGGCGTTCCTGGCCTACATCGGGCGCTTCTATACGCGGCTGGATTCGATGAGCCGCATCGTGTCGGTGACGCAGAAGGCGGCCGCCGGCGCCAAGCGCATCTTCGACATCCTGGACCATGTCTCCAGCGTGCCGGAACCGCAGAATCCGGCCAAGCTGCCGCAGATCAACGGCCGCATCGAATTGCGCGACGTCGGCTTCCGCTACGGCAATCGCCAGGTCATCCGCGGGCTGGACCTGACCATCGCCCCCGGCGAGATGATCGGCCTGGTGGGCCACAGCGGCTCGGGCAAGAGCACCCTGATCAACCTGATCTGCCGCTTCTACGACGTGTCGGAAGGCGCGATCCTGGTGGACGGCGCCGACATCCGCTCGGTGCGGGTGGCCGACTACCGCCGCAACATCGGGCTGGTGCTGCAGGAGCCCTTCCTGTTCTTCGGCACCATCGCCGAGAACATCGCCTACGGCAAGCCGGACGCCACCCGCGACGAGATCGTGGCCGCGGCCCGCGCCGCCCATGCGCATGAATTCATCCTGCGCCTGCCGCATGGCTACGATTCGCTGGTGGGCGAACGCGGCCAGGCGCTGTCCGGCGGCGAGCGCCAGCGCATCTCGATCGCGCGCGCGCTGCTGATCGACCCGCGCATCCTGATCCTGGACGAAGCCACCTCGTCGGTCGACACCACCACCGAGAAGGAAATCCAGAAGGCGCTCGACAACCTGGTGCGTGGCCGCACCACCATCGCCATCGCCCACCGCCTGAGCACCTTGCGCAAGGCCGACCGGCTGGTGGTGCTGGACCGTGGCCAGATCGTGGAACAGGGTCCGCACGAAGAGCTGATGGCGCGTGAAGGCGCCTACTACCGGCTGTACCAGGCGCAGGCGCGCCAGAACGAGGCCGACGCGCAGGCCTCCGGCAGCGAAGACATGGCCGCCGTGGCCTGAACGAGATAACCGTCATGACGCTTCCCGTTTTCCAGCTGCGACGCAATGCGTTCGGGCGTTTGGTGTTCCAGGGCGCCGACGGCGTCGCGCACGAGGGCGTGCTCCCGGTGCGGGCCTTTCCGATCAGCGAGGCCGATCGCGGGCTGTCGCTGGTGACCAGCGAGGGCCGCGAGCTGCTGTGGATCGAACGGCTGGCCGAGGTGCCCGCCGCCGACCGCGCCCTGATCGAAGAGGAACTGGCCGGGCGGGAATTCATGCCCGAGATCCGCAAGCTGGCCAGCGTGTCCACCTTCGCCACGCCCAGCGTCTGGAAGGTGGAAACCGACCGCGGCGCCACCAGTTTCACGCTGCGCGGCGAAGAGGACATCCGCCGCCTCAGCCCGCAGACGCTGCTGATCGCCGACAGCCACGGCATCTTCTACCTGGTGCGCGACATCCTGTCGCTCGACAAGCACAGCCGCAAGCTGCTGGACCGTTTCCTCTGACCGACCTCAGTCCGGGGCCGCGCGCTTGAACGGCGTGTGCGCCTCGAGTTCGCCCAAGTAGTCATCCACCGCGGCGGTTTCCTCATCGAGAAAATGCTGGATCGCGGCCGCGAAGCGCGGGTCGGCAACCCAGTGCGCCGACCAGGTGGGCGTGGGCAGCAGCCCGCGCGCCATCTTGTGTTCCCCTTGCGCGCCGCCCTCGAACCGCGCCATGCCATGGGCGATGCAGTAGGCGATGGCCTGCAGGTAGCAGGTCTCGAAGTGCAGCCCCGGCACATATTCCGTCGCGCCCCAATAGCGTCCGTACAGCGTGTCGCCGCCCGCCAGGTTCAGGGCCGCCGCCACCGGCTGGCCGTCGCGCTCGGCCAGGATCAGCACGAAGGCGTCGGGCTGGTCGCGGTAGGCGCGCAGGAAGAACTCGCGGCTCAGGTAGGGCGGATTGCCGTGATTGAAATAGGTGTGACAATAGCACTGGTAGAAAAAATCGAGGTCGGCGGCGTCGATCTGCGCGCCGCGCAGCCAGCGGAACGCCAGCCCGGCCTGCGCTACCTTCTTGCGGTCCTGGCGGATCTTCTTGCGCTTGTCATGGCTCATCGTCGCCAGGAAGGCGTCGAAGTCGGCGTAGCCCGGATTGGTCCAATGGAACTGCACGCTTTCGCGCACCATGAAGCCGGCCTCGCGCAGGGCGCGCAGGTCCGCCGTGGCCGGAAACAGCAGATGCAGCGACGACACCTGGATCTCTTCGGCGAAAGCGACCAGCCCGCGTACCAGCGTGTCGCGGTCTTCGTCGCTGGCGGCCAGCAGGCGCGGGCCCGAGACCGGGGTGAACGGCACCGCCGCCAGCAGCTTGGGGTAGTAGCGCAGGCCGTGGCGTTCGAAGGCGTCGGCCCAGGCGTAGTCGAACACGTACTCGCCGCGTGAATGCGATTTCAGGTAGAGCGGCACCGCCCCGGCCAGATCGTCGCCGCGCCACAGCATCAGGTAATGCGGCGACCAGCCGGTGCGCGGCGCGGCGCAGCCGGTGTCGTGCAGCGCGTGCAGGAAGGCGTGCCGCAGGAACGGCTGGTCGCCGGCCAGCGCATCCCATTGGCGGGCGTCGATGCGCGACAGGTCGGTTTCGATGGTCAGGCGGAGCGGCGAATCCATGGACGAATGATAAAGTCTTCGCTGGCGCATGACGCGCGGCGCGGGATGACCGCGCATGGTTATTGTCTTGCGGGCGGCGTCGTTCCGCCCCGCACCGGAAATCCTCATGGACAGCAATTCGATCCTTCCCGCGGACGGGAACGGTCTGGACCAATCCGGCACGCCCTGTCTGCGCGCCCAGGCCCTGCGCGCGCTGGCCGCCACCGGCTGGGCCGACAAGCTGGCGCGGGTGCGCGCCATTGGCGACGACGCCCCGCTGGATGGCGCGCGGCGTTACGCGGCGCCAGGCGGATTGCCGGGGCGCCCCGCCGCGCCCGTGCTGGTGGCGCCGGCCGAGGTGCCGCAGCGTTCCATGGCGACCCAGGAAGGCCGCGCGGCGCTGCTGCACGCGCTGGCGCATATCGAATTCAACGCGGTGAACCTGGCGCTGGACATCCTCTGGCGCTTCGCCGGCATGCCGGACGCGTTCTACCGCGACTGGTTGCGCGTGGCGCGCGAAGAGGCCGCGCATTTCGATCTGCTCAATCGGCGGCTGGCCGAGCTGGGCCATGCCTATGGCGACTTTCCCGGCCACAACGGCCTGTGGGACATGGCCGAACGCACATGCGACGACCTGTTGGCGCGGCTGGCGCTGGTGCCGCGCACTCTGGAGGCGCGCGGCCTGGATGCGTCGCCGTTGATCCGCAACAAGCTGGCCGGCGCCGGCGACGCGCAGAGCGCGGCCATCGTCGACATCATCCTGCGCGACGAGATCGGCCACGTGGCGATCGGCAACTACTGGTACAAGCGGTTGTGCGCCGAGCAGGGCAGGGAGCCGGTCGCCTGCTACGCCGAGCTGGCCAGCCGCTACAACGCGCCGCGGCTGCGCGGCCCCTTCAACATGGAAGCGCGCCGCGCGGCGGGTTTCGACGAGGCCGAACTGGCCGCCTTGCTCGACAAACGCGCCGTCACGGGCGAAGCCGAAGACAGCCAGCGCTGCCCCGATGGCGGTGCGGCCAACGCATCCGCAGGAGCGCTTTCTCGATGACCTTTCGCCACGCCGTTCCCCTGGCCGCCATGCTGGCGTTGTCCGCGCCCGCCGCGCACGCCGCCGACGCCTTCGCCGCTTGCCTGGCCGGATTGCGCGCCCCCGCCGCCAAGGCGGGCGTGTCGGGCGCCACGTTCGACCGGCATACCGCCAGCCTGTCGCCCGACATGGCGGTGATCGGCCTGCTGGATGCGCAGCCCGAATTCAAGACGCCGATCTGGGACTACATGGCGGCGCTGGTCGACGACGAGCGCGTCGCCGACGGCAAGGCGGGCATCGAGCGCTGGCGCGCCGAACTGGACCGCGCCGCCGCGCGCTACGGCGTGGACCCGGCCACCATCGCGGCCGTGTGGGGCGTGGAGAGCAATTATGGCCGCACGCTGGGCGGGCGGCCGCTGCTGACCTCGCTGTCGACGCTGTCCTGCTTCGGGCGCCGCCAGGCGTATTTCCGCGGCGAGTTCTTCGCCGCGCTCAAGATCGTGCAGGACGAGCGCATCGACCCCGACAAGCTCAAGGGTTCCTGGGCGGGGGCGTTCGGCCAGACCCAGTTCATGCCGTCGACCTATCTGCGGTTGGCGGTCGATTTCGACGGCGATGGCCGCCGCGACCTCATCGACAGCGTGCCCGACGCGCTCGCCTCCACCGCCAACTTCCTCAAGCGCGCCGGCTGGAACAGCGGCCTGGACTGGGGCTACGAGGTGATCCTGCCGGCGGGCGCGAACACCGCCGGCGCGGGACGCAAGAACAAGCGTCCGCTGTCCTTCTGGCGCGGCCAGGGGTTGACCCGCGCCGACGGCAAGCCGTTGCCCGCGGGCGATACGCCTGTCGGCCTGCTGCTGCCGGCCGGTCCCAAGGGGCCGGCGTTCCTGGTGACGCGTAATTTCGATGCGCTGTATTCCTACAACGCCGCCGAAAGCTATGCGCTGGCGATTGCGCACCTGTCCGACCGCCTGCGCGGCGGCGGCCCGCTGGCGCAGGCCTGGCCGACCGACGATCCGGGGCTGTCGCGCGCCGAGCGGCGCGAATTGCAGCGGCTGCTGATTGCCCGCGGCTATGAGCTGGGCGAACCCGATGGCATGATCGGCGAGCGCACCCGTGAAGCCCTGCGCGCAGCGCAGCGCGAACTCGGCCTGCCCGCCGACGGCCGCGCCGGCCAGAAGGCGTTGAAAGCCCTCAAGGCCTCCCAGGCTCCCCTGGCCTCGCCAGCCCCGCGCGGCGCGGGCTGAAGGCCGGAACGACAAGCTTTGCAAAGATCGCCGGTTGCCGACCTTTGGATGACCACATCGGCGCCGTCACGGGCCTATACTGGATTTCCGATTTTCCTGGAGTACGGCGATGAGTCTATTGGATACCTTGGCCTCGATGGCCGGCGGCGGCCAGCAAGGAGGCTCCGCCTCGCTGCTGCCCGCCCTGATTGAACAACTGGGCAAATACCCGGGCGGCCTGTCCGGCCTGATCGCCAGCTTCCAGCAGGGCGGCCTGGGCGAGATCGTCGCGTCGTGGATCGGCAAGGGCCAGAACCTGCCGGTCAGCGCCGACCAGCTCGGTCAGGTGCTGGACCCCGGCGTGGTTAACGAACTGGCCGCCAAGACCGGCCAGGACACCGGCTCGGTGCTGGGCTCGCTGTCTTCGCTGCTGCCGCAGCTGATCGACAAGGCCACCCCGGAAGGCACGGTGCAGCCCGGCCAGTCGTTCAACCCCACCGACCTGCTGGCCTCGCTGTCGGGCCTGTTCGGCAATCGCGGCTGAATCCGGCCAAGGGGTCTCCCCCCTGACGCGCCCGCGGCTTCAATCCCTCGCCCGCCGCCGCCTGCCGGCGGCCGGGCCGCCGCGGGTCTTCCATCGCTTGACCTTATAGTCACTTCAGGCTTTCTCATACGGCCATGGCACCCTCCGCCACGGTGCCGCCCCCCATCACCCGGAGCGTCGCGCCATGGATTCGCCGAAAAGACTGCTGGAAAGCCACCCCATCCACGCCCGCGTCGCGATCGTTTCGCGGGGACGGGCATGAGCGGCGGCCATGAGCACGCCGACGTGCGGGCGCTGCCCGAATCCCGCCTGTGGATCGCGTTCGGGCTGACCAGCACCTTCATGGTGGTGGAGATCGTCGGGGGCCTGTGGACCGGCAGTCTGGCGTTGATCTCCGACGCCATGCACATGATGACCGACGCTATCGCGCTGCTGCTGGCGCTGATCGCGATCCGCGCGGGCCGCAAGGCCGCCGACCTGATGCGCACTTACGGTTATGCGCGCTTCGAGATCCTGGCGGCCGCGGTCAACGCGCTGGTGCTGCTGGGCGTGGCGTTCTACATCCTGTACGAAGCCTGGCGCCGTCTCGAGGCGCCGCCGGATATCCAGTCCGCCGGCATGCTGGCCGTGGCCATCGCCGGGCTGGTGATCAACCTGGTGTCGATGCGGTTGCTGGCCGGTTCCAAGGACGACAGCCTGAACGTGAAAGGCGCCTATCTCGAAGTCTGGGCCGACATGCTGGGTTCGGTCGCCGTCATCGCGGGGGCCGTGATCATCTGGCTGACCGGCTGGCGCTGGGTCGATTCGGCGTTGGCCGTGGCCATCGGATTCATGGTGTTCCCGCGCACCTGGGTGCTGCTGCGCGAATGCATCAACCTGCTGCTCGAAGGCGTGCCGCCCGGCATGAGCCTGAGCGCGGTGCGCGAAGCCATCGCCGGCACTGATGGTGTCGCCAGCGTGCATGACATCCACCTGTGGGCGATCACGCAGAAGCAGCCGCTCCTGACCGGCCACGTGGTGCTGGCCGCGGGCGCCGACGGCGAGACCGTCCGGCTGGAGATCGAGCGACGCCTGCAGGACGGCTTCGACCTGCATCACACGACGCTGCAGGTGGAGCGTTCGGATCGTTCCGGGCAGGAGCATATCCACTGAGCGCGGTGTGACGATAGCGGCGGGCCGTGGGCCAGAGGCGTTATCGGTTAGCGCTCGAATCAGTCTGATAAGCGCACCCGCGTTGTCCCCGGACCTCAGGCGAGCATGCTATGAAATGACATCGCTTTCGGAGGATGCGGCTGTGGGGCGTGATGCGGATGTCGCGATTGTTGTTCTATGGACGGTGTCCTTCTTGGCGCTTGCGGTGGCCCTGGCGTTCCAGTGGCTCGTCAACAAGCTGGTCGGCCGGCCCTGGCTCAACGCCGGGAGCATCCTCGCCTACGCAGTCGGCGCATTGCTGGTTGGCTGCGTCGCTGCCAACGTCATCGCGGCGATGCGTGGCAAAGAGAGCTTCGCCACGTGTTGTGGCCAAAGCCTCACCACCCTGATTGCCTTGTTGCCCAGCATTGTGGTCGGCCATCTCTGCGCCAGGGAATTCCGTCAATACAAGGCCCTGCGCAAGCGACTTGCGCAAGGCTGACGCCGGCGCCGGCTCTTCGCATCAAAGACCTGTGCCCGTCCCGCCCTGTGACGGATGCAAAGCACCCATGACCGTAAAGAGCGGGTAGCGCCCACGGAAAAAAAAATGGCCGACCCGTAAAGGTCGGCCATTTGGCGCTATGGCGGAAATTTGGTGGAGCCGGGGGGAATTGAACCCCCGTCCGCAAGCCCTCCGCAACCAGTTCTACATGCGTAGTCGATCTATTTGGTTTTAACCCTGGACTTAGCCAACCGACAGGCCGGACCAGAGCGATTCACGTAATTTAAATCCGAGCCGTGTGACCCCAGCGCGAACCGATTCCTTGTGAATGTCGCTGCTGCGGTTCGAGGGTTGCCCCCCTAGGAAGTTGCCTTCCTCCGCCTGACCCAAGGACAGATCAGTGCAGCGGCTCACCGCTTAAGCGGCGAGAGCGAAACGCTCGTCGTTGGCGTTTGTAGTGTTCCAGTGGTTTAACGAGCGTACTGGTGCTCGGCATGCCCTGAGTTGTTTCGCGACCCACGTCGAATCCGGATCGGCCCCAAGAACTTTCTATTGTACTGGTAAACGCGATAGTCCGCTGCGTTTCCGCGCCCGCCCGCCCGGGCGTGGCGCGGATGCCGCAATGTGAGCTCAGGCGTTGGCGCAGGCCGCCTTGCCGGCGGGGCGTGCGCGCGAGGCCGCCATCAGCACGAACGCCAGCGCGACGGACACCGCCACGATCACCGCAGCGGCCCAGCCCAGCGACGCCAGGCCGTACTGGTCGATGACGCGGCCGCCGACCACCGCGCCCAGGCCGATGCCGATGTTGGCGCCCGAAATGTTGAGCGAAGCGGCGAAGGCGGGCGCCTCGGGCGCCGATTTCATCAGGCGCACGTGGCAGACGATGAACAGCGCCGCCTGGGCGATGCCCCAGATCGTCAGCGCCACGGCCAGCAGGCCGTGCGACTGCATCACCGGCGCGACGAACGCCAGGCCGACCGCCATCAGCGACGAGAACAGCGCGGTGGCGCCCAGCGGGCTGCGGTCGACCATGCGGCCGCCAAGGGTGTTGCCGATCAGGCCGACGGCGCCGAACGCCATCATGGTCCAGCCAACGATCTGGCCATTGAAACCGGCCAGGCGTTCCAGCATGTCCGCCAGGTAGGTGTAGGCGGTGAACATGCCGGTGAACACCAGCAGCGACAGCAGCACGTGGCCCACCACGATGGGGTTGCGCAGGATGCGCAACTGCGTCACCAGTTTGACGCTCTCGGCGCGGATGCGGGTGCTGGGGAAGGCCAGCAGCAGCAACAGGGCCTTGGCGAACGCCACCACCGACAGCACGCCGAAGGCCGCGCGCCAGCCGAAGGCGTCCGAGATCAGCACGCCGATGGGGATGCCGAACACCGTGGCGGCGACGATGCCGAACGCCACCATCGAGATGGCGCGGCCGGCGCGGGCCGGGCCCACCAGTTCCACCGCGGTGGCGCTGGCCAGCGACCAGAACACCGGCAATGCCAGCGCCGGCACGAAGCGGGCGACCGCCATGACCCAGATGTTCGGCGCCGCCGCCGCCAGGGCGTTGGACAGGCCGAACAGCACCAGCACGCTGATGAACAGGCGCTTGCGCTCGATGTTGGCCATCAGCGCGGTCAGCAGGGGACCGGTGGCGGCCACGGTGAAGGCGAATAGCGACACCAGCAGGCCGGCCTGGGAAACCGTGACGTCGAGGTCGCGGGCCAGGCTGGGCAGCAGGCCGACGATCAGGAATTCGGTGGTCAGGATGGTGAAACCAGCGGCCGAAAGTAGCAGGATGGGCAAAAGCATGGGCAATTCCAGGTACGCGCGAAGCCGGGAGGCAATGCGCGGTGGGCGGATGAATGGTCTAAAAGGTCTAGGTTGCGCGCCGGGGAGACGTCGGCGCGCGGGCGCATGAGGGCGGCAAGCCATCAATGCGTAACGAGAGTCGCCGTGCGGGCATCGCCGCGCGGCGCCCGGCATGAGCCGGGAAAGGCAATCGGGAGGCACCCGGATTGCCTTGCATGAAACGTACTTTAATTCACCGGCGCCTAGGGATAAACCCTTTTTCACCGGATAAATTGTTCGGTCAGATCAACTAATCCGACCGAACCCTTGTCATCCCGGACCGTGCGCCGTCGGCAGGGCGGCGATGCGGGTCGCGGGAGATCGGCGCCGATGACGGCGTATCAACGCAGATCGCGCGGCAGCAGCGGCTCGATCGCCGTCCACAGTTCGGCCGGCGTGTTGGCGCAGGTTTCGGCTTCCCAGGTGCTGATGTTGTCTTCTTCGCCGACATAGCCATAGGCGGCGGCAACCGCCGGCATGCCGGCCGCGTGCGCGGCCTGGATGTCGCGCAGGTCGTCGCCGACGTAGACGCAGCGGTCGGTGGCGAAGCCGGCCTCGCGCGCGGCGTGCTGCAGTGGCAGCGGGTGCGGCTTGGCGTGAGCGGTGGTGTCGCCGCAGACCAGCACGGCGCTGTCGCGGGTCAGGTTCAGGTGCTCGACGATCGGCAGCGTCAGGTAGGTGACCTTGTTGGTCACGATGCCCCAGGACAGGCCGCGCTGGCGGATGTCGGCCAGCAGCGCCTCGATGCCGGGGAACAGCTTGCTGTGGACGGTGGAGCTGGCGGCGTAGTCTTCCAGGAATTGCAGGCGGGTCGGCTCGTATTCGTCGTCGCCTGGCTTCAGGCCGAGCGCGACGCGCAGCAGGCCGCGCGCGCCCTGCGAGGCGACCGGACGCAGCGTCTCGTAGGGCAGGGTTTCCAGCCCGCGGCGGGTGCGTTGCTGGTTGGCGGCGGCGGCCAGGTCGGGGGCGGTGTCGGCCAGCGTGCCGTCGAAGTCAAACAGGATCAGGGCGCTCATTTGCGGGTAGCCATCAGGTAGTTGACCGAGGTGTCGGACGTCAGCGAGTAGATCTGGGTGATCGGGTTGTATTCCATGCCGCGCATGCCGACCGGCTCCAGGCCGGCGCCGCGCGCGGACGAGGCCAGTTCGCTCGGCTTGATGAACATGTCGTAGGTGTGGGTGCCGCGCGGCAGCAGGCGCAGCACGTATTCGGCGCCGATGATGGCGAACAGGAACGCCTTGGGATTGCGGTTCAGGGTCGAGAAGAACACCCAGCCGCCCGGCTTGGTCAGCGCCGCGCAGGCGCGCACGATGGAGGCGGGATCCGGCACGTGCTCCAGCATTTCCATGCAGGTCACCACGTCGTACTGGCCGGGCTGCTCGGCCGCCAGCTGTTCCACCGGCACCTTGCGGTATTCGACCTTCACGCCCGATTCCAGCCCATGCAGTTTGGCGATCTTGAGCGATTTGTCGGCCAGGTCGATGCCGGTGACGTCGGCGCCGGCGCGGGCCATGGCTTCAGACAGGATGCCGCCGCCGCAGCCGACGTCCAGCACCTTCTTGCCGGCCAGGCTGCCCACGCTTTCCTGGATCCATTCCAGGCGCAGGGGGTTGATGGCGTGCAGGGGCTTGAATTCGCTTTCGGGGTCCCACCAGCGGCTGGCCAACGCACCGAACTTGTCCAGTTCGGCCTGGTCGGCGTTGACGGTGGCTTGGGCGGAATCGTGGGTTTGGGTGCTCATGGGCGGTCCAGCATAAGACGGCTCTATATAGAGAGTCGGCGGCGCCCGTGGGCGCCGGAGCGTTTGCACCGGATTGGTGCAAGCCGGGCGAAAAAAAGGGCCTCGCTATGCGAGGCCCTTTATTGTAGCTAGTCCGGCAATTACTTGCGGCTACCCACGATTTCGATTTCAACGCGACGGTTCTGGGCGCGGCCTTCCTTCGTCTTGTTGGAAGCGATCGGGTTCTTCTTACCCTTGCCTTCCGTGTAGATACGGTTCGGATCGATGCCCTTGCTGACCAGGTAGGCCTTGACCGAAGCGGCACGGCGCTCGGACAGCTTCTGGTTGTAGGCGTCCGTACCGATCGAATCGGTGTGGCCGACGGCGATGATCGTTTCCAGCTCGATACCGCGAGCTTGCTGGGCGACTTGGTCCAGCAGCTGACGGCCTTCGGGCTTCAGGGTCGACTTGTCGAAGTCGAAGAACGTGTCAGCGTTGAACACGACCTTGGCCGCCATCGGGGCCGGCTTCGCCTTCTGTTGAGCAACCGGAACGCCGTCGCAGCCGGGGATGCCGGTGGCCGGGGTCCAGAACGCATCGCGCCAGCACAGTTCGTTCGTACCGTTTTTCCAAACGTTACCGAACGGATTGCGCCAGTTGTCCACCGTCTGGGGATAGGTCTGGGCCGAGGCTACACCCGAGGCCGTGACGGCGGCGAAGGCGAGCGCCAGAGCGAATTTGGAGGGTTTGTTCATGTTTCTCCTCGTTGAGCTTGAAGCTGGATAAGTGACTCGCAGCGAACCCCCGCCGCATATCAGGAAAACGGGGCCAGTATAGCAACGCCAAGAGCTGGTTCAAAGGAATAGCTACTGGGTTTCCTGCGTGCTGGAAACAATCTTAAGGCATTTGGGGGGCTTTGGCTTCCCTGGAGAGGCGCATTGGTGCTGGATATGACGTTTTCCGCGCTCCATCCGTTTGCCATGTTGGTTTTTGGCAACAGGCTCCCCGGACGATGGCGGACGCGCCGGTGCCGCTTGCCGCCGACATCCGCTTCAAGGCCCGCGCCGATGGCGGGGCGGGGCCCTTGGGGCCGTGACCCCAATCGAATGATAGAATTTCCTGTTTACCCGGCCCGGGTTCCTCCTTACACGATTCTGTCGTTATATATATGGATTCCTTTGCCAAGGAGACGCTTCCGGTATCGCTGGAAGAAGAGATGCGCCGCAGTTACCTCGATTACGCGATGAGCGTGATTGTCGGGCGGGCGCTACCGGATGTGCGGGACGGGCTCAAGCCCGTCCACCGGCGCGTGCTCTACGCGATGCACGAGCTCAACAACGACTGGAACCGCGCCTATAAGAAGTCCGCGCGTATCGTCGGGGACGTCATCGGTAAGTACCACCCCCACGGCGACCAGTCCGTCTACGACACCATCGTCCGCATGGCGCAGGATTTCTCCATGCGCTACATGCTGGTCGACGGCCAGGGCAACTTCGGCTCCATCGACGGCGACAATGCCGCGGCGATGCGTTACACCGAAATCCGCCTGGCCAAGATCGCCCACGAGCTGCTCGCGGACATCGACCAGGAAACGGTCGACTTCGGCCCCAACTACGACGGCAGCGAGCAAGAGCCGCTGCTGCTGCCCTCGCGCCTGCCGAACCTGCTGGTCAACGGCAGCTCGGGCATCGCCGTCGGCATGGCCACCAACATTCCGCCCCACAACCTCCAGGAAGTGGTCGACGGCTGCCTGTACTGCCTGCGCAATCCTGCGTGCACGGTCGATGAACTCATGGAGATCATCCCGGCGCCGGACTTCCCCACGGGCGGCATCATCTACGGCATGTCCGGCGTGCGCGAAGGCTATCGCACCGGTCGCGGCCGCGTCATCATGCGCGCCAAGACCCACTTCGAGGACATGGAGAAGGGCAACCGCCAGGCCATCGTGGTCGACGCGATTCCCTACCAGGTCAACAAGAAGACGCTGCAGGAACGCATCGCCGAGCTGGTCAACGACAAGAAGATCGAAGGCATCTCCGACATCCGCGACGAGTCCGACAAGGACGGCATGCGCCTGGTGATCGAGCTCAAGCGCGGCGAAGTGCCCGAGGTGGTGCTGAACAACCTCTACAAGAACACGCAGCTGCAGGACACCTTCGGGATGAACCTGGTGGCGCTGGTCGACGGCCAGCCCCGCCTGCTCAACCTGAAGCAGATGATCGACTACTTCCTGCAGCATCGCCGCGAAGTGGTGACGCGCCGCACGGTGTTCCAGCTGCGCAAGGCCCGCGAACGCGGCCACGTGCTGGAAGGCCTGGCCGTGGCGCTGGCCAACATCGACGACTTCATCGCCATCATCAAGGCCGCGCCGACGCCTCCCGTCGCGCGCCAGGAGCTGATGGCCAAGTCGTGGGATTCCTCGCTGGTGCGCGAAATGCTGTCGCGCGCCGACGGCGACACGCCGGGAGGCCGCGCGGCCTTCCGTCCGGACGACCTGGGCGCCGAGTTCGGCCTGCAGGGCGACGGCCTGTACCGCCTGAGCGACACCCAGGCCCAGGAAATCCTGAACATGCGCCTGCAGCGCCTGACCGGCCTGGAGCAGGACAAGATCGTCGGCGAATACAAGGACGTCATGTCCGCCATCGCCGACCTGCTGGACATCCTGGCCCGTCCCGAGCGCATCACGACCATCATCGGCGAAGAGCTGCAGGCCATCAAGGCCGAGTTCTCGACCGGCGCCAAGGACACGCGCCGCTCGGACATCGAGCTGAACGCGACCGAACTCGACACCGAAGACCTGATCACGCCCACCGACATGGTCGTGACGCTGTCGCACGGCGGCTACATCAAGAGCCAGCCGCTGTCCGAGTACCGTTCGCAGAAGCGCGGCGGCCGCGGCAAGCAGGCCACCGCGATGAAGGAAAACGACTGGATCGACCAACTGTTCATCGCCAACACGCATGATTTCCTGCTGTGCTTCTCGAACCGCGGTCGGGTCTACTGGCTCAAGGTCTGGGAAGTGCCGCAAGGCACGCGCAATTCGCGCGGCAAGCCGATCGTCAACATGTTCCCGCTGGCCGAAGGCGAGAAGATCACGGTGGTGCTGCCGGTCAAGGAATTCAGCGAAGACCACTACGTCTTCATGGCGACCTCGCGCGGCACGGTCAAGAAGACCCCGCTGTCCGACTTCTCCAACCCGCGCAAGGCCGGCATCATCGCGGTCGACCTGGACGATGGCGACTACCTGATCGGCGCCGACCTCACCGACGGCAAGCACGACGTCATGCTGTTCTCGGATGCCGGCAAGGCCGTGCGCTTCGACGAGAACGACGTGCGCCCGATGGGCCGCAACGCCCGCGGCGTGCGCGGCATGATGCTCGAGGACACGCAGAACGTGATCGCGCTGCTGGTGGCCGGGGATGAAACGCAGAGCGTGCTGACGGCCACTGAAAACGGCTACGGCAAGCGCACCCCGATCACCGAGTACACGCGCCATGGCCGCGGCACCAAGGGCATGATCGCCATCCAGACCAGCTCGCGCAACGGCAAGGTGGTCGGCGCCGTGCTGGTGATGCCTTCGGATGAAATCATGCTGATCACCACCGGCGGCGTGCTGGTGCGCACCCGGGTCGCGGAAATCCGCGAAATGGGCCGCGCCACGCAAGGCGTCACCCTCATCAACGTCGACGACGGCAGCTCGCTGTCCGGCGTGCGCCGCGTTGTCGAAAGCGATGCGGACGATGACAGCGAAGACCTGGACGACGGCCAGGAAGAGGGCAACGGCGACGCCGCTGCAACGGATTCGACGGAACCTACGGAGCAATAATGGCCCGCCCCTGGAACTTCTCGGCAGGCCCCTCGGCCTTGCCCGAGGTGGTACTGCAGCAAGCCGCTGCGGAAATGCTGGACTGGCACGGCAGTGGCATGTCCGTGATGGAAATGAGCCATCGCGGCAAGCACTTCGTGCAGATCTGCGACGAAGCGGAAAGCGACCTGCGCGATCTGCTCGGCCTGTCTCCGGACTACGCGGTGATGTTCATGCAGGGCGGAGGTTCCGGGGAGAACGCCATCGTTCCCATGAATCTCATGGGGCGGCGCGGCACGCCGGCGGCCGACTTCGTCGTGACCGGCCACTGGTCGTCGCGCTCCTACAAGGAAGCCGGCCGCTACGGTGACGCGCAGGTCGCGGCCACCAGCGGCCAGGCGACGCAGCTGGACGGCCGCGAGCAGGCGCCGTTCACCTGGGTGCCGCCGGTCGACACCTGGAAGGTGCGCAAGGAATCGGCCTACCTGCACCTGTGCAGCAACGAAACCATCGGCGGCGTCGAATTCATGGATTGGCCCGACACGGCCGCGCTCGGCGCGCCCGACGTGCCGCTGGTGATCGACGCTTCCTCGCATTTCCTGTCGCGTCCGATGGACGTGAGCCGCTGCGGCATGATGTACGCGGGCGCCCAGAAGAACGCCGGCCCGGCCGGCGTGACCATGGCCATCACCCGCCGCGACCTGATCGGCCACGCGCTGCCGATCTGCCCGTCGGCGTTCGACTACGCCAACGTGGCCGCCGAGCATTCGCGCTACAACACGCCGCCGACCTTCGCGATCTACATCGCCGGCCTGGTGTTCAAGTGGGTCAAGGCCAATGGCGGCGTGGCCGGCATGGAAGCGGCCAACAAGGCCAAGGCCGAGCTGCTCTACGGCTACCTGGACAGCACCAGTTTCTACCGCAATCCGATCCACGCGCCCGTGCGTTCGCGCATGAACGTGCCGTTCGTGCTGCGCGACGAGTCGCTCAACGACGCCTTCCTGCAAGGCGCCGATGCCGCCGGCCTGACGCAGCTCAAGGGCCACAAGAGCGTGGGCGGCATGCGCGCCTCGATCTACAACGCCGTGCCGCTGGCCGCCGTGGCCGCGCTGGTCGAGTACCTGAAGGAATTCGAGCGCCGCTATGGATGACGATCTGCAGCGCAAGCTGCGCCCCCTGCGCGACCGCATCGACGCGCTCGATGCACAGATCCTGGACCTTCTGTCGCAGCGCGCCCGCGCCGCGCAGGAAGTCGGCGAGGCCAAGCACGCGGCCCACGCCGACGGCCCGGTGCTGCGTCCCGAACGTGAAGCCGAAGTGATCCGGCGCCTGCAGCAACTCAATCCCGGTCCGTTTCCGGCGGCCGGCGTGGCCTCGGTCTGGACCGAGATCATCTCGGCCTGCCGTGGCCTGGAGCGCGGCATGACCGTCGCCTACCTGGGCCCGCAAGGCTCGTTTTCCGAGCAGGCCGCGCTGGAGCATTTCGGCCACGCGGTGCAGAAGCTGCCGTGCGTGTCGTTCGATGAAGTCTTCCGCGCCGTCGAGGCGGGGCAGGCCGATGTCGGCATGGTGCCGGTCGAGAACTCCACCGAAGGCGCGGTCAACCGCAGCCTGGACCTGCTGCTGAACACGCCGCTGCGCATCCTGGGCGAGCGTTCGCTGGTGATCCGCCATTGCCTGATGTCGCAGTCCGGCAAGATGGACGGCATCAAGACGATTTCCGCGCATCCGCAGGCGCTGGCCCAGTGCCAGGGCTGGCTGACGCGCAACTACCCCGACCTGGAGCGCGTGGCCGCGGCCAGCAATTCCGAGGCGGCGCGCCTGGCCGCGTCCGATCCGGCCATCGCCGCGATCGCCGGCGAAGTGGCCGCGCCGGCCTGGAACCTGCAGGTCGTCAGCGCCGGCATCCAGGACGATCCGCACAACCGCACGCGTTTCCTGGCCATCGGCAATATCGAGCCGCTGGTCAGCGGCAAGGACAAGACCAGCCTGATCCTGGCTGTCCCCAACCGCGCCGGCGCCGTCTACGAGATGCTGGCGCCGCTGGCGGCCAACGGCGTGTCGATGACGCGCTTCGAATCCCGCCCGGCCCGCACCGGCGAGTGGGAATACTATTTCTACGTCGATGTCCTGGGACATCGCAACGATCCGAATGTCGCGCTCGCCCTGGATACCCTGCGGGCGCAGGTCGCCTACCTGAAAGTGCTGGGTTCCTACCCGGCGCCGTGAGTCCTCCATGACCAACACTTCCAAGCCTCTCGCCGCTCCCGCGCACGTCAGCGCCATCGCGCCCTACCAGGCGGGCAAGCCCATCGAGGAACTGGCCCGCGAATTCGGGCTGGATCCGGCCGGGATCGTCAAGCTGGCCTCCAACGAGAACCCGCTGGGCATGCCGCAGTCGGCGCGCGCCGCCATGCTGGCCGCCGCCGAGTCGCTGGCGCGCTACCCGGATCCCAACGGCTTTGACCTGAAGGCCGCGCTGGCCGCGCGCTACGAAGTGCCGATGAACTGGATCACGCTGGGCAACGGCTCCAACGACATCCTGGAAATCGCCGCGCTGGCGCTGCTGGAGCCGGGCGCCTCGGCGGTCTACGCGCAGCATTCGTTCGCCGTCTACCGCCTGGCCACGCAGGCCCGCGGCGCGCGCCACATCGTGGTGCCGGCCAAGGACTACGGCCATGACCTGGACGCCATGTTCGACGCCATCGCCGACGACACGCGCCTCTTGTTCATCGCCAACCCCAACAACCCCACCGGCACCTTCGTGCCGGGCGACCAGGTGGCCGCGTTCCTGGAGCGCGTCCACGCCGCCCATGGCGACCGCGTCACGGTGGTGCTGGACGAGGCCTACAACGAATACCTCGAGCCGCAATTCCGTTTCGACAGCACCGCGCTGGTGCGCCGCTTTCCCAACCTGATCGTCTCGCGCACGTTCTCCAAGGCCTACGGCCTGGCCGGCCTGCGCGTGGGCTTCGCGGTGGCGCAGCCGGCCCTGACCGACCTGCTCAATCGCGTGCGCCAGCCGTTCAACGTCAACACGCTGGCGCAGGCCGCCGCCGTGGCCGCGCTGGGCGATGTCGCCTATCTGGAACAGGCCTACACCTCCAACAAGGCCGGCAAGGCGCAGCTGTGCGAAGCCTTCGACCGCCTCAAGCTGCGCTATGTGCCCAGCTACGGCAACTTCGTGCTGGTGCACGTGGGCGATGCGCCGCGCATCAACCTGGCGTTGCTCAAGCGCGGCGTGATCGTGCGCCCGGTGGCCGGCGACGGCCTGCCCGAGTGGCTGCGCGTGTCCATCGGCCTGCCGCAAGAGAACGCCCGCTTCATCGACGCGCTGACCGCCATCCTGTCCGAATGAACGGCGCGACCTCCAAGCCGAATCAGGGGGCCGCTGGCCCCCTGATTCCTGTGCTGGCCGTCGTCGGCGTGGGCCTGATCGGCGGTTCCTTCGCCGCGGCCCTGCGCCAGGCGGGGCAGGTGGGGCGGGTGCTGGGCGTGGGCCGCAATGCCGCGTCGCTGGCGCGCGCGGTCGAACTGGGCCTGATCGACGAAGCCGTCAGCGCCGAAGAGGCCGCCGCCCGCGCCGACCTGGTGTTCCTGGCCACGCCCGTGGGCGGCCTGAAGGACATGCTGGCGCGCATGCTGCCGCAGCTGCGCGATGGCACCCTGCTGACCGACGGCGGCAGCACCAAGGCCGAGGTGGTCGATGCCGCCCGCCTGGCGCTGGGCGCGCGCATTGGCCAGTTCGTGCCGGGCCATCCGATTGCCGGCGCCGAGCGCACCGGCCCCGATGCCGCCGCTGCCGGCCTGTATCGAGACCGCTGCGTCATCCTGACGCCGCTGGCGGAGAACGCCGCCGCCGCCGTGGCCCGGGTGCGCGAGGCCTGGCAGGCCTGTGGCGCCCGCGTGATCGACATGGACGCCGACGCGCACGACCGCGTGCTGGCCTCGGTCAGCCATCTGCCGCACCTGTTGTCGTCGGTCTATATGGAGCAGGTCGCCACCGCCGATGACGCCGCCACGCGGCTGGCGCTGGCCGGCAGCGGCTTCCGCGACTTCACCCGCATCGCGGCGGGCTCGCCCGAGATGTGGCGCGATATCTTTCTATCCAACCGCGACGCCATGCTGGCCGAGCTGGCGGCCGTGCGCGCCGTGCTGGATCGGGCCGAGCGCGCGATCGACGGCGGCGACGGCGCGGCCTTGCTGGCATTGCTGGACACGGCGGCGCAGGCGCGCCGCAACTGGCGCAAGGAGTAATCGACATGGGCGCTTTGCCTTTCTTGGATCTGCCGCGCGCGCGGCGCGCGCAGGGCGTCATGGCCTTGCCCGGTTCCAAGAGCATTTCCAATCGCGTGCTGCTGCTGGCGGCCATCGCCGACGGCGAGACCGCCATCACCGGACTGCTCGATTCCGATGACACCCGCGTCATGCTGGCCGCCTTGCGCCAACTGGGCGTGGCGGTGTCCGAGCTGGCCGAGGGCCGCGTCACCGTGCGCGGCGTGAGCCGTTTTCCGGTCGACAGCGCCGACCTGTTCATGGGCAATGCCGGCACCGCGATCCGGCCGCTGACGGCGGCGCTGGCGCTGATGGGCGGCGATTACCGCCTGTCGGGCGTGCCGCGCATGCACGAGCGTCCCATCGGCGACCTGGTCGATGCGCTCAAGGCGCTCGGCGCCCGTATCGACTACCTGGGCCAGCCCGGCTATCCGCCGCTGCATATCGGCCGCGGCGAGATCGCCACGCCTGCCGTGACGCGGGTGCAAGGCTCGGTCTCCAGCCAGTTCCTGACCGCCTTGCTGCTGGCGGCGCCGCTGCAGGCCGCGCAGAGCGGCCAGCCGGTGGTGATCGAAGTGGCGGGCGAGCTGATCTCCAAGCCGTACATCGAGATCACGCTGAACCTGATGGCGCGCTTCGGCGTGGCCGTGCAGCGCGACGGCTGGAGCCGTTTCACCATTGCCGGCGGCGCGCGCTACCGCAGTCCGGGGCAGATCGCGGTCGAGGGCGATGCCTCGACCGCCTCGTACTTCCTGGCGCTCGGCGCCATCGGCGGCGGCCCGCTGCGGGTGACCGGCGTGGGCGCCGACAGCATCCAGGGCGACGTCAAGTTCGCTGACACCCTGGCCGCCATGGGCGCGACCGTGACCTACGGCGAAGGCTGGATCGAGGTGACCGGCGTGCGCGTGGCCGAGGGCGGTCGCCTGAAGGCCTTCGACACCGATTTCAACCTGATCCCCGACGCCGCCATGACGGCCGCCGCGCTGGCGCTGTACGCCGACGGCCCCTGCCGCCTGCGCAACATCGGCAGCTGGCGCGTCAAGGAGACCGACCGCATCCACGCCATGCAGACCGAGCTGGAAAAGCTGGGCGCGCAGGTGGAATCGGGGCCGGATTGGCTGCGCGTGACCCCGCCGGCCGACGGCGCCTGGCGCGACGCGCATATCGGCACCTGGGACGACCATCGCATGGCGATGTGCTTTTCGCTGGCCGCGTTCGGCCCGGCCGCGGTGCGGATTCTGGATCCGGGTTGCGTCAGCAAGACGTTCCCGGGTTACTTTGATGTCTACGCCGGCCTGGTGTCGGCGTAGCGAACCAGGGCTTCGGCCCATTGCCTCTCTACATGACTTCGATTGATCCGATCGTGACTTCCGCCGCCCCTGTCATCACCATCGACGGCCCCACCGCCTCGGGCAAGGGCACCGTCGCCCACCGCGTCGCCAAGGCGCTGGGCTGGGCGGTGCTGGACAGCGGCGCGCTCTACCGGCTGACCGCCCTGGCGGCGATCAACCGCGGCGTCGACGCGGCCGACGAGCCCGCCGTGGCGCGGGTGGCCGAGACGCTGGATGTGCGTTTCGATGGCCCTCACGTCTATCTGGAAGGCGCCGACGTCGGCCATGAAATCCGCCGCGAGGCCGTCGGCAATTTCGCTTCCCGCGTGGCGGCGTTCCCTGGCGTGCGGCAGGCGCTGCTCGAGCGCCAGCGTGCGTTCCGCCTGCTTCCCGGACTGGTGGCCGACGGCCGCGACATGGGCACGGTGGTGTTCCCTGATGCGTCCCTGAAGGTGTTCCTGGTGGCCGATGTGGTCGCGCGAGCCGAGCGGCGGCGTAAGCAGTTGATCGAAAAGGGAATTTCTGCTAATCTAGACGACCTTTTGCGGGATATGCGCGAGCGGGATGCCCGCGACACGCAGCGCGCCACGGCGCCGCTTGCTCCCGCAGCGGATGCACACGTGCTGGATTCGTCGAATCTGACGATTGCGGAAACCGTGCAGGCAATACTGGATCTCTGGCAGGCCAGCCCCACGTATTGAGGGGCGGGCACCGGCCAATCTCGTTTGAATGGCGGGCATCTTCGCCAGTCTTTTTTTTTATCGGCCCTGTCTTCGCCAGGCGAAACCCCCACGGGACACCCCGCAAGGGCAAACCGGCAGGCAGGTATTTTGACTCCACTGTGGCGGGCAATCCGCTGCGGTGTGTTCTTAACGGCCATTTCGGCCCAATGGATTTCAACCCCATGTCTTCCGTTTCCACTACCGCCACCGGCGGCGAAAGTTTCGCCGACCTTTTCGCCCAGAGCCTCAAGAGCCAGGACATGAAGTCCGGCGAGGTCATCAGCGCCGAAGTCGTGCGCGTCGACCATAACTTCGTCGTCGTCAACGCCGGCCTGAAGTCCGAAGCGCTGATCCCCCTGGAAGAGTTCCTGAACGACCAGGGCGAGCTCGAAGTGCAACCCGGCGATTTCGTCTCGGTGGCCATCGATTCCCTGGAAAACGGCTACGGCGACACCATCCTGTCGCGTGACCGCGCCAAGCGCCTGTCGGCCTGGCTGCAACTGGAAAAGGCCCTGGAAAACGGCGAGCTGGTCACCGGCACCATCACCGGCAAGGTGAAGGGCGGCCTGACCGTCATGACCAACGGCATCCGCGCGTTCCTGCCGGGTTCGCTGGTGGATCTGCGTCCGGTCAAGGACACGACCCCGTACGAAGGCAAGACCCTCGAATTCAAGGTCATCAAGCTCGACCGCAAGCGCAACAACGTCGTGCTGTCGCGTCGCCAGGTGCTGGAAGCCAGCATGGGCGAAGAGCGCCAGAAGCTGCTCGAAACCCTGCACGAAGGTGCTGTGGTCAAGGGCGTGGTCAAGAACATCACCGACTACGGCGCGTTCGTGGACCTGGGCGGCATCGACGGCCTGCTGCACATCACCGACATGGCTTGGCGCCGTGTGCGTCACCCCTCCGAAGTCCTGCAAGTGGGTCAGGAAGTCGAAGCCAAGGTCCTCAAGTTCGACCAGGAAAAGAGCCGCGTCTCGCTGGGCGTCAAGCAGCTGGGCGAAGATCCGTGGGTGGGCCTGGCTCGCCGCTACCCGCAAGGCACCCGCCTGTTCGGCAAGGTCACCAACCTGACCGACTACGGCGCGTTCGTTGAAGTCGAAGCCGGCATCGAAGGCCTGGTGCACGTCTCCGAAATGGACTGGACCAACAAGAACGTCGATCCGCGCAAGGTCGTGACCCTGGGCGAAGAAGTCGAAGTCATGGTCCTGGAAATCGACGAAGACCGTCGTCGCATCTCGCTGGGCATGAAGCAGTGCCGCCAGAACCCGTGGGAAGAGTTCGCCACCAACTTCAAGCGTGGTGACAAGGTCCGCGGCGCCATCAAGTCGATCACCGACTTCGGCGTGTTCGTCGGCCTGCCCGGCGGCATCGATGGCCTGGTTCACCTGTCCGACCTGTCGTGGACGGAAACCGGCGAAGAAGCCGTGCGCAACTTCAAGAAGGGCGACGAGATCGAAGCCGTGGTTCTGGGCATCGATACCGACAAGGAACGCATCTCGCTGGGCATCAAGCAGCTGGAAGGCGACCCCTTCAACAACTTCGTTGCCACGTTCGACAAGGGCGCCGTGGTTCCGGGCACCATCAAGTCGGTCGAAGCCAAGGGCGCCGTCGTGACGCTGTCCGTGGACGTCGAAGGCTACCTGCGCGCTTCCGAGATCTCCTCGGGCCGCGTCGAAGATGCCACCACCGTGCTGACCGCCGGCGAGAACATCGAAGCCATGATCGTCAACATCGACCGCAAGACGCGTTCGATCCAGCTGTCGATCAAGGCCCGTGACAACGCCGAAACCGCCGAAACGATCCAGCGCATGTCCGACGCCAGCGCTTCGTCCGGCACCACCAACCTCGGCGCGCTGCTGAAGGCCAAGCTGGACCAACAGCGCAACGACGGTTAATTCGTGACCAAGTCGGAGCTGATCGCCGCCTTGGCGGCCCGCTATCCTCAGCTGGCCGCCCGCGACACCGATTACGCGGTCAAGACCGTGCTCGATGCAATGACCCAGGCCCTGGCCTCGGGCCAGCGCATCGAGATCCGCGGTTTTGGCAGCTTCTCGCTGTCGCAGCGGTCTCCCCGTATCGGCCGCAATCCGAAATCCGGCGAACAAGTGCTGGTGCCTGGCAAACAGGTGCCGCACTTCAAGGCGGGCAAGGAGTTGCGCGAGCGGGTGGATTTGGTCGGCGGCAATGACGAGGACGCTCAATCCTCTGGATCGAGTGAACCGATGCCGTCCATGGCGAGCATGCACGCCATGCACTGACGGCACGGCCAGCAAGCTGCCTTCGGGCAGATCGGACCGCGAGCAAACGCCCCTTGAGCAATCAAGGGGCTTTGTTTTTGCGGAGGTCGCTTACAATTGACCCTCTCGAATTCTTAGGAGCATGCGTCATGCGCTACCTTGTCTGGGCCCTGCGATTGCTCGTGTTCGTGGCGGTATTGATGTTCGCGTTGAAGAACACCGATCCCGTCGCCGTGAAGTTCTACGCCGATTACGTGGTGCAGGATGTGCCGCTGATCGTCGTCATGCTGGTGGTGTTCGTGGTCGGCGCCCTGTTCGGCCTGCTGCTGACCGTGCCGGCCGCCATGCGCCGCCGCCGCGAGGCCATCCGCCTGCGCCGCGAGCTCGACCGCGTGCAGGCCGCCGTGAACGGCACCACGCCGGCCGTGCCGCCGGAAGCCGTCGCGCCGATGTCGCCGCTGTGACGGCGCCGCGCCGTCCGCAAGCCTTTCTTTTCCGCATTGAATCTACGCAAGAGCCCGCATAGTGGATTTTGAACCTTGGTGGTTGATATTCGTGCCGGTGTTGTTCGCGCTCGGCTGGCTGGCCGCGCGCTTCGACATCCGGCAGATGTTGCGGGAAACCCGCAGCCTGCCCGATTCGTATTTCCGGGGCCTGAACTTCCTGCTCAATGAGCAGCCCGACCGCGCCATCGACGCGTTCGTCGAGGTGGCCAAGCTCGATCCCGAGACCACCGAACTGCACTTCGCGCTGGGCAGCCTGTTCCGTCGCCGCGGCGAAATGGAGCGCGCCATCCGCGTGCACCAGAGCCTGCTGAACCGTTCCGACCTGCCCGCCGCCGAGCGCGAGCACGCGCAGCACGAATTGGCGCAGGACTTCCTCAAGGCCGGCATGCTCGACCGCGCCGAAAACGGCTTCGAGCAGCTCAAGGACACGCGCTACGCCTTGCCGGCGCTGCGTTCGCTGATCCGCATCTACGAATCCGAGCACGACTGGCCGCGCGCCATCGAGGCCGTCAAGACGCTGCACGGCCTGGTGGACGAGCCGGTGCCGCAGATCGTGCATTACTACTGCGAGCAGGCCGCGACGGCGCTGGCGGCCAAGCCGCCCAACGTCGATGCCGCGCACGCCGCCCTGGATGCCGCCGACCATGCCTTGTCGACCGCCGACGCCGGCATGTCGAGCAAGGGCGCCGTGGTGCGCACCGCCATGCTGCGCGCGCGCCTGGCGCTGATCGAACAGGATCCCAAGCGCGAGCGGTTGTACCTGGAGTCGGTCATGACCGACGCCCCCGAGTACGCCGGCCTGGTGGCCGAGCAGTTGCTGGCCAACTATCGCGCCGCCGGCCAGGCCGAGGCCGGGCTGGAATTGCTGCAGCGCCAGTACGCGCGCCACGCCTCGCTCGACCTGTTCAACGTCGTGTTCCGCGAATTGCGCGTGCAGCAGGGCTCCGCGCCGGCCTGGGCCTTTGCCCGGGGCGCGTTGCGCAACCATCCCTCGTTGCTCGGCCTGGACCGCCTGCTGGAGGCCGAACTGGCCAATCCGGAGGGCGCGAGCGAGCATGGCCCCGTGCCTGGAGCCGACCTCACGCTGCTGCGCAGCCTGATTCACAAGCATACGCAACGACTGGACCGCTACGCGTGCCGGAACTGCGGTTTTCAAGCGCGCCGCTTCTATTGGCAATGTCCTGGCTGCAACGCCTGGGAAACCTACGCGCCGCGCCGTCTGGAAGAACTTGAATGAGCCAATTTCCCGCCGAATCCATTTCGCATAGCCGCGTGCTCGTGGTGGGCGATGTCATGCTGGACCGTTACTGGTTCGGCGAGGTGGAGCGTATTTCCCCCGAGGCGCCGGTGCCGGTGGTGCGTGTCGCGCGCCGCGAGGACCGCCTGGGCGGCGCCGCCAACGTGGCGCGCAACGTCGCCGCGCTGGGCGGCCACGTCACGCTGGTGGGCGTGCTGGGCGAGGACGAGGCCGGCGACAGCGTGCGCCGCCTGGCCGCCGAGGCCGGCATCCAGGCCGAGCTGATCACCGACCTGAGCCTGCACACCACGCTGAAGATGCGCGTGCTGGGCCGCCAGCAGCAGCTGCTGCGCGTCGACTTCGAGCAGCACCCGGCGCAGGAGGCGCTCGACAGCATCGACGCCGCGCTGGCGCGTCACCTGGCCAACCACGACATCGTGGTGCTGTCCGACTACGCCAAGGGCGTGCTGACGCGGGTCGAGTCGCTGATCGCGCTGGCCCGCAGCGCCGGCATCCCGGTGCTGGTCGATCCCAAGGGCGACGACTATTCGCGCTATCGCGGCGCGACGCTGGTCACGCCCAACCGTTCCGAAATGCAGCAGGCCGTGGGCCGCTGGAATTCCGAATCCGAACTGACCGATCGCGCGCAGCGCCTGCGCGCCGATCTGGACCTGGAAGCCTTGCTCGTGACGCGTTCCGAGCAGGGCATGACTTTGTTTACCGACACGGGCCGCGAGCACATCGACGCGCAGGCGCACGAGGTGTTCGACGTGTCCGGCGCGGGCGATACCGTGCTGGCGACGCTGGCCGTCTCGCGCGCCATCGGCCTGCCGTGGGCGGATGCCATGGGCTGGGCCAACCGGGCCGGCGGCATCGCCGTGGGCAAGCTGGGCACGTCCGTCGTCACCGCCGCCGAACTGGCAGGAGAACTCTCATGATCGTCGTTACTGGAGCCGCGGGCTTCATTGGCAGCAACCTGGTGCGCGGCCTGAACCGCCGCGGGATCGAGGACATCATCGCGGTCGATGACCTGACCGAGGGCGACAAGTTCGTCAACCTGGTCGACTGCAAGATCGCCGACTACATGGACAAGGACGACTTCCGTCGCCGCGTCGCCGATGGCAGCCTGCCGGAGATCCGCGCCGTGCTGCACCAGGGCGCCTGCTCGGACACCACCGAGCGCAACGGCCGCTACATGCTCGACAACAACTACCGCGTCACGCTGGAGCTGTTCGAGTTCTGCCAGGCGCGCCGCATTCCCTTCCTGTATGCCTCGTCGGCCGCGGTCTACGGCGGTTCGTCGATCTACGTGGAAGATCCGGCCAACGAAGGCCCCCTGAACGTCTACGGCTATTCCAAGCTGCTGTTCGACCAGGTGCTGCGCAAGCGCATGGACTCCCTGACCGCCCAGGTCGTCGGCCTGCGCTACTTCAACGTCTACGGTCCGCACGAGCAGCACAAGGGCCGCATGGCGTCGGTGGCCTTCCACAACATGAACCAGTTCCTGGAGCACGGCCACGTGCGCCTGTTCGCCGGCTGGGACGGCTACGTGGATGGCGGCCAGAGCCGCGACTTCATCTCGGTCGAGGACGTGGTGGCGGTCAACCTGCACTTCCTCGATCATCCGGAGCAGTCCGGCGTGTTCAATTGCGGCACGGGCCGGGCCCAGCCGTTCAACGACGTCGCCGCCGCCGTGGTCAACACGCTGCGCGCCGAGCGCGGCGAGGCGCAGCTGACGCTGGCCCAGCTGGTCGAGCTGGACCTGATCCGCTACATCCCGTTCCCGGACGACCTGAAGGGCCGTTACCAGAGCTACACCCAGGCTGACGTCAGCCGCCTGCGCGCGGCGGGTTTCACCGCCCCGATGCGCGACGTGCAGACCGGCGTGGCCGAGTACGTGCGCTACTGGCGCGCGCGCAAGTAAGGCGCGCCGGCCGCCGCCTGGCGGTGGCCGGTCCGTGTCAAAAAAGAGCCGCCGTTCCGGGCGGCTTTTTTTCGCCCGCGTAGTTGCCGGGGTGGATCAATCCATTCACCGCGCATCCGCGGGGAATGCCCGGCGGGCCATGATCCGGAGGTGGCGCGGCAACCGTTGCGCCGCGTTTTTCCGGAGACCTGTCCATGAATCCCTTCCTCCATTCCACCGTCGCCCGCCGCCTGCCCGCGCTGCCGTGGCGCCGCCCACAACCCGTTGCCGCGCGACGCGGCCCGCCCGTGTTGCGCCAGGCGCTGGG
>ERZ1739169.58-NODE-58-length-36729-cov-16.116895_pt1 | contig 36729 bp, 34 predicted proteins | sample MGYA00581756_ERZ1739169 | MGnify/ENA primary metagenome ERZ1739169 (study PRJEB40789, sample SAMEA7425667) | Salamandra salamandra | biome: salamander skin | place: Germany | collected 2020-03 | study: cvxcv | reverse complement strand
TGACCATGCGTGTCGGTTTTGTTGTTCATGAAGCGGCGTCCCTCGAGTTCTACGCTATGCCCTACACTCTTTCCCCCCCCGCCCCTCTTCCGATCGCCAGGCGGCGCGGCCCGGGCGGCGGGCGCGCGGGCGCGAGATGCGGGAGGTCGGATCCGTAGCCATGGCGCGGATCATGCCAAGTCCGCGCCGATTGCACAACCGGCATCGCGCGCTCGTCATCCGCGCGCGACGCCGGCGGCGCGGACAAGGAGATTCAAGTCGCAATGTATCCGCCCGCCCGCGCCGTACATTGCGACACCCCCCAACCCGCCGGGCTGGCTACAACGGCGCCACACCCCGTCACTTCCCTTTCCCGGAGACCCGCCATGCCCGACCCCATCGACACCCGACGCCGCCGCCTGCTCGGCACCACCTCGGCCCTGGCCGGCGCCAGCCTCCTGAACCTGGGCCTGGGCGCCAGCGCGCGCGCCCAGGGCGCCGCGCCAGTCGCCCTCCGCGCCACCGGCACGGCCAGCTTCAGCGCCATCCGCCAGATCCGCGCCGGCGACCTGGACATCGGCTACGTCGACGCCGGCCCGGCCAACGGCCCGGTCGTCATTCTGCTGCACGGCTGGCCCTACGACATCCACAGCTTCATCGACGTCGTGCCGCGCCTGACCGCCGCCGGCTACCGCGTCATCGTGCCCTACCTGCGCGGCTACGGCTCGACCCGCTTCCTGTCGGCCGCCACCGCGCGCAACGGCGAACAGGCGGTGGTGGCGGTCGACATCATCGCGCTGATGGACGCCCTGAAGATCGGCAAGGCCGTGATCGCCGGCTTCGACTGGGGCGCGCGCACCGCCAACATCATGGCCGCGCTCTGGCCCGAACGCTGCCAGGCGCTGGTGTCGGTCAGCGGCTACCTGATCGGCAGCCAGGAAGGCAACCGCAAGCCGCTGCCGCCGCAGGCCGAGTTCCAGTGGTGGTACCAGTTCTACTTCGCCACCGAGCGCGGCGCGGCCGGCTACGCCGCCAACGTCGACGCCTTCAACAAGCTGATCTGGCAACTGGCCTCGCCGCAATGGCGCTTCGACGACGCCACCTATGCGCGCAGCGCCCGCGCGTTCGCCAACCCCGACCACGTCGACATCGTCATCCACAACTACCGCTGGCGCCTGGGCCTGGCCCAGGGCGAGGCGCGCTACGACGATCTGGAGCGGCGCCTGGCCGTGGCGCCGAAGATCGCGGTGCCGACCATCACGCTGGAAAGCGACGCCAACGGCGCGCCGCACCCCGCGCCCGCCGCCTACGCCGGCCAGTTCAGCGGCAAGTACCGGCACGTCGACGTCACCGGCGGCATCGGCCACAACCTGCCGCAGGAAGCGCCCGAGGCCTTCGCCGACGCGGTGCTGCAGGTGACGCGGCTGTGACGGCCGCGTGTCCGCCGGGCAACACCCGGCGGACACGGCGTTGACAGCGTCATCATCGCTGCCTTAGGATGCGCCCTTGCTTTTCGACAACCCCTTTTCTTCCGGGTGCCAACGTGTCTGCCATTCGTCAATTCGCCTAACGCCGACGACTACCTTCCGGTAATCGCGGTCTGCCTGCCCATTCCCGTGGCTCGACCTTCCCGGTCTTGAGCGCAACGCGTGGCAGGCGCGGTTCCGGAAAGCGCAACACATCCCCCGCTTTCCTCCCTGCGCAAGACCGTGTCGTCGGCTTCCCCACTTTCCCTGGAGAAGACCCATGACGCCGGATTTCCGCGCCTGTGCGCAATCCCTTGAACTGTTCCGCTACCCCCGCACCCCGCACCTGGAAGGCTCGCGGCTGCAGGAGGGCGACCACGGCCACGACCACGTGCCCTACCGCGACCTGCGCGGCCTGCACCTGGTGGTGGAAGAGAAACTGGATGGCGCCAACACCGGCATCAGTTTCAGCCCCGCGGGCGACCTGCTGCTGCAATCGCGCGGCCACTACCTGGTGGGCGGCGGGCGCGAACGCCAATTCAATTTCATCAAGGCCTGGGCCCAGGCCCACGCCGGCTGGCTGCTGCAACGGCTCGAAGACCGCTACGTGATGTACGGCGAAACGCTGTCGAAGAAGCACTCGGTGTTCTACGATGCGCTGCCGCACCACTTCTTCGAGTTCGACGTGCTCGACCGCCGCACCGGCGCCTTCCTGTCCACCGCGGCACGGCGCGCGCTGCTGGCCGGCGGCCCGGTGCTGTCGGTGCCGGTGCTGTACGAGGGCCTGGCGCCCGCGCGCCTGGCCGACCTGAAGGCCCTGCTGCGGCCCTCGCTGGCCAAGACGGCGCGATGGCGCGACGCGTTCGAGGCCACCGTGCGGCGCGAGGGCCTGGACCTGGCGCTGGCCTGGAAGCAATGCGACAAGTCGGATCTGTCGGAAGGCCTGTATCTCAAGGTGGAGGCCGACGGCAGGACGCTGGGCCGCTACAAGTGGGTGCGCGCCGACTTCGTGCAGGCCATCCTGACGGCCGACAAGCACCATTCCGAGCAGCCCTACGTCCCCAACCAGCTCGCGCCCGGCGTCGACCTTTACGCCCCGCGTCCGCGGGTGGATTGGGACACGCTGCGCGGCGACAAGGAGGCATCATGAACTACGAACATCTGCGGGCCCTGGCGCCCGCCGCCGGCCAGGCGCCGGACTTCGCGGCCTGCCTGGCGGCGTTTCCGGCGCTGGCGCTGGCCAAGACCACGCCGCAGGACCCGCGCTACCACGGCGAAGGCGACGTCTGGACCCACACCCGCATGGTGGTCGAGTCGCTGCTGGCGCTGCCCGACTACCAGGCCGCGTCGCGCGCCGACCAGGAGATCGTGTTCCTGGCGGCGCTGCTGCACGACATCGCCAAGCACGCCACCACGGTGATCGACCCCGTCAGCGGCGCGATTTCGCAACCGGGCCATTCCGCCAGGGGCGCCATCGACGCGCGCATCGCGCTGTGGGACGCGGGCGTGCCCTTCGCCGTGCGCGAGGCGGTCTGCCGCCTGATCGGCGTGCACCAGGTGCCGTTCTTCGCCTTGTCCGGCTCGCGCCGCGGCAAATCGGTGGAATTCATCGTGCGCGAGCTGTCGTGGCAACTGAGCATTCCGCTGCTGGCGATGCTGGCCGAGGCCGACATGCGCGGCCGCATCTGCCGCGACCAGCAACAGGTGCTGGACAACATCGCGCTGTTCCGCGAGGCCGCCCGCGAGGAAGACTGCTACGGTCAGCCGCGGCGCTTCGCCGATGCGCACACCGCCGTCAGCTATTTCCGTGGCGCCGACGTGCATCCGGACTACGCCCTGTTCCAGGAGCCCGGCTCGCGCGTCATCGTGATGGCGGGCCTACCGGCCAGCGGCAAGAACAGCTGGGTGGCGGCGCATCACCCCGACCTGCCGGTGGTGTCGTTCGACGATGCGCGCGAGGCGCTCGGCCTGGCGCACGGCAAGAACGAGGGCAAGGTGGCGCACCTGGCGATCGACCAGGCCAAGGCGCTGCTGCGCGAGCGCCGGCCGTTCGTGTGGAACGCCACCAACCTCAGCCCGCTGATGCGCAAGAAGACGCTGGACCTGCTGTACGCCTACCACGCCGAGGTCGAGCTGGTGTACCTGGAGCAGCCGCGCGCCGAGCTGCTGCGGCGCAACGCCCGGCGCGACACGTCGCTGCCGAACAAGACCCTGCTGGGCATGCTGCACCGCTGGGATCTGCCGCTGCCGACCGAAGCGCACCGCGTGGTGTACGCGGTGTAGGCGCGGCGGCGCCGGGATCAACCGGCTCAGTGCTCGCGGATCAGCGTCGTCGAAAACTCGTAGCGCCCGGCCGGATGGTACGAGCACGACGCTTCCACGATCTGTCCGGCCTGGTCCTTGTAGTGGCGCAGGATCAACAGGCCGGGCGACTCGGGCGTCACCTGCAATTCACCCGCCACCGCGGCCGGCATGGCGCAGGCCGAGATGGTCTGCTCGACCGAGGCGATGCGGCGGCCGTAGTGTTCCTCGATCAATTCCGACACCAGCCGGTCGGGATGCTGGCGCGCCAGCTTGCGCACGCCCTTGTAGTGGGCATCCACGTACAGCTCGGTCCACACCACCGGCGGCTGCCCCGGCGTGCCGCGGGTCGAGGCGAAGCGCAGCCAGCGCGTGCCGGGCCCGACGCCCAGGCGCGCGGCCAGCTCCAGGTCGGCCACGATCTCCTGCACCTGCAGGATGGTGCGCGGCGTGCGCGCGGCCAGTTGCACCAGGTCTTCCAGCGACCGCAGCGACTGGCTGAAACCGGCCTTGGGCCGGGCCGCCGTGACCACGGTGCCGCTGCCGCGCCGGCGCGCGATCAACCCCAGGTCCTGCAACTGGCGCAACGCCGCCCGCAAGGTGTGGCGGCTGGCGTCGAACTCTTCGGCCAGGGCGTTCTCGGACGGCAGCACGGCCCCCACGGCATACACGCCGCCGGCGATCCGTCGTGCCAGTTCTTCGGAGATGCGGGTGTACAGCGAGATGGACATGGAACCGGGGGTGTTTGCGACAGGCTCCATTCTATCTGCTGCCCGGGCGCGGGTATTCCCCGGCATTGACGCCCGCCGACGGCCCTGCTTAAATGTACGTACAACTTTTTAAGAGCGTACATTTATGCCAGTCTCGGTCCTCGAATCCACCCTGTTCAAAGACATGTTCGGCACCGCCGCGATGCGGGCCGTGTTCGACGACGCCGCCACCGTGAGGCGCTATGTGGAAACCGAAGTCGCGCTGGCGCGGGTGCAGGGCCGGCTGGGCGTGATCCCGGCCGAGGCCGCCCGCGCCATCGAGGCCCGCGCCGACGCGGCCGCCCTCGACATGGCGCTGCTGCGCGAGGAGACCGAGATCGTCGGCTATCCGATCCTGCCGCTGGTGCACCAGCTGTCGCGCCAATGCGGCCCGGAGGGCGAATACCTGCACTGGGGCGCGACCACGCAGGACATCATGGACACCGCCACCGTGCTGCAGGTGCGCGAGGCGCTGGAACTGGTGGACGCCGACCTGGCGGCGCTGGACGCCATCCTCGACAACCTGGCGCGCGAATACCGCGACACCCCCATGGCGGGCCGCACCCACCTGCAGCACGCCCTGCCGATCACGTTCGGCTACAAGGCGGCCGTCTGGCTGCTGATGCTGCGGCGCCATCGCGAACGCCTGGCGCAACTGCGGCCGCGGGTGCTGATCGGGCAATTCGGCGGCGCGGCCGGCACGCTGGCCTCGCTCGGCGAACAGGGCCTGGCGGTGCATGGCGCCCTGATGGACGAACTGGGATTGGGCGCCGCGCCGGTGACCTGGCACGTGGCGCGCGACGGCCTGGCCGAAACGGTGCAGTTCCTGGCGCTGGTGTGCGGTTCGCTGGGCAAGATCGCGGTCGACATCATGCTGATGATGACCAACGAGCTGGGCGAGGCGTTCGAGCCGTTCGTGAAGGGCCGTGGCGCCTCCAGCACCATGCCGCAGAAGCGCAATCCGATCTCGTGCGAGCTGATGTGGGCGGCGTCCAAGACCGTGCGCCAGCACGCCGGGCTGGCGCTGGACGCCATGCTGCAGGACTTCGAGCGCGCCACCGGCCCCTGGCACATCGAATGGTCGGCCGTGCCCGAGGCCTTCGTGCTGACGGCCGGCTCGCTGCGCCAGGCCCGCTTCATGCTCGGCGGACTGGAAGTGGACACCGCGCGCATGGCGCGCAACCTGGATCTGTCCGGCGGCCTGATCGTGGCCGAGGCCGTGATGATGGGGCTGGCGCCGCACATCGGCCGCCAGACCGCGCATGACGTGGTCTACGACGCCTGCCGCGCGGCGGCCACGTCGCGCCGCCGGCTGGCCGACGTGCTGCGCGAGGACGCGCGGGTCGCGCAGCAGCTCGGCGCGGACCAGATCGAACGGCTGTGCGATCCGGCCCATTACCTCGGGGCCGCGCCCCGGATGGTGGACCGCATGCGCGCGCATCTCAACCCCGGCGCCGCCTGAACCGCGGCGCTGGCTTTCCCGCGATAAAAAAACACCCACGGAGACAAACCATGAAGAACTGGCTGGCGGCGATCACCGCCACGGCGGCGTTCGCCCTGACCCCGGGCGCGCACGCGCAGGACACCTACCCCAACCGCGCCATCACCTGGATCGTGCCGTTCGCGGCCGGCGGCCCCACCGACGCGATGGCGCGCAACATCGCCAACCGCGTCGCGCAGGAACTCAAGCAGACCATCCTGATCGAGAACGTGGGCGGCGCGGGCGGCACCATCGGCGCGGCCAAGGCGGCCAAGTCGACGCCCGACGGCTACACCTTCCTGGTGGGCCACATCGGCTACATGGCCGCCGCGCCGTCGCTGTACCAGCGGCTGCCGTACGACCCCACCAAGGACTTCCAGGCGGTGTTCCGCTTCCCCGACACGCCGCTGGTGCTGCTGGTGGGCGAAAGCTCGCCGTACAAGTCGGTGTCCGAACTGATCGCCTTCGGCAAGCAGCATCCGGGCAAGCTCAACTTCAGTAACGCCGGGGTCGGCTCGACTTCGCACCTGGTGGCCGCCATGTTCGCCAGCCAGGCCGGCATGGAGATCACGCCCATCGCCTACAAGGGCGCCGGGCCGGCGCTGAACGACCTGATGGGCAATCAGGTCGACGCCATGTTCGACCAGACCAACACCGCGCTGCCGCAGACCCGCGGCGGCAAGGTGCGCGCGCTGGGGCTGACCTCGGCCACCGCCATGCCGCAGTTCCCCGATGTGGCGCCGATGGGCGCGCAGGCGCTGCCGGGCTTCCAGGTGTCCACCTGGTACGGCCTGTACGCGCCCAGGGGCACGCCGGACGCGGTGGTGCAGACGATGTACCGCGCCTGGCAGAAGGCGCTGGCCGACAATGACTTCACCGGCAAGATGGTGGAACAGGGCATCCAGTTGCTGCCCGAGGGCCAGTACGCGCCCGCCGCCTTCCAGCAGTTCACCGCCGACGAAGGCAAGCGCTGGGCCGGCGTCATCAAGCAGGCCGGCATCACGCTGCAATAGGCCCGCCACGCCATGCGCGTCCTGCTCGCTTCCGATATCGAGACCAGCATCGCCCAGGCCCTGCAGGCGGTCAGCCACACGCATCCGCCCGATTTCGTGCGGGCGCTGAAGGCCGCCCACGACCGCGAAACCGCGCCGGCCGCGCGCCACGCGCTGCTGCAATTGCTGGTCAACAGCAAGATGAGCGCGCGGGCGCGGCGTCCGGTCTGCCAGGACACCGGCGTGGCGCATGTCTATGCCCGGCTCGGCATGGACGCGCGCATCCGCGCCGATGGCCCCGGCCCCACGCCCACCCTGCAGGCCCTGGCCGACCGGGCCGTGGCGCGCGCCTATGGCTGTGCCGCCAATCCGCTGCGCGCCTCGATGGTGCGCGACCCGCTGGGGCTGCGCCGCAACACCCGCGACAACACGCCCGCCGTGCTGCACGTGGAACTGGTGGAAGGCGACGGGCTGGAGCTGACCGTGGTCGCCAAGGGCGGCGGCGGCGACGTCAAGGCGCGCTACGCCATGCTCAATCCCAGCGACTCGGTGGCCGACTGGGTGGTGGCGCAGCTGCCGGGCATGGGCGCCGGCTGGTGTCCGCCGGGCGTGCTGGGGCTGGGCGTGGGCGGCTCGCCGGAACAGGCCATGGCGCTGGCCAAGCGCGCCCTCTTCACGCCGATCGACATGCCCGAGCTGCTGGCGCGCGGCGCGCGTGATCCGGTCGAGCGCTTGCGGATCGAGGTCCACCAGCGCGTCAACGCGCTGCGCATCGGCGCCCAGGGCCTGGGCGGCGACACCACGGTGCTCGACGTCAAGGTCGCGACCGCCGCCTCGCACGCGGCGCTGCTGCCGGTGGCGCTGCTGCCCAACTGCGCCGCCACCCGCTTCGTGACGTTCACCATGCCCGACAGCGGGCCGGCGCAATGGCCGCAACCGGACCCCGCGACGTGGGACGGCATTCCGGACGCCCTGCCCGCCAGCGGCGGCCGGCGCGTCGACCTGGACGCCCTGACGCGCGCCGAGGTGGCATCGTGGAAAGTGGGCGAAACGCTGCTGCTGTCCGGCAGGCTGCTGACCGGCCGCGACGCCGCGCACAAGCGCATGGATGAATTGCTGGCGCGGGGCGAACCGCTGCCCGTGCCGCTGCAAGGGCGCGCGCTCTACTACGTCGGCCCGGTCGATCCGGTGGCCGGCGAAGCCGTCGGTCCGGCCGGCCCCACCACCGCGGCCCGCATGGATAAGTTCATGCCGCGCCTGCTGGCGGACAGCGGCCTGCTGGTGACCATCGGCAAGGCCGAGCGCGGACCGCTGGCGGTGCAGGCGATCCAGACCCACGGCGGCGCCTACCTGAGCGCGGTGGGCGGTGCCGCCTACCTGGTGTCGCAGGCGGTGCGCGCGGCGCGCGTGGTCGCCTTCGCGGACCTGGGCATGGAGGCGATCTACGAATTCGAGGTGCGCGACATGCCGGTGACGGTGGCGATCGATGCGCGCGGCCGCTCGGTGCATGCGGTGATCCCGATCCAGGCCGCTTGAGGCTGGCCACATGAGACGGCGGCGTGAAGCAGCCACCCCGTGCAGCCGGCGGCGCGATCTTCTATAGTCCCGCCAGGCGCCCGCCTCCGGGCGCCCGGCCGCATCGGCCGGTCACCGTCCCGTTCGTCGCGCCCCGGCCTTGAACCCACCCGCTTCCGACCTCCCGCCCGATACCGCCGCCCCGCTGCACCGCGCCGAATACGCGCGCCGCATGAACCGGGTGCTGGACCACATCGACCGCCACCTGGATACGCCGCTGGACCTGGCGCAGCTGGCGGACGTGGCCAACTTCTCGCGTTTCCATTTCCACCGCGTGTTCGCCGCCTGGATGGGCGAGACGCTGGGCGACTATGCGCGCCGCCGGCGCCTGGAGTACGGCGCCTTCCTGCTGTGCTGCCGTCCGGCCGACGCCGTGCTCGACATCGCCCTGGCCACCGGCTTCGGCTCCGGCGAAGCGTTCGCGCGCGCCTTCAAGCAGAAGTTCGGCTGCACCCCCACGGCCTGGCGCGCCGGCGCCGACGCCCGCCGCCTGGCCGACATCCAGGAACGCCGCCTGCGCCGGCGCGGCGCGGACAGCAATCCTGATCAGGCCGAGCGCAAGCCCGGTCAGGCGCCGGACGGGCAATCCCGCGACCATGACGGCTCCGTTTTCTTCAGCGAGCCCGCCATGGAAGTCCGCCTCATCGACCTGCCCGCGACCCGCGTCGCCTACCTGCGCAAGATCGGCCCCTACGGCCCGGCCATCGGCGAGTTCTGGCGCGGCGTGGTCAAGCCCTGGATGCTGTCGCACGGCCTGGACAACGCCGAGTGCTTCGGCGTCGGCCACGACGATCCGGCCATCACCGCGCCGGCCCGGTGCCGCTACGATGCCTGCGTCGCCGTGCCGGAGGGCTTCCAGGCAGGCGGCCAGGCGCTGGTCACGACCTTGCCCGGCGGCCGCTACGCCGCCGCCGTGTTCAATGCGCCGCCGGCGCGCATCGCCGATGCCTGGATGACGCTGTGCCGCGAATGGCTGCCGGGCAGCGGCCTGCAATGCGACGAGCGGCCGCTGTTCGAGCGCTTCCGCCCCGCCGACCAGGATCCGGCCAGCGGGCGTTTCGTGTGCGAGTTGTGCGTGCCGGTGCGGGCGCTGTAGTCAGGCGCTGTCGTCAGCCGCGGCGGCGGGCGTCGCCCCCTAGCTCTGTTCCGGCAGGTAGCCGCTGTAGCCCATCAGGGTCGACAGCCGCTGGGCGACGTTGCCGACGATCTCCTGCACCTGGGCGATGCTGGGCGATTCCTTGCGGTCGATGCGCTCGATGTGCGGCACGTTGATCGCGGCGATGACGTGGTTGCCCACGCCCATCACCGGGTAGGCGACGTTGGTGATGCCGCGGATCTGGCGGCTGGCCATGCAGGCGCAGCCATTCTTGCGCACGTCCGCCAGGATCGGGAACAGTTCGCCCGGGTCGGACTCCAGCTCGCCTTCCACCTTGATGTGGGCGGCCAGCATGCGGGTGCGCTCGACCTCGTCGCGGAACGCCAGCAGCACGTGGCCCGAGGACGTGTCCGTCAGCCCCATCATCACGCCGACCTTCAGGCCGAACGACCAGCGCTCGGGGCTGTCGACCTGCGCGATCACCACCACCCGGCCGGCCTGGTAGACCGCCAGGTGGCAAGACTGGCGCGCGCGGTTGGCCAGTTCGCGCAGCAGCGGCAGCGCCACGCTCACCAGCGATTTCAGCGGCTGCTGACGGTGCGCCAGCTCGAACATCTTCAGCGTCAGCGTGTAGCGATCGTTGTCGTCGACCTGCACGAAGCCGCGTCGCTGCAGCGTCACCGCCATGCGGAAGATCTCGCTGACGCTGCGGCCGATCTTCTGCGCCAGCTCGGCCAGCGTGTAGCCGGCCGGGCTGGCCGCCAGCGCCTCCAGGATGTCCAGCCCCTTTTCCAGGGCGGGCGCGGCGTAGCGTTGCGCGCCCGGCGAGTCCGCGGCGTCGGCCTCGGGCGTGGCGGGATCGGGAACGGGAATCTTGGATGCGGTCATGGCGGCGGCAAAGGAGTGGAACCCGATTTTATTCGGCGCGGACCCAGGCCTGCAGGGCCTGGCGCTGCTCGCCCAGTCCGGCGATGCCCAGGCGCATCTCGTCGCCCGCCTTCAGGTAGACCGGCGGCTTCTGGCCCAGGCCCACGCCCGGCGGCGTGCCGGTGCTGATGATATCGCCCGGCATCAGCGACATGAAGCGGCTGATGTAGCTGACCAGCGTCTTCACGCCGAACACCATGGTGCGGGTGCTGCCGTTCTGGAAGCGGTGGCCGTTCACGTCCAGCCACATGTCCAGGTTCTGCGGATCGGCGATCTCGTCGCGCGTCACCAGCCACGGGCCGACCGGCGCGAAGGTGTCGCAGCCCTTGCCCTTGTCCCACTGGCCGCCGCGCTCGATCTGGTACTCGCGCTCGGACACGTCGTTGACCACGGTGTAGCCGGCCACATAGTCCATGGCTTCGCTTTCTTCCACGTACGAGGCCTTCTTGCCGATGACCACGCCCAGCTCCACTTCCCAGTCGGTCTTGACCGAGCCGCGCGGGATGATCACCGAGTCGTTCGGGCCGCTCAGCGACGAGCTGGGCTTGAGGAACAGGACCGGCTCGGCGGGCACCGGCAGGCCGGACTCGGCGGCGTGGTCGGCGTAGTTCAGGCCGACGCAGACGATCTTGCCGACGCCGTTGACCGGGCAGCCGTAGCGCACCGCGCCGTCCACGCGCGGCAGGCCGGCGGGGTCGAGTTTGGCCAATCTGGCCAGCATCGCCGGGGCGATGGCGGCGGTGTCGATGTCGGCGACCACGCCCGACAGGTCGCGCAGCGCGCCCTGGGCGTCGATCAGGCCGGGTTTTTCCTGGCCGGGCTGGCCGTAGCGTACGAGTTTCATGCGGAATCCTTGAAAGGGAACAAAGCGGGACGGCGGCTCAGTTGGACCAGCCGCCGTCGATAACCTGGATGGTACCGGTGGTGAAGCCGGATTCGTCGCTGGCCAGGTAGACCACCAGCGCCGCGACCTCCTCGACCCGGCCGACGCGGCCGATCGGCTGGCGCGCCACGAAGGCGGCGCGCACCGCGGCCTCGTCGTTGCCCTGCAGCCGCGCCTGGGCGGCGATGCGTTCGCGCAGCGAGGGCGATTCGACCGTGCCGGGGCAGATGGCGTTGCAGCGGATGCCGCGCGCCACGAAGTCGGCCGCCACCGCCTTGGTCAGACCGATCACGGCGGCCTTGGAGGCGCCATAGACGAAGCGGTTGGGCACGCCCTTCACGCTGGAGGCGGCCGAAGCCATGTTGATGATCGAGCCGCCGCGCTCCAGCATCGCCGGCAGGTAGGCCCGGATGGTGCGGTACATGGTCTTGACGTTCAGGTCCATGCTGAAGTCCCAGTCGGCCTCGTCGCAGTCCAGCACCGAGCCCGCGTGGACGAAGCCGGCGCAATTGAACAGCACGTCGACCGCGCCGGTCTCGCGCGCGCAGTCGGCCACGGCGGCGCCATCGCGCACGTTCAGCACGCGGGTGCGCAATCCGTCCAGGCCGGCCGCGCGGGCCTCCTTCGCCAGGTCGGCCAGCGCGGCCTCGTTGATGTCGGTGGCCCAGACCTGGGCGCCCTCGCGCGCCATGGCCAGGGCGCTGGCGCGGCCGATGCCGTTGCCGGCCGCCGTGACCAGCGCCCGCTTGTCCTGCAAACGTAGGGTCATGTCTCTTCCCGTGGGTGGATAGGCCTGGAGTGCCGGCCGGATGGCCGCCTTCATTTGCCTTATGAAAATTAAATTTCATTCATAAAAACAAATATACGGGATTTATGGCGCGCCGCAAGCCGACGACATGCCGAAAAACTCAGTAATTACCCGAATTTCAACCCCTTTTTCCTCACCCAAGGGCAAACGTGTGTTGACCACGAATATGAAACTTGCTTTTATATGCAAAACATCAACACACAAAAAAATCATGACGAGACAAGCCACCCTGGACCCTCAGCTCCTGCTGATTTCCCCCGAAGACAACTGCCTGATCATGCGCCACGCCCTGCCCGCCGGCGCCCGCGTGCAGCTCGAAGACGGCAGCGCCGTCATCGCCGCGCCGCTGGGCCTGGGCCACAAGCTGGCGCGCCACGCCATGCCGGCCGGCGAAAAGATCCTGAAGTACGGCGCCATCATCGGCAGCCTGACCGCCGCCGTCGCGGCCGGGGACCACATCCACACCCACAACCTCGACAGCGACTACACCCCCACCTACACGTTGGAAGAAGGCCGCGCCTTCACCGACCGGCACTGAGGTTTCCGCCATGACCGATCTGTCCCAGCCCCTGCAGGGCTATCCGCGCGCCGACGGCCGCAAAGGCATCCGCAACGTGGTCGTCGTCGCCTACCTGGTCGAATGCGCCCATCACGTGGCGCGCGAGATCGCGCTGGATTTCCGCGACCTGGCCGGCGACGTGCAGGTGCACCTGGTGGGTTTTCCCGGCTGCTACCCCAACGCCTATGCCGAACGCATGATGACGGCCATCGCCACCCACCCCAACGTCGGCGCCGCGCTGCTGGTGTCGCTGGGCTGTGAAAGCATGAACAAGCGCAAGCTGGAAGCGGCCATCGCCGACTCCGGCCGCCCGGTCCAGACCCTCACCATCCAGCAGCGCGGCGGCACCCGCAGCACCGTGGCCGAGGGCCGCGCCTGGGTGCGCGCCACCGCCAGGGACCTGGCGCAACAGCAGCGCGTGCCCATGGGCATCGACGAACTGGTGATCGGCACCATCTGCGGCGGCTCGGACGGCACCAGCGGCATCACCGCCAACCCGGCGGTGGGCCGCGCCTTCGACATGCTGATCGCGCAGGACGCCACCTGTATCTTCGAAGAGACCGGCGAACTGGTCGGCTGCGAATTCCACATGCGGCGCCGCGCCGCCACGCCCGAGCTGGGCGAGGAGATCGTGGCCTGCGTCAACAAGGCGGCGCGCTACTACAGCATCATGGGCCACGGCAGCTTCGCGCCCGGCAACGCCGACGGCGGTCTCTCGACCATCGAGGAAAAATCGCTCGGCGCCTACGCCAAGAGCGGCGCCTCGCCCATCGACGGCATCATCAAGCCGGGCGACGTGCCGCCCTTCGGCGGCCTGTACCTGCTGGACGTGGTGCCCGACGGCGAACCGCGCTTCGGCTTTCCCAACATCAGCGACAACGCCGAGATCGTCGAACTGATCGCCTGCGGCTCGCACGTGATCCTGTTCACCACCGGGCGCGGCTCGGTGGTGGGCTCCGCGGTCTCCCCGGTCATCAAGGTCTGCGCCAACCCCGACACCTACCGCGCCCTGGGCGAGGACATGGACGTGGACGCCGGCCGCATCCTGGAGGGCCGCGGCTCGCTGCAGGAGGTGGCCGAGGAGATCCACGCCCAGGTCCGCGCGGTCGCCAACGGCGCGCCCAGCAAATCCGAGGACCTGGGCCACCGCGAATTCATCCTCACCTACAAGGCGTTCGAGCCGATCGGCCCGTCCTGCCTGCCATTGAGCCGCGCCGCCTGACGCGGCCCCAGGGAGCGAGACGGTGAACTACACGTTTGATTTCGCCTCGGTGCTTGAACAGTGGCCCCTGCTCGCGCAGGGCGCGTGGGTCACGGTCAAGCTGTCGTTCTGCGCCACCGTGCTGGGCTTCATCCTCGGCACGCTGTGCGCGCTGGCGCGCAACAGCCGCCTGGGCTGGCTGCGCGCCGTGGCCGGCGGCTATGTGGAACTGATCCGCAACACGCCGCTGCTGATCCAGGCCTATTTCCTCATCTTCGGCCTGTCCAGCGCCGGCCTCACCATGCCGATCATGGCGGGCGCGGTGCTGGCGCTGGTGATCAACATCGGCGCCTACACCTGCGAGATCGTGCGCGCCGGCATCGAATCCATCCCCAAGGACCAGCTCGAGGCCGGCGAGTGCCTGGCGCTGTCGCGGCTGCAGGTGTTCTGGCACGTGGTGCTGCGTCCGGCGGTCGAACGGGTCTATCCGTCGCTGACCAGCCAGTTCGTGCTGCTGATGCTGGCCTCCAGCATCATGTCGGCGGTGGGCGCCGAGGAACTGCTGGGCGTGGCCAACCGCATCCAGTCGGACACCTACCGCAACTTCGAGGTCTTCATCGTGCTGTGGGGCGTGTACCTGGCGCTGTCGTGGCTGATGCGGCTGGGGTTCTGGCTGCTGGCCCAGGTCGTGTTCCCGCGCCGGCGCAAGCTCGGCACGCCGCTGTAGGGGACGCGCCATGGCTTTCTTCATTCCCGAACAACACGCCTGGTATCTGGTGGAAGGCGCCTGGGGCACCGTCAAGCTGTCGGCCTGGACCTTCGCCGGCGGCGGCCTGACCGGCCTGCTGCTGGCGCTGGCCCGCGTCTCGCCGCGCCGCGCCCTGCGCGCGGCCGCCGCCGGCTACATCCAGGTGATCCAGGGCACGCCGCTGCTGGTGCTGATGGGCCTGTGCTTCTTCGGCCCCAGCCTGTTCGGCCTGGGCGAACTGTCGGCGCTGGCGGCGGCCGGCCTGGCCATGACGATCTACTCCAGCGCCTTCCTGGGCGAGATCTGGCGCGGCTGCATCCAGGCGGTGCCGAAGAACCAGTGGGAAGCGGCCGAATGCCTGGGCCTGTCGCGGCTGCAGCGCATGGCCAAGGTGGTGCTGCCGCAGGCGCTGCGCATCGCCACCCCGCCCACCGTCGGCTTCCTGGTCCAGATCATCAAGAACACCTCGATCGCCTCGCTGGTGATCGGCTATCCGGAGCTGGCCTACAACGCCAAGATCCTCAACAACTCGACCTTCCAGCCCTTCGTCTATTTCGGCTGCGCCGCCGTCCTGTACTTCCTCATGTGCTACCCGCTGTCGCGCTGGAGCCGTTCCTTGGAAAGGAGACTCAATGCATCCCGTCGTTGAACTGGACCAGGTCCACAAGCGCTTCGGCGGCACCCACGTGCTGCGCGGCGTGTCGTTTTCCGTCAACCGCGGCGAGGTCGCGGCCATCATCGGCAAGAGCGGCTCGGGCAAAAGCACCGCGCTGCGCTGCATGGACCGGCTCGAGACCACCGACGCCGGCACCATCCGCGTCTGCGGCCACGCGCTGCACGACAGCGACGGGCTGGACCTGCGCGCGCTGCGCAAGGACGTCGGCATCGTGTTCCAGAGCTACAACCTGTTCCCGCACATGACGGCGCTGCAGAACATCACGCTGGCGCCGCGCTCGGTCAAGGGCGTCAAGCCAGCCCAGGCGCGCGAACAGGCGATGCAGGCGCTGGCGCACGTCGGCCTGGCCGACAAGGCCGACGCCTATCCCGAGCAGCTGTCGGGCGGCCAGCAGCAGCGCGTGGCCATCGCCCGCTCGCTGGCGATGCAGCCCAAGGTGATGCTGTTCGACGAAGTGACCTCGGCGCTCGACCCGGAACTGACCGGCGAAGTGCTCAAGGTGATGGAAAACCTCGCCGCCGACGGCATGACCATGATCCTGGTCACGCACGAGATGGCGTTCGCGCGCGAAGTGGCCGACAAGGTCATCTTCATGCACCAGGGACAGGTCTGGGAGCAGGGGCCGGCCAGCATGCTGTCGGCCCCCGCCACGCCGGAGCTGCGGCAGTTCCTGGGCAGCGGACTGTAGGGCCGCCGGCCCCGCCCCCTGCCCGATGACAACGACAATGGAGACAACCCGCATGAACAAGTCCGTATTTCCGCCGCGGCTGCGCGCCGCTTTCGCCGGCCTGGCCCTGATCGGCGGCCTGGCCGTGTCCGGCGCCGCCCACGCCGACCAGCTCGACGACATCATGAAGGCCGGCAAGCTGCGCGTGGCCATCGACCTGGGCGTGCCGCCCTACGGCATGAAGGACGCCGCGCTCAACCCCACCGGCTCCGACGTCGAGACCGCGCGGCTGCTGGCCAAGGGCCTGGGCGTGACGCTGGAGATCGTGCCCACCACCGGCGCCAACCGCGTGCCGTTCCTGCAGACCGGCAAGGCCGACATCGTCATCTCCAGCATGTCGGTCACGCCCGAGCGCCAGAAGGTCATCGACTTCTCCACGCCTTATGCCGCCATCCTGGCGGTGGTCGGCGCACCCAGGGACATGAAGCTGACCAGCGCGGCCGACCTGTCCAACAAGAAGGTCATCGCCACCCGCGGCACCACCAACGACACCGAGCTGACCCGGATCGCCCCCAAGGACGCGCAGATCATCCGCTTCGACGACGACGCCACCTCGATCACCGCGGTGGTCAGCGGCCAGGCCGACATCTTCGCCACCGCGCCCGCCCTGCTGCGCACCATCAACGAAAAAGCGCCGGCCAAGCAGATGGAATCGAAGTTCGTGATGCGCCTGAACATGCTGGCCATCGGCCTGCGCAAGAACGAACCGGCGCTCAAGGACAAGCTGGACGGCTGGGTGCGCGCCAATCTCAAGAGCGGCGAGCTCAACACCATCTACAAGCAGTTCCACGGCGTCGACCTGCCGCAGGAAGTCGGCAAGGCCGGCGGCTGATCCAGGAGACCCCATGGCCCGCATCGCTTCCGTCGAGATCCTGCAGGTCGACCTGCAGCCCAAGGTCCGGCGCACCGACGCCGTGCAGAGCTTCGAGCGCCAGGAAACGCCGATCGTGCGCATCACCGACGCCGACGGCGTCACCGGCACCGGCTACAGCTACACCATCGGCACCGGCGGCTCGTCCGTGATCCGGCTGCTGGACGACCACCTGGCGCCGCTGCTCCTGGGGCGCGAGGCCGACGACATCGAACAGCTCTGGCGCGACCTGATGTACCGCGTCCACGCCACCACCGTCGGCGCGCTGACCTCGATCGCGCTGGCCGCCATCGACACCGCGTTGTGGGACCTGCGCGCGCGCCGCGCCGGGCTGCCGCTGCACCGGCTGGCGGGCGGCGCCAAGGCGGACATCCCGCTCTACACCACCGAGGGCGGCTGGCTGCACCTGGCGCCCTCGCAACTGGTGGAAGAGGCCCTCAAGGCGCGCGAGGCCGGCTTCGGCGGCGCCAAGATCAAGGTCGGCCGGCCGCACGTGGCCGAGGACGTGGCGCGGCTGTCCGCGGTGCGCGCCGCCGTCGGCGCGGACTGGGACATCATGACCGACGCCAACCAGGGTTTCTCGTTGCCCGAGGCGATCCGCCGCGCGCGCTGCTTCGAGCCGCTGGACCTGGCCTGGTTCGAGGAGCCCATCCACGCCGACGACGTGCAGGCCCATCGCCGGCTGAGCCAGTCCACCACCCTGCCCGTCGCCGTGGGCGAATCGCTCTACAGCCTGTCGCAGTTCAAGGACTACCTGCAGAGCGAGGCCTGCTCCATCGTGCAGGTGGACGTGGGCCGCATCGGCGGCATCACGCCGTGGCTCAAGGTGGCGCACATGGCCGAGGCCTACAACGTGCCGGTGTGCCCGCACTTCCTGATGGAGATCCACGTGGCGCTGTGCTGCGCGGTGCCCAACAGCCGCTGGCTGGAATACATCCCGCAGCTGGACATGGTGACCGAACACGGCATGCGCATCGAGAACGGCCGCGCCATTCCATCAGACGCGCCCGGCCTGGGCATCGCCTGGGACTGGGACCGCATCGGCAAGCTGACCCTGCACCGCAGCCGGCACGGTTGAAAGCGCGAGGCGGCCGGCCCATGCGGGCCGACCCGCCCTCACGCGGCGGCGGCATCCTCCAGGATCATCTCGGCGCCGCGCTCGGCCACCATCATCACCGCCGCCTGGGTGTTGCCCGACACCATCTTCGGCATCACCGAGGCGTCCACCACCCGCAGGCCGGCAATGCCGTTGACCCGCAGACGCGGATCGGTCACCGCGCCGGCGTCCGCGCCCATGCGGCAGGTGCCGATCGGGTGGTAGATGGTCTGGCCGTTGCGGCGCGCGAAATCCAGCCATTGCTCGTCGCTGTCCACGTCCGCCCCCGGACTCAGCTCGCGCTCGATATAGCGCTGCAGGGCCGGCCGCTGCACGATGCGCCGCGCCACCCGCATGCCGCCCATCAGGCTGTCGCGGTCGACCTGCGCCGACAGGAAGTTCGGCCGGATCGACGGCGCGGCCAGCGGGTCGGCCGATTTCAGGTGGATCGAGCCCACCGACTCCGGCCGCAGCTGCGCCACGCCGATGGTCATGCCCGGCTCGCGGTCGAGAATGCGCTCGGCCGCGTTGGCGTAGCTGGCGTGCACGAAGAAATACTGCACGTCGGCCGCCGGCAGGTCCGGCGCGCTCTTGACGAAGCCGTGCACCAGGCCCGTGCCCAGCGTCAGGATGCCCTTGTGGCGGGTGTAGTAGCGCGCCACCTGCCGCGCCAGGCGCCAGCCGCGCGACATCTCGTTGAGCGTCACGGTGTTCCGGACCCGCCAGTTCATGCGCGTGGCGAAGTGGTCGATGTAGTTCTCGCCCACCTGCGGCTGCGCGTGCACCAGCGGAATGCCGAACGATTGCAGCAGCGCTGGGCTGCCCACGCCCGACAGCTCCAGCAGTTGCGGCGACTGCACCGCCCCCAGGCACAGCAGCGTCTCGCGCCGCGCCCGCACGGTGAACTCCTGGCCGTTCTTGCGATAGGCCACGCCGACGCAGCGCTTGCCCTCGAACAGCAGCCGCGTCACGTGCGCGCCGCACTCCACCGTCAGGTTCTTGCGGCCGGCGGCCGGCTTGAGGTAGCCGTCCACCACGCTCCAGCGGCGGCCATGGCGCTGCGCCACCTGGTAGTAGCCGACCCCGTCCTGGCGGCCGGCGTTGTAGTCGGGATTGAGCGGCAGGCCGTCTTCCTGCGCCGCGCGCAGGAAGGCGTCGGACACCGGAAAGCGTTCGGCCACTTCCTCCACGTGCATCGGGCCCGACTTGCCACGAGTCTCGCCGCCCGGCTCATAGCATTCAATCTTGCGGAACACGCGATCGGCGGTGCCGGCGCCCCAGCCGGCGGCGCCGGCCGCCTCCCAGCCGTCGTAGTCCTGCGGCCGGCCGCGCACGTAGATCATGCCGTTGATCAGCGTCGAACCGCCCAGACCCTTGCCGCGCGGCACGGCGATGGTGCGGCCGTAGACGTTGTCCTCCGGCTCGGTGGCGAAGCGCCAGTTGTAGTCCGGGTTCACCAGCAGCTTGGAAAAGCCCGCCGGGATCGAGATCCACATGCTGCGCGCCTCGTGCCCGGCTTCCAGCATCAGCACCCGGTGGCGGCCGTCGGCCGTCAGGCGGTTGGCCAGGATGCAGCCGGCGGTGCCGCCGCCCGCGATAATGAAGTCGTAGTCGCCCATCGTCTCGTCCGTCGCGCCTCAGCGTTGCGCGGCCGGCGCCACGCCCATCATTTCCGCCATCAGCTCGATCTGCCCGGCCAGCATCGGCGCGCCGTAGTGCACCTTGCAGCCGCGCGCCCGCGCCGCCACCAGCAACGGCGTGTCGGCCGGCTGCATGATGACCTCGCACACCAGCTGGTCCGGCGTCAGCCGCGCCGCGTCCAGCGGCAGCGCGTCATCGGGCTTCATGCCGAGCGAGGTGCCGTTGACCACCAGGTCATGGCCCGACGGATCGGCCGTGCCGACGCTGATGCGGGCCTCGGGATGCAGCGACAGGATGCGCGCCTTCAGGTCCTCGGCCTTGGCCGGCGTGCGGTTGGCGATAGTCAAGCGCGACACGCCCGCCTGCACCAGCGCGAAGCCGATGGCGTTGGCCGCGCCGCCGGCGCCGGCCAGATAGGCGCTCTTGCCCTCGGGCGCCACGCCGTGCGTGCGCAGGCCGCGCACGAAGCCCTCGCCGTCCAGCATGTGCGCCACCAGGCGGCCGTCCGCCTCGCGCCGCACCACGTTGGCGGCGCCGATCTTGCGCGCCACCGGCGTGGCCTCGTCGGCCAGCGCCAGGATCGCCGCCTTGTGCGGCATGGTGACGATCAGGCCGCCCAGGTTCTCCAGCCGCCGCAGTCCGGCCACCACCTCGGCCAGATTGTCGGGCCGCGCATGGAACGGCACGCAGACGCCGTCAAAGCCGATGCGGGCGAAATGCTCGTTCAGGCGCTGCGGGGTTTTGACGTGATAGATCGGATCGGCCAGGATGCCGAACAGGCGGGTGTTGCCGCTGATTTCCTTCATTGCTCTGTCTCCTTGTCGGGGCGCCGGCGTCCGGCGCCCGTGAATGCTGGCACGCCCTATCGCGCGATGAGTTCGCGCGCCACCGCCTCGATGCCGGCGCCGTCGAGCTGGTAGTGCGCGTACAGCGTGGTGGGCGGGGCGATCAGGCTGTATTCGTCGTAGATGCCATGGCGCCGCAGCCGCGTGCCGCTGCCGGCATCGGCCAGCACCTCGGCCACCGCCGAGCCCAGGCCGCCCATCACATTGTGCTCTTCCACCGTCAGCAGGACGCGCGCCTGCCCGGCGGCCGCCAGCACCGCCTCGCGGTCCAGCGGCTTGATGGTGGGCATGTCGATCACGCCCACCGACAGGCCGTCCTCGCGCATCCGGGCGGCCGCTTCCAGCGCCGCATGCAGCGTGATGCCGCAGGCGATGATGTTCAGGTCGCTGCCGGTCGAATGGACGATGGCGCGGCCGAACGTGAACGGCGCGCCGTCTTCATACACCTGCGGATCGCGGCCGCGGCCGATGCGGAAATAGATCGGCTCGGGCCAGTCCACCGAGGCCTTGATGGCGGCGGCCAGCTGCGGCCCATCGGCCGGCGACACCACCGTCAGGCCGGCGATGGCGCGCATGGTCGAGATGTCCTCGGTGGCGTGGTGCGAGGTGCCGTAGAAGCCCAGGCTGATGCCGGTGTGATGGCCGATCAGCCGCACCGGCAGCCTGGTGTAGGCCACGTCCATGCGGATCTGCTCGCAGCACAGCAGGCCCAGGAACGAGGCGAAGGTCGCCACGAACGGCATCGCGCCGGTGGTGGCCAGCCCGGCCGCGGCCGACACCATGTTCTGCTCGGAAATGCCGAACTGCACGTAGCGCTCGGGATAGGCCGAGGCGAAGCGGTTCAGGCCGTTGGAATACTGCAGGTCCGCCGAGCCGGCCACCACCGGATGCCCGGCCTGCGCCAGCGCGATCAGCGCGTCGGAAAGATACGACAGCCCGGGGTTCACCGCGTTCAGCGCGCGGTACTGCCAGGAATCGGGAGAAAGCGTCTGTGCCTGTGCCATTCAGATCTCGCGGGTCATGATTTCGTCGATGGCGGCCTGCGCGTCCTGCGGCGCCAGGTAGCCCAGATGCCAGCCGGGTTCGGTTTCCATATAGGACACGCCCTTGCCCTTAACGGTCCTGGCGATGACGCAGGCCGGCCGTTCGCGCGCCTCGTCCGCGCGCAGGCGCCGCAGCAGCGCGGTCAGCGCCACCAGGTCATGGCCGTCGACCTCGTGCACCTCCCAGCCAAAGGCCTGCCACTTGTCGCGCAGCGATTCCACGCCGATCACGTCGTCGACCTTGCCGTCGAGCTGGTAGCCGTTGCGGTCGATGATGGCCACCAGGCGCGACAGCTGGTGGTGCGCCGCGAACAGCGCCGCCTCCCACACCTGCCCTTCCTGCATCTCGCCGTCGCCCAGCATCACGAACACGTTGAAGTCGCGCTGGCTCAGGCGGCCGCCCAGCGCCATGCCGGCGCCATTGGAGAGCGCGTGGCCGATGGAGCCGGAACTGAAATCGACGCCCGGCACCTTGGTCATGTCGGGGTGGTCGCCCAGCGGGCTGCCCAGGCGGGTGTAGCCGTCCAGCAGTTCATGCGGAATGAAACCGTGGTCGGCCAGCACCGGGAACAGGCCCACGGCCGCATGGCCCTTGCCCATCAGGAAGCGGTCGCGGTCCGGCCAGGCCGGCTCGCCCGGCCGCAGCCGCATCACGTCGTAATACAGGGCGGCAAAGATCTCGGCGCACGAAAAGACCGAGCTGTAATGCCCGACCTTGGCGATCTCGATCAGCCTGATGGTCTCCAACCGGATGTGGCGGGCCTTTTCCCGCAACACCCGGACCTCGTCTTCGCTTGGGTCTCCCCGGTCCTGGCGCATGGCGTCTCCTTCGCTTATCAGAATATATGATATATAATATACCCATCGCGCTTGAATTGGCCAGGGCGGGATAGAATTCAGCCGGGCGCCGTTTCACGGCTTCCGCCATTCCATCGAACCCAAGCCTCGACCGTCATGCCCAGCCTTAAACCGGTAAAAAAAGAGAACCTCTCCGTCAAGGTCTATAACGAGATCCGCAACGCCCTGATCAACGGGCAGTACGAACCCGGAGAGCGCCTCATCATTGGCGAGCTGGCCCAGGAAATGGGCGTCTCGATCACGCCCGTGCGCGAGGCCATCTTCCGCCTCATCAGCGAACAGGGCCTGGAAATGCAGGCCGCCACCGCGGTCTACGTGCCCTATGTCAATTCGGAAAAGCTGCGCGAGATCCAGCAGATCCGCTTCCACCTGGAAGGCATGGGCGCGGCCGAGGCCGCCAGGAACATCACGCGCAAGCAGCTGGACAACCTGATCGCGCTGCAGAAGGACTTCATCTCCTGCACCTCGACCGACCCCAAGCGCGCCAGCTACCTGAACCGCAAGTTCCACTTCGGCATCCTGGAAGCCAGCAACAAGCCCATCCTGCGCAACACCGTGGAATCGTTCTGGGTCATCACCGGCCCGATCCTCAAGGTGTTCCACGTCAAGACGGCCGGGCTCGACTACTCCCAGGACGAACACCGCCACGAAGCGGTGCTGGCCGCGCTGGAGGCGCGCGACCCCGAAGCCGCCACCAAGGCGATCCAGGCCGACCTGGTGTGGGGCGGCAAGATCATGATCGACTGGCTGGTCGAACGCGAAAAAGAACTCGACTACCGCCCGCCCGGGCCTCGCAAATAGGAAGACTCGATGCTGAAGATTTTCGGCGCTCCCGGCCGCTACATCCAGGGAGCCGGCGCGCTCGACGCGCTGGGCGGATACGCCGCCCTGTTCGGCCGCCGCGCCGCCCTGGTCATCGACCGCTACGTGCAGGGCGTGCTGGGCCCGAGAATCGAGGCATTGTGCGGCGCCCACGGCGTGGCGCTGACGGCCCTGCCGGTCGAGGGCGACATCACGCCCGAATCGATCGCGGCGCTGCGCGCGCAGGCCGCGGCCGCCGGCATCGACATGGTGATCGCGGTGGGCGGCGGCAAGGCGCTGGATGCCGGCAAGGCGGTCGCCAAGGCCGCGCACTGCCACCTGGTCACGGTGCCGACGGTGGCCTCGAACGATGCCCCCACCAGCAAGAACTACGTGCTGTACGACGCCCATCACAACCTCCTGGCGGTCGAACACATGCTGTTCAACCCCACCATCGTGCTGGTCGACACCGCCGTCATCGCCACCGCGCCGGCGGCGTTCTTCCGCGCCGGCCTGGGTGACGCCATCTCCAAGAAATTCGAAGCCGAGCAATGCGCCCGCAACGGCGGACGCAACATGTACGACGGCGTCCCGCCGCTGACCGCCCAGCTGATCGCCGACGGTTGCCTGCGCACGCTGCTGGCCGACGGCGCCGACGCGCTGGCCGTGGCCGGCAGCGGCCAGCCCACGCCCGCCTTCGAGCGGGTGGTGGAAGCCATGATCCTGATGAGCGGCCTGGGCTTCGAAAGCGGCGGCCTGTCGATCGCCCACGCCCTGACGCGCGGCCTGCCGAAGATCGCCGGCCTGGCCAGCGCGCCGCACGGCCTGCAGGTGGCCGTCGGCCTGCTGGTGCAGCTGGACCTGGAGGCGCGCCAGGACGGCATGCTGGCCACGCTGACGCAATGGTACGAACAGGTGGGGCTGCCCACCACGCTGGCGGCGCTGGGCGCGGCCGCGCCGTCCGATGCCGAACTGGCGCGGGCGGCCGAGCTGACGCTGGCCGCGCGCCATGCCGCCAATTTCGATCGTCCGCTGGACATCAAGACCCTCGTCGACGCCTTGCGCCGCCACGCCTGACGCCCCGGCGGCGGCGCGCACGCCCTTGCCCGGATTGGCGTCAGAACGCCACGTTGTCGCCGCCCTTCAATCCCAGCTTGGCGCGGGTGTCGGCGGGCGTAGCCACTTCCAGGTTGAGCGCCTCCAGAATGGTGCGGATGCGTTCGACCTGCGACCGGTTCGACTCGGCCAGCTGGCCCGGCCCGATCCACAGCGAATCCTCCAGCCCCACCCGCACATTCGAGCCCATGGCGGCGCCGATGGTGGCCAGCGGCATCTGGTTGCGGCCGGCGCCCAGGATCGACCATTCGTACTCATTGCCGAACAGGCGGTCGGCGGTGCGCTTCATGTGCATCAGGTCTTCGGGGTGCGGGCCGATGCCGCCCAGGATGCCGAACACCGACTGGATGAATGGCGGCGACTTCACCAGGCCGCGGTCGACGAAGTGCGCCAGGTTGTACAGGTGGCTGATGTCGTAGCACTCGAACTCGAAGCGGGTGCCGTTGGCGTTGCCCAGCTCCAGGATGGATTCGATGTCCTGATAGGTGTTGCGGAAGATCAGCGAGCGGCTGTTCTCCAGGTGCTCGCGCTCCCACTCGTGCTTGAAGTCCTGGAAGCGGCCCAGCATCGGGAACAGGCCGAAGTTCATCGAACCCATGTTCAGCGACGCCAGCTCCGGCTTGAAGGTGGTGGCCGGCCGCATGCGCTCCTGCACCGTCATGTGCGGGCTGCCGCCGGTGGTGATGTTGATGATGGCGTCGGTCTCGGCCTTGATGCGCTTGAGGAACGGCTCGAACAGCGCCGGGTCCTGCGACGGCTTGCCGGTTTCCGGGTCGCGCGCGTGCAGGTGCAGCACGGCGGCGCCGGCGCGGGCCGCGCCGATGGCGGCCTCGGCGATCTCGTCGGCCGTCACCGGCAGGTGCGGCGACATGCTGGGCGTGTGGATGGCGCCCGTCACGGCGCAGGTGATCACGACTTTCTGTTTCGGCTTAGCCATTTCCGTCTCCGTTGTCTTGCTGTTGCTTGTGGCGCATCAGGCGCATCAGTTGTTCGTCGCGCCAGTAGCGGCGCGCCGTCAGGTCCCCGGCGGGCAGCAGGCCGCGCCGTTCGGCCGCCAGGGCCTCGACCAGCGCGCCGTCCCAGGGCACGCTGTCGGCCTGGGTGGCGCCGATGGATTGGTACAGCCCGCCGTAGCGCGCGCAGTAGTCGGCAAGGCCGCCAGGCGCGTTCAGGTCGATGGTCTCGAACGGCCCCATGAACGACCAGCGCAGGCCCAGGCCGTCCTTGACGGTGGTGTCGATGTCCTCGGCGCTGGCGATGCCGGCGGCGGCCAGGCGGAAAGCCTCGTGCAGCAGCGCGCCCTGCAGCCGGTTGAGGATGAAGCCCTCGATCTCGCGCCGCATCGTCACCGGCTTCTGGCCGATATCCAGCATGATGTCGCGCGCCGCCTGCATGGCGGCCTCGCTGGTCCAGGGCGCCGGGCACAGCTCCACCACCGGGATCAGGTACGGCGGATTGACCGGATGCGCCACCAGGCAGCGCGCCCGGCCGGGCAGGCCTTCGGTGAATTCGCTGGCGGGGATGCTGGACGTGGAACTGCCGATGATGGCGTCGGGGTCGGCCGCCGCGTCCAGTTGCGCGAACAGGTCGCGCTTCAGATCCAGCCGCTCGGGCGAGTTCTCCTGGATGTAGCGGGCGCCCGCCAGCGCCTCCTGCAGGCTGGCGGCGGCCTGGATGCGGCCGGCCGCGGCCGCCGCGTCGCGCAACAGGCCGTGCGCCTGCAATGCATCCAGCTGGCGCCGGATCAGCGCGCCGGCCTCGGCCAGCATGGCGGCGTTGACGTCGTACAGCCGCACCTGCCAGCCCTGGCGCGCGAACACGATGGCCCAGGCCTGGCCGATCAGGCCGGTGCCGATGATGGCGGCGTGGCGCCGCTGCGGATCGGCCGCCATCAGTAGAGCTTCTGCGTGAAGCCGTCCACCACGATGGCCTGCCCCGTGACGCTGCGGGCGGCCTCGCTGGCGTTGAACAGCACCATGTTGGCGATGTCGCGCGCGGTGACCATGCGGCCCAGCGCCGCCTGGTTCTCGTAGAGCGCGGCGATTTCCTCGACCGGCTTGTCCAGCGTCCTGGCCTTGGCGTCGATCACGGCGCGGATGCGCGGCCCTTCGACCGCGCCCGGCAGGATGGCGTTGACGCGGATGCCGTGGCCGCCCAGCTCGATCGCCAGCGACTTGGTGAAGCCGATCACCGCCCACTTCGAGGCCGAATAGACCGAGCGCCCGGCAAAGCCCAGGTGGCCCGCGGCCGACGACAGGTTGATCATGACGCCGGCGCGCGACTGCTTGAGCAGCGGGATGGCCTGGCGCGCGCACAGGAACTGGCCCGTGATGTTGACGGCCAGGGTGCGGTCCCAATCGGCCTTGGACAGCGTCTCGACGAAGCCGGTGGGGCCGGCCACGCCGGCGTTGTTGACCAGGATGTCCAGGCCGCCCAGCTGCTGGCGCACGGCGTCGAACAGGGCGGCCACGCTGGCCTCATCCGACACGTCGGCATGGACGGCGCGCACGCCCGGCAGCTCGGCCGGCAAGGCCGCCAGCCGCTCGCGGTTGACATCGCACACCAGCACCGACGCCCCGGCCCGGTGGAACACCTGGGCCATTTCCAGGCCCAGCCCATCGGCGCCGGCGGTGATGAGTACCTTTTTTCCGGCGAAATCCACTTCCTCGAACATGCTTCTGTCTCCTGGGTTCTTGTGCTCAAACGCCTTTTGATCATATAGGATATATGATTTAAAGGGGAGCTTTCTTGCCAGGAAAGCAGCCATGAACGGGTCCGTGAAACCGGGGCCGGACAGCGGAATTTGACCTGCTCAGCAGAGGAAAACTGCCCGCAAACGCTTTATTCATGCGGCTTGAGGGAAATCCCCGATTCAGCCGGACAAGTCCGGCACTAGAATCCAGGACGAGGTTCCCACACCCCGCCGGCGCATATATCATATATTCAAAAACAGACGGACGATTCAGACAACAGTCCGCACCCCATACCCACAAAGGAGCGTAGACAGTGTTCAAGATCAACAAATTCGCCATCGCGCTGGGCCTGTGCGGCGCCATGGCCAGCGGCGCCGCGGCGGCCGACATGAAGGTGGGCGCCCTCTTCCCGTTCAGCGGCGCCCTGGCGCTGCTGGGACAAGAGAGCTATCGCGGCCTGGAGCTGGCCGTCAACGAGATCAACGCCGCCGGGGGCATCAACGGCGAGAAGATCCAGATCATCAAGGCCGACGCGGTCGACCCGACCCAGGCGGTATCCGAGACCAAGCGCCTGATCTCGTCCAACGTGGTCGGGGTGTTCGGCAGCTACGCCTCGGGCATCTCGTACGCGGCCTCGCCCGTGACCGAGCTGGCCGGCGTGCCCTACTTCGAGCTGGGCGCCACCGCCCACAAGATCACCACGCGCGGCTACAAATACCTGTTCCGCAGCAACCCCAACACCGCGCTGTACGGCGTCTCGGTGGTCAACGCGCTGCACGACATCATCGGGCCGGGCATGGGCCTGAACCCGAAGGAAGTGCGCATCGGCATCATCCACGAGGACGGCCCCTACGGCACCGACGTGGCCGCCACCGAGAAAAAGCGCGCCCAGGAACTCGGCTACACCGTGGCCGAGGTGCTGCCGTACTCGGCCAAGACGGTCGACCTGTCCTCGCTGATCCTGCGCCTGAAGGGCGCCAAGGTCGACGTGGTGCTGCAGACCGCCTACCAGAACGACGCCATCCTGTACTTCAGCCAGGCGCGCGCGGCCGGCTTCAAGCCCAAGGTGGTGATCGGCGCCGGCGGCGGCTACTCGCTGGCCGACACCGCCAAGGCCGTGGGCGCCGACATGAACGGCGTGTTCGACCTGGACTTCCCGCAATCGTCCATCAACCCGGCCGGCGCGCCGGGCCTGGACAAGTTCCTGGAAGCCTACAAGGCCACCTACAAAAGCGACCCGCAGTCCGGCCACAGCCTGACCAACTACGTCGGCGCCAAGGCCTTCTTCGAAGCCATCGCCAACGCCAAGTCGACCGACAAGGACAAGATCCGCGCGGCCGTGCTGGCGTACAAGAAGCCCGCCGGCCAGACCGCCAACGGCTGGGCCTTCGACTTCGGCGAGGATGGCCAGAACAACGCCTCGACCTTCTACGTGATGCAGTGGCAGGACGGCAAGCTGGTCACCATCGCGCCGGACAACCTCGCGCTGGGCAAGCCCGTCTTCAATAAATAGAACGCCGGGGCCGCCTTCCGGCAGGCCCGGCACGGCAAGCCAGCAAACCGGACGCTCGGGGGCGTCCGGCGTTTCACTGGGGCCCGCGGGCCCCGGTTCCGTCGGCCACGCCGCGGCGCCGGGGCGCACCCCGTTCCAAGAGGTTGCACCATGGATATCTTCATTCAACTGGTCATCAATGGCCTGTTGCTGGGCGGCGCCTACACCATCATCAGCCTGGGGCTGACGCTGATCTTCGGCGTGGTCCGCGTCGTCAACTTCGCGCACGGCGAATTCCTGATGATCGGCATGTACCTGGTCTATCTGATCGCGGCGCAGTTCGGCGTGCATCCGTACATCGGCCTGGTGCCGGTGGCGGTCATCCTGTTCGCGCTGGGCGCGCTGACGCAGAAAGGCATCATCCAGCCGCTGCTCAACGCCGACCAGCACATCCAGATCTTCGCCACGGTGGGCGTGTCCACCATCCTGCTGAACCTGGCGCTGGTGATCTTCGGCGCCAACGTGTTCCGCGCCCCGGTGCAACTGGGCACCAGCGCCATCGACGTCGGCAACTACTCCATGGTCACCGGCCAGCTGGTGACCTTCGTGGTCGGCCTGAGCCTGGCCGTGCTGCTGCACCTGTTCATGCACCGCACCTACCTGGGCCGCGCGCTGCGGGCGGTGGCGCAGCACCGCTACGCCGCGACGCTGATGGGCGTGAACGTCAACAACGTCTACGCCATCGCCTTCGGCCTGGGCACCGCCTTCGTCGGCATCGCCGCGGGCCTCCTGGCGCCGCAGTATCCGGTGTTCCCGACGGTGGGCACGTACTTCGTGCTGACCGCCTTCGTGATCGTGGTGCTGGGCGGCCTGGGCAGCCTGTACGGCGCGGTGGCCGGGTCCATGATCATCGGCATCGTCGATACGCTGGCCGGCTACTACATCGCCCCCGACCTCAAAGAGGTCGTCTATTTCGGGATCTTCCTCTTGATCCTTGTCCTGCGTCCGACCGGCCTGTTCGGCGTCGGCACAGAGTGATCAGAGCCACAAGGAGCGAGACGTGTTTCCCGACTTTCGAAGCCCCAAAGCCTACGTCAGCCTGATTCTGCTGATCGTCATGTTCATCGTGCCCGTCGTCACGGGCACGCCTTTCTGGACCAACCTGTTCGTCCTGCTGTTCGTCTTCTCCGCGCTGTCGGTGGCGTGGAACATCGTCGGCGGCTACGCCGGCCAGCTGTCGCTGGGCCACGCGGTGTTCTACGGCATCGGCGGCTACACCGCCACCCTGCTGACGCAGAACTTCGGCATCTCGCCGTGGTTCGGCATGCTGGCGGGCGCGGCCATCTCGGCCGTCGTGGCCATCATCATCAGCTATCCCACGCTGCGGCTGCGCGGTCCGTTCTTCGCGCTGGCCACCATCGCCATCCTGGAAGTGGTGCGGCTGCTGGTGATCCACGAGGAAAGCTGGACCGGCGGCTCCAGCGGCATCAGCCTGCCGCTGAACATCGGCTGGGCCTGGATCGTGTTCCGCGAGAAGATCAACTACGTGATCATCGCCTTCGGCCTGTTCCTGCTGGTGACCTGGGTCTCGTGGACCATCCGCAAGTCGCGCATCGGCCATTACCTGATCGCCATCCGCGAGCGCGAGGACGCGGCGCTGGCGGTGGGCATCCACACGGTGCGCGTCAAGATCATCGCCGCGGTGGTGTCGGCCATGCTGACCAGCGTGATCGGCACCTTCCACATCACTTACCTGACCTTCGTCGATCCCAGCTCGGCCTTCTCGCTGGAGCTGTCTATCCAGGTGGCGATGTTCGCGCTGATCGGCGGCCTGGGCACGGTGGCCGGCCCCATCGCCGGCACCTTCCTGGTGCTGCCGATCGCCGAGCTGGCGCGCGGCTGGCTGTCCAGCGTGGGCAACGGCATGCACGGGCTGATCTACGGCCTGATCCTGGTGGCGGTGGTGCTGACCATTCCGCGCGGCCTGGCCGGCGCCTTCGGTCCGGCCATCGAGCGCGCGCTGGCGCGCCTGCCCTACCTGGGCACGCCGCGCGCCCGGCGCCAGCGGGTCGAACCGGCCCGTCCGACCGACGCGGCGCGGCGCGAACAGCCGGTGCTCAAGGCCGAGAACCTGTTCAAGAGCTTCGGCGGCCTGCGCGCCACCAACGACGTCTCGCTGACGCTGAACCAGCACGAGATCCTGGGCATGATCGGCCCCAACGGCGCCGGCAAGACCACGGTGTTCAACCTGCTGTCCGGCTTCCTGTCGCCCGACAAGGGCGCGGTGTCGATGGTCGATGCCAAGGGCAACTGGGTCTCGTGCAACACGCCGGACGAGTTCGCGCACCAGGGGCTGGGCCGCACCTTCCAGATCGCCAAGCCGTTCACCGGCCTGACGGTATTGGAGAACATCATGCTGGGCGCTTTCATCCGCACCGCCGACCGCGAGGAGGCCGAGCAGATCGCGCTCAAGGTGGCCGAGGAAACCGACCTGCTCAAGTACCTGAACACCGAGGCCCGCAGCCTGACGGTGGGCGGCATGAAGCGGCTGGAGATCGCCCGCGCCCTGGCGATCCGGCCGCGCATCCTGCTGCTGGACGAGGTCATGGCGGGGCTGAACCCCACCGACATCGAGAAGTCGATCAAGATGATCCGCCGCATCCGCGATTCGGGCGTGTCGGTGCTGCTGATCGAGCACATGATGCAGGCCACCATGGCGCTGTCGGACCGCATCATCGTGCTGAACGAAGGCGCGGTGCTGGTGAGCGGCGCCCCCAAGGACGTGGTCGAGAACCCCGCCGTCATCGAAGCCTATTTGGGCAAGGAGTACCAGGATGCTTAAGGTTTCGGATCTGTCGTCGGGCTACGGCAAGAGCCAGGTGCTCAACGGCCTGAACTTCGAGGTCAGGGCCGGCGAGATCGTGACGCTGATCGGCGCCAACGGCGCCGGCAAGACCACCACCCTGAAGACGCTGTGCGGCGTGGTCGCCGCCACCACCGGACGGGTCGAGTTCGAGGGCCGCGACCTGACCAACCGCACGCCCTACGACATCGTCGACGCCGGGATCACCATGATTCCCGAAGGCCGCCAGCTGTTTCCGCATTTCACGGTGCGCGACAACCTGCTGATGGGCTCGTACAAGCGCGCCGCCCGCCCCATCGTGCAGCGCAAGCTGGAGGAAGTGCTGCAGATCTTCCCGCGGGTGCGCGAACGCCTGGCGCAGTATGCCGGCTCGCTGTCCGGCGGCGAGCAGCAGATGGTGGCGATCGCGCGCGGCATGATGGCCGACCCCAAGCTGCTGGTGTTCGACGAGCCCTCGCTGGGCCTGTCGCCGCTGCTGGTGCAGCAGATGTTCGACATCATCCGCGACGTCACGTCCCACGGCGTCACGGTGCTGCTGGTGGAGCAGAACGTGTTCCGCACGCTGCGCCTGGCCGACCGCGGCTACGTGCTGGAGAACGGCGCCATCGTGCGCACCGGCACCGGCGCCGAGCTGCTGGCCGATCCCCATGTCAAGAAGGCCTATCTGGGCCACTGAAATCCGAAGGACCGTATTCATGTCTCTACGCTGCACATTCATCGACCACGGCACGGGCGGCGCGCCCGATTGCCTGCGCCTGGCCGAACGCGAGATGGCCGCGCCCGCCGGCCGCCAGGTGCTGATCGAGGTCGCCTACGCCGGCGTCAATCGCCCCGACGTGCTGCAACGCTCCGGCTCGTATCCGCCGCCGCCCGGCGCCTCGCCCTACCTGGGACTGGAGGTCGCCGGCACCATCGTCGCCGTCGGTCCCGACGCCACGCGCTGGCAGGTCGGCGACCGGGTCTGCGCGCTGACGCCCGGCGGCGGCTACGCGCAGTACTGCCTGGCCGACGAGCGCCACTGCCTGCCGGTGCCGCGCGGCCTGGACCTGCTGTCCGCCGCCGCCATCCCGGAGAACTACTTCACCGTCTGGACCAACGTGTTCGAGCGCGCCCGCCTCGCGGCCGGCGAGAAGTTCCTGGTGCACGGCGGCTCCAGCGGCATCGGCCTGACCGCGATCCAGCTGGCGCGCGCCTTTGGCGCCGAGGTCTGGACCACGGTGGGCAACCAGGAAAAAGCCGAGGCCTGCCTGAAGGCCGGCGCGCAGCACGCGCTGATCTACCGCGACACCGACTTCGAGGCGGCGGTCCGCCAGGCCACCGGCGGCCAGGGCGTGGACGTGATCCTCGACATGGTCGGCGGCGCCTACATCAACAAGAACATCCGCCTGCTGGCGGTGAATGGCCGGCTGGTGCAGATCGCCTTCCTGGAAGGCAGCAAGGCCGAGATCGACGCCCTGCCCATCATGACCCGCCGGCTGTCGTTCACCGGCTCCACCCTGCGGCCGCGTTCCGACGACGACAAGGGCGCCATCGCCCAGGCGCTGGCCGACAAGGTGCTGCCGCTGATGGAACAGGGACGCTGCCTGCCGCTGATCCACCAGGTGTTCCCGCTGGAAGAAGCCGCCCAGGCCCACGCGCTGATGGAAAGCAGCCGGCACATCGGCAAGATCATGTTGAAGGTGCGGGCATGAGCGCGCGCTTCCAGGATCAGGTCATCATCGTCACCGGCGCGGTCGGCGGCATCGGTTCGGCCATCGTCGAGGGTTTCCTGGCCGAAGGCGGCAAGGTCGGGCTGATCGACTTCAATTCGCAGGGCGGCCAGGCCTACGAGCAGGAACTGAAAAAGCGCGGCCATGCCGTGACCTTCGTGCACGCCGACGTCTCGCATTTCGACCAGTGCCAGGCCGCCTACGACCGCATCACCCGCGACATCGGCCCGGCCACCATCCTGGTCAACAACGTCGGCATCTCGCCCAAGACCGACGGCCGCGCGTTGAAGGTGTGGGAGATGACGCCGGGCGAATGGGACAAGGTGGTGGCGGTCAACCTGAACAGCGTGTTCTACATGACCCACCTGGCCACGCCGCACATGGTGCGCCAGCGCCAGGGGCGCGTGATCAACATGTCGTCGGTGGCGGGCAAGGCCTATTGCGACATCGTCGCCGCGCACTACGCCGCCACCAAGGCCGCCCTGCTGGGCCTGACGCGGCACTGGGCCGCGGAACTGGGCGAGCACGACGTCACCGTCAACGGCCTGGCGCCGGGGCGCATCAGCACCCCGCTGCTGAAAAGCGTGCCCAAGGAGATCAACGACGCCGTGGCCGACGTCACCGCGCTGCGCCGGCTCGGCACGCCCGAGGAAGTGGCCGACGCCTGCCTGTTCTTCGCCTCGGACCAGGCCCGGTTCGTGACCGGGCAGGTGCTGGACGTGGCGGGCGGCTGGTTGATGACCTAGCTCGCCGGCGGGGCGTTGCTTTTCCTGGCCTGCGTGACGTCCGCCCGAAGGCGGACAGCCGCGATCAGAAGTCCATGCTGGCGCTCAGCGAGAAGGTGCGCGGGCCGCCCAGCACCAGGTAGCCGTTGCCGGGGTAGCCGCCCACCGATGCCCAGTAGTTGCGGTTGGCGATGTTCTCGACGCGGGCGCGCAGCGTCACCACGTGGCCGTCCACGTCCATCATGTAGCGCAGGCCGGCATCGAAGCGGGTCCAGCCGGGCACCTTGAGGGTGTTGGCGTCATCCGCGTAGGACGCGCCGGTGTAGACCACGCGGCCGTCCACGGCCAGGCCCTGCACGCCGGGGATGTCCCATTCCGCGCCCAGGTTGGCCTGGAAGCGCGGCACGCCGATCACGCGGTTGCCGTCGATGGCGGTATTGCCGGTGGAACGCTGCTTGGCGTCCAGGAAGGTCAGGCCGCCCAGCACGCGCACGCGGTCGATCGGCTCGCCGAACACGGTCAGCTCGATGCCCTGGTGGCGGTCCTTGCCGGAGGCGGTGAACCGATTGGACGCGTCGTAGGCCGCGCGCGGCTTGTCGGTGGAGAACAGCGCCAGGCCCGCGCCCAGGCCGCCGCCGTCGTACTTGACGCCGACTTCCTTCTGCTTGGACACGTACGGCTGCAGGCTTTCGCCGCCGTTGGGCACGGGTTTGCCGTTGGCGTTGAGCGGCGCGGTATCGCCCGCGACCAGGGCCTCGATGTAGTTGGCATACAGCGACACGCTCGGCGTCACCTTGAAGACGATGCCGGCGGCGGGCGAATTGCGGCTGGCGTCATAGGCGCCGTTTTCCGTGCCGGTGTTGTAGGCGTAGCTGCGCGAGGACAGGCGCTGGTGGCGGATGCCCAGCGTCAGCAGCACCTTGTCGTCCAGGAACGACATCGTGTCGCCCAGCGCATAGCTGCTCAGGCGGGTGCGGCCCTGCAGCGCCGGATCGTCCAGGTCGTTGCCCACCAGCGCGCCGGCGCTGAAGGCGGGCCGGCTGTAGGTGGTCGGGTTGTAGAGGTTGGTCTGGAACGTGTTCAGGTAGTCCATGACATACGCGTTCTTCTTCTTGAGATCGAAGAAGGACGCGGACGCGACGAACTCGTGGCCGACCGGGCCGGTGCGCACCTTGGCGCGCAGGCCCAGTTCGCCGGTGTTGACGCTGTCCTTGCGGGTATTGTCGAAGCGGTAGAAGTTGCCGTCGCCGGTGCTGCCGTTGGTCACGGTGACGTTGGCGAGCGAGTTGGCTTCGTCGCTGCGGCGCATGCCGAAGGCGGCCCAGCCGGTCAGCTTGTCGCTGAAGTCATGCTCGGCGCGCAGGGTGCCGAACACGTCGCGCTCGTTCGAGTACGACCAGGGCTGGGCGAAGTTGGAGCTGGCGTCCGGCGCGTCCGGCACGCTGGTCACGCCGCGCAGCGTCACGTTCGGACGGGCGCGCTTGAGCTTGTTTTCCTGCCAGCCGATGTCGGCCGACAGGCGCGTATCGGCCGAGCGCCAATCCAGGCCCAGCGACACCAGGCTGGTGCGAGAGTGTTCGTCGTCGATGGCGGTGTCGCCGCTGCGATTGGCCACGTTCAGGCGGATGCCGGTGCTGTCGCCGGGGCCGAAGCGGCGCGCGATGTCGGTGGATACCGAGAACTGGCCGCCGCTGGAGAAGCCGGTGGTGAAGCGCGTGAGCGGATCGTTCGGGGCGCGCTTGGGCACCAGGTTGACCGTGCCGCCGATGCCGTCGCCGCCGGGCGAGGCGCCCGTCAGGAAGGTCGACGCGCCGCGCAGCACTTCGACGCGCTCGAACAGTTCGGTGGCGATGTACTGGCGCGGCAGCAGGCTGTACAGGCCGTTGTAGGCCACGTCATCCGAGCTCAGGATGAAGCCGCGGATGAAGTACGACTCCTGGAAATTGCCGAAACCGCGCGCCACGCGCACGCCCGGATCGTTCTGCAGCACGTCGCCGACGCTGCGCGCCTGCCGGTCCTGGATCAGCTCGTTGGTATAGCTGGTGATGCTGAACGGCGTGCTCATGATGTCTTGCGTGCCCAGCAGCCCCACCCGGCCGCCACGGGCCACCTGGCCGCCGGCATAGGGCTGGGCCAGGCCGCCGGCCGAGGCGTCGGCGCTGGCCTCGACCTTGATCGCATCCATCGAGACGACGGAGCCGTCGGTGGGCGTGGCGGATTGGGCGTGGACGATGACGGTGTACGGCAGGGCCGCGACCACGCACGCGAGGGTTCGTAATTTCATATCGGGAGTCTGTAGGCGGGCGCTTCGCGAGAAGCGGAAAATCGCAAAAATCCCGATGGGGTCACGCGCGGGTAACGGCTTGCCACTCGAACTGCCGCAGAGCCGGTCATCCCGGCCTTGTCGAGCCCGTTCTCCAAGGGGTATTGAGATCGTGCGGTACAGATTCTAAATAAAACGGAATCATTCTCACTCCGTCCCCTATATAGAATTCTGTTTCCGTTGCTACGGAACAACGAGGCCCGGCCGGCCGCCGCCGGCCCGCGGCCTTACCCGGGAACGCCGCTTTCCTGGCGCAACTGCCCGAATTCCCCGGCTTCGTAGGCCGCCATGGCCTGCGTCAGGGCGCGCGCGTCCGCCATCACGAACGGGCCGCGCTGGATCACCGGCTCGTCGATGGCGGGGCCGGCCACCAGGATGAAATGGACCGGCGCGCCGGCCGCGATCACCTGCAACAGGCCCTCGCTGTCGGCCGAGGCGGCCAGCGCCGCCCCCGCCGGCAGGACGGCGAAGTCCGGGTCGGCGACC
>ERZ1739169.57-NODE-57-length-36949-cov-17.163306_pt1 | contig 36949 bp, 35 predicted proteins | sample MGYA00581756_ERZ1739169 | MGnify/ENA primary metagenome ERZ1739169 (study PRJEB40789, sample SAMEA7425667) | Salamandra salamandra | biome: salamander skin | place: Germany | collected 2020-03 | study: cvxcv | reverse complement strand
CGCGGGGCCGGCGCCGCGCCGGCCTGCCGCCGCCACGGCGGGCGCCCCCGGGCCTTAAACTCGCGCGCGCCCTGCCGTAGTAATGCGCAAGACCCCGGTTCGTGAAAGAATGGCGCTCCCCCGGCGCCAGGCCCGGCGGAACACGCATGAAGCAGCAAGATGGATCTGACACAGGAATTGAAAGAAGCGGCCGACCAGCTCTCCCTGACGCGAAGACGATTCGCCAAGGGGGAAGAAGGCCTGCGCCTGCTGCACCAATCGCGTGAAGCGTTCATCAACAGCCTGCGCAATACCGGCCTCACCTACGCCGAGGCCAAGACCAAGTACGACAACTGCCTGGACGAACAGGAAGTGCAGCTGCACGGCATGCTGGACCAGATGATGTACGCCGAGCGCATGCACCAGTACGTCCTTCATCGCATCTCGCTGCAGACGGCGCAGGACGCGCCCGCGCCGCAGGCGGCCACCGCCTGAAGGCGGCCCCGCCCCTTTTCCAAGCATCGCGTTTCAAAGCGGCGCCGGCGCCCGGCGCGGCCCTGCCGCGCCTGCGGGCCCCGGCGGCGTCAGGGCTTGAAGGCGCCGATGAAGATCGCGGGATCGACCCGCGCATCGTTCAGGCTGACGTTCCAGTGCAGGTGCGGGCCCGTCGCCCGGCCGGTCGCGCCGACCTTGCCGACCACGCCGCCGCGCGGCACCACATCCCCCACCTTCACGTCGATCGCCGACATGTGGCAGAACATGCTCACGAAGCCCTGGCCATGGTCCAGGAAGACGGTCTTGCCGTTGAAGAAATAATCCCCCACCAGCGACACCACGCCCGCGGCCGGCGCCTTGATCGGCGTGCCCGCCGGCACGGCAAAATCCAGGCCGGAATGCGGATTGCGCTCTTCGCCGTTGAAGAAGCGGCGCAACCCGAACGGACTGGACAGGCGGCCGCCGCTGACCGGGCGGTCAAGCAGCAGGTTGCTGGGCGTGACGCCGGCGCGGTAGGCGCGGTTGGCGGCGCTCTGCTCGGCCATCTCGCGCTCGATGCGCTTCATGTCGTCGGGATCGGGATTGACCTGGCGCGGATTCTTCAGCGTGATGTGCTGCGCCACGTATTCCTTGGCGCGCACGGTGAACGGCAGCTGGCGCGCGCCGGCGCCGTCGCGCACCGAGATTTCCTGCGGGCCCGGCTTGACCGCCAGCGGGATGCCCACGACGGCGATCCACTGCTTGCCGTCTTCGCGCACCACCAGCACGCGGCGATCGCGATAAGTGACCTCGGGCGCCGTCGCCGCGTCGCCCAGCGCCAGCACGGCGACGCCGCCAGGCACCGGCGCATTGAGCTTGCGGCTGATGAAACCGCCCTGCTCTGCGGCCGGCGCCTGCCTGGCGCGCACCGGCAGGGCCAGGCACACCGCGGCCGCGGCCAGGCCCAGCCGCAGCATGTCTCGGCGTTGCGGCATCACTGCTGCAGGCACAGGTTGGCCGGTTCGATCAGGGTCTGGTCGCGACGCGCGATGCGGGTCGACAGGCGGGCCTCGGTCTTGCCCTTCCAGGTGGTGGTGGTCAGCACCGCCTCGACACCCAGGCTGTCCGACTGGATCAGCTCGAAGCCGTTGCGCACTGCCTTGCGCTCGAAGCGCACGCCCTGGTCCTTCCAGGCGGCGGCGACACAGTTGGTGTATTCGTCGGCCGTGCGCTGGGTCGAGCCGTAGAACACCGGATCGCGGTCGCGGACGTCTTTGACGTTGGCGCAGGCCGACACGGCGAGCACGACGGCGGTAAGGGACAAGGCGGTACGGACCTTCATATCAGGACTCTCTGGCAATGAATGGGAAGAGGCGGCCAACTATACCGCAGCGTCCGGCGACGGTTGCGGGCGGCGCGCCGATTTGGGGCGGAACGCGGCGATGACCTCGGGACGGGTCTCGGCATAGGGCCCGCCAATCAGGTCGATGCAATAGGGAATGGCGGCGAAGATGCCCGGCACCAGCGTCGATCCGTCATCGGCCTTCAGGCCTTCGAGGGTCTCGCGGATCGCCTTGGGCTGGCCCGGCAGGTTCACGATCAGGGCAGCGTGCGCGGGCCGTTCGCGGATCACGGCGACCTGCCGCGACAGGATAGCGGTGGGCACGAAGCGCAGGCTGATCTGGCGCATCTGCTCGCCGAAGCCCGGCATTTCCTTGGTGCCGACCGCCAGCGTGGCCTCGGGCGTGACGTCGCGGCGCGCCGGGCCGGTGCCGCCGGTGGTCAGGACCAGGTCGCAGCCACAGGTGTCGACCAGCTCGATCAGCGTCTCGGAGATGCGGGCGGTTTCGTCGGGGATCAGCCGGTCCACCGCCTGCCACGGCGAGGCCAGCGCGCCGCCCAGCCAGGCGCGCAGAGACGGCAGGCCCTCGTCCTGGTAGGCGCCGGCCGACGCGCGGTCGGAAATCGACACCAGGCCGATGATCAGTTCGTCGGGATGGCGGCGGGCGATACGGGTAGGGGCGGTCATGGGCGCTCGGGCGTGGAGTGGGCGGAAGGCGCGGGGCATGGACGCCGCCGGCGGGCCGGGGCGCGGTCAATCCTGGAAATCCAGGACCCCGCCAGACAAGGATGCTATCGCATTCTCCGCCGGGCAGCCGGCCGGGGGGGCCGGTCCCCCTGTGGCAAAAAGGGGAATCCGCAGGCACCCGCGGGTTTGCGCGCTTGTCTCGGTCATGGGGGCTGGATAACATCCGCTCACAATCTTCTCTTTCACCCCGATCCGCGCGCCGCGCCTTCCTGGTTCCTCATGTTCACACGCACCCTTGGGCAGCATGCGCTGGCGGCGGCGCTGGCCTTGTCCGTCGCGCTGGCCGCGGGCTGGGGCGCCTGGCACTGGCTGGCCCTGCGCACCGGGCCCTGCGCCGAAGCGGCGACGGGCGTCTATATCCACAACCTCGGCAACACCCTCGAAGACCAGACCCGCAACCTGTCGCGGCTGAGCCAGGCGCTGCGCACCGGCGACCGGCTGGTGGTGCTGGGCTCGTCCGAGCTGACCAGCACCGACCTGCGCTTCGTGCCCTACCGCTTCCTGGCCGACGAGCTGCGCATGCCGGTCATGGCCTACGGCCATTCGGGCTTCCAGTCGCTGGGCATGCAGCTGGTGCTGGCGGCGCTGGCCGACGACCTCTCGTCCGCCTCGCGCGTCGTCATCATGGTGTCGCCGGGGTGGTTCGACGGCGACGGCGGGCTGGGCCCGGATGAATTCCGCGAGCATGCCAATCCCCTGCTGCCGCGCCTGCTGCGCCAGCCCGAGGGCCGCGAACAGGTGGCGCGCTGGCTGCGCGACAAGGGCGACGCCCGGGTGGCATGGTCGATGGCGGCCGAGCAGGCCTATGTCTTCCGCCAGCGGCTGATCGGACTGTGGACGCCCGCGCACGCCGCCCCCGCGCCCGAGCAGGAAGCCGCCGGTCCGACGGCGGCGGCCCGGGTGGTGGACTGGGACGCCCTGGCGCGCGAGGCCCAGGAAGCCGAACAGGCGCAGATGACGCGCAACCGCTACGCGGTGCGCGACGATTTCTTCGACAAGTACCTGCAGACGGTCGCGGCCGGCGGCAAGACCGCCTTCCAGCCGCAACCGCTGACCGGCAAGGACGAACTGCGCGAGCTGGAAGCGCTGATGCGGCTGCTGCGCAACCACGGCGTCAACGCGCTGTTCGTGATGCAGCCGCTGCACCCGATGGTCTTCAGGGACCTGGACCGCTTCACCCCCGTGCAGCGCCAGGTCGAGGCGCTGTGCGCGCGCTACGCCATGGCCTGCATGGACATGTACGACGCGCCCTACGAGATCGGCACCCTGCGCGACGTGCAGCACCTGGGCGAACTGGGCTGGCTGCGGGTGAATCAGCGCATCGCCGAGGTGTTCCGCCCATGAACGCCCCCCAATCCACCCCTCCCCGTCCCGGACGCCGCGCGATGAAGAAAACCCTGTGGCTGTGCCTGCTCTACCTGGGCCTGCTGGCGGTCATGATGATCCAGGCCGACACCTCGGCCAACCTGGGCAAGCCGCTGGAAATCGAGTTCCAGTACCAGAAGTTCTAGCGCGACCGACGCGGGGCGGCGGAGGGCCGGTTGCCGGACGCGGCGAACGGCAAAAGTTGTCTGACGCAACCAGGGACAGGTCACAAATCTGTAATAATCTGGCCTCCGCCGGATCCTCCCCCGCCTCCATGTCCACCCTCTTTCACGGCCTCGACCTCTGGGTTGGCCTCAGCCTTGCATTGGCCCTGACGTTCGTCCTGGCCTTCGAATTCATCAATGGCTTCCACGACACGGCGAACGCCGTCGCGACGGTCATCTACACCAAGGCCATGCCGCCGCATCTGGCGGTGGTGCTTTCCGGCATCTTCAACTTCCTCGGCGTGCTGCTCGGCGGCGTGGGCGTGGCCTACGCCATCGTCCACCTGCTGCCGGTGGAGCTGCTGATCAACGTCGATACCGGACGCGGGCTGGCCATGGTGTTCGCCATGCTGGCCGCGGCCATCGCCTGGAACCTGGGCACCTGGTATTTCGGCATTCCGGCCTCCAGCTCGCACACGCTGATCGGCTCGATCCTGGGCGTGGGCCTGGCCAACGCGCTGATCACCGACCTGCCGCTGGCCGAGGGCGTGAACTGGGGCAAGGCGATCGACATCGGCGCCTCGCTGGTGGTGTCGCCGGTGGCCGGCTTCCTGGTCGCGGGCGGCCTGCTGCTGGCGCTCAAGCGCTGGCTGCCGCTGTCGAAGATGCACAAGACGCCCGAGCAGCGCCGCGCCATCGACAACAAGAAGCACCCGCCGTTCTGGAATCGCCTGGTGCTGGTGCTGTCGGCCATGGGCGTGAGCTTCGTGCATGGCTCGAACGACGGCCAGAAAGGCATCGGCCTGATCATGCTGGTGCTGATCGGCATCGTGCCGGCCAACTTCGTGCTGGACACCAACAGCACCACCTACCAGATCGAGCGCACGCGCGACGCGGCCACCCACCTGAGCGCGTTCTACCAGCGCAACGAAGCCATGCTGGGCGACTTCCTGGCGCTCAAGCGCGCCGGCTCGGCCTCGGACCTGCCGCGCACCTTCCGCTGCGATCCCGAACTGACCCTGCCCACCATCGACGCGCTGCAGGCCGACCTGCACGGCGTCAGCAACTACGCCGACCTGTCGGCGGCCAAGCGCATCGACGTGCGCCGCTACCTGCTGTGCCTGGACGACACCGCCAAGAAGGTGGCCCGCATCGAAGGCCTGCCGGCGCGCGAGCGCACCGACCTGCAGCGCCTGCGCGCCGACCTGACCGCCACCACCGAATACGCGCCTTTCTGGGTGATCGTGGCGGTGGCGCTGGCGCTGGGCGCCGGCACCATGGTCGGCTGGCGCCGCGTGGTGCTGACGGTGGGCGAGAAGATCGGCAAGCAGGGCATGACCTACGCGCAGGGCATGTCGGCGCAGCTGACCGCGGTCGGCGCCATCGGCCTGGCCAACGTCTTCAGCCTGCCGGTGTCCACCACCCACGTGCTGTCGTCCGGCGTGGCCGGCACCATGATCGCCAACAAGAGCGGCCTGCAGGGCGGCACGGTGCGCAACATCCTGCTGGCCTGGATCCTGACCCTGCCCGCCTCGATGCTGCTGGCGGCCGGCCTGTTCTGGATCGGCGTGCAGATCGCGGGCTGACGCCCCCGCGCCGGCCGTGCATCATCTGCACGGCCGGCGCAACACTGTGGCTACCGCGCCGGGCTATTTCCGGCGCGCACGCGCCTCTACCATGGCGCCATGGCTACCTCTTCCCTTCCCATCCTGCATTACATCTACGACCCGCTGTGCGGCTGGTGCTACGGCGCCGCGCCGCTGGTGCAGGCCGCCCGCGGCATCGACGGCCTGTCCATCGCGCTGCACGGCGGCGGCATGATGACCGGCGGCAACCGCCAGCCGGTCACCGAGGCGTTGCGCCGCTACGTCATGCCGCACGATGAACGCATTGCCGGCCTGACCGGCCAGGTGTTCGGCCCGGAGTATGTCGACGGCCTGCTGCGCGACCGCGGCGCGGTGTTCGATTCGGCTCCGCCCACCACCGCGATCCTGGCCGCCCAGGCCCTGGACGGACGCGGCCTGGACATGCTGCAACGGTTGCAGCGCGCCCACTACGTCGAGGGCCGGCGCATCGCCGATCCCGCCGAACTGCGCCGCCAGGCCGAGGAGATCGGCCTGGACGGCGCGGCCTTCCAGGCCGCGTATGACGCCGCCGCCGGCGAAGCCACCGACCGCCACTTCGCGCAAAGCCGCGCGCTGCTGGAGCAGTTGCGCGGCTCGGGCTTCCCGACGCTGGCGCTGGAGCGCGACGGCGCCTGCGAATTGCTGGAACCCGCCCGCTTCCTGGGCCGCCCGTCGCAATGGCAGGCGGACCTGCGCGAACGCCTCAGGTAATCAGGACTCGCCGATGTCGCCGTCGCGCTGCAGCGCGCGGTGCATCGCCGGACGCGCCGCCAGCCGCTCGGCATAGGCCGAGAACACCGGGTTCTCCGGGATCACCTTGACCTGCATCATGAATTGCAGCGAGCCGCCCAGCACGATGTCGACCGCGCTGAAATGCTCGCCCAGGAAAAACGGGCGGGACTGCAGCACGCGGGTCAGGACCTGCTCGACCTCGTCGGCCGAGCCCCAGCCCATCGTGCCGTCCTGGTGCGGCGTCTTGAAGGCGCGCTCGGTCATGGCCGGCTCGAACACGCCGGTGGAATACGACAGCCAGGTCAGATAGGGGCCGCGCTGCGGGTCGCCCACGACGGGGCCCAGGCCGGCCTCGGGATAAAGGTCGGTCAGGTACAGCGCGATGGCCGGCGTCTCGAACACCGGCACGCCGTCGTGCACCAGCGCCGGCACCTTGCCGTGCGGGTGGATGTCGATGTAGTCGGGCGCGATGTGGCCGGATCCGTCGCGGCGGCGGATCGACACCATCTCGGTGTCGTAGGGCACGCCCAGTTCTTCCAGCAGCCAGAGAATCCGGAAGGAACGCGAGCGCGGCGCGTGATAGAGGGTCAGCATGGTCTGTCTCCTTATTCGTCGGCGCCCAGCGCGCGCAGTTGCGCCTTCAGGCGGCGGACTTCCTGGCTCAGGTCCAGGATCAGCGCCACGGCATCGAGGCCGGCGCCGAAATCGCGCTCCAGGCGGCGCGCGTCCAGGGCGCGTTGCAGGTCCAGGCTGTAGAAGCGCCATTCCGCCGGGCGCGGGCCGCTGGCGTCGACGATGCCGACCTCGACCAGCTGCACCACCCAGTCGACCTCGGCGCCGCAGGCGCGGGCCAGGTCGTCGGCACTGAGCGGTTGCGATTTGCCCACCACGGTGGCGCTGCTGATGACGACTTTCTTCATGATCAGACCCCCAGGTGGCGCCGCGGATTGAACGGCAGGTCTTGCTGCATCTTGCGATAGGCCGCCTTGGCCGCGTCGCTGTCGGCCGGCGGCAGCGCCAGCTCCAGCACCAGGTACAGGTCACCGGGTGGATCGCCCGGGATGCCGCGGCCGCGCAGCCGCAGCTTGCGGCCGTTGCCGGACCCGGCCGGCACCGAGACCTCGACCGTGCCGCCCGGCGTGGGGGCGTTGACCTGGGCGCCCAGCGCGGCTTCCCAGGGCGCCACCGGCAGCGTCATGTACAGGTCGCGACCCTCGGCGCGGTAGCGCGCATGGGGCTTGAAACGGACCTCCAGGTACAGGTCGCCGTTCTCGCCGCCGCCGTAGCCCGGCATGCCCTGCCCGGCCAGGCGGATGAACTGGCCCTCGCGCACGCCCGGCGGGATCCGCACGCTGAGCGTGCGCGTCTGCACCTGCGGGCGGCCCTGGTCGTCGACCGTCATGGAGCGCAGGCTGATGTCGCGGGTGGCGCCTTGCAGCGCGTCCTCGAGATCGACCTCGATGGCCGCGTGGTGGTCGTCGCCGCGGGCGCGGAATTCCTGCTCGCGCCCCGCGCCCTGCGCGTGGCGGCCGCGGCCGCCGAACAGCGACGAGAAGAACTCGCTGAACTGCGCCTCCTCGCCGGGGGCGGCGCCGCGATGGAACTCGAACCCTTCGTCCCAGCCGGGCGGCGGCTGGAAGCCGCCCCCGGGCGAGACGCCGGCGGCAAGGTTGTCGTAGGCCTCGCGCTTTTCCTTGTCGCGCAGCACGTCGTAGGCTTCGTTGACGTCGCGCATGCGGGCCTCGGCGTCGCTTTCCTTGCTGACGTCGGGGTGGTATTTGCGGGCGAGTTTGCGGTAGGAGCGCCGGATGTCGTCTTCGGAGGCGCCGCGCTCCACCCCAAGAATGCTGTAGTAGTCCTTGAACTCCATTTTCCAGCCCATGGTGAGGGTTGCAGCCAAAGGCGGCGGCTCGCGCCGGATTCGGCCCTGAACAGAAAGAAGATAGGGGCTCTGGCGCGATTTTTCAATGCGCTTCGACCCGTCGCGCCGCTTCGCGCATAATTGACGGTCGCGCCACCCGCCGCCACAGGCGGGGCCGCCCATGAACAGGAACCGATCGTGCTGGAAATCATCGACGTCGACTTCAACAACCCGGAACACGGCCAGCAGGTGCTGGCCATGCTCAACGAATACGCCAGCGGCCCCATGGGCGGCAGCACGCCCCTGCCCGAGTACGCGCAGCGCAACCTGATCGCGGAACTGGCCAGGCGGCCCACGGCGCGCGCCCTGCTGGCGCGGGTCGACGGCGCCGCGGCCGGCGTGGCCATCTACCTCGAGGGCTTCTCGACCTTCGCCTGCCGCCCGCTGGTGAACCTGCACGACCTGGCGGTGTCGCCCCGGTTCCAGGGCCAGGGCGTGGGCAAGCAGCTGCTGGCCGCGCTGGAAGACCGCGCCCGCCGGCTCGACTGCTGCAAGATCACGCTGGAAGTGCTGGAAGGCAACGACGTGGCCCAGGGCCTGTACCGCAAGCTCGGCTACGAGGGCTATTCGCTCGACGAGGACACCGGCCGCGCCATGTTCTGGCAGAAGAAACTGGCCGCCTGAGCCCTCCGCTTTTTCGCGGCGCGCCGCCCCCAAGGAAAAAACCACCATGAAGATGAGCAACATCCCCTTCGGCACCACCGACTGGTCCGAGGTCGAACCCACCGAGCATCCCGGCGACACCGGCAAGGCCTACTGGCGCACCCGCCAGTTCGGCGACCTGCGCGTGCGCATGGTCGAATACACGCCCGGCTACCTGGCCGATCACTGGTGCAGCAAGGGCCACATCCTGTTCTGCCTGGAAGGCGAGCTGCACACCGAGCTGGAAGACGGCCGCACCTTCGTGCTGACCCCCGGCATGAGCTACCAGGTGGCCGACCAGGCCGAGCCGCACCGCTCGTCCACCGCCGTCGGCGCCAAGCTCTTCATCGTCGACTGACGCATCGGCGCGACACGCGAAACTTCAATTGCGTTACGCTCTGCGTCATAGTCCCCTTTTATCCACCGCCTGACCGGAGATGCACTTGGGCGCCCCGTTTACGCTGTTCGTCGATTCCCAGTTCCTCAGCCCCTACGCCATGTCGGCCTATGTGGCGCTGACCGAGAAACAGCTGCCGTTCGAGGTCCGCATGATCGACCTCGACGCCGGCGAACAGCGCATGCAGCCGTACCAATGCCGCGCCCTGACCGCGCGCGTGCCGGCCCTGACCCACGGCGACTTCAACCTGACCGAGTCCACCGCGATCGCGGAGTACCTGGAAGACCTGCATCCGGCGCCCGCCTGCACCGCGCTCTATCCGGCTCAGCCGCGCGAGCGCGCCCGCGCCCGCCAGCTGCAGGCCTGGCTGCGCAGCGACCTGGGCGCGCTGCGCCAGGAACGCCCGACCGAGACGGTCTTCTACGACCGGGCCGGCGAACCGCTGTCGGACGCCGGCCATTCGGCCGCGGCCAAGCTGATCCACGTGGCCGGCGCGCTGATCGGCGCGGGCCAGTCGACCCTGTTCGATGAATGGTGCCTGGCCGACCTGGACCTGGCGGTGGCGCTGCGCCGCCTGTGGCTGGACGGCCTGCCCGATCCGCTGCGCGACTATGCCGAGACCCAGTGGCAGCGCCCCTCGGTGCGCAAATGGCTGGAGCACAACGCGGCGGCCCGCGCCTGATTCCCGCCCCCGGAGCCGCCATGCAATTGCTGGATCACGTCTCCATCAGCGTCGCCGGACTCGACAGCGCCCGGCCGTTCTACGATGCCGTCATGGCGGCCCTGGGCGCGGCCAAGGTCTACGACCACGCCGACGCCCTGGGCTATGGCGAACGCTGCCGCCCCGGCGATGCCGGCCATACCTACCTGAGCGTCCAGGCCGATCCCGCGGCGTCGCCGACACCGCCGGCGCGCCGCCACTGGTGCTTCAAGGCCGCCGACCGCGCCGCCGTGGATGCGTTCCACGCCGCCGGACTGGCCCACGGCGGAAGCGACCAGGGCGCCCCGGGGCTGCGGCCGCACTACCATCCGCATTACTACGCCGCCTTTCTGTCGGACCCGTCCGGTAACCGCATCGAAGCCGTGTGCCACCACGCCCCATGAATCACGGCGCGGGCGCGGCATCAAGCAGGGACGGATAGTTCCGGGCGTTTGACTTGCATCAACCCTCCCCATGTTGCGATGCAACATCCATTCAGGTGTAATGGGGGGGTCAAGTCAGCTGGTTCCACTTGGAGAACCGGTCCGGTAGCACCCGCTGCCGGGTGCTACCTATAGGAGATCGCCATGGCCGGATCCGGCAACGATCGCGTCCCCGCCCCGTCCTTCAACCCCTGGACGGCCGCCTATGAATATGCCGTGGACGCCTGGCAGCGCGGCGTGCTGTACGCCGACGTCATGCGCCAGCGCGGCAACCAGTACCACGACCACATGGCCAAGCGGGCCCCGAACGTGCTCAGCATGGAGTACGAATTCGTGCTGGACGGCCGCGAGCTGCCGCGCCCGGTCAATTACGGCCTGCTGCGCATCAAGCCGCCGGAAGGCGTGACGGTCGACCCGATCAAGCGCCCCTTCCTGGTGGTCGATCCGCGCGCCGGCCATGGCCCCGGCATCGGCGGCTTCAAGCCCGAGAGCGAGATCGGCGTGGCGGTGCGCGCCGGCCATCCCTGCTATTTCGCCACCTTCCTGCCGCAGCCGGTGCCGACCCAGACCGTCGAAGACGTGATGAAGGCCGAGGCGCACTTCCTGGAAGAGATCATCGCCCGCCACCCCGACGCCGAGGGCAAGCCGGTGGTGGTGGCCAACTGCCAGGCCGGCTGGCAGATCATGATGACCGCCGCCGTGCGCCCGGAACTGTTCGGGCCCATCATCATCGCCGGCGCGCCGCTGTCCTACTGGGCCGGCTGGCGCGGCATGAACCCGATGCGCTACGCCGGCGGCCTGCTCGGCGGCAGCTGGCTCACCGCCCTGACCAGCGACCTGGGCGACGGCAAATTCGACGGCGCCTGGCTGGTGCAGAACTTCGAGAACCTCAACCCCGCCAACACGCTCTGGTCCAAGCAGTACAACCTGTACGCCAAGGTCGACACCGAGGCCGACCGCTACCTGAGCTTCGAGAAATGGTGGGGCGGCCACGTCTTCCTGAACGGGCCGGAAATCCAGTACATCGTCGACAACCTGTTCGTCGGCAACCGCCTGTCGACCGCCGGGCTGGTCACCTCCGACGGCATCCGCATCGACCTGCGCAACATCCGCTCGCCGATCGTGGTGTTCTGCTCCAAGGGCGACAACATCACCCCGCCGCCGCAGGCGCTGGGCTGGATCCCCGACCTGTACCAGGACGACGCCGAGGTGCTGGCGCACGACCAGACCATCGTCTACGCCGTGCATGAAAGCATCGGCCACCTGGGCATCTTCGTGTCCGGCAGCGTGGCGCGCAAGGAGCACCAGGAATTCACTTCCAACATCGACATGATCGATGTGCTGCCGCCGGGCATCTACCAGGCCGAGATCGCCGACAAGACGCCGGACACGCCCAACGCCGACCTGGCCTATGGCAAGTACGTGCTGTCGTTCGAGCAGCGCAACATGGACGACGTGCGCGCCATCGTCGACCGCAAGGAAGACGACGACCGCCGCTTCGCGGCCGTGGCCCGCATCTCCGACATCAACCTGGGCATCTATCGCAGCTTCGTGCAGCCCTGGGTGCGCGCCCTGGTGACGCCGCAGTCGGCCGAATGGAGCCAGCGCCTGCACCCGCTGCGCCTGCCCTACGAACTGGTGTCCGACCGCAACCCGCTGATCGCCCCGGTCGCCCAGGTGGCCGAACAGGTGCGCGAGCATCGCCAGCCGGTGGCGCCGGACAATCCGTTCCTGCTGGCCCAGGAGATGTTCTCGAAGCTGGTCGAGACCAGCCTGAACATCTTCCAGGAACTGCGCGACTCGGCCGACGAGCGCACCTTCATGGGCGTCTACGGTTCGCCGCTGGTGCAGGATCTGGCCGGCCTGGGCGGCAAGGACGGCCAGCCGCGCCGCCACCCCGGCGTGTCGCCGGAACACCGCCGCTTCATGGAAGAGCGCGCCGCCGAACTGCGTTCGCTGCTGCAGGAAGGCGGCCTGCGCGTCGCGGCCATCCGCATGCTGCTGTACGTGGCCGGCGCCGAGGGCGGCCTGGACGAGCGCAGCTTCGCGCTGATCCGCAAAATGCGCGCCGAGGCCGGCAACGCCATGACGCTGCAGGAATTCAAGGACATCACCCGCGACCAGGCCATGATGATGCGGCTGGACTCGGCGGCCGTGCTGCAGACCATGCCCAAGCTGCTGGAAGGCTCGTCGCCGGCCGCCATCCGCGAGGCGCTGGAGAGCATGAAGCACGTGCTGGAAGCCGCCGAACCGCTGAACCCGGCCGCGCGCGCCAGCCTGGCCGAGATGGAACGGATCTTCGAGACGGCGGCGCGCGCCGCGACCGCGAAACGGGAGCCGTCGGCCCCGACCCGGCCCGCCGTCCGCAAACCGGCAGCCGCAAAACGCGATGCCGCGCCGGCCGAATCCGCGACGCCCGCCGCCCGTCCGCGCCGCGCCGCCACGGCGGCCAGCGCCAAGTCCACGCCGCAAGCCGCGGTCAAGGCCGCCGCCCGCAAGCAAGCCGCGCCCGTGCGCGTCCGCAAACCCGCCACCGCCAAGGCCAAACCGGAATGAGTCTGCCCACCTCCACGCACTACGACAAGCTCATCGCGCGCGCCCAGACCCTGGCGCCCGCCGCCTGCGCCATCGCCCATCCCTGCGACGAGCCGTCGCTGTCGGCCGCGCTGGAAGCGCGCGACCTGGGCCTGTTGCGTCCCATCCTGGTGGGGCCGGAACTCAAGATCCGCGACACGGCCGCGCAGTACAAGCTGAACCTGGGCGACGCCCGCATCGTCGATGCGCCGCACAGCCACGCCGCGGCCGAGACCGCCGTGGCGCTGGTGCGCGGCGGCGAGGCCTCGCTGCTGATGAAGGGCAGCCTGCACACCGACGAGCTGATGCACGAAGTGGTGGCGCGCGCCACCGGGCTGCGCAGCGGCCGCCGCATCAGCCATGTGTTCATCATGGAAGTGCCGACCTACGCCGAGCCGCTGTTCATCACCGACGCGGCCATCAACATCTTCCCGGACCTGGAAACCAAGGCCGACATCATCCGCAACGTGATCGACCTGCACCACGGCCTGGGCCTGGGCGAGCCGCGCGTGGCGATCCTGTCGGCGGTGGAGCAGGTGACGCCCAGCATCCCCAGCACCATCGAGGCCGCCGCGCTGTGCAAGATGGCCGACCGCGGCCAGATCGCCGGCGGCGTGCTGGACGGCCCGCTGGCGCTGGACAACGCCATCAGCCCCGACGCGGCCCGCATCAAGGGCATCCGCTCGCTGGTGGCGGGCGTGGCCCAGGTGCTGGTGGTGCCCGACCTGGAAGCCGGCAACATGCTGGCCAAGAACCTGACGTTCCTGGCCAACGCCGAAGCCGCCGGCATCGTGCTGGGCGCGCGCGTGCCCATCATCCTGACCAGCCGCGCCGACAGCCCGCGCTCGCGCCTGGCGTCGTGCGCGGTGGCGGCGATCTACGCGCACCACCTGGCCACGCAGCAGGCGCGTCCGCTGGCCTAGCGCCGGCCCGACAGGCCGTGAATGAGCGGCGGGGCCCCCGCCCCGCCTTGTCCCTTGCATCAAGAGGCGATCGACTCCATGTCCGACACCATTCTCGTCATCAACGCCGGCAGTTCCAGCATCAAGTTCTACCTGTACGACATCGACGACAAGCAGGCCCTGGCGCCGCGCCTGGGCGGCCAGCTCGAAGGCATCGGCACCAGCCATCCGCGCCTGCGGGTGCGCGACGCCGCCGGCCAGACGCTGGTGGAACGCGACATCGCGCCCAGCCACGCGCCCGACGTGCCCAACGGCCAGGAAGTGGTCGGCACCTGGCTCAGCGGCCACCTGGGCGGCGCGCCGCTGGCCGTCGGCCACCGCGTGGTGCACGGCGGCCCCGACCTGTCCGAACCGGTGCTGATCGACGATGACATCCTCGCCAGGCTCGAGGCCTTCACGCCGCTGGCGCCGCTACACCAGCCCAACAACCTGGCGCCGATCCGCGTGATCCGCGAGCGGCGTCCGTGGATTCCGCAGGTGGCGTGCTTCGACACCGCCTTCCACCGCAGCCATTCGGACGTGGCCGACCGCTACGCCCTGCCCGAGTCGCTGTACCAGCAGGGCGTGCGGCGCTACGGCTTCCATGGCCTGTCCTACGAATACATCGCGCAGCGGCTGCGCCAGGCGCTGCCCGAGATCGCCATGGGCAAAATCATCGCCGCGCACCTGGGCTCGGGCGTGTCGGCCTGCGCCATGCACCAGGGCAAGAGCGTCGACAGCACCATGGGCTTCACCGCGCTAGAGGGCCTGCCCATGGGCACGCGGCCGGGCCGCCTGGATGCCGGCGTGGTGCTGTGGATGATGGAACAGGGCATGTCGCACGACGACATCGAGCACGTGCTGTACCACGACTGCGGCATGAAGGGCCTGTCGGGCATCAGCAACGACATGCGCGAACTGCTGGCCAGCGACGCGCCGTCGGCCAGGCTGGCGCTCAAGTACTTCGCCTGGCGCGTGGCCGAGGGCATGATCGGCCTGGGCTGCGCCATGAACGGCATCGACGGCATCGTCTTCACGGCCGGCGTCGGCGAGAACTCGGCCGAGATCCGCCAGGCCATCAGCGAGCACTGGGGCTGGCTCGGCATCAAGCTCGACCCCGAACGCAATGCGCATCACGGACCGCGCATTTCCAGCGACGACAGCCGCATTGGCGTGTACGTGGTGCGCACCAACGAAGAGCTGATCATCGCGCAGCACACCCTGGCCCTGGTGAAGCAACGATGAGCGCCGCCCTGCCCCTGGCCGGCAAGCGCGGCCTGGTCACCGGCATCGCCAACGCCGACTCCATTGCTTGGGGTTGCGCCAAGGCGTTCCGCGCCATGGGCGCCGAGCTGGCGGTGACCTACCTGAATGACAAGGCGCGCCCGCATGTCGAGCCGCTGGCGCGCCAGGTCGACGCATCGCTGCTGATGCCGCTGGACCTGCTGCGCGACGGCGAACTGGAAGCCGTGTTCGAACGCATCACCGCCGAATGGGGCGGCCTGGACTTCGTGCTGCACTCCATCGCCTTCGCCCCGCGCGACGACCTGCACGGCCGCGTCACCGACTGCTCGCGCGCCGGTTTCCTCACGGCCATGGACGTGTCGTGCTGGTCGTTCATCCGCATGGCCAAGCTGGCCGAACCGCTGATGCCCGGCGGCGGCGCGCTGTTCTGCATGAGCTACTACGGCTCGCAGATGGTGGTCGAGCACTACAACATGATGGGTCCGGTGAAGGCCGCGCTGGAATCGGCCACCCGCTACCTGGCGGCCGAACTCGGCCCGCAGGGCATCCGCGTGCACGCCATTTCGCCCGGGCCGCTCAAGACCCGCGCGGCCTCGGGCATCGCCGAGTTCGACGCGCTGCTCGACCGCGCCCAGGCCAAGGCGCCGGCGCGCAGCCTGGTGTCGATCGAAGACGTCGGCGAGGCCACCGCCTGGCTCGCCACCGACGCCGCCCGCCGCATGACCGGGCAGACGCTGTACATCGACGGCGGCTATCACATCATCGACTGAAGGCCGCCCGCGGCCGGCGCGGCGAGGCCCGGTCGCGTAGACGGATCAGCATGGACGGACGGGGCGGCGACAGCGTCGCCCGCCCAGAGGCTCAGGACAGCGTGGCCGGCGCCGGTCCCTGGCGCCAGCGCTCAATGGCCTCGACCGCCTGTTCGGGCGAGGGGAAGATCTTGTCGCGGCCGATGCGGTCGGCCAGGCCGGAGCGTTCCAGCGCCATGCGGAACTGGCCATGGCCGCCCGCCACCAGCAGCACCATGCCGCGATCGCGCAGCTCGCGCCGCAATTCGTACAACGCCTCGATCGCGTCGGCGTCGGCCTGCGTCATGGCCTCGGCGTCCAGCACGAACCAGGTGACGTCGCCGGCCTGCTCGATGATCTCGCGCGCGCGCCGCCGGAACGCGTCGGCGTTGAAGAACCACACCGACGATTCGAACAGCCAGATCACCGTGCCCGGCACCGGCTGCGCCTGCGGATTCAGGTGCATCTTGCCCAGCACCGACTCGCCCGGCAGGCGGCCCAGCAGCGCGTCGCGCGGATTGCCGGACACATACATGGCGTACAGCAGCGTGGCGCCGACCGACACCGCCACGCCCTGCAGCACGCCGAAGCCCACCACGCCGACCGCGGCCAGGATGCCGAAGGCCAGCTCGATGCGCGAGATCCGCGCCAGCCGCATGAAGGCCTGGCCGTCGAACAGGCTGGTGGCCGCCAGCAGCAGGATCGCGGACAGCACCGCCTGCGGCAGCCAATACAGCGGCGCGCTCAGCAGGCCCACCACCAGCGCCAGCGTCGCCGCCGCGCTGACGCCGACCAGCGGCGACGAGCCGCCCGCCGCCAGCCCCACCGCCGTGCGCGAATCGGCCCCGGTCACCACGAAGCCCTGGAACAGCCCCGCCGCCACGTTGGCCGCGCCGAAGCCGACCAGCTCGCGGTTCGGGTCCACGTGTTCGCCGCTGCGCGCGGCGAAGCTGCGCGCCGTCACGATGCCGCTGGAGAAACTCACCACCAGCACGCCCGCCGCGCCCAGCAGGATGTTGTCCACGCCTTCGAGCCGCACCGGCAGGCGCAGCGCCGGCAGGCCCGCCGGCACCTCGCCCACCACCGCGATGCCAAGGTTGGGGAAGTCGAACAGCCACGACAGCAGGCAGGCGCCCACCACCAGCATGATCGGTCCCGGCCAGGTCGGCCGCCAGCGCTTGATCGCCACCAGCAGCAGGCACGACGCCAGCCCCAGGCACAGCGTCGGAATGCGGATCTCCGACACGCGCCGCGACAGTTCCAGGAACGGATGCACCAGCCCGCTGTTGCGCAGTCCCACGCCGGTCAGGCCGCTCAGTTGCGACAGCGCCAGCGTCACCGCCACCCCCGCCATGTAGCCGATCAGCACCGGCCGCGACAGCAGGTTGGCCAGCACGCCCAGCCGCAGCACCCGCGCGATCAGGCAGCCCACGCCGACCGTCAGCGCGATCCCGGTGGCGGCCACCAAGCGGTCTTCCGGGGTGGTCAGCGCCATGCCCGTCAGCGTCGCCGCGATCAGGGTGCAGGTGGCGGTGTCGGGCCCCACGATCAAGGTGCGCGAGGACCCGAACAGCGCGTAGCCCAGCATGCCGGCGATCGCCGCCCACAGCCCGGCCACCGGCGGCACGCCCATCATCGCGGCATAGGCCAGCCCCACCGGCAACGCCACCGCGGCCACGCTCAACCCCGCGGCGATATCGCGGCCGGCGGACTCCCGGGTGATGCCCCGGAAATTGTTCAGGCCAGGAAGAAATCGTAGATTCATGGAGCGGTGAAACGGAGGAAACGGAGAGAGGAAACCGCGGGGCGCGGAGGAGCGCCAAGCCTACACCAGTCTACGTCCCCAAAACCGATGGCAAATCAAACCGTCTCGCCGCCGGGTGGCGCCCGCGCGGAACAGATCATTCCCAAAAGGAATGAAATTCCTTAAATATTTATCCCTTTTTATCAAGTGGCGGATTGCGTAGAGTCCTGGACACAACAAACGCGGCCCCAAGCCGCCCCGGCGCCGCCCACGCGGCCCTCGGACAACAGCGCGGCCGCTCGCCGGACCGCGCATCAGGAGACTCCATGCCCCACGCATTCCTGCGCCGCGCCGCGAGCGCGCTCGCCCTGGCCGCGCTCGCCGTCGCCCCCGCCCTGTCGCAGGCCCAGGCCTACCCCGAGCGGCCCATCAAGCTGGTCGTGCCCTGGCCCCCCGGCGGCGCCACCGACGCCCTGGGCCGCATGCTGGCGCAGCGCCTGACCGAACGCCTGGGCCAGACCGTCATCGTCGACAACAAGGCCGGCGCCGGCGGCAACATCGGCACCGCCGCCTTTGTGCGCGAAAAACCCGACGGCTACACCCTGCTGGTCGCCACCAGCTCGACCAACGCCGCCAACCCGCACCTGTACGCGCGCCTGGGCTTCGACCCGGTCAAGGACTTCACGCCTGTCGCCTTCGTCGCCGAGATCCCCAACATCCTTGAAGTGCCCAAGCAATCGCCCTACCAGTCGGTGCGGCAGCTGGTCGACGCCGCCAAGGCCGCGCCCGGCAAGCTCAACTACGGCTCGGGCGGCGTGGGATCGTCGCAGCACCTGGCCGGCGCCATGTTCAAGGCCCGCACCGGCGTCGACATCCTGCACATCCCGTACAAGGGCAGCGGTCCCGCGGTCTCCGACCTGCTCGCGGGCCAGGTCGACATGATGATCGACACCGGCTCGCTCGCCCAGGTCCAGGCCGGCGCCCTGCGCGCCCTGGCCGTCGCCTCGCGCCAGCGCCTGCCCGCCCTGCCCGACGTGCCCACCTTCGCCGAAGCCGGCGTCAACGACATGCATGCCTCCGCCTGGTACGGCATCGTCGCGCCGGCCGGCACGCCCGACGCCATCGTCGAGCGCCTGAACCGCGACATCAACGCCATCACCGCCGACCCCGCCATGCGCCAGCGCATGGAATCGATGGGCGCCATCGTCCCCGCGGGCCAGACGCCCGCCGCCTTCGGCGACTTCATGCGCGCCGAGATCGACCGCTACGCCGGCATCGTGAAGCTGTCGGGCGCGAAGATGGAATAGCCTTTTCGCGAGGCGGCGGCGATCTCCGCCCGCACGGCTCGCGCCCATGAAAAAAAAGCCGCTCCGAAAGGAGCGGCTTTGCATTGCGCCAGGCCAGCGACTTACTTGGCCCGCTCTTGCAGCACGGCCACCGCCGGCAGGGTCTTGCCTTCCAGGAATTCCAGGAACGCGCCGCCGCCGGTCGAGATGTAGCCGACCTGCTCGCCGATGCCGTACTTGGCGATCGCGGCCAGCGTGTCGCCGCCGCCCGCGATCGAGAAGCCCTCGGAATCCGCGATCGCCTGCGCCACCACCTTGGTGCCGTTGGCGAACTGGTCGAATTCGAACACGCCCACGGGGCCGTTCCAGACGATGGTGCCGGCCTGCTTCAGGATCGCGGCCAGCTGCTGCGCCGTCTGCGGACCGATGTCCAGGATCATGTCGTCGGCGGCGACCTCATCGGCCGCCTTCACGGTGGCTTCGGCATCCGCGCCGAACGCCTTGGCGCACACCACGTCCACCGGGATCGGCACATCCGCGCCGCGCTGCTTCATCAGCTCGATCACGGCGCGCGCCTGGTCCACCTGGTCCGGCTCGGCCAACGACTTGCCGATCGGCAGCCCGGCGGCCAGCATGAAGGTGTTGGCGATGCCGCCGCCCACCACCAACTGGTCGACCTTGTCGGCCAGCGATTGCAGGATCGACAGCTTGGTCGACACCTTGGAGCCGCCGACGATCGCGACCAGCGGACGCTTCGGCTCGTGCAGCGCGCGGCCCAGCGCGTCCAGCTCGGCTTCCAGCAGCGGGCCGGCGCAGGCCACCGGCGCGAAGCGCGCGATGCCGTGCGTGGTGGCCTCGGCGCGGTGCGCCGTGCCGAAGGCGTCGTTGACGTAGACGTCGCACAGCGCGGCCATCTTGCGCGACAGCGCCTCGTCGTCCTTCTTCTCGCCGACGTTGACGCGGCAGTTTTCCAGCAGCACCACCAGGCCCGGCTCGACCTTGACGCCGTCGACCCAGTTCTGCACCAGCGGCACCGGCATGCCCAGCAGCTCGGACAGGCGCTGGCCGACCTTGGCCAGCGAATCGGCCTCGGTCAGCACGCCCTCTTTCGGGCGGCCCAGGTGCGAGGTGACCATCACCGCGGCGCCGGCGTCCAGCGCCAGGCGGATGCCGGGCACCGAGGCGCGGATGCGGGTGTCTTCGGAAATGCGGCCGGCGTCATCGAACGGCACGTTCAGATCGGCGCGGATGAACACGCGCTTGCCGGACAGGGCGCCGGCCTTGGCCAGCGCGGACAGGGTATTGACCTTGGACATAATGCTTTGCTTTCCCTAGAGTTGGCGAACGAAGGGGACGAACCCGCTTTCCGCCGTGGCGGAAAACCTGTTCGTCCCCTTCGGTTCGACAGCGATGCTTACTTGGCCGACATCAGCGCGACGGTGGTGTCGAGCATGCGGTTCGAGAAGCCCCACTCGTTGTCGTACCAGGACGAAACCTTGACCAGGCGGCCCGAGACCTTGGTCAGCGACGCGTCAACGGTGCTGGAGGCCGGGTTGTGGTTGTAGTCCACCGAGACCAGGGGTTCGGTGTTGTAGTCCAGGATGCCCTTGAGCTCGCCTTCCGAGGCGGCCTTCAGGATGCTGTTCACTTCCTCGACGGTCGTGTCGCGCTTGGCCACGAAGGACAGGTCGACGATCGACACGTTGATGGTCGGGACGCGGATGGCGTAGCCGTCCAGCTTGCCGTTCAGTTCCGGCAGCACCAGGCCGACCGCGGCGGCGGCGCCGGTCTTGGTCGGGATCATGCTCATGGTGGCCGAACGGGCGCGGCGCAGGTCTTCGTGGTAGACGTCGGTCAGGACCTGGTCGTTGGTGTAGGCGTGGACGGTCGTCATCAGGCCGTTTTCCAGGCCCAGCTTGTCGTTCAGCGGCTTGACCAGCGGGGCCAGGCAGTTGGTGGTGCACGACGCGTTCGAGATGACGGTGTCGGTCGACTTCAGCACGCCGTGGTTGACGCCGTAGACGACGGTGGCGTCAACGTCCTTGCCGCCGGGGGCCGAGATGATGACCTTCTTGGCGCCGCCCTTGATGTGCGCGCCGGCCTTTTCCTTGGTCGTGAAGAAGCCCGTGCATTCCAGCACCACGTCGACCTTCAGCTCGCCCCACGGCAGTTCGGCCGGGTTGCGGTTGGCCAGCACGCGGATCTTGTCGCCGTTGACGACCATGAACTCGCCGTCGACTTCGACGGTGCCCGGGAACTTGCCGTGGGCGGTGTCGTAGCGGGTCAGGTGGGCGTTGGTCTTGGGATCGCCCAGGTCGTTGATGGCGACGATTTCGATATCGTGCTTCTTGCCACCTTCATAGTGGGCACGCAGGATGTTGCGGCCGATGCGACCGTAACCGTTGATGGCGACGCGAATGGTCATGACTAGGCTCCTTTTTTACAGAACTTGCTTGACGGTCTCGGCCACCTTGTCGGCGGTCAGCCCGAAGAACTTGAACAGCGCCCCCGCCGGGGCCGATTCGCCGTAGCGGTCGATGCCGACCACGGCGCCTTCCAGGCCCACGTACTTGTGCCAGAAGGCGGTCACGCCGGCCTCGACGGCCACGCGCGGCAGGCCCTTGGGCAGCACCGATTGCTTCCAGGCGGCGTCCTGCTTGTCGAACACGTCGGTGCTCGGCATGGACACCACGCGCACCGCGATGCCGTCCTTGGCCAGCTGGGCTTGCGCGTCCAGGGCGATGGCGACTTCGGAACCGGTGGCGATGATCACGGCGCGGGCGCCGTCGGCGTCGCGCAGCACGTAGCCGCCGCGGGCGATGGCGTCCACGGTGGCGGCGTCGCGTTGCACGAACGGCAGGTTCTGGCGCGACAGCAGCAGGGCCGTCGGGCCGCCGTCATGCACGTCCATGCCGATGCTGGCCGGACGCGTCACGGCGACGTTCCAGGCCACGGCGGTTTCGGCCGTGTCGCAGGGACGCCAGAGCGACAGGTTGGGGATCAGGCGCAGGCTGGAGGCGTGCTCGATCGACTGGTGGGTCGGGCCGTCTTCGCCCAGGCCGATGGAGTCGTGCGTGAACACATGCACCACGCGCTGCTTCATCAGCGCGGCCATGCGGATGGCGTTGCGCGAGTAGTCCGAGAACGTCAGGAAGGTGCCGCCGAACGGCAGGTAGCCGCCGTGCAGCGCCACGCCGTTCATGATGGCGGCCATGCCGAATTCGCGCACGCCGTAGTTGATGTGGCGGCCGAACTGGATGCCCTTGTCGCCGGCGCGGACGGCGGCGACGCCCTTCCAGTCGGTGAAGTTGGAGCCGGTCAGGTCGGCCGAGCCGCCCAGCATTTCCGGCAGCGCGGCGGCCAGCGCCGTGATCGCGAACTGCGAGGCCTTGCGGGTGGCGACGGTCTCGGCCTTTTCCAGCGTGGCGTTCAGGAACGCCTGGAACTGGTCGGCGTAGCCGGCGGGCAGCTCGCCCTTCATGCGGCGGGTGAACTCGGCGGCCTCGGCCGGGAATTCGGCGGCGTAGGCGTTGAACGCCGACTGCCATTCGGCCTGCGCGGCGGCGCCGGTCTTGCGGCCGTCCCAGCCGTCGTAGATGTCCTGCGGGATCTGGAACGGCTCGGCCGACCAGCCCAGCGCGGCGCGGGTGGCGGCGATCTCGTCCTTGCCCAGCGGGGCGCCGTGCACGTTGTGGGTGCCGGCCATGTTGGGCGAACCCTTGCCGATGACGGTGCGGCAGACGATCAGCGTGGGCTTTTCCGATTGCGCGCGGGCGGCCTTGATGGCGGCGTCCACGGCGGCGGCGTCGTGGCCGTCGATGCCGCGGATGACGTTCCAGCCGTAGCCCTCGAAGCGCTTGGCGGTGTCGTCGGCGAACCAGTGCTCGACATGGCCGTCGATCGAGATGCCGTTGTCGTCATACAGCACCACCAGCTTGGACAGCTTGAGCGTGCCGGCCAGCGAACACACTTCGTGCGAGATGCCTTCCATCAGGCAGCCGTCGCCGGTGAAGGCGTAGGTGTGGTGGTCGACGATGGTGTGGCCGGGCTTGTTGAACTCGGCGGCCAGCAGCGCTTCGGCCAGCGCCATGCCGACGGCATTGCCCAGGCCCTGGCCCAGCGGGCCGGTGGTGGTTTCCACGCCCGGGGTGATGCCCACTTCGGGGTGGCCCGGCGTCTTGGAATGCAGCTGGCGGAAATTCTTCAGTTCTTCGATCGGCAGGTCGTAGCCGGTCAGGTGCAGCAGCGCGTAGATCAGCATCGAGCCGTGGCCGTTGGACAGCACGAAGCGGTCGCGGTTGGCCCAGGCGGGATCCTTCGGGTTGTGGCGCAGGTTGCCGATCCAGAGGGCCTGGGCGATTTCCGCCATGCCCATGGGAGCGCCCGGGTGCCCGGAGTTCGCTTGTTGCACGGCATCCATCGCGAGGGCGCGGATGGCATCCGCCAAGGCAAGTTTAGGGGCGGTCGGATTGCTCATTCGGAAGGCTCTTTGAAGCTGGCGCGCCCACGCAGGAAATGGGGGCCAGTTGAGTAGGTTGCGAAGCAGACGATTTTAACACCTGGGGATGACCCGTCCGGCCACGGGCGGCGGGGTCCGCCAAATGGACGGTGGCCCGCGGCGAAATCGCGGCAAACCCCAGGGGGAGACAGCGATGTCATGGCGTAGTTGCCACAATTGCGGCGGGGCGGTCCGAGATTCATGATGGCCTGGCACAGCCCCTTGTCGGAATCCGTATCATGATTGCCATGTTGAGCTTCACTATTCCCGCCGCCGGCATCCTGGCCCTGCGCAACGCGCTCGGCGAGGAACGCGCCATCGCGGTGGCGCAGGCGCTGGAACAAGCCCGCCTGCAGGGCGAGGCCGATCTGCTCAAGCGCTCGCAGGACGAGGCCCGCGCCGAACTCCACGCCTATGCCCTGTCACGCGTCGACTACGCCCGCGAAAGGGCTGAACTCGAACGCGACATCGCCAGGCGCGCCGCCCAGGACCAATTCGACAGACTCGTCGAAGTCGTCGCGCAACTGCCCACCCGCGAGGAACTCAAGCGCTTCGCCACCCACGAAGACCTGGCCGAGGTGCGCCACGACCTCCTGCGCCTGGACAAGAAAATGACGGTCGGCTTCCTGACCCTGCTGACGCTGCAACTGGCGTCCAGCGCCCCCACCCTGATCGACTGGGGCATCAAGGTGGTAGGCTACGCGCTCAGGTAACCCGGCGACGAGCCAGGCCCTGAACCGCCGGGGCGCCGCCCGGGCCGCGCCCCGGGTCTCCGCCCGGCCCCAATGTCCGCCTTCCGTCCGCCACCGCACTACCCATGTCCGCTCCCCGCTTTTTCTGCGACGCCCCCCTGTCCGCCGGCGCCCGTATCGCCCTGCCGGAGGCCCTGGCGCACCACGCCATCCGGGTGCTGCGGCTGCGCGCCGGCGAAACCGTGGCGCTGTTCAACGGCCAGGGCGGCGAGTATCCGGCGGTGCTGGAAATCGAGGGCAAGGCCGGTTTCGCCCAGCTGGGCGCGTTCGACCCGCGCGAAGCCGAGCTGGCCGGCCGCATCACCCTGGTGCAGGGCCTGCCCGCCGGCGACAAGATGGACTGGGTGGTGGAAAAGGCGGTGGAGCTGGGCGCCGCCCGGGTCTGCCCCATCGCCGCGCAGCGCAGCGTGCTGCAATTGTCCGGCCCGCGGCTGGAAAAACGGGTGGCGCACTGGCAGCGCATCGCCCAGTCGGCCGCCGAACAATGCGGCCGCAACCGGCTGATGGCGGTCGACGCCCCCGTGACGCTGGCCGACTGGCTGACGCAACCCGCCGAGGGCCTGCGCCTGCTGTGCCACCCGGAGGCCGACGCCGACCTGGCCGGCCGGCTCGGCGCCACGCCGGGCCTGCAATCGCTAACGCTGCTGGTGGGCCCCGAGGGGGGCTGGTCGGACAAGGAATTGGCCCAGGCGCGCGAGGCGGGCGTCCAGGCCGTCAGATTCGGCCCGCGCGTGCTGCGCACGGAAACAGCGGGATTGGCCTTGATTTCAGCGGCCGGCGCCTTGCTCGGCTGGTGATCGGCGCCCCCGCGACATGACAGGCAGGTGACCGGCGGGCCGGCGGCGCGAGCGCCCTGCCCGGGGTCGTCAGTCGTGTTCGCCGTAAGGCGCGGCGGCCACGCCGGGTTCGGGATCCGGGTGCCTGCCCGCGTGTTCCACCACATACGCAAACGTGCGGCCATTCTCGTGGGCGAATTCGGCGGCGTCGGCGCACACCGACTCGATGCGGGCGGCGTCTTCTTCCAGCGCCGGATCCCCCGAATGCAGCTTGTACAGCCACAGCACCACGCCGGTCTTGTGATCCAGCACGGTATCGCACAGACAGTCGTACAGCGCGTCGAGATTGCCGCCGAAATACTCGGGGAAATCCACCGCCTTGACGATGGCGCGCAGCACCGCGGAGCGGCTGCGGGCCGGGTCGCAATTGGCCACAAACAGTGCCAGGCCGAGCTCGTGCGCGGCGTCGACCACGGCCTTTTTGTCCAGCCCGTCATGGGCCAGCGCTCCACCTCGCTTCAACTGCTTCTGCAGGGTAGATTGGGCATTGCGCGTCATGCCTGTGCCTCCTTGAAAAAGGCGATCACTTCATCGTTACGCTGCATCGTATCGGCATAACCCAGTTCGATCAATCGCTTGGTGTAGCTGGACTCGAACAACAGGTAGGACATCAGCGCGCCGCCCCCGGGGCGGCTTGGATCGGACGATACACCGAGTACGCGGAAAAGGGCACGGGCCTGGGCCGGCATGTCGCCCAGGTGTTCCAGCGCCAGGGAGTCCAGGGAGCGGCTGGGGGTGATCGTCAGCACCTGGATGCGGCGCACCGTGACCTCGTCGCCCTCCCGCGGCGCGGCGTGGTCAACCAGGTAGTTCATTCGCTCCAGGCGCTCGACGTCCATCGACAGACCGTCCAGGAAGATGCTGGACAGGGCATGGCCGCCCACCTGGGCCAGCGAGGGATACGGCGGCGCCGCCTCGCGGTGCTCGGGGTGGGTGTCGTCGCGGAACCCGGTGCCGATCACCAGCACCCGGTGCGCGCCCAGGTGGATGGCCGGGCTGATTGGCGCCAGCTGCCGCATCGAACCGTCGCCGCACCACTCGCCCTTGCCGTGCACCGTGATCTGGCGGGCGGGAAAGACAAAGGGAATGGCGGACGAGGCCATCAGGTGGTCGACCGTGATCGGCGTGGGAATGGCCAGCCGCAGGTAGCGGTGCCAGGGCTCGATCGGCGCGTGCGCCTGGTAGAACGTCAGGTGCTCGCCGCTGGTGTAGCCCGAGGCCGTGATCGCCAGCGCCGACAGCGCGCCGCTCTCCAGATTCGATTGCAGGTGGCCGAAATCCAGCACCCGGCCCAGCAGTTCCTGCATCGGGCTGTTGTCCAGCAGTGACTGGGGCCGCTTGCGCGTCAGGCCGGAATACATCCACCCCAGCGACAGCAGGCCCAGCCAGCGCACGCCGGTGCGGATCAGGCCGGGCGCGTCGGCCCGGTAGATCATGTCGGTATTGAGCGACGACCACAGGCGGCGGATGCGCCGCACCCCCAGGTGCGGCCGCTCGGCCCGGCAGGCCAGCGCCGCGGCGTTGATGGCGCCGGCGGACGTGCCGCAGATGATGTCGAAGGGATTCTTGAAACGCGAATGCCAGTCGGGGTCCAGCAGCTCCATGATGGCGCTGAGCACGCCGACCTGGTAGGCGGCGCGGGCGCCGCCCCCGGTCAGGACCAGGCCGGTCGGCGTGCGCCGGCACACCGGACCGCCATTGGTGACTTCAACGTGGCGTATTGGCATCGACCACAGTCATCGCGGTCATGTTGACGATGCGGCGCACGGTCGAGCTGGAGGTCAGGATGTGCACCGGCGCGTTGGCGCCCAGCAGGAACGGGCCGACCGCGACGTTGCCGCCGGCCGCCGTCTTGAGCAGGTTGTAGGCGATGTTGCCGGCGTCCACGTTCGGGCACACCAGCAGGTTGGCCTGGCCCTTGAGCGTCGAGGACGGCAGGATGCGCAGGCGCAGGGCTTCGTCCAGCGCGCAATCGCCGTGCATCTCGCCATCGATCTCCAGCTCCGGCTCGGCGGCGCGCACCAGTTCCAGCGCGCGGCGCATCTTGGCGCCCGAGGCCGAGCTGCCCGAGCCGAAGTTCGAGCGCGACAGCAGCGCCACCTTCGGCGCCAGGAACATGCGCTGCATTTCCTTGGCCGCGGCGATGGTGAACTCGGCGATCTGCTCGGCCGTCGGCTCATCGTTGACGTGCGTATCCACCAGCACCACCGTGCGCTCGTTGAGCAGCAGGATGTTCATGGCGGCGTAGACGTTGCGGCCCGGCCGGCGGCCGATCACTTCGTCGATGAAGCGCAGGTGGTCGTGGTAGGCGCCGACCGAGCCGCAGACCATGCCGTCGGCGTCGCCCAGGTGCACCATCATCGCGCCGATCAAGGTCATGCGGCGGCGCATTTCGACGCGCGCCATTTCCTTGGTGATGCCGCGGCGGCACATGCGTTCCCAGTAGGTGGTCCAGTACTGATGGAAGCGCTCGTCGTATTCCGGGTTGGTGACCTCGACGTCTTCACCCAGACGCAGGCGCAGGCCCAGCTTCTCGATGCGGGTCAGCAGCACCGACGGACGACCCACCAGGATGGGACGGGCCAGGCCTTCGTCCACCACCACCTGCACCGCGCGCAGCACGCGCTCGTCCTCGCCCTCGGCGAACACGATGCGGGCCGGGCCGCCTTCGCGGACGATGCGCTTGGCGGCCGAGAACAGCGGCTTCATGAAGGCGCCGGAGTGGTACACGAACTGCTGCAGCTGCTCTTCGTAGGCTTCCAGGTCGGCCAGCGGGCGCGTGGCCACGCCGCCTTCCATGGCGGCCTTGGCCACCGCCGGCGCGATGCGCACGATCAGGCGCGGATCGAAGGGCTTGGGAATCAGGTATTCGGGGCCGAACGAGATGTCGAACGTGCCATAGGCCGCCGCCACCACTTCGTTCTGTTCTTCCTCGGCCAGCGCGGCGATGGCATACACCGCCGCCTTTTCCATCTCGCGCGTGATGGTGGTGGCGCCCACGTCCAGCGCGCCGCGGAAGATGTACGGGAAGCACAACACGTTGTTGACCTGGTTCGGGTAGTCCGAACGGCCGGTCGCCATCACCACGTCGTCGCGCACCGAATGGGCCAGCTCGGGCAGGATCTCCGGCGTCGGGTTGGCCAGCGCCAGGATCAGCGGGCGCGGGCCCATCTTGGCGACCATCTCGGGCTTGAGCACGCCGCCGGCCGACAGGCCCAGGAACACGTCGGCGCCGTCGATGACTTCGGCCAGCTTGCGGGCGTCGGTCTTCTGCGTGAAGCGCGCCTTGTCCGGATCCATCAGCACGGTGCGGCCTTCGTAGACCACGCCCTCGATGTCGGTGACCCAGATGTTTTCCAGCGGCAGGCCCAGGTCCACCATCAGATCCAGGCAGGCCAGCGCGGCCGCGCCGGCGCCGGACGTCACGACCTTGACCTTGTCGATGTCCTTGCCCACCACCTTCAGGCCATTGATGAAGGCCGCCGACACACAGATCGCGGTGCCGTGCTGGTCATCGTGGAAGACGGGGATCTTCATGCGCTCGCGCAGCTTGCGCTCGACGGTGAAGCATTCCGGCGCCTTGATGTCTTCGAGGTTGATGCCGCCGAAGGTGGCTTCCAGGCCGGCGATGATCTCGACCAGCTTGTCCGGATCGGTTTCGTTGATCTCGATGTCGAACACGTCCAGGCCGGCGAACTTCTTGAACAGCACCGCCTTGCCTTCCATCACCGGCTTGGAGGCCAGCGCGCCGATATTGCCCAGGCCCAGCACCGCGGTGCCGTTGGTGATCACGCCGACCAGGTTGCCGCGCGCGGTGTAGCGGAACACATTGGCCGGGTCCGCCACGATTTCCTCACAGGCCGCCGCCACGCCGGGCGAGTACGCCAGGGCCAGGTCGCGTTGGTTGGTGAGCTGCTTGGTCGGCGTGACCGAGATCTTGCCGGGGCGGCCGTGCTCGTGATATTCAAGGGCGGCTTTGCGGAGGTTGGCATCCATAGGGGCGGCTACTGGCTAGAGTGAGGAACACGAAAGGGGGCAATTCTATTCCGATGGCGAACCGCGCGAAACGTTCCCTGCGCGGCCCCCGGGACGCGCCGCCCCGGCCAGGCCGCGGGCGCCGCCCATCTTACCCCCGGCTTACAAACTGTCGCTATTCGGCGGCGGCGTGAATTCGGGAAAACGCCCATACGGGTCGAACAGCGCCTTGATGCGCGCCTGCAGAGCGGCGGCCTGCCGCGATGCCGCAGCGGCCGCTCCGGCATCGCGCGGCGCCAGGGCGCCGGCCTGCGGCGCGGGGGCGGCCCCGGCATCGGCGACGGGCGGACTGTCCGCCAGCGTCACCCCCTGCACCCAGGCCAGCGTGCCGCCCTGCCCCAGCATCAGATGCGCCAGGTTGACCGTCGCCGGCGCCCGTGGCGCCAGGGCGTCGAGCCGATAGCGCGCCAGCCAGGACTCCCCGGCGCGGCAGGCGGCGGCCAGATCCCCGTTCACCAGCTGGAACAGCGCCGGCACCAGCCGCTGCACTGTCGCCGACCGCAACGGCTGCAGGTCATCGGCGCCGAACGGTCCCAGGGTTTCCTCGACGCCGTCCGCCAGCAGCAGATCCACGGCCAGCACGCCCGACGCCGCGCAGTCCCCCGCCGGCCAGGCTGCCGGCGCGGCCAGCCATTGGGCCAGGGTCATGGCGCCGGGCAGCCCGTCGAATTGCCGCAGCCCCGCCTGCGCCAGCGCCGCCAGCGGCACGCCGGGCTGGGCGCGCCAGCGCGGCGTCGCCCCGGCCAGCCGCGCCAGGCCCGCCAGGCGACCGGGATCGACCCGCAGCAGCGGGCCGTCGACCGGCGCGAACGGCCCATCGGCATCGTCCAGCGCCAGTGTCACGCCGTATTCGGCGCACAGCGCGCGCGCATGCGTCACATCGCCCTCGCGCGCCGGCGTCAACACCGCGCGCGGCCCCTCGCCCGCCGTCGCGCCCAGGTCGCGCAGCGTCCCCTGGCACAACAGCCCCAGCCGTTGCAGGAAGGTGGCCCAGGGCGTCTGGGCGGGCCGCCGGCCCAGGAGGAAAGCGCGCCGTGATGGCTGCATGACTACAATTCCCTTTATTCCGCTTCAAGTAGCCTTCGAGAGTCCGATGCCCCGCCTTGCCGCCCGTACCAACGAATTCCTGACCTTCCAGGTCGTCGAGCTGTTCAAGCAGGCGCAGGCGCTGCAGGCGGCGGGCAAGGACATCATCAGCCTGGGCATCGGCGAACCGGACTTTACCGCGCCGCCCCAGGTCGTGGAAGCGCTGCAGCGCGCGGCCCAGGCCGGCCAGAGCGGCTACAGCGCCCCCGCCGGCCTGATGCCGCTGCGCGAGGCGATCGCCCAGTTCTACCACGACCAGTTCGGCGCCACGATCAACCCGCGGCGCGTCATCGTCACGGCCGGCGCCTCGGGCGCCCTGACCCTGGCCTGCGCCGCCCTGGTCAACCCCGGCGGCGAAGTCCTGATGCCGGACCCGTCCTACCCCGCCAACAGCAACTTCGTGCTGGCCGCCGGCGGCCGGCCGCGCCTGATCCCCAGCTCCGCCGCCAAGCGTTTCCAGCTGTCGGCCGAGGACGTGGCGCAGCAGTGGACCGACGCCACCCAAGGCGTGCTGGTGGCCTCGCCCAGCAACCCCACCGGCACCTCCATCGACCACGGCGAACTGTCCAGGCTGCTGGCCGAGGTGCGCGCCCGCCACGGCTTCGCCATCGTCGACGAGATCTACCTGGGCCTGTCCTATGAAGGCCAGCCGCGCTCGGCGCTGACGCTGGACGACGACATCATCGTCATCAACAGCTTCTCGAAGTATTTCCACATGACCGGCTGGCGCCTGGGCTGGATGATCGTGCCCGAGGACATGGCCGCCCCGGTCGAGAAGATCGCCGGCAGCCTGGCCATCTGCGCCCCCACGCTGGCGCAGCATGCCGCCCTGGCCTGCTTCACGCCCGACGCCCTGCGCACCTTCGAACACCGCCGCGAAGCCTTCAAGCAGCGCCGCGACTACCTGCTGCCCGAGTTCGAACGCCTGGGCCTGAAGGTGCCGGTCAAGCCGGACGGCGCTTTCTACATCTACGCCGACATCAGCGACTTCGGCACAGACAGCGCCAGCTTCTCGCAACGCCTGCTGCTGGAAGCCGGCATCGCCGCCGTGCCCGGCCTGGACTTCGGCCCCGCCCATGGCCACCACACCATGCGCTTTTCCTACGCCACCGGCCTGGACCGGCTGGAAGAAGCCGTGGCCCGCCTGGGCAGGCTGCTGGGCCGCTGAGGCGCGCCCGTCGGCCCGGCCGCCTCGGACCGGGCCGCCATATCCGCGCGGGCGCCTGCCACGGGCGGGACGCGCCGATATACTGGTCGGGCGGCCGCGCGCCGGCCCGCCTTTCCGTCTGACGAAACCTTAACGTTCAGATTTCTTGCCATGCAAAATCGCCGGGCGGAACGGGTCCTTCCCGTTCCTCGCGCCCAGGCGCGCCGCGTGGCCATGGCCCCGCCTCTCCCTTCCGCCAGCGCCGTCCGGACGCAATAGCCAAGCCTATGGCGGCGCGGCCATTGCCGGCCCGGGCCACCTATATTTTCCGGGGCGGCAACCGGCACCGGGCCGCCTTTCCCTTTTTCAAGAGTCAATACATGTTCAAGCGGAACACGACAAGGATCCGCCGCCCGCGGCGTGGCGCGCTGGCGGCGGCGGGATGGCTCATCGCCTGCCTGCTGCCGCTGCCGGCCCATGCGGCCGGGCCGGGGTGCCAGCTCGATCCGACGCGGGCCGGCAACTACATCGAAGACAAAGGGATACAGGCCGTGCCCGGACAATTCGCGCCAGCGCTACTGACGCTGGACAAGTCCAATCCGCCAGGCACGGTCGTTTATGACGCTCCTCTGCCGCCCGTGCCATGGGTGTGCGTCAGCGGCACACCAGCAACCAGGACGCCGTTCCTGGTGTCGGGCGCAAACATGGCGTCGGTCATGAACGAGTTGAGCAAGGCCGGGCTGAAACTCGTCATTCAGATCAATGGCTATCCGGACTGGGTACCGACGGGCAACACGACGGACGACAGATTCCCCTTGAGCAACGAGAGCTACGCCCCCAAGTCCGCCACGGACAGTACGTTGACGGCAAACGGGTTGCTGCTCGGCAGGCTGCGGCTGGTCACCGTCACGCCTCCGACCAGACCCGTCAGGGCCTACTTCCCCGTGTACACCGACCTCGTCAGGATGCACTACGGATTCATCCACACCAATCACATCGAAATCGGTTCGAACAACGCCACGGCCATCAGCCTCATCCCGACCTGCATCGCGAAGATCTCGACGCCGGGTTCGGTCTACCTGGGCCGGGCGTACAGCGCGGGCAATCTTCCCCTGCCCAAGCCGCAGCAGTTCACCATCGTCGCGGATTTCGACACGGCCTGCGATGGCGGTTTCAACGTCCTCGACCTGGGCAGCATGGTGGTTCCCCTGCGGGTCAAATTCGAACCCGAGGGCAACACCGCGCTGACGTCCCTGGGCCAGGGCATAGAACTGAAAAACACCGATGGGGCGCCAAATGGCCTCGCGCTGAAGATCAAGCAAAACGGCGTCACGCCGATCACTTTCAACGCCTGGCATGACAGCGAATCGTTGACCACCAGCCTGCGCCCCAGGAATCTGTATTACTCGGCGGAACTGGAGAAGACGGGAACAACGCTGGTGCCGGGGGCATTCAGCCAGCAGGTCACCATCCTGGTGACGTTTCAATGAAGATTGCCGGATAGCCGGCACACGCACCACTCGCAGGCGCCTGCGCCTGCCGCCGCCCCCTTTTTCCGCATCTGACGAAAAGCTAACGTTCAGATAATCCTTGCCATGCAAACTTGGCGGGTGAAACGGATGCCTTCCGTCGCGCGCCCCGTGGAGCCAGACAGCCATGGCCGGGGCTTCCCCCCCGCCGAGAGCGCCCGGACACAATATCCAAGCCTATGGCGGCGCGGCATTTTCCGGGCTCGGCCACCTATATTTCCGGGGTCCCTTTTCAGAAATTCGGCGCGCGCCGCGCCCGGCCGGCGCGCGCCCATCGCAGGATAAATGGCATGATCAAGCGCAAGACCATCCAGGCCCGCCCCGGGCGGCGCGGCGCACTGGCGGCAAAATGGGCCATCGTGTGCCTGCTGCCCCTGTCGGCGCCCGCGCTGGGCGAGGGATGCCAGGTCGATCCGACAAGAATGGGCAAATTCGACAACAGCGCGATGCCGGGGGCAAGCTACGCGCCTGGACAATTTGCACCGGCGATCCTCTCACTGGATAAATCCAATCCGACCGATACGGTCGTCTACAACGCCCCCCTTCCGCCGGTGCCCTGGGTGTGCGTTTCCACCAGCGCAGCCCTGAAGCCCTTCCTGGTTCCGGGAGTCAATCTGGTTACCGTGCTGAGCGAACTGAAGAAGGTCGGGTTGAAGCTCGTCCTGGAATTCGACGATCTGGGCACCTGGGAACCGACCGCCAACACCACTGATGACCGATTTTTTTTGACCAACGTGAGCTATGCGCCCACCTCCCCTTCCGACCCGACCCTGACCGCACACGGCATATTGAACGGCCGGATGAAGCTCGTCACCGTCACGCCTCCCACCCAGCCTGTCAGGGCGTTCTTTTCGGCGTACCAGAATCTGGTCTCGATGCATTACGGGCGCCTCAACAATACGAGTTACATCTCCATCGGGTCCAGCAACAACACCGCGGTGAGTCTCATCCCGACCTGCATCGCAAAGGTCTCGACGCCGGGGACGGTTTATCTGGGCAAGGCCTACAGCGCGGGCAATCTTCCGCTGCCGCCGCCGGCACCGTTCACCATCGTCGCGGATTTCGACGAGACTTGCGATGGCGGCTTCCGTATCGTGGACCTGGGGAACATCACGGTTCCCCTGAGGATCATGTTCCAACCTGAAGGCAACTCCGCCCTGACGTCAACCAACCAAGGTATTGCGCTGCAAGACGACGACGGCATGCCCAATGGACTGTCCCTGCGGATAAAGCAAAACGGCGCCAAGCCGATCACCTTCAACCAATGGCATGATTCCGAGACCCTGACGACGTCGATGCACCCGCTGTTCCTGGCTTACTCGGCGGAACTGGAGAAGACGGGAACGACGCTGGTGCCGGGGAAATTCAGCCAGCAGGTCACCATCCTGGTGACATTCCAATGAGGGCGGCGCCGGCACTAGCCGGCGCGCCGAGCTGCCAGCGGCCGCCACCTCAGGCCACGGGCCAGGGTCAATCCCGGGCCAGCGCGATGCCCGAGGCCAACGCCAGGCGGCGGCGCTCGGCCTGCACCTTGGCGCCGTAGCCGTTGTCGTCCGGCCCGGTCGAGCCGACGTAGCAGGCCAGGCCGCCATCGACCGAGCCGCGCCGGTTGATGCAGTCCCTCAGGATCGTCGCCCCGACGGCGATGTTGGCGCCGGGGTCCAGCGGGTTCTTGCCGACGGCATCGAACTTGTCCTGGTGCACGCTGGTCATCACCTGCATCAGGCCCTGCGCGCCGACGTGGCTCTCGGCCAGCGGGTTGTAGCGCGACTCGATGGCGATCACGGCCAGCAGCAGGAGCGGATCCAGCTGCTTCTCGCGGCCCACCTTGTACACGGTGTTCAGGAGCGGGCCGGTCGCGTCATAGGCGACCTTGTACTTGCGCGAAATGTAGTTGCGCAAGGCTTCGGCCTGCGGGCCGGTGGCGACCATGGCAGGCTTCTTGGGCGTCGCGGGCGCGGCGCGGGCAGGCCCCAGCATGCCGGTCGCATTGCTGGACGGCGCGGTGGGCACGGCCATGGCGATCGCCGACGAAGTATCGACGCCGAATTCGGACCCGGCTTCGGATTCGACGCCGGTCTGCATGGATGAAGGCGCGAGGGCGGTCAACAAGGCTTTGTGCACTTGCAATGCCTGGTCGCGCAAACCAGGCAGGGCGAATCCCATGCTTACCGTCACGATCACCGCGATGCCCAGGTAGACGGAGCAGATGCGCAGCGATTCGGCAAGATATTGGTGCACTCCTTGGGCCATGTTCCTGAACAGGCTGGCCACTGACGCATCGGGCATAAAACCTCCTGCGTGGAAAAAGAGGGAGTCAATGTTAACCTCTCTTTCTCCCCAAGATGTAACCAAATAGCCGGGATCTGTAGTGAAATACCGCGACCTTAGAGACTTCCTCGCTCAACTCGAACGCATGGGCGAGCTCAAACGCATCGCCGCGCCGGTCTCGACGCGCCTGGAAATGACCGAGATTTCCGACCGCGTGCTGCGCGCCGAGGGCCCCGCCCTGCTGTTCGAAAAAGCCCGGCACGACGGCAAGCCGGCCGAGATGCCGGTGCTGGCCAACCTGTTCGGCACGCCCTCGCGGGTGGCCCGCGGCATGGGCGCCGACGACGTCAGCGCGCTGCGCGACATCGGCGAGCTGCTGGCCTCGCTGCGCGAACCCGAAGCGCCCAAGGGCTTTCGCGACGCGCTGGCCAAGGTGTCGATGCTGAAGTCGGCCCTGTGGGACATGAGCCCCAAGAACGTCAAGAGTCCGGCCTGCCAGGAGATCGTCTGGGAAGGCAAGGACGTGGACCTGACGCGTCTGCCGATCCAGACCTGCTGGCCCGGCGACGTGGCGCCGCTCTTGACCTGGGGCCTGGTGATCACGCGCGGCCCTAACGCCCGCCGCCAGAACCTGGGCATCTACCGCCAGCAGCTGCTGGGGCCGAACAAGCTCATCATGCGCTGGCTGTCGCACCGCGGCGGCGCGCTCGATTTCCGCGACCACGCGCTGGCCCATCCGGGCACGCCCTTCCCCATCGCCGTGGCGCTGGGCGCCGACCCGGCCACCACGCTGGGCGCGGTCACGCCGGTGCCGGACAGCCTGTCCGAATACCAGTTCGCCGGCCTGCTGCGCGGCTCGCGCACCGAGGTGGCGCAGGCGCTGGGCAGCAACCTGTCGGTGCCGGCCTGGGCCGAGATCGTGCTGGAAGGCCACCTGCTGCCGTCGTCGGATCCGCGCGCCATCGCCCCCGTGGTGCCGGACGGCGTCAACCCGCCGCCCAACAGCGACTACGAGATGGCGCTGGAAGGCCCCTACGGCGACCACACGGGCTACTACAACGAGCAGGACTGGTTCCCGGTGTTCACGGTCGAGCGCATCACCATGCGCCGCAATCCGATCTATCACTCCACCTACACCGGCAAGCCGCCCGACGAGCCCGCCGTGCTGGGCGTGGCGCTCAATGAGGTGTTCGTGCCGCTGCTGCGGCGCCAGTTGCCGGAAATCGTCGACTTCTACCTGCCGCCCGAGGGCTGCAGCTACCGCCTGGCGGTGGTGTCGATCCGCAAGCAGTATGCCGGCCACGCCAAGCGCGTCATGTTCGGGCTGTGGAGCATCCTGCGCCAGTTCATGTACACCAAGTTCATCGTGGTGGTGGACGAGGACATCAATCCGCGCGACTGGAAGGAAGTGGTGTGGGCCATGACCACGCGCATGGATCCGGTGCGCGACACGCTGCTGGTCGAAAACACCCCCATCGACTACCTCGACTTCGCCTCGCCGGTGTCCGGCCTGGGCGGCAAGATGGGCCTGGACGCCACCAACAAATGGCCCGGCGAGACCCAGCGCGAATGGGGCACGCCCATCACCATGGACGCCGACGTCAAGAAGCGGGTGGACGACATCTGGGGGCAGCTGGGGCTGTAGGGCGCAGGGGCCGGTCGCCGGCCGCGACGGCCGGCCGCGGC
>ERZ1739169.56-NODE-56-length-37183-cov-34.921272_pt1 | contig 37183 bp, 57 predicted proteins | sample MGYA00581756_ERZ1739169 | MGnify/ENA primary metagenome ERZ1739169 (study PRJEB40789, sample SAMEA7425667) | Salamandra salamandra | biome: salamander skin | place: Germany | collected 2020-03 | study: cvxcv | reverse complement strand
CCTCCGTCTCCGCCAGCACCCCGTCCGTAGGGGTCCATAGCAATCCACAGACAATCCGCTGAAGCCCTTCCAATCAGGGCTTTTCGTCCGTCGTAGTCCGCATCAGTCCGCCGCAAGCCAGCGCCCCATATTAGGGCGCAACTTAGGGCGGACTTAGGGTGGCGTCCGATCCAGTCGCTGCCCTATGTTCTCGTTCCGTTCACGGAGGCCGAGTTGGCGCGAACTACAAACAGACTCACAGCACGGGGCGTCATGGCCTTGAAGGAGCCGGGCCTATTCGCGGATGGGTCTGGCCTCTATCTGCGCATTGATCAAACCGGCGCGCGTCGTTGGGTCTGGATTTTTCACTATCACAAGAAGCGGCGCGAGATGGGCCTCGGCAGTCTGGAGGTCGTCGGCCTTGCAGATGCTCGAGCAGCCGCAGATGTCGCCCGTCGCATCTTGGCTGATGGTCGTGATCCTATTGAAGAGCGGCGTCTGGCGCTGATGCCTTCAACGTCCCGTTTATTCTCAGCCGTTGCCAATGACCTGATGGACGCCCTCGAGCCGAGCTGGAAGTCCCCGAAACAGAGGGGGCAATGGGAAGCATCGCTGATGCAGCACGCCGGTCAGATATGGAAAGCCGATGTTTCAGCTGTCGACACGGCAATGGTCTTGGAGGCGTTGAAACCGGTCTGGGCGGCAAAGCCGGAGACGGCGACGCGCATACGATCGCGGATCGAGCGGGTGCTGGACGCCGCGAAGGTAAGGGGGCTCAGGGAGGGGGAGAACCCGGCCCGATGGAAAGGGCATCTGTCCGCCCTGTTGCCCAAAGCAGAGCGGAATAAGGATCACCACAGTTCTATGCCATACGGTGAAGTTCCCGCTTTTATGAGGCTACTTGCGGGACGAAAAAGCGTCTCGGCCTTAGCGCTCCGGTTTCTCATTCTGACCGCCAAACGCTCAGGCGAAGTGCGTGGGGCTGATTGGAGTGAAATCTGCGGCAACACCTGGATCATTCCCGCCGAGCGAATGAAGGGCGCCCGTGAGCATCATGAGCCCTTGTCGCGTGCGGCGATGGATATTCTGAACACGATCCCTGCGGATATCCGCTCAGGTCTCATCTTTCCCGGATGGAATGGTCCGATGAGCGATATGACCCTGGCGAAGGTTCTCAAGGCCAACAAGATCGAAAACGTGACGGTACATGGCTTCCGGTCTTCGTTCCGTGACTGGGCGGGTGACTGCACCGGTTTTGCGCGCGAGACGATGGAAGAGGCGCTGGCGCACCGCGTCGGTGACAAGGCTGAACAGGCCTACCGGCGTAGCACGGCTTTGGTGAAGCGGCGCGACCTCATGAACCTGTGGGCTGACTACTGCTCCGGCGTAGCCGTCGACAACGTCCACCATCTGCGAGCATAGCCATGTCAGGACCCCTACCGCTCTCAGAGCGCCTTCTGCTGATCGCTGAACTGGACGCACGGATAGCGCCAACCACGAACCCGCGACCGCACCCGAGCCTGCCGGAGGCGCTGGCCCCCGGATCGAACGTCGCCTACGTGTCCAAGGCCGAGAACGACCGGCTGGTTAGCCAAGCTCTGGCGCTGGGCCTCGGCCAGTTTCGAGTGTCGGAGCATGATCACCGCCTGGCGGTCGAACGCGAAATGCGACGTCGACCATGACACGACACAAGGGCGTGGCGTCGAAAAAGACGATCACCCGAGAAGATCTCGCCGAACTGGTTGACTGCATGAGGCGCATCCAGCGTATCGAGGGCAGCCTTTGCTACACCGCGCCGCAGAAGCTTCCGCTCATGGCCGCATCGGTCACGGTTAAAGCGTGCTGGGCCGAGTTGAGCGGTGACGCCATGGCGTGGTCGTTCCCGTCCGACATGATCGACAGCAACGGGCTGCTGAAGGGCAGGGAGCCCATCGGCGAACCGGCGAAGACGACTATGAAGACGGACTTCTACGGAAAGCGCTGACTCCACAAACCCGGCTCGTCATGCGAGCGTCAGCCTATGTGCAACCTCTATCGTCAGCGCTCTGGGCCTCAGGCGATCATGGACCTAGCGAAGGCCATGCGGTCGACGGTCGGCAATCTGGCGCCGGGAGACATCTATCCCGACTATGCCGCGCCCATCGTCCGAACCGGATCTGATGGCGTCCGAGAGCTGGCCCTGGCGCGTTGGGGCATGCCTTCGTCCAAGAAGGCGATCTACGAGGCCGCGACCAAGCGGGCCGACAAGCTGCGCGCCAAGGGTAAGGACGTGGATTTCCCGGCCCTGCTGGAAATGGAGCCCGACAGCGGAACGACGAACGTCCGCAATACGACCTCCTCGCACTGGAGGCCGTGGCTGGAGCCCGCCTATCGGTGCCTGGTGCCTTTCACAGCCTTCAGCGAGCCGGGGAGGGATGCTGAGGGCAAGTACAAGCCGATCTGGTTCAGTCTGCCGGGCGACGATCCGCTGGCCTTCTTCGCCGGCATCCATCTGCCGGGCTGGTCGGGCGTTCGGAAGATCAAGACCGGACGGGAGACCATCGACCTGATGGCCTTCCTGACGACCGATCCCAGCGAGCCGGTGAAGTCGGTTCACCCCAAGGCCATGCCGGTGATCTTGACGGATCCGGACGAGATTGAGGCTTGGATGACGGCGCCGTGGTCCGAGGCGGGGGCGCTGCAACGTCCGCTGTCGGAAGGCCTGCTACGGATCATCTGACCGGCGACTCACGCTAGATGCGTGGCCATGACCCCCGACGAACTCAACGCCACCCTTGACGCCATGCAGACGGCCGCAAGCGATGATAGCCAGAAGCCCGGCCTGATCACGGTTCAGACTGATGAATGGATCGAGCGGCTGAGCGCCATGCAGCCGGGACGGCCACAGACCATCGGCGATGGCATCCGCATCGGGGACATTAAGGTGGCGGTCGGGGCTGGCAATGAGACGAGGGTGCTGACGCGGGGTGAGGCCGGTGAGCGCGGTGAGCCATATCGCGATCTGTTGTCTAGCTCCGGATCCTAGCCGACTGACCCTCTTGGCGGAATTCTTACGAGACCGTCTTCAGTGCGCGTGAGTTTAATCCCGCCTGCACGGAGCTTCTCCATAAGCAGCGGATGCTCTTCGGGAATTATCCCATCCCAGTTGCTCGCTTCGCACCTCCTACAGATCAAGATCTTTTGCCACTGGGGGATGAAGCGCCCCTCGTAAACGCCACCACCCATCTGGGTGGTGCCGCTGCAAAGCTCGCATTTGAAGTCGGGATTGTGGGTGAATGGCATCGCTGATTCTCCAGAGGAACAGCCAGCGTGCCATAAGTTGTGCCAGCCTCAACGCACGCTCGAAACGACGAAAAACCCGCCACCCTCTCGGATGACGGGCCTGTAGCGGAGCCTTGGGGCTCGACGCTGGATTGCATTTTCTGCAAATCGGGATTTGTTTGCATGATCTGCAAAGAAATAGCCTAGCCCGGGCGGGGTCGGGTTTCTGGCGGCGGACAGTCCAGCCCCTTCATCCCCATCGCGTCGAAGAACCGGCACAACCGCCCGACCTGGGCCGCCAGCCGGTCGCCGCGCGCCTCGATGGCGATGTCGTAGGCGTCGAGCGCTGCCTCCGAATAGATCGCGTCCGGCACCAACACCGGCTTGGGCTCAACTATCAGGTCCGCACTCGGCGGGAAGGCGAGACCCCTGCTGGCGCAACCGCTCACAAGCGAGAGCGACGCGGCGAGCGCTAGGGGCAGCATCAGGAAGCGACTGGACCGCATTGGAAAGCTCCTTCTCGCGGGTGTTGATGGTGGTGTTGTCGTTGTGGCGCTCGCTGGCGGCGGTTTCCCGCGCCGTGGAGGCCTTCGCCTCGAACTTGGCGACAGAGGCGGCCTGACGGTCTTTTTCGGCCTGTACGCCCCTGTATGAGCAGAAGGCGCCGAACAGCAGGAAGGCGGCGAGGACGCCGACGATCAGCCAGGCGGTCGGGGTGAGGGTGCGGATCAGGTTCACAGGATCAGCGCCTTCGCCGCATTGGTTCGGGCGAGGCGGTCAACGGCGCCATTCGGCTGCAGATCGCTCTTCGGGTTTCCTCGATTGATCCCGTTGCCTATGGCCGTACCCTGGTCGCGGTCTGCGTAGGCGTTGTAGCCGTTCACGTCCCAATACGCGCAGGCCGTGAGGATGCCGATCGATGGCACGGCCATGAGGTCGGGCCGGTTCTCAAAGTCGATTCCACAGCGGCGACCATAGAACCGAGCGTTCGCCCGGCCTGTCAGTTGGATCGGCCCGCGCCCCTTATAGCGCTTGCCGTCGCCGGGCTGAGTGTTTCCGAGATCCGCTCGACCCTCATAGGCCTGTCCGCTGGCAATCTCTTCCATGTACCGGAAGCCGCCGCTCTCGTGGGCGCACTGCCCCATGAAGTGGGCCAGGCGCAGGCCGGTGTCGAGGACGCCGTAGGTTCGGAAATGGACATTGGCGGCGAGGCCAAGTTCCGCAGCAATGGTCGGGGCCGCCCCCATCTTGGCGAACAGCGCCGTCAGCGTTCCGGCGCCGATGATGCCGTCAACGGACACGCCAAGTCGGCCCTGCAATCGACGAGCGTCGAGCATGGTTCAGTCTCCAGATTGTCAGATGAAAGCTTCCGGCCTAGCTTTTCGCCATGCCCACGAAGCCTGAGAGAGATCGTCCGATATGGGCTCCAGCGCCCAAGCCGCTCAAGCCGTGGTCAGGGCGCCGGAAGCTGGCGGTTATGATCGCCTGCGGGTTTGTGACCTGGGGCGCGGTCGCTGGAGCGGCGTGGCTGATCGCTCAGGCGACTTCGGCTTAGGGCTCGCTGTCTTCTCTCAGCCCTAACGCCGTCCAGTCCTGTTCGTCGGCAAATCGAAGCGCGACGGTCAAGACGGGGGCGACGGGGTCATCGCCCGCCCATATTCGGCGGAATGGTTCAGGCGTGACAACGAACGGCAACAGTGCGGGTGTGGCGTTCAGCGTCTCAACTGTCGTGTTGACGTGAAAGCCTTCAAGTTTGACAGGTGGCGCATCCTGTTCGGTGTTGTCGTAAAGATCACCGATTACATCAAAAGTTTTCATTTGGTTCTGTCCACTGCTTCAGCTTCGGAGAGTGCGTAAGGCAAAATCTGCAAACGGCGCAGGTTGTCTTGCAGTTGGTCCGTTGACCGACCTTTGCCAAAGAAGAGATTTGTAAGGTCGGGAAGGGCGAACACCCCTTCGCCTGACTTTGCGCCCGCAACATAGAAGTGAACAGCGCCGCCCTGACGCGTGATCGCAAATTTCACAGCGGTTCCGTTTGCGACAACAGGGCCGGGTATGGTGCCAACGGTGCTGTTGTTTACAATAACAGTGCATTGCGTTCGATTATCTGATCTTCGTTCACAAACGATCCGATTAGCGCTTGTTCCGCTGTCGTATTCAAACAAGCGTTCTTGTTCACCTGTTGTACGGGTGAATGCTGCTTCGGCGTATATGGTGAAATCTTGACCGGCTGCGAGACGATGCGACAATCGCCCGTCATCAATACCTCTCGTTGCGGCAACGCCTGTTGTTATGATGGGTGATGTAGCAAATGCGCCAGCTTCAATGCCTGCATACAATCCGTCAACGGTTTCACCGACTGTGTTACTGTACGGGCCGACGCCGACCGATACGCTAGCGGTGTCTGAGGGCGTAAAGATGAACGAAACTTTGTAAACTCCGCCCCCAACGGCTTCATTTACGAGATTGGTCACAGTTCCTGCGGAAGAAGCTACGACCGAAAGTTCTCCGACAAGGCCTGCCACTGTGCTATCTGTATTCGCCAAATAGTTGCGAACGGTGATGCGGGCGCGACCGGACGTTCCCCTGCGATATATCGCCTGAACTGCGTAAGGCTGACCCGATTGGACAGATTGCACAGGGGAAGATGATCTATGGTATATTTGTCCGTCGCTAATGATCGTGAAGGCGCTGAATGGCCCCCAAGGCGCTGCGGGTGCTGGTGAACCCGCGATCCCATCGTTTACCCACCCGGCACCACCGGGTGTGCTTCTCGGAAGCAGGTTCGTGCGCGCAGTCTCGACCAGCAAACCACGATCTGTGATGCGTGGGACGCCTGTAGCAAAGCTGACATAAGAACCGTCTGCTTTTTGTGCTGTACCTGCGCCAGTGCGTGTAAACACAAACTCTGGCGGTAGGGTGTTGCTGTACGGGCCGTGGTAGGCGTAGCGACTTGCTGCAAAGTCGAAATCCGGCGCATTCCATGCAGGCAGCATGACCGTGTTGCCGATTGCTTCAATGTGCGTCGTGTTGCGCGGCAAGGTGATCGGCAGCGGCGCTTCAACGTCCGTCCACGTCGCCTTATCGTCTGTTGAATATCTAAGTTTCGCCATCAGGCACGATCCTCTGTGATGCGCAGGCCGCCATCAGCCAATCGCGTTGCGACAAGCGACCAGGTTGGTTCAATGGATAGGACGGTGATTGAGCCGTCGGCGGCACGCTGCAGCTCCATGGCTCCACCTCCGCCGCCAGCATCAATCTGCCCTTGGCCGGACCGTCCGATCCTGCCGATTAACTGGCTGATGCGTCCGATTACGCCGGGCATGATCAGGCCGCCCAGATGTAGAGGGCCGATGCCGCCGAGATCATATGGCTTGCGCTCAGGGTGATCTTCTCACCCTGGTCGATCCTGATCCCTCCAGCGGTCAGGCCTGCTGCGTTAACGGTGCGCTCTGCGATGCAGGCGAAGATGTTGCCGGTCGTGGCCTTGATCTCCGCATAGAGTGAGCCATTGACCAGATCGATCTTGGTCGCAGCGCCAGCATTTACCCCGACATCGGCGCTGTCAGATTGGTAAGGCTGGCTTGCCCGTCCCAGAAACGCTTGGGCGCCGCGTCCAAAGCCGCCGTAGTCGATCCCGGCGTAGAAGTTCACATAGGCTTTCGCCATGAGCGGGTTCCTTTCAGTTCACATTGTTGGAGAGGTGCGCCGTGTGGCGAACCGGGTTCGTCAGATCGCGGGATCGGCGGCGCTGCTGATCAGGATGAACCCGGCGATGCAGGCGATCAGGATGATGGCGCTGATGATGACCAGAAGCCGCACAACTCGGCCCTGAGTGACCTCGGCGACGGCGGGATCACAGAAGGCGGCAGGTTTCAGTCGGAAGGCCGCACCCTTCAGCAGATTGTCGCGGCCCAGCAGGGCCAGAAGGCGCAGGAAGGTCACGCTCCAAGGCGGCGGCTCCCGGTCGGCCATCACTCGGTCCAACAGGGCCAGCACCACGCCCAACAAGACCGTTCCGATCACCGGCAGGCCGATGCTCATATGCTGGACCTGCACAGCCCGTCCGGGGAACAGGATCAGGGCCCCGTACCAGAACAGGGCCAGCGACCCGAAGAAGCACAGGCCGCGCCAGAACCAATGGGCAGTCAGTTTGGTGTGGAAGGTCTCGCCGAGCAGCCGGTTGACCTCCAACAGGGAAGCGCCGGCAGAAAGAAAGACGATGCCCGTATAGAGCACCATCAGGACATGAGCGTTCATCGCTGAGGCTCCTGGTTGAATGCCGCCCGCACCACGCGAGTGACCATGTCGAAGAGAGCGCGCGGATCGTTCGCCACCATCCAGCCCAGCGCCAAAGCCACACCCCGCATGTCGAGAACCGGCATGACCGCCAGGATGACGCCTTGGGTCAGGGCCTCGGCGACGATGGGACCGGCGATCAGGCCAAGCGCCAGATGCAGCCAGGCCTTGCGCCGCGCCGCCGGGTTACCGGCTTTGGCGGAGTACGCGGTCACGAGGCCAACAGCCCCGGAAAGCATGCCTCCGCACATCCCCCAGAAGGCGGGGATTTCTCGTAGGTCGATCATCCGCCCCTCCGAATGTCAGGCCGTGGTGGAACAGCCGTGTGGGCGGCTATGAAGTGTCAGGCTTCGGTTGCGGTTGGCGCTGGAATAACCGGCGCTGCCGGAGCAGGCGCGGGCTGCAACGAAGCGACACGAGCCTGCGCCGCGCTCAGGCCGCCTTCGAACGATGTGACGATCCGCTGGAGCATCTGTTTCGTGCCTTCCGTTCCGGGCTGACCGAGCGGTCGGGATAGATCGTCCGCACTGGACTCAACGGCGGCTTTCAACAGCGTCAGGAACGCCTGGCCCTTCGAACTGGTCAGAAGGTCAACAGCGGCCTGCGCAGATGGTAGGCGTGCCGCATTTGCAAGCGCCGCCGCTTCGGTCATCATGGCAATCGCTGCCGCCAATTTCTCGGCGTCAGTCTGTTGTGGGGCGGGCATTGGTCAGTCCTCGCAGTGTTTGATGATGTAGTTTCGGAAACCGGCGCTTTGGGCTTCATTCACTCACGTCTGATCAGATTTCCCATCCAAGGATCAGGCGCCGCCGCCTTCAGTGTCATGCGGCACGTAAGCGGCTGAACCACCAACCGTGACCGCTGTAACTCGGCCCGTGACGAGGTCTGTTACGCGGTCGATGAAGGTTGCCCGCTTCAGTTCGAACGGCGTTGTAACCGTTGCCTTGAAGGTGGTTGAAGCAGATGAGGGGCTTGAGATTGACCAGGTTGCGTCGCCTGAAAGCTGGGACCATTCATGTCTCACAGCCCCGCCGTTACCGGTCACAGCAACGATAATTTCTCGCGTGATAACAAGACCAGCAGTCGCCCGAGCGCCATCAGCAGCCGAAACGTCAGAGACAGCGGCGAAGTTACCGACACTGACGTTGTCAAACCGATATGGTGCAACTGAAAGACGGCCTTCATAGCCGTTTGCGGGCCTCATGGCTCCGAGAGCGATAGAGGCAGGCCCCCACCATTCCAGAAGGTTGCTGTCAGCCCCAAAAGGTGCGCCGAACGCCAAAACGCGGACGTTCAATCCAACTACGGTCTGTAAAGTGTCCGTCGCGTCGTCGAAGACGGTGTTGTCTCCGAAATAGATCTGCTCGGCGCCGAACGCGATGTAACCGCCAAGCGTCGAAGAAACCGCCTCAATGATCGCCGGGCGTCCACCCGCAGCCTCCGCCTTTACTCTCCAAGCAGCGATTGCCTGCTGGTTCTCCAGATCGATGATGGCGAGGGACTGCTCGGTGACAGAGGCCGACAGGGCGCGAGTCGAGGCGTCGTCTGACCAGGTGGTGCAGACCGGTCCAGGCTCCAGCTTCAGGCGACGCCAGCCCGCATAGCCGCCGGGCGAGAAGGACGCTCCGGAATAGTCGATATTGACGACGCCGCGCACGGTTCCAGTCGGGGTGACGAAGTTCTCCGACGTGAGCCTGACGTAGCCGCTTGACACCGAAGCCGAGACGCCATGCGTGGTGAGACTATTTCCAGCTGCGTCTTCGTAGGTCACATACGCGCGGACTGAGCCCGCTGTGATCAGGTAGGCCGAGAGTTCGGCTTGGAAACTGTAGGGGACATTCGCTTCGATGTTGAACCGGGCGGTTTGATACCGGCCCCCGGTAAGGCCCGAAGCACCAGAATCGAATGATAGACCAAAGGTCGGACTGGCGCCGCTGTTGGGGCAGGCCTCTGGAGGCCGCGCGCCGTAGGTTCCTGGCCAGCCCTCATAACCAAGCGCGCCGGTCGAGTTGGCGATCTTGTTTTCGCGCACATTCTGCCGGGCTGCGATCTGGCTTATGGCCTGAGCGCGAGCGCCAGTCTCTGCGGCTACAGCATTCTCCAGATCGATGATGTCGGCTTCGGCGTTCGCCGTGCGCGCCTGGACCAGAGAGATCGCCTGCGCATTCGACGCATCACCGTCGATCCTCGCTTGGTTCACCTGAACGATGCGGCTGTTCAGGTTCGGCTGGCCGCCCCGCGCAGACGCGATCTCGACGCCTTGCTCATCAAGGATGATCCGGGTGTCCGTCAGTAAGCCGTCAACGTTGAAGATGCCGCCGAAGGCAGCTTCGATCTGGGCTCGGATATCACTCAGGCCCGGAGCGTTGGGCATGACGTCGCCGACGAGGCCCGGCGCCGTCCTCGGCCCATAGACGTACCGCTCTGAGTAGTTCTGATCCCGTTGGTACTGGACCGCGATGTAATAGGTCTCGCCCGGCTGGAGCCCGTCGATGGGGATGTTCGTGACGGTCGGCGGGCCTTGATAGGCCTGTTTCCAGGGGCCGGTCGCCGTTGGTCCATACTCAACGATGATGGCCGTGGCAGTTTCGTTGGACACGATGCCGCCAAGGTCGAAGCCCGGAATCTGGCCACCACCCGGAGCGGGCGGACGCGGCGTGATGGTCCAGTCGCCAGGCTCGGGCGGACTGACGAAGCGTGGATCAACCGGCGTCAGAACCTGGGGCGTCGGGGGCGTTGGGTTCTGGCCAAGTGCGAACGGATATTTCGCATCCGTCTCGCTGACGAATGAGACGCGCACGATCCCGGTCGCTGGATCATAGTGCCTGTGCAGGCACAGGCACTTCAGTCCGTCCAGAACAAAGCCCGGCTCCGTAATCGTGAAAGCGTCGCCCGGACGGACGCGCTGCAGGTGCGGCTTGAGCGGGATGACACCGGCGATGCCCTCGCGCGTGTTGGCGATCTGGAGCGCCGCCAGTTGCCCGCACTGCTTGGCGTTTGAGACATAGGGGTAGTCGAGGCCGCGCGAGCGAACGGCGCCGTCTTCATCCCGATAGGCTTGAGCTGTGACCTCTCCAGTCAGCGCCGTCATCTGCCAGCGGTGCGGCTCGCTCCAGAACCGAGGGCGCAGGGTGTTGATGCGGTCGATACGGCTCGCCGCCGTGTCGATTTCCAGCGGGCCTGCCGTGTCCTGCACCGAAATCGTGACGATGCTGGCGCGCGGTGCTGCGCGCTGGATGCAGCTGATCTTCCCGGCGCGCTGGGAATAGATGCACCCGCCAGCCTGCAGGAAGGCGTCGAGCACCTGAGACTTGTCGTCGTCGGTGTTCGGATAGGCTGAAACAGTCCAGCCGTTGGCGTCGGCGATATTCGCCGCGGCGACGAACGCAGGGAAGTCAATGCCGGACGGCTTGGCCCCGATGCCGCCGACCTGATAGTCGACCTGAGGCGCGCCCTTGCCGTTCGGCCCCTCCCAGAGCCCCAGGCACCACTTCAGCGCCCACAGCAGCGGGTTCGCGGAATAGGTCCAAGTCGAAGGATCGTTCAGCCGTTGCGGGCCTGACCCACCTGGATAGGTGCTATCTTTTCTCGGGTCATAGACCAGCAGACCGCGCAGGGTGATGAGCGGCTTCACCTCGCCGGTTGGGAAGGCGGAGCCCTTGGAGTTCTCCGCCATCACCATCAGGAAGGCGGCCTTGCCGGACAGCTTATGCTGGGCGGTCCAGCCCGGCAGCGTCGCGCCCTTCTTGAGGCCCGAGGGTGTGCTCAGAGCGACAGGCGCGGGTTGGGCGCCCAGGACGGACCGGAAGTAAAGCTCCTGCCGATACGGCTCCGTCGTCGCCCCGCCATTGCCGTCGAACGACATGGGGTAGTCGTCGGCCTTTACGGCCTCGATGCCAGAGATCGGCCCGGCGCCGGAGAGCACGGCGGGGATGCCGTAATACATGAGGTCGGGGCCGAAGGTGTCGCGATGCACGACCGATCCGGCGACGCCAATCCGACCGGCGGCGAACGGGATCGGGCCGTCAGGGTCGATGACGAACTCAAATGTCCGACCCGACTGCCCGACGACCGGCTGGAAAGCCGACAGCGCGGAGCTGATCGCAAGGCTCGTGAGAGCGTTGAACGCGACCGTCTTGAGCGTGGCCATCATGGTCGCTTTTGCTGCAACAGCAGGGGCGGCGGCCGAAATCGCGCTTGCGGCGGCGGGGAGGGCAAACGGCATTCAGACCCTCCAGGCGCAGACGAAGAGGTGAGGAACCATCGGCTCGATCAGGCCCGACAGCGGGTTCAGGGCCAGCACGCGGCCATTGTCCAAGGCGACCGCCAGCGAGCAGCCGAACGGGTCATTCTCAGCGACCGGCAGAGCGATGATGTCGCCGGGCAGGGCGGCGGCCGGCGCGATCCGCTCCAGCCCTGTCGCGTCCATCAACTCGACCAGATCCTTGAAGCCGAGCTGGCGGATGTACTTGAGCGCGCCTGCCCAGGTCGTGTGCCGCGAGCCATTCAGCAGCTTCGCCGAATGCCCCATCTTGTGCATGACGTGGGCGGCGGGCTTGGCGCAGTCGCGCACGCCCGGCTTTACCGGCTTGAAGGCAAAGCGGTCCATGCAGGCCTGCGTCGCCGCCGCCCGCTTCAATAGCGATGTCATTGGGGGCCTTACGAGAAGGGGACGAAGGTCTTCAGCAGGCGCTTGAAGACGCCGGGGTTCTCAGGACGGCTGCGCCATTCCTTCTTGCGGGTGACGCCGTCCACGAAGGCGAGGCCGAGTTCGCCGGGCCAGACCTTCTGGTGGAACGAGTTGTTCAGGCGCCAGTCGGCGTTCTGCTCCAGCTGGCGCTCAGCCTGGGTTCCGCATTCAAGGGTGAGCTTCCAGTCGTCGCCGACCTGGAACCGGGGCTTGTCGATCTCGCCGTCGAACTTCAGCTCAGGCTGACCGAGCAACAGGCCGCTCTCAGGGTCAATCGCGCCCTCCCACCACTGAACCCGCGTTCCCTGCGTCGTCGACGAGGCGAGGGCGGCGGCGGCCGTGTCGGATGCGGGCAGGACGGAAATGTCGATCCGGGTGGTCTGGGCTTCGGAGCCGTCCTTGATCGAACCGACCGAGCCGAGGCTCCCATAGACTGGGTGGCTCCCGAGGTAGCCCTCAGGCCCGTTGCCCTCGTTGGCGTCGAAGAAGACGAACCCGCCATCGGTCAGGCAGACCGCGCCGCCCGGCAGATCGAAGCGAATGAGGGTGCATTTGACGAAGGCGGGCTGCTGGAAGGCGGCGGCGAGGTTCGTGTCCATCAGCGCTCCCTCACCGTAAACTGCAGGCCGACAAGGCGGTCCACGCCGACCGACCACTCGCCAAGATCACGGACCCAGCCCTCAATCATCGGCTGGGCGATCTCCACCACGGCATTGTCCGGCGGCGGGAAGCGCAACATGGTCCTGAGCCGAACCGCGGCCTCTCCGGCGGCGCTGGCGGTCACGCTCGCCTTCGCCCGATAGAGGAACCGGCGCCCCGAAATGATGACGCTCAGGAACTGGCCTTTGCGGATCACATAGGAAGGGGTCAGACCCTTGAGGTTCAGCGCCATCCCGGACTGACCGGCGCCCTTCACCAAAGGATTTCCCGGCGTCCCGGTGCTGAAGCCCGGCTGGTGAACCTTCATGACAACCGTATCGCCCTCGGCCATCAGGTCGTCCCATTCCATCGAGGTCAGATAGGACATGGGCGGCATCTGGAAGGTCAGGGCGTAACGCGAGCCCTTCCGCACCAACTCCTGCTCCCCGTCACCGAACGCAGGCTCCAGCACGTTTTTCGCCGAGATCAGGGCGATGGCCATGTTGGAGGGCGCGGGCCGCAGAGGGAGCGTGAGGACGGCCATCAGCGCCTCCCCCTCGTGTATCGGCTGGTCTTGGCCATGTCGGAGGGGACGGTCTGACGGGCGCCGGAGAAGGCTGCTCCACCTGATGCCGTGGCCATGCCCTCCATTTGCTGGAGAAGGTCCGAAGTCAGGACGGCGCCACGGAGGTCGAAGTGAAGGGGCGAGCCGCCTTTGCTCCCCATGGCCTGGACTGCGTGGGCAGGGATCACATCCGTGCCCTTGGGAAGGTTGGCCAGGATTTCGCCTGCATGGACATAGGCGAGCCCTCCGCCGAAGTTCGTCACGCCGCTGGAGAAGCCGGGGATTTTGCCCTTCAGCCAACTGCCGAAGCCTGCGAACATGCTGCTGCCTGCGCCGCCCGTCGGTGAGCCGCCGCCGAACAATGCATTCGCCAGCGGCTCAGTGATCCCTCGGCGAACTTGGATCGAAAGCAGATCAGCAAGGATTTGCTTGGCGACCTGGGAGAAGGTTTCGCCCAGGCTGCGGGTGTTCATGATCGCATCGACGATGCCGCCATTGAGCGCATCAAGACCGCGAGCTCCGACGTTTTCATAGGCCTCGCGGATTTCGTCCGCCGTCTTCAAGCTCTCTTCGCGCCAGGCCTGAAGCGGCGACAGGCTGTTGCGAATGACCGCTTCACGCTCGCCGCGTTCAATCCTGCCGTTCGTGGCCATAGCGCCATCGCGCTGAGCCTGAGTTAGGTTCGGGTTGCGGTCCAGTTCTAGTTGCAGGGCGTCACGCCGCTGGCGCTGGGTGATCTCCAACAGGTCCAGCTCGATCCGCTGGCGGTCCTTGGCAGTGCGGGCTGCGCCCGACTGGAGCGACAGCAGGTCGGCAGTCAGGCCGGAGAGCAACTTCTCTGTAGCCAGCCGCTCATCTTGGATTTCACGAAATGCATTGTCGGTCAGAAGCCGATCTTCCAGTGCATCGGCCGCCGCATTCGCGCTCTCCAGTTGGCGACGTTCGGCGGCTTTGATTTCGCCCCGCTCGGTCTTCGACCGTATCTCGGCGTCTCGCGCCTCGCGATCCATTTTCAGCCGGTCAACCGCTAGGTCATAGCGCTGCTGAGCCGTCAGGATGTCATCCTGCGCCACCTGCAGAAGGCGCTGGCGGGCGCGAAAGATTTCCTGCTCGATACGCTCTGCGCGGCGGGCTTCACGCTCGGCAGCGCGCTGGGCTGAGTTGTCTTGGCGTCCTGGAGGGACAGTCAGATTTGCGTTGTACGTAGGCGTGCGTCGACGTGCGGGCTGCGTCGTTCCGCCTCGCTGATTGAGCAGGGCGGGATCGTCCTCGTCCACGCCCTCGCCGCGCTGGATGCGCCAGTAGAGCGTGTTGGCGTCATTCGCTTGGTTCCAGCCTTCCCGAACGCCACTCCAGTCACCCTTGACCAGGGAGGAAGCCGCCTTGCCGAAGCCCTGCAGACGCATGGTGTTGGCTTGGGTGAGGTCCTGCCCCTTTTGTTCGAAGCGTTTGAAAGCTTCGGAGAACTCGTTGAGTTTGTTCAGGGCATTTGCCAGCCATGTCGTAAAGGCAATCACCTCATCAGAGAGCCCGATAAAGGCGCCGGCCAACTGGACGCCGATGACTTGCGACAGGTCCTCCAACTGGCTCTGTGCTGCGGCGCCCTTTCGGATCAACTCCGCGTCCATCACAAATCCAAGGGACCGCGCTTGATCCCGCAGCCGGGCAACCTCGTCTCCGCCCTCCCGCAATGCCGTGGCCAGGGGGCCGAGGCCAAGTTTGTCAGCTATTGCAGCCCGGTCGCTCTCGCTCTTAAGTGCGCCGATGCGATCAATGACCTGATCGAGCGCCGTCTCAACATCCTTGAAGCGGCGCAGGTCCTCCTGTTCAAGCCCGATGGATCTGAACAGCTTTAGGTCCTGTTTCGACAGCCCAGCACCGGCAGACGCGAGCTTGTTGGCGAAAGCGTCTAGGGCGCCACTGACTGAGTTTGCATCCTCGCCGGTCTTGCGGGCGACATACTGCCACTCCTGAAGCGCTGATGTCGAAATGCCGATGCGTTGGGCCGAGTTCGCCAAGTCATCGGCCATCTTCAAACTGGCCTTGCCAAACTGCAGGGCCATAGCCAGTCCGGCAGCGAAGACGGCAGTTAGGGCTGCAATCCCAACCGCGAGGCCTTTGGCAGTTCGAGCCATTCCAGAACTAATGCGGTCTCCACCCGCGCCCGCCTCACGCTCCATCACTCCGACCGAGCGCTTGAGGTCCACCTCAGAGTCTCGCAGGTCCTGCTTGAGCTTGTCCCTGGTAGCGCGCAGCTCAAAGGCTGCTGAGCCAACAACAGTGGCGTCAGACATGGTGGGCTCCGAATGTCGGGGAGGGCGAGCGCCCAAAGAAAAAGGCCCGCCGAAGCGAGCCTGTTCGAATTCTGTTCAGGGTGACGGGGAGAGGGCGGCGCTGAAGGATCGCCCTGTTGTTTCTAGCGTCGCCTGAGCAGTCTTAGTCCTGCAATCGGGTTCGCATGCTCATCAACTCGGAGGCGTTGTAGGTCGCGATGGTCGCGCCCGAGCCCTTCGCTTGGACTATTATGCGATTGAGGTGACCTGACGGCCCAGCGATTGCACAGTCCGCGGCCTCGACAAGGCTTTCTAATGAACCTTCAGGTCTCCGCGCTAAACGTGCTGCATCTAGGGTGATTGTCAGACCTCGGGCGGTGACTGACATATCGGTGATGAGTCCGGTCGCCTTTCGTCCGGCAATCTCCGTTTCAGACCACCTCATATCGCAGGCTGGGGCAGACTCTTCGATTCGAGCCGCCTGGCGTGCGATGCGTGCCTTTTCATCCGAGGTATATGGCGTGGCACCCGCTGGATGGTCTGCGGGGGACGGGCCGCACGATGAGAGCGCAGCAAACAAGGCAGCTCCCAGCACAGCATGCGTGAGGCCTTTTTTCGTGTCGTCCATGCGTCCCTCCCGAAAGGACGGCAGGCTAGGGCGCCTCGCCGCCTTCCGACAAGTCCACGATCTCGACGCCGTAGACGCGCGCGATCCGGTTGAACTCGGCATCCGCCATTGCTTCGGCGTCGGCTTCAGTGCCTTGGGAGTCGAAGAACTGCCGGTGATAGTGCTGGGGTCCCGAGAGCGTTGGCTCCCGTTCGACTGCCAGTCGGGCGACCATCCATCCGGTCCATAGCGCCCCCGCAGCCTCGCCACGCCCCCGTTCGGTCAGGATTACGCCGAGGCGATATGGCGTAAGCTTCCAAAAGTCGGCTTCTGTAAGTCCGCCCTTCAGCGCCGCCCGAAGAGCCGCTTCAACAGGGTCGGGCGGGACTTCTGAGGGTTTGCGGGGCCAGCTTCGGCGGACCTCCCTGACGGGCCGTACTGCGCCAGTTCCCAGGCGTCCCAGCAAGCCTTCATGCAGGGGGACAGGGGGAAGGCGGCGACTGGCGCGGCGAGCACATCCGCTTGAGTGATGGCTCCAGCAGTCAACACCTCAAGCACATCACCGAGGGCAGTTGACGCTCCGGCGCGGCCCTTCTGGAGCACCTTGAAGCGATCCAACAACCAGTCATGGCCTTTGGCATCCAGAGCAGCGAAGGTCAGTTGCAGCGCGACCTGCCGCCCATCGGGGAGCGGCAGGCGCACAATGCCGAGGCGGGCGTCATTCATTACGGGGTCACCGTCGAGCGAGTGGGTTTGGCGTCCGGCGTCGCCGACACGCTGTAAGTGACGACCCCGTTCACAGGGGCAGCCAAGGATACGGTCGGAACGCTCTTGAACTCTTGGGCACGAGTGCCGCGCCGCAGCCGGATGCCAATCGGCTCGTTGTTGTCGCAAGCGGCATGGATGGCGAGTTGCGCCGCGTCAGTCGGCTCGTCGTGCATAGTGAACGTCAGCGGCACGTTCGGACGAGCCCCGGAAATGCTTTCCTGCGAGCCAGGAGGCGTGTCGAAGTCAGTTGTATCGACCCGGTTTTCGGAGAACCCGAGGCCGTTGGCCACTGTCACGCCGGGGACGTTGGTCCAGTCTGGGGTCGTGGTGCCGAGGTTGACCTCGACCTTGATTGCGCCTTGAGCCAGGTAGGCCATGGTCAGTCCTTTCTGAGTTGGAGCTGGAGCGTGACGCGCCGACCGACCAGGGATGGATCAGTCGTAGGCGCCGCGACCGGCCCCGTAGCGGTCGCGATGGTGCATTTCCCGCCGTCCACGGTCAGGTCAGACGGGTGGAGGTGGAAAAGGTCTCGGATCAGGCGGCCTAGAGCGTCGATCCCTGCCGTTGAGCCGGTGTCCTTGGCGTAGATCCGAACGTCCTGGGTGATCTCGCGGATCGTCTCGGTGAAGGTGCTGGCGTCCCGATCAGAGGCGGGCGCGGCGATCACCACAGCAGCCTTGTCAGCGAAAATGAAGTCGTCGGGAGCGCGGTCGTTGAAGATGGCGGGGGTGCCGTCGATCTCCGCCACGTCGTGGATCACGCCGCCGGTTCCGACGAGCCGCTGATAGATCGTCTTGGTGGAGTTCACGTCAGTTCGTCGCGATGCTGACGTGTCGCCGATCAATCACGAACGTGACCGTCACGGTGTCGATATCCTCGATGCCGCAACGGAGAACTGTTTCGCGCTGGCAGGGCAGGGCTTCGCCCGCCTCGTCCACAAGCATGGCCTTGGGACCTGAGGGAGTTGGAACGATCCGGACTTGGAGATTGGTCATTGCTTGGCTCCTCGGACAAAGGCCTCGGTCAGCTCGCGCTGGTTCTCTTTGGCCGGCAGATCCATGAATGGACGGGCCGCGATCCGTTCAGTGCCGGTGTGGAGCGGCAGGGCGTATTCGGAGTTGGCGACCACTTGGCCAACGACGTCGTTCCCATCTTCGCGGATAGTCGGATCAGCGTTGGTGTTGGCGGACAGGTTGCCCAGGTCTTTCGCGGGCGGCTCGCCGGGGGCGGATGCGCGGTGCTTGCCGTATTCCCGGCCGGACCCGACGCGGTTCAGCACGTCCGCTTTCATAATGCGCTCGTATTCACCCAGAGCAGCGCGGAGGCCGTTCTCAGCGGCGCCGTCCGTCAGCCGGTCGAAAGCGGCCATGTCGAGCGTGACCTTGGCCATCAACGGGCCTGCAGCTTGTAGAGGGCGCTTGCCGGGTCGCCGGTCTTGGCAATCACGTCGAAGGTGGTGGGCGCCAATCCCTTGGCGGGGTCCGGCGCTGTGATCTTGTGGCCCTTGGCGGGGATGACGCCAGCGGGGAGGCTGGCACCCAGCACGAGGACCTGCCGATCTGTCGCCGGGATGCCGAGGGTGATGCGCCTGTAGTCGCTGTAGTCGGTCAGCAGCACCTTGCAGGGGTGATTGACCGGGTTGGTGTTGACCCAGCCGCCCTGACCATCCGAGTCGCGTCCACCGGGAACGGTCAGCGATCCGCTTTCGAAGTCTTCGCCGAAGTCTGCAAGGGCCTCAGCCGCGAGGCCGTCGATGATGCTCATAGGGGCCACCTGCGTCGGATTGCGATAGAAGTCAGGCCGCTTTGACGCCCCGCTTGTTCAGCGCGCGGACGGCAGTCAGGATTTCAGCGGCTTGGGCTCTCTGGTTGTCGTTGACCGCAAGGCTGAAGTCCCGGCCGCGTTGGGGCAGCGCAAACACTAGGTCCGCCTGCCGTTGTTTCACCCGCAAGTACGGTCGAATGATCGCCAAGAGCGACTGAGCCTTCCGGCCTGTCAGTTGATAGCGATGGACCTTGTTCCACCGCTCCTTGCTCTGATCCGGCCGCTTCGGTTCGGTCTTCTGCTCGTAAGCGCACCCGGCACCGATTGTGGCCAGAAGCCATTCGATCAGCGGGTAGTGAGAGTTGGTGACGCACACCATCGGCATCACCAGATGATCGCGCTGCACGACGGTGATCATTCCGTCTGCATCGACCATTCCCGCGATATAGGCAGCATCGACATCCGTCAGACGTTCGATTGCTGCGTGCGCCGCGTGTCGTTGAATGCGAAGCGGCGCCGATTTCGCCGACTGATAGTGGGCCGAACACATGCCCTTTGAAGCCCGGGGCGCATCACAGTTCGCGACGCTGCACGGCAGGTCCATGCCCTCTCTCATGTAACGCGAAACCAGCGGATCGCCGTTCGCGTACCATCTCTTGTAATGTTTCGAGCACCAGCCGCGAGCTTCACTCAGCTTGTCGCAGCCTTCGATAGAGCATATCGCTCGGTCAGCCATTTTCGACCCTCCAATGGTCGTTGTGGTTAGGGCTGATGCTGGCGTTCCAGCGCCTCATCAGCCCGATAATCCTAGGCCCTTTTGGCTTTGATGGCGATATATTCGTCGCATCTGCATGCGACCGTTTCCGCCGCGCCAGCCCCACGGCTTGTGTCGCCGGGGAACATCATCTGGGCGCCGCTCGGGCTGGTGAACGGCATGTCGAGGCCGCGCACCTCTTGGCCGTTCATGGCGTCGTGACTGTCGCGCTGGCGTCCGTCCTTCGTCGTGGACCAGCCCCGCACGATGGACATGGCTTCGACCCGGCCATCATCGACCAACTGCTGATAGGCTTCGCGCTTGGCGGCACGGATGGCGGGGAGGCCCTCAGTGCGCGCGATGACCTCACCCCGGAGGCGGACAAGGCGGGCCGAGTACCGTGTTGCAGCGTTGCGGGCGGTGTCAGCAGGGACGGGCTTGCCGGTCTGGATCGCCTTCAGGACGGCGTTGTCGTAGCGCCGGTCGCGCTGTTTGCGGGTCAGATAGTTGCGGAGCAGGGCGGGGTCCGTCAAGGCCAGCTCAGCTTTGGCGGACGCGACGTGCGTGCGTTGTGGAGCAGAGAGTCCGATCAGGCCACCCTCACGGACACCAATCCGGTTGAGGCGTCCAACAAGGTCCAGGCCGACTGCTCGAGGCCCAGCGCCGCGCGCCATGCCGTCGGCGAGGAAGGTGCGGGCTTCGTTGATCTCGTTCTCGACCAAGCCAGTGATCAGGCGTCCGGCAGAAGAACGGATGATCTCGGCGGCGCGCTGGTTGCCTGGGTCGAAGCGGAAGCCAATGGACACGGCGGCCGGCATGGTGGCGACGGCGCCTTGGCCCCCTGCGGTGAAGGCTTCGACCAGCTTGGCTTCCAGAGGCTGGAACGCGGCTCGGTCGATGTGCAGCGCTTGCATGGCGGCATCGAGGTCGCGGCGCTCCAGGGCCAGAAGCAGCTTCTGGATTTCAACCTGACGGGTCAGGTCGCGGATCGCTGTCATGAAGGCCTGGGCGACCTCCGGGCCATACTTCGCCGCCAGCTCCCGGAAGAGCCGTTGTTGAGACGGGCGTTTTGCCATGTCGATTAGGGGTTTAGCGCTCGGACTTGCATGGCCGACTGAGCCATCAGATCGAGGTATGCTTCAAACTGAGCGCGGGCGACCTCCCGAAGGTGCTCAACCCGCTCCTGAGGATGACCCTCGTAGATGGCCTGTTGCATCAGGTCTGCTGTGGTCACGCACTCGATGATGGTCGCAGTCGCCATACGCCCGGGCATCCGGTGCTCTGTCTCGCGGTCATTTTCGGGATTGCTCGCCACGGGCAGGACTCTCGCACAGGTCTGCATTTCAGCCAACCGCCCATAGACCGATGGTTGATCCGACGCTTTCTGGGCGCAGGAATGGTGCGAGCAAGCCCTCAACGCTCGACAGGCGGACGGTCGCATCTGCAACGGCGTCACCGGAGCCTTCAAAGAACTCCTTCTCGATCACATCCACCTTCTTCCGCTTCACCGCGCCACCCTTGGTCGCGGAGATGGACAGCTTGCCGGGGTTCTGGCCTTCGAACAGAGCGGCGGCATACGCGGCCTTCTCAATGGCTGGGGGAATGAGATCGGAGGGAATGGCGACCCGCTGCACGACCGCTCCGGTGCGCGGCCATGCGCGCTCCTGGCTCAGCGGATCGGTGCGGTCACCGAGAAATCGGGCCTCATATAGCCCGTCGATGTAGTTGGACGCCCTGAGGCGAAGGATGGCGGGCTCGGGAGAGCCAGGCACAGTGTAGCCGTTCGCAGTGAGCCATTGTTCGAATAGTTGGTCGGTGCCGTATCCAGCCATTTAATCCCCCTCTCCGATGGGGTAAAATGTCGGCCCCGCCGAGCATCTCACCTCTCGACGGGACCTAACCAAGCCAACCTGTTGAGAGGTCGAAATGGCTGTCACCCGTCTATGTTCTGTGTCCGACTGCGGCAAGCCACATCTGGCTGGCGGCCTGTGCAACGCCCATTATTTGAGGCAGCGAAAATACGGCTCTGCAACGGCTGGCGGCGAGATGCGCCATATGATGGCTGACACCTGCTCTATCAATGGATGCGATCGCAAGAGATCAGCGCGGAGCCTCTGTGAAAAGCACTATCAGCGCCTGCGCCGACATGGCGATCCTGACACCATCCTATATGTCCCAAGCCCCGCGCGTGATTGGCTTGTCGCTCATGCTGATCATCAAGAGAGCGGCTGCCTGGCGTGGCCATTCGCTAGAATGAGCAACGGCTACTCTGTAGTTCGGAGCGATGGCCGAGCTGCTGTCGCGAGTCGCGTCATGTGCGCCCTTGCCAACGGCCCTGCTCCCTCAAGCCTCCATGAGGCCGCGCATTCATGCGGCAAGGGTCACGAAGGGTGTGTCAACCCAATGCACCTGCGCTGGGCAACGCCTCGGGAGAACATGAATGATCAGGAAATCCACGGCACGATCATTTGGGGCGAAGCTGCCCACAATGCCAAGCTGACCGAGTCGGATGTTCGCCTGATGAGGCAGATTGCGTCTCGCTACTCAGTCAAGGCGCTTGGGGAAGCCTTCGGCGTTTCCAGGCAGACGGCAGGCGATGTGATCGCCCGACGTCGCTGGCGCAGGCTGGTTTAGGGTTTCGACCCCATCGCTACAAAATCTTCGCGATCTTCAGGGCTCAACGCGTTGAAGTCCTTGGCGTCCGCCTCGGTCAGAGCAGCGCCGTATTCCTTGCCGTCGCCGTCGACGATGACGAACCCATTGCCCTTGGCCTTTGCCTCGTATTTGACGGGGGCCGGGTTGGTGACGCCCCTCTTGCCGCCCTTAACCTTGACCTCATCGCCGCCTGACAGGACGGCGTAGCGACCAGCCCAGGCTGCGGGTTCTTCCTTCACGGTCAGTTCGGTGCCGACCGGGACTTCCTTGCCGTCAGCGCCATAGATGCCGCCGCCGGTGATCTGGATGCGAATGTCGCTCATGGCGATCTCCTACCGAGAAAGGGAAAGGGCCAAGGCCGGAGCCCTGACCCCGCCGCCTTAGATGATCGTCGAGGCGAACACGCCCGACTTGCCGTTGTAGTCGCCGCGAACCTCGATCCCCAGCGCGCCCATGACGAGGAACTGGTAGTTGTCGGTCGGGTTCAGGCGAGTGATGGCCGTAGTGTTGACCGCCATGCCCACCAGCGGACGGATGTACCTAGCGTTCGGCACGAAGCCGAAGAACTGGTTGCCCGTCAGCTTATGCGTGACCTCGATCTTGTTGATGCGGCGGTTCTTGGCCACGAAGTCCCAGATCTTGCCTTCCTTGAAGCCGTCCGAGCCAGAGAGTTGCTTGTCCCAGGCGCGGGCGATTTCAGGCGAGATGTAGAGATTGACCTTCTCGGTGATCAGGTTGCCGTCCAGCATGGCGCCGAACGTCTGGCTGAAGAAGGCGTCGAGCTGATCCGGGGTCGCCGTGGTCAGGTCGATGTTCGCCCCGCCTGCGCCCGAACCGAGGTTCAGCAGCTTGGTCAAGGGCGAGTTGCGCAGCCCGTAGGCGGTGTAGCCCTGGAACTTGATCGTGGCGTCACCGTCCAGAACGTAGTCGGCTTGGTCACGGTTGATCTTGTCCAGCGCGCCCTCTTGGTCGTCCGCCAAGGCGTCGAAGTTGGCGGAGCGGAGAGTGTTCCATTCGCGCCATTCGCGGCCATAACCGTCCGAGAAGATCGGCACGACGGTGCCTCGGTAGTCATAGACGGTCTTGTCCATGGCGACCGGCACTTGACCGCTCAGCGAGCGAACGACCGGGTTGTTGGTGTCCGACGCCACACGGGTCAGGTGAGCCATGGTGCCGATGTTGACTGGCTTGGCGAGGGCCAGCAGGTCGGACATGAACACGTTGCCGCCGTCGTCGCGCATCACGCGGGTGGTGATGGTGTCCAACTCCAGCCAAGCGTCGCGCGGCAGGACCGCCGAGGCATTGGCCTGGAACGAGGCGAAGTGGTCCTCGACGTGATGGAAATAGTCACGCGAGACGCCAAGCTCACCCCACCATTCGGCGTGAGGACGGGAGTTGGCGATGAGGTCTTCATCGAAATAGCGCATGTGCCAGGTCTCCCTTAGGCGACAGCCGTGTTGCGACGGGCCACGCGCGCACGCACAAGCTGGTCGGAACCGGTGTTGTTGTTGAAGGCCTCTTCGGCCACGACGACGATGTTCTGACCGGCCGTGGCGAGAACGAACTTGCCTGCTGCACTGGTGGTCAGTTTTGCGCCGCGAGCGACGTTGGTGCCCGTGGGGACGCGGACGTTGAAAAACTGTTCGTCCAGCGCTTCCATGCCGATGATGCGGTCACCAGCGGGCCAGGCATCATCCACGCCCTTGAGCGCGAGATAGTTGTCCTGAACGATGTAGACTTTCTCGCCGCTGTTGGCGCCCGCCTGAGCGAACTTGGCAGCGGCTTCGACCACGGCTGTGCCGGGGAGGACGGAGGCGTCGCAGATGCGTTCCTGCACCTGAGGCGTGGCCTGGGTAACCGGGCCGGCGAAGATTTTGTTGAAGCGGGCCATCTTACTTCACCGCCTTCGGGGCGATGTGGCCCTTGGCTTCGGTGCGTGGGGTGAAGCCGTTGGCGATGGGCGCAGCCTTGCCGGGCTCGGCCTTGGGGGCCAGGGCGCGGGCGGCGTTCAGGGTGAGTTCGCCAGCGGCGGCCTCGTCCATGATGTTGCTGGCAACGATTTTCTCGCGGAGCGTCTTCAGCTCAGCTTCTTCGGTCGCCTTGGCGCTGTTGGCCTGGGCCTCCAGCTGGTCGTTGATCGGCTTCATAGCCGCCGCGACCGCGTTGCCGATGGCCGTAGCCAGGGCATCGGGCTTCATGCTCTCCGAGAGGGCGTCAACCTTCTGGGAAAGCGCGTCGAACTGGACCTTATCCATTTCGTCGTCATCCTTCGTTTTGTTGGTGGAGGGTTGTTCCCGCTCGGAGCCCGATAGGGCCTCGATAAGGGCTGCTTTCACTCGCTCCATGAGTGAGGCCTTGCGGCTCTTCTCGATGGCGCGGACGGCGCTTTCGACCGCCCATCCAAGCTCGCGGTCCGCTTCCTCTTGGAAGACGGAGTTGACGACCTGGATCTCGTTGCCCGCCGAGTTGACCATCATGCCCACGCCCTGCTCCGGGGTGGCAGCGCCGTCTTCGTCCAGAAGGATGGCGTCGTGGTCGAACTCGATGTCGCGAGCGGTGAACTTGTAGGAAACATCGCCGTTGGCGGCTTCCATGATGGCCAGCAGGCCGGTTGAGGTATGGATCGGACCAGCGGCCTCAATCGCAGCCAGGACGCGCTTACCGCCCTCGGACTGATTGGCGCGCTCCACGTCGATCACCTTGTCCAGCAGCACGCGGCCGCCTTCCTGACGGACGTTCTCGTTCCAGGCGCCGATCCAGCCTTGGTTCAGACCTTCAGGGTCACGGGCGGACAGGAACTTGCCGTTGACCGAGGGATGCCCCAGCGGTGCTGGTGTGCGCTCCAGGCTCTTGAACGACTTGGCGATCTCATCCGCTGGATAGAGGATGTCGTTCATCACCACGTCGTCGGGTAGCGTGGCGCTGGGGACGATGATCACGTCGCGCCCGTTGCGCTTCTCGCGGCGAATAGCGGCCGAGTTGGCGAGGGTGCGGATGTTGACCCGAACCTGATCGCCAGCGGTCAGGCCCTTGTTCACGACGAACGCGCGGGTCTTCACGTCATGACGTTGCATGCGCGCCTCCTGGATTGTGGGTGGTGCGGCTAGGCCGCGTCTGCCGGATCGGCCTTGGGGGCAGGCTTCACTGCGCCGAGGGCGTCAGTCTCATCGTCGCCTTCGGGATCGTCCCGGTACTTCTCGGCGTCGCTCAGCGGCTCCATGCCCACCACGCCGCGGATATCGTCGCCGGTGAACACGACCTCGTCACCCATCTTCTGGTTGACGTCGGCCATCTTGGAGGCGCGTTCAATCTTCTCGCCCATGGAGGCCTCGGTGAGGTCCGACCAATCGAGGTGCCAGTCCTTGGCGGGCAGGATGCCGAAGCGCTCCAGCCGGTTCACAAACGACATGATGGCCGGGATCGCCTGATTGGCGCGGCGCCCCATGTTGACCTTGGCCCATTCCTCGCTGTCCTCGGTGGAGGCGCGCTCGCCGGTCTGGGAGCCGACGAGGATTTTCAGCGGGATCAGGACGGACGCGGCGAACGACTGAAGCGCGACGCCGAAGAAATGCTCGGGCGAGGGCAGGGTGACCTGCATGGGCTTGGCGGTGATGCCCTGCATCAGCAGGGAGGCGTCGAAGCCCTTGTTGAAATCCTTGACCTGCTCATCCAGCTTATCGACCACGTCGACCGGCTGGACGCCCATGGCCAGGGCCATGTTCTCGATCTTGGCGTCCTTGTCGATCTCGAGGCTGAGGCCGGACTTGGCGTTCTTCCAGAACCCTTCGCCGCCGCCGCCCCTGATCTTCTCCAGGTCCAGCAGGGCATTGTAGCCGGGTTCCAGAGCAGAGCGACCGTTGAGCGTTCCGTCGCGCGACCAGATGATGACCCGGTCGGGGTGAATGCTGAACTGGCGGGGTTGCTTGCTGTCGCCGACCGCCGACTCCGCGAAGGCGTACATCTTCGGCTGGCCATAGGTGGGCGAGCGTTCGTCGTTGTCCCACTCGTTGACGGTGAGTTGGCCTTCCCATGCTGGGATAACCTCGACCAGGCCGTCCAGCCCGCCAGGCACCCGATCAACCGGCTCGCGAAGCTGCTTGTTGTCCGCCAGGCGCAGGATCAGGCCCGAATAGCCCCCGACAAGGCCGCGACGATCACACTCGGCGAGGTGCTGCCAGACGCGCAGATCGGCGAACCGCTGGCGGATCTCGGCCTCAACCCTCGTTTCCTTCTGGTTGCCTTTCTCGGTCCCGTCCCGTTGGAACTCCTGCAGGAAGGGATTGTCCTCCCAGGTCTTGCCGACCGTCTTCTCGACAGCGGCATGTGCCAGGGGGTTGCGGCAATAGACCTCGTAGGCGTCGTTGAACGTGATCTGTTCGGGATAGCCGAAATCAGCCGCGTGGTTGTGCTTCTGGCTGCCGAAGCCGAAGCCGGGGAACATGGCCTGCAGCGAGCGGGCCGCCCGGTTCACGAGCATGTGGCGGGCGCTCATTAGCGGTGCCTGCTCTTCAGGAACATGGCGACGGTGGAGGGCGTCTCCAGCGAGAGCGTGTTGAATGCCCGCGCAGTGCTGTCCGCGTCGTCGTCATGCGTGGCGTCGGGGAAGGCTTCGAGATTCATGAACCATTCCTCGTTCCAGGAGCCGCGCAGCACATCGACGTTCCCGGCCTCGCACTGAGCGGAGAAGGGGCCGAAGCGGGTTTCCTTGTCGCCGGTCTCAGGCGTGGCGCGGGCCGTGTAGCTGGCCAGCATTCGGATCAGCGTGGCGACCTGGGCCTTGCCTGCCTGACCGGGGTCCTGTGGCAGGCTGATCTCGACCTCCCGGCCATCTTGCGACGCGGTATTGGCGATCAGCGCCTCAACCTTGTGCGGCGTGTCCCGGTCCCTGACGTGGTGCAGGACGATGTAGCGGCCCGTCGATCTGGAGACGCCGATCTTAGTGCCCGCCGTCCAGTCGGGGTCGTTGCCTTCAGTCTTGGGCGTTCCCGCCAAGTCCCAGCCACGAACAATGCGGAGATCCGTGGGCGCCGCGTCGACGACCTTGACCCACGAGCGCTTGAACAGAAGACCTGCAGCGGCCCGGATTTTCCAGTTGCCGCCGAGAAGACGCTCTCGTTCGACTTTCGGCAGCGCGAGCAGGTTGGCCATATAGCCGGGGTCCGCAGCCATCAGGGCCGCGTTGTCCGTCAGCTTGGCGGGGATGAAGGTTGCCGATTTCGGCGGAATGCCGGGGTGTTTGGCTTCAAGTTCCGAGGGATCGTCAGCCCAGATCAGCGCGTCGTTGATGCGAATGAACCAGCGCACCACTCCGGCGCGCTCGGTGATCGGTAGGCCGGTCTCCTGATCGATCCACCAGGCGATGAACTCGGCGACCCAGCTATCGGCGTCGGGGTTGCAGGTTGCCCTGATGTAAGGGCGGACGCCGCACATGCTGCGGTTCCGGCTGACCATGTACCAGAACTGTTTGGCGCTGAAGTGCGTCAACTCGTCGAAGCAGATCAGCGGGATCTGCGAGCCCTGCCAGTTCAGGACCGTCTTGTCGTGCTCAAGGTGGGCGAAGCTGACTGTGGACCCGGCGGGGAAGTTCCAGCTAAGGACGTGCTCGCGAGGCTCGGCCGCCAGCAGCGGGTAAAGCTTTTCGCTTTCGTCCCAGAGCCCGCCTTCGTTGCGAACCTGAACAGTGGATCGGCGGAAGAAGACCGCCCCGAAGCCAGGGTTGGCGATATGCCTCAACGGCTCCATCAGGAGCGCCCAGGTCTTACCTCCCCCTGCCGCGCCGCCGTAGATGGCGATATCGCTAGACGCCAAGAATACTTCTTGTGGCCCCGCTTGCGGTTTGATAATTTGCGGTTCGTTATTTGTCACGGGGCTATCGGGCATGCAGAACCCTCAAACGGGACGGTTTACCCCTCGCGACTTCACGGGGCATCGAAGTGGCAAACTGACGCTGATCAGCGCGACCGGTGAACGAGATAAGTATGGCTACGCTGTCTGGTCGGCACGCTGCGATTGTGGATCAGAGATCGCGAGATCCTGCCAGGCGTTCACTCGTCGGCAGCCGCTGTCGTCTTGCGGGTGCGGGCCTAAAGGTCGCCCTGCGAAACAGAGCCACCAAGAGGCTTTGTTTAAAAACCATCGCGGCAAAGCCAAGCAGCGGGGACTAACATTCAACCTAACTGAGGTCGAGCACGCCGCCCTCACCGCCGCTGATTGCGCCTATTGCGGCACGGCTCCATCGGATCGTCCGCACCCATTCCTACGGGTCAGGATGACCCACAATGGCATCGACCGGATTGACAGCCTTCGCGGCTACGAGCCGGATAACTGTGCGCCGTGTTGCCCGACATGTAACATCGCGAAATCAAACATGGGCCTGGACGCGTTCAAGGCCTGGGTGGAGCGCGTCTATCACCACCTTGCGGTCCCGGCTGTGGCCGTATGACCGTGGGCTCAGCCCCTTCCATTATCCGGCAGCTGATACATGACGACGGCGGGCGCCGCAGCGGGCAGGGGTGCACCGTTCTTGCCGGTCAGCTCGCGCCGGTTGGTGTAGCTGTCGCCCGCCTCTTTCGCGGCCTGCTCGAACAACTGGGCCGCCAGCGCGATGTTGCCCATGCTCTCGGCTCTTTCGGCCATCCGCTGGAGAGCCCGAAGACGAACGGCGCGGTGCGAGATGGCGATCTTGCTGGTGTCCTCCAGGAAGGCCTTGCGGGTCTCCTGGTGGAGCGTCACCCACTTCTCAGCGAGGCGGTTGCTGGCCTTCTTGTGGGGGTCGTAGGTCTCGACTAGCTGACGGGTGATGGCGACGCCGAACTCGGCCTTGACCGCATCCGCGACCGTCTTCGGGCTGTCAAAGCAGGCGAGGGCCTGCACGATGTAGGTCTGAACCTCGGGGGCTAGGCGTTCCTTGGCCATGTCGATGTCAAGGCTCCGTCTAGGTCAGGCCGCCAGCAAATGCCCCCATGTCCGACCGCTCTGAACGTCTCGGATGGTAGCAGTGGATACGTCGTGCTTGGCGGCAAGGCGGTCTCTGTTCAGGCGAGAGGACCGGATGTCCCTCACCTTGTCTTCCGTGAGTTTGGCGTATCCGTTTCGCTCGCCCTTTGCGTTGGCGAACCCGATTTCGTAGCCGTGCTTGCGGTTCTGGCCCTTCGTCACCCACTCTAGGTTCACCAGGGCCGGGTTCTTCCGGTCGGCGTCCTTGTGGTTGACCTCCATGTTCGCCCGGGGAGCAGGGCCGAGGAATGCTTTGGCGACGAGGCTGTGAATGGTTACCAGCTTACGGTTTCCCGAGCGGTGCGTCAGAGCAACGGCGTGATAGCCGGAGACGATGACGGGCTTGCGGATCGTCCCCGCCTTCCCGCGCCCGTAGGTCGTTGTTCGCATCACCCGGCCGAGATCGCTTACGGCGTAATCGGGCCAGCCTTCGACCTCTTTCCAGATTTCAATCATGCTGCCCTCTGTTGACAGGTGCCGCAAGCGGAAGCGATCGCGCTAAAGCCGACGCTGGGAGCGTCGTTCACCGCATCGACCATGTCGCGTAGAGCTTGGCTGGTTGCCCCATACCGGCGGACGACGCCGACGAACTCTTCGACATCGTGACCACGGATACAAAACGCTGGCTGGCCCGACTTCCTGAACTTGGGCGCGCCAAAATCATCGCGGGCCTGACCGCAATGCGAAAGCTCATGCTCAACGAGGGCGCAGAACTCTTCGTCCGTCGCCTGGGCGGCGTAGTCGGCGCTGAACGTCAGGATGAAGTCGGGGATCGATCCGAACCATTCGGTGATCTGCTGCTCAGCGCGGGCCTTGGCCCATCGACCCATAGCCCGTGGCGTTCCGTCTTCAGCCTGGCCAACGACAGTGCGGCCCTGTCGGCTGTTCGGAACCGATGACCAGAGGACGCCGAGGCTCGCGAACCGCAGGTGCCTATGGTCCTCGTTCTCCAGGCTGGAGCCTTCGTCGATGAAGGTCTCGCGAAGCCATTTAGTGAGGTCAGGCGCAGGGAGAAATGACGGCGCGTCGATGGGGTCGTGAAGCACGACGGGCGGAAGTGGCCTCATCGCGCATATCCGCCGATCCAGATGCGGCGGAAGGTCAGGCCTTCCTCTCCGCACCGTAGCCGCTCGAAATGGTCTCCTGAAGACGAGCGCCGGGCCAGCATGACTGGCTCACAACTTCCTCCGCAGATGGCGCACTCGATGGTCTTGGCGTTGGCCTGAGCGATGATGCTGCCGACTTCAGTCGCCATCAGCACCTCCAGACGCAGAAAAACCCCGGAGCGCAGAACTCCGAGGTTTCCATTTACCGAATTATTGGCCTGTTCGGATTCGCCGTCAAGCTGCTTTTCGCCTCGGCGCGTACAGCTCCTGGATAAGGTCCAGCCCGTCGATCAACAGGCCGCGCTTCCTCTCCCATGAGGTGGTGAAGTTTCCGGCGCGGCGCTGAAGCACCCACTGGGGCCAGCTATCCAGCAACACCACGTCGTTGACCTCCATGCGCTGGGCTACGGTCAGGATGCGGTTCGCTTCCCGGTATCTGTCCATCGCCCGGGCCTGACCGGCTTGCTGGTCGTTAGCTGCTGGCGGGGTGCGGCTCATGGCGCTGTCCCAAACGGCGGCAATGTCTTTGTCAGGCATGGTGGCGAAGGACTGGTCGCGCGTGTCGACGCCTGCGGGTGCGGATAGGTCGCGCTGGGTCGGCACGGCCGGACCGCACAGAGCTGCCGATCGATGGTCCTGGCGATAGCGCGCGGCGGTGCGGTGCTGGTCCTCCGTGATCCAGCGATTGGCCAGCATCACGTCGATAGGGTTCGTCGCCATGGTGACGTCGCCGCACAGGGCCTTGCGGCGTGCGATGACCTCCGGGTTCGGGCCAGCGGGGCGAAGCTCTCCGGACGGGTAGCGGGCGCCTTCCTTGCGTGGCCGGCCGCCCTTGGAGCGGATCTTGGGCTTGCCGTTCTTGATGCGGGCTTTGCTCACGCTGCAGCCTTCTGAGCTTCGATCTGTTCCAGGGCCTCAATCACCATGCGGCCGATGTTGTAGGCGCAGGTCCGAGGGCCGGTGTAGCGCTTGGTCTTTTCGAGGAACTGGCCAGGCGTGGGGGCGTATTTGGCCTCGCTCCGGCGCCAGTCGCGCGCCGCCGCCTGAAGGATGTCCAGCGGGATGCCCTCCAGATCGTCGTACCAGTCGTCGAGGCGGTTCTCTTCGATGTGGTTAGGCAGGTCGGGTCGGAAGTAATGGGCGAAGAGCCGGTCAAGGACCGCGGCGGCCTCAGGCAGCGTGGCGGGGCGAACTGAGGGCTCCAGTTCCGCCACCAACTGGCGCAGGTCCGGAAGGTGGGTCGTCGAAAGCACCCCAGCCTTGATCTTGTCCCGGTAGAGCCCCCCGGCGAGCAAGCACTGCAAGAGCGGCTGATTGACCACGCTCGGCACGGGAAGGCGAGGGGTTGGAAGGGCGGGGGCGGTGATCGTTTGCAGGGCGGTCATGGTGATCTCGGCGGGGAATGGGGGCTTCGTCGTTCCAGCTGCCTCGGTTCAGCCAGGTGGTGGGGTGGGGGATGAAATCCGGATCGTCCCAACCGGGCAGGGCTCTCCGCAGGCCGTCGAGGATCGTCGCGATGGGGTCGGGGCCATCCGCCCTGGACAGGGCTTTGGCGAACGCCTTCGCCGCCGCGTCCTTGCCGACCTTCCGGGGGTAGGCTGTCCAGAACTCGATGAAGCCCTTGGCGTGATCAGCCTTCGAAACGGTCTTCTCGCGCGGGGTAGATATATCTCCCCGTGGATGGGTGGGTTGTTGGGGGGTCTGGGGGGAAGAAGGGAGGGAAGGAGTGTCACGCTCGGTCACGTCCGCGTCCCGTGACTGTCCCGTGACACTCACGGCCTTGTCACGCTGACGACGCTTGCGTTCACGCGCTGCCGCCCGCCCGGCTTCAACCTTGGCTTCCGCCGCCTCGACCGCCTCGACCGCGAGCGCAATCGCTTCCGGACTGGCTCCAGTTGTCGCCATGTTGCGGATCAGGGCAGCCATACTCATGCCGCCACCTCGAAAATGGCGGGCGATCCGGCGGCTTGGGCCTTCAGCGCTTCAAGGTGCCTTTCAGCGTCGATGATCCGTGCGCGAAGGTAGACGTCGCTCGCTGTCGAGCGATGGAAGTGGGCCAGGATGCCAGCAACGTCGCATTCGATTTCGGCATCGACCGCCATGAGGTCCGAGACCTTGCTCACGGCGTGCAGCACGGTCGTGTGGTCGCGCCCTCCTAGCAGCCGCCCAATGGCCGGGAAGCTCAGGTGTGGACAGACGCACCGCATGACGTAACAGGCGATCTGGCGCGGCCTAGCAAGGCGGCGAGCCCGAGAAGGGGCCTTCAGGTCGGCGACGGTTACGCCGTAGAAATCGGCGACATAGGCAATGACGTCGTGTCCGGTGACCCTCATTGCGCCCTCGCTCTCATAGGGACGTTCCAGGCGGTCAAAACTGCCTCTACGTCCTCCAGTGACCGGCAGACGGCAAAGCTGCCCCCAGCGGTCTCCAGGGCGTCACGGAACGCGATCTGGTCAGTGGACAGGCGTCCGGTCGGGGCCTTGAGTTCAATGGCTCCCAAGACGCCGCCCGGCAGGCAGAGGATGATGTCGGGCCAGCCGCGCTTGAGGCCCATGTCCTTGAGCTTGCGCCCGACGATGGCGTTCCGGTCCTCTCCGGCAGGGAAGTGGGACCACAACAGGTCGGGGCAGGCGACGCCAAGGAAGCGGGCGACTGCGAACTGCAGGCGGGCTTCAGGTCCGGCGCTCATGTGGCGGCCTCCGGCGTCATCAGGCTGCGCACGTCGATCTCCGACCGCCCCAGGTAGCGGGCAATCATCGACGGCGTGGCGCGCTTGCCGATGGCTTCCTGCGCCTGCCAGATGTCGTTCATGGACACGCCGCCGCGACGGCTGGTGGCGAACTGGCCAGCGCCGGGGTGTCCGCTGTTGGTGGCGCGGGTCATGCCGCCACCTCGATCAAGCGCGCCACGACAATGGAGCGCCCAGGCTCCGGCAAGGCGTACCCGAAGCCGCGATGTGTTTGGATCACCCCTTCAAGCCCGACATCATCTAGGCTTTCACGGAGCAAGCAGATGCGGGTCTTGGCGACGTTTCCGGGATCAGCTGCGTCGCACTGCCCCATCCAGACGCGCGCATTTGCTACTGCGGCGTAGCTAATGGCGACGCCAGTTGCATTAAGCAGCGCACAAAGCGTTGCCGCTTTCGTGCGGGTGCCGAGAAGCTGGTATGCAGCAACCTCCATGCCGAGGCGTTCAAGGCGCGTCATTCTGGACGCTCCGCGCGGTTGCCGCGGATCACGACGGCGTCGCCCTCGTTCAGGATTTCGTCCGTGAACAGGGGGAGCGTGTGGCCTTTGACGAAGCAGCGGGGCTTGCCGTCTCGTCCAATGTAGGCCTGCTGAACGGTGTGGGTCCTAGGCGGCATCATCTAGCGCATCCTGCCACTCGTAGGTCTGTCCCTGATCCTCGAACAATCCGTCTGCAAGGCAACGCAGGTTGCCTTGCAGCAGCCGAACGGGCGTGCCGTGGACCGACTCTCCCGTCTCCGAGACGAACCAGATCGAACGGCTCTCGGGCTCGTGGACGCGGGTTTCGATAAGGCGAGCCCCCCCTTTGAGGGTATGCTCTAAGGCCTCTCTGGAGCGGATCATCGTCTCGCCCTCAGAAAGGAATATCGTCGTTCAGGTCATAGCTGTCCTGACGGCTGGTCGATTGGTGGGATTGGGTGTCGTCGGCGCGACCGGCGCCCTCAGGCTTGCCGCCCAACAGCGTCAGTTCACCCTTGAAGCGGCTGACCACGATCTCGGTCGAATACTTCTCGACGCCCTGCTGGTCGGTCCATTTGCGGGTCTGGAGCGCACCCTCGATATAGACGGTCGAGCCCTTCTTCAGATAGTTCTCGACGACCTTGACGATGTTGTCGTTGAAGATGACGACGCGGTGCCATTCGGTCTTTTCCTTGCGCTCGCCCGAGGACTTGTCGCGCCAGGTTTCCGAGGTCGCAATCGACAGGTTGGCGATGCGGTCGCCGTTCGGCATGGAGCGGATTTCCGGGTCGCGGCCCAGATTGCCGACCAGAATGACCTTGTTGACTGATCCAGCCATCGTCAGATCTCCCCCAATGCGGAGAGGTATAGGTCAGTGATGGATTCCTCTTCCTGACGCTTGGCCTTGTCCTGCTTGCGGATGCGGATGACCTTCCGCAGCACCTTCACGTCGTAGCCGTCAGCCTTAGCCTCAGCGAAGACCTCCTTCATGTCGGTCATGACGGCTTGTTTGTCCTCGTCGAGGCGTTCGAGGCGCTCGATAATGGACTTCAGGCGACCTTGGGCTGTGGCGGTCAGGACATCTGGTCCAGCGTCGAAGTTAGCATCGTCAGCCATGGTTCAGGCTCCGTATGGGGTTGGAAGGTGTGCGGGCTTGGGGAGAGCGGCCTTCTCGGCGGCCATCAGCTCGGTGTTTGCGGCCCGAAGATTTGCCGCTGCGATGGACATGCGGCGGGTGTCTTGGCGGCGCTCGGCCATCTTGTGCTCAGCGCGAGCCGCCTCAAATGCGGCCTTGGCGCGGACGACGCGATTGCGGGAGCGGAAGCCGAACATCACGCGGCCCCCTTGTTGATCAGGGTGGAGCGAACGTCATCGGCCTCGGCGTGGACGATCAGGACCAGTTTGAGGATGCGGGCCTGATCGATCTGCGAGATCGGGCCTTCGCCAGCGCGAGCCTTGGCCTCACGCACGACGCGCTGCAGTTCGGCTGACGCCTCGGTGACCTGGCTGGCCTCGGTGTTCAGGCAGTCGCCGGGGGTGGCGAAGTCCTGGCTCCAGACGCTCAGCAAGGCCGACTTCTCGTCCGGTCCCGCCACCTTCATGAAGCGGTGGAGCGGGATGGTCGTCTCGCCATGGATCGGGTTCGTGTCGTTGACGTAGTCGGACCAGCGACCCTGCGAGACGCCTGCAGCAGCAGCGGCTTTCGCCCCGCTCCCCATGCGCTCTTCGATCTGTCTGGTCAGGGATTTGACGAACGCGGCGCTCACAGTGTTCTCCGTTTGATCTGGTTTCGTTATTTGCTGACCGCTCGTCTGTCTGGGCCTACTCAGGCAGCGTTCAGAGGCGGAGGTTCAGTGGGTTGGAAGTCGTTGGCGGGCAGAGGTGTGACCGGGCGCAGGACGCTTGGGTGAAGGGCGCGGGTCAGTTCCTGGCGCAACACCTCCCGAAGCTCGTCGAGTTCATCCGGGGTCAGCATGTGAGGGTGTCCCGCCGAGAGGATCGGTGGAGGGGGACGGGCCATCCTCCCGGCGAGACGGTCACGCCAGACTGTACGCGGCGTGATTTCGGAGCCTGGGCCATCTATGCGGCCTCGGCAGAATGGGGGGCGTCGTTGGCGGCGGGCGCCGGTGTTATCAAGAGCGAGGATGCCTTGACCGCCCCACGCGTAATCCGCTCGATCATGAAGGCACGCTCAGCGGACGTTCGTGAACTTCCGAGACGGATGCGACAGGCCTGCGGCTGGGTGCAGCCGAGCTTGTCTGCGAGCCATTGGTCACGCAGCTTATTCTTGCGCATCCATCTGCCGAGAGGGGTGATTGGCTTATCGGTCATTCCATGAATATGCATCACACGCATATTCGCAGTCAATCATCTTATGCATGGAAGCCGCTGAAACCTGATGAGGCTTTGGTTCATGATATGCACATGGCGCAAGATCATGGTCCGAAACACTTCCTGAGGGCTTGGCGGAAGCATCACGGCTTATCGATCGAGGCTTTGATCGAGCGCATCAAAGCAAACGTCGAGGATCGGGTGCTGGCTGAGGGCGAGGAGGGCGATATCAAGCGCCTGGGCATCTCCCAGCCCAACATCAGCCGCATGGAACGTGGCGACATCCCGTACAATCAGACGGTCTTGGAACTGATTTCAGAAGTCTACGGCGTCGAACCCGCGTCGCTCATTATGCGTGATCCGTCGAAGGAGGATGCGCTGTGGTCGATCATGGATCAGTTGAAGCCATCTAAGCGCCCAGTCGCGCGGCGCATGCTTGAGGCTCTCGCGTTGGATGACGACGAGGATCCGAGCGGCGGGCGAACCGGCACTGACGGCTGACCGCTTGACTCCCTCCCGTGACGCCTGGGTAGGATTTTGGTCCTAGGAAAATAATCCTTACGCCGCTACCCTGTTGCAGAGCGGGGCGTGCTCTCCTACGTCCGTCTGTGACGTAGCGGGTCGTTAATGTTCCGACTCATTCGGCGTGCTATAAGCGAACTGCGGTTGTCCATATGGAGATGGGTGCCGTGGCTACGTGCGCCTAAGTTCAACCCTCTGCCTGAGAAAGGAATAGTCATGCACGACTCTAGAGTTGTCGCTAACCGGTTCCTCGAACTGGCCGCAGCGGCGAACGATACGCTGACGCCAATGCAGCTTCTGAAGCTTGTATACATTGCTCACGGCTGGATGCTTGGCCTTCATGGCCGTCCACTAGTTCGAGACGAGATCCAGGCTTGGCAATACGGCCCTGTCATCCCAAGGCTTTACAACGCGATCCGACAGTATCGCAGTAATCCCGTGGAGGGGCCTGTTGCGGCATCCCGCGAGGATCTCGATGCGGATGAACTCAGCATCATCAAGCAGACCTTCGAAGGCTACGGCGACATGAGCGGCCCTGCGCTGTCACGGCTCACGCACGCCCCGAATACGCCGTGGCACGTGTCGTACATTCCCGGCACTTTTGGCTGTGAAATGTCGAACGACATCATTGAGAATCACTACCGAGCATTAGCGGCAGGATAGGTTTTCAGGTGGCGGAGGGGGGTAAAGGGAAAAAGGTTCGGATACTCACGCCGGGCGAAAAGACTGAATTTGAGCAGGGGGAGGGACCTGCGGACTCCGGGCAAA
>ERZ1739169.55-NODE-55-length-37920-cov-16.102020_pt1 | contig 37920 bp, 35 predicted proteins | sample MGYA00581756_ERZ1739169 | MGnify/ENA primary metagenome ERZ1739169 (study PRJEB40789, sample SAMEA7425667) | Salamandra salamandra | biome: salamander skin | place: Germany | collected 2020-03 | study: cvxcv | reverse complement strand
TCTACACTATAGCCTACACTCTTTCCCTACACGACGCTTTCCGATCTCATCGGCGGCTACGCGCCGGGCGCGCCCTACGCCGCGCCGCCGCAGCCCGGCTCGTACCTGGACTCGGTGCGCGAGCAGCGCCGCGAACCGCTGCGCATCGCCGTCTGGCGGCAGGCCTGGAACGGCATCGCCATCGCGCCGGAATGCCTGGCCGCCGTCGACCGCACCGCGCGGCTGTGCCGCGAACTGGGTCACGAGGTGGTGGAGGCGCCGCTGCCCGACCTGGACTATTCCGGATTCGTGCGCGCCCACGGCACGGTGCTGGCCACCAACATCGTGCTGGCGGTGCAGGCGCGGCTGGCCGCGCTGGGCCGCGACCTGCGCGACGATGACCTGGAGCCGGTGATCCGCGACGGGCTGTCGATCGGGCGCGGGCTGTCGTCCACGCAGTACGTGGATTCGATCAACCGCTTCCATGCGATCGGCCGCGCCATCGAGTCGGCCATGACGGGCGTCGACCTGGTGCTGACGCCGACGCTGGCGCAGCTGCCGGCGGTGCTGGGCGACCTGGCGCTGGAAGGCGGGTTCTGGGCGTTCCGCGAAAAGGTGTCGCGCTACGCGACCTTCCTGGCGGTGATCAATGCCTCGGGCCAGCCGGCGGCCAGCCTGCCGCTGGACTGGACGGCCGCGGGCGTGCCGGTGGCCAGCCAGCTGATCGGGCATTTTGGCCGCGAGGACCAGATCCTGCGGCTGGCGGCCGAGCTCGAACGCGCGGCGCCCTGGGCCGGTCGGCAGATCCTGCTGCCCTGATCCGCATCGCGGCGCGCCGCGCGGGCGGCAGCGTCGTTCCACACCATACAAGGGGAAGAAATGAAGCGATCCATCCTGTTTTCCGCCGCACTGCTGCTGGCCGTGGCGGCGCCGCTCGCGGCCGTGCCGGGCGCCAGCCAGGCGCAGACCACCGCCCGGTTCGTGATGCACGCGCCGCTGCGCGTGCTCGACCCGATCTTGACCTCGGCCTACGTGACGCGCAACCACGGCTATCTGGTGTACGACACACTGTTCTCGATGGACGCGACGGGCCATCCCCAACCGCAGATGGTGGCGTCCTGGACGGTGTCGGCGGACGGGCTGGAATACACCTTCAAGCTGCGGCCGGGCCTGACGTTCCACGACGGCGCGCCGGTCACCGCGGCCGACGTGGTGGCGTCGCTGCAGCGCTGGGAGGCCGGCGACCCGACCATCGGCAACCGCCTGAAAAGCGTGACGGCGGCGCTGGCCGCGCCGGCCGCCGACACCTTCACGCTAAAGCTGAGTGCCCCCTATGGCCTGGTGCTGGAATCGCTGGCCAAGGAAAGCTCGCCGGTGCCGTTCATCATGCCGCGGCGCATCGCGTCCGTGCCGGCCTCGCAGGCGATCACCGAGGTGATCGGCTCCGGCCCCTACAAATTCGTGCAGGCCGACTTCCAGGCGGGCGTGAAGGCCACCTATGTGAAGTTCGCCGACTACGTGCCGCGCCAGGAGCCGGCCAGCGCCTTCGCCGGCGGCAAGCTGGCCAAGATCGACCGGCTCGAACTGGTGAACATCCCGGACAGCCAGACCGCCGTGAACGCGCTGCGCAACGGCGAGATCGACTTCATGGAAGACGTGCCGCCGGACCTGATGCCGCAGCTCAAGGACGCCAAGGGCATCACCCTGAAGTCGTATGGCAAGAACTCGAACATGTTCACGCTGCGCATGAACTGGCTGCAGCCGCCGTTCGACAACGTCAAGGTGCGCCGCGCCGCGCTGGCGGCGCTGAGCGAGGTCGATTACCTGGACGCGCAGATCGGCGATCCGGCGATCTACCAGGTCTGCGGCGCGGTGCTGACCTGTGTCTCGCCCTATGCCTCGGAAGACGGCGCGACGCAGACCCAGGCGCCCGACCTGGCGCGCGCGCGCCAGCTGCTCAAGGAAAGCGGCTACGCGGGCGAGAAGGTGGTGGTGCTGCACCCGACCGACCTGCCGATCTTCGCCAACATCGCGCCGGTCACCGCGCAGGCCCTGCGCAGCATCGGCATGAACGTCGAGATCCAGTCGATGGACTGGGCCACGCTGCTCAGCCGCCGCAGCAAGAAGGAGCCGGTGGCGCAGGGCGGCTGGAGCATCTTCCAGTCGAACCTCTCCAGCCTGGACCTGACCTCGCCGGTGGCCAACCCGAACCTGGACAGCCGCGCCGACTCGACCTATCCCGGCTGGACCCACGACGCCGAGATGGAGCGCCTGCGCGACCAGTTCGCCCAGGCCAAGACCGAGGACGCGCGCCGCGAGGCGGCCGCCGCGATCCAGCGCCGCAATTATGAGCAGGTGATCTACGTTCCCCTGGGCGGCTATTCCAAGTTCAAGGGCTACGACGCCAAGTTCGCCGACATGGTGGATGCGCCGATTCCCCTGTTCTGGACCTCGCCGAAGTAGCGCCGGGGAATCGTCATGCTGAATCTGATCTTCAAGCGATTGCTGGCCGCCATCCCGGTCATGCTGGTGGTGGCCACGGTGGTGTTCCTGCTGCTGCGGCTGGCGCCGGGCGATCCGGCCCGCATCATCGCCGGCGACATGGCCAGCGAGCAGGCGGTGAGCGAGGTGCGCGCGCAGATGGGGCTGGACCAGCCGCTGCTGACGCAGTACGCGCTGGCCATGGGCGCGCTGCTCAAGGGCGACCTGGGCGCATCCATCATTTCCCGCGAGCCCGTGGCCACGCTGATCGGCCAGCGGCTCGGCCCGACCCTGGCGCTGGCGCTGTGCGCCATCCTGCTGACGGTCTGCGCGGCGATTCCGCTGGGGGTGTTCTCGGCCTGGTGGCACCGGCGGCTGATCGACCGGGTGACGCTGGCGGTGACGGTGCTGGCGTTCTCGGTGCCGGCCTTCGTCGTCGGCTACCTGCTGATCCTGGTGTTCTCGGTCAAGCTGAACTGGCTGCCGGTGCAGGGTTACGCGGGCCTGGCGGCCGGCTTCGGCACCTTCCTGTACCACATGGTGCTGCCGACCGTGACGCTGGCCACGGTGTTCGTGGCGCTGATCACGCGCATCACCCGCGGCAGCATGCTGGAGGTGCTGGGCGAGGACTTCGTGCGCACCGCGCGGGCCAAGGGCGTGCCCGAACGCTACGTGCTGTACCGCCACGCGCTGCGCAACGCGGCGGTGCCGATCGTGACGGTGATCGGCCTGGCCCTCACCACGCTGATCAGCGGCGTGGTGGTGACCGAGACCATCTTCAACATTCCCGGCGTCGGCCGCCTGATCGTCGACGCCGTGCTGGCGCGCGACTATCCGGTGGTGCAGGGCACGATCCTGTTCTTCTCGTTCGTGTACGTCTTCATCAACCTGGCGATCGACCTGCTGTACGTGGTGCTCGATCCGCGCATCCGCTACTGAGGCCGGATCTCCATGAATACGAACACCCTGGTTCATCCCCGTTCCTTCTGGCCGGTGCTGGCGCGCGATCCGCTGATGCTGGCCGGGCTGACGCTGCTGGTGGCGCTGGTCGGCCTGTCGATGCTGGCGCCGCTCATCACCTGGCACGACCCGGCCGCGCTGGCGCCGCGGTTGCGCCTGAAGCCGATCAGCGCCGATTTCTGGCTGGGCACCGATTCGCTCGGCCGCGACCTGTTCTCGCGGGTGCTGTACGGCGGCCGGCTGTCGATCACGCTGGCGGCGCTGGTCAGCGTGATCTCGATCTGCGCGGGCCTGCTGCTGGGCCTGCTGGCCGGCTACTTCCGCGGGCTGGACGCGATCGTCATGCGCATCATCGACGGCATCATGGCGATTCCCGGCCTGCTGCTGGCCATCGCCATGGTGGCGCTGGGCGGCGCGACCATCCCGACCATGGTGACCGCGATCGCCATTCCCGAGATTCCGCGGGTGGCGCGGCTGGTGCGCAGCGTGGTGCTGTCGGTGCGCGAGGAGCCCTACGTGGAAGCCTCGCTCGGCATGGGCACGCGCACCTGGCGGGTGCTGTGGCGCCACGTGCTGCCCAGCACCATCAACCCGCTGGTGGTGCAGGCCACGTTCATCTGCGCCTCGGCCATCCTGATCGAGGCGGTGCTGGGCTTCCTGGGCCTGGGCTTTCCGCCCGAGATCCCGAGCCTGGGCAGCATCATTTCCGAGGGCCGCCCGTTCTTCCAGCGCGCGCCGTGGATCGTCCTGTTCCCGGGCATCTACCTGGCGTTGCTGATCCTGTCCGTGAACCTGTTCGGCGACGCGCTGCGCGACCGCCTGGACCCGCGCATGGCGCGGCAACGCAAGGGCTGATGCACATGTCCTCCGCACCCATCCTGGAAATCCGCGACCTCAAGGTCAGCCTGCCCGGCGCGGGCGACCGCCGCTATGCCGCCGAAGGCATCAACCTGACCGTCGGCCCGCGCGAGATCGTCTGCATCGTCGGCGAGTCGGGCTCGGGCAAGTCGGTGACGGCCAGCGCCGTCATGGGCCTGCTGCCCAAGAACGTGCTGACGCTGGAAAGCGGCCAGATCCTGCTGTCCGGCCGCGACATCACCCGCGCGCCGCTGGCCGAACTGCGCGAGCTGCGCGGCGACCGCATGGCCATGATCTTCCAGGAACCCATGACCGCGCTCAACCCGCTGATGCAGGTCGGCGACCAGATCGCGGAAATCTTCCAGTTCCACGGCCCGTCGCTGTCGCGCCGCGAGATCGACCAGCGCGTGCTGGCGCTGCTGGCCGACATGCGCCTGCCGTCGCCCGAGACCTTGCGGCACGCCTATCCGCACCAGCTTTCCGGCGGCCAGCGCCAGCGCGTGATGATCGCCATGGCGCTGGCGCTGGAGCCGGCGCTGATCATCGCCGACGAGCCCACCACCGCGCTGGACGTGACCTCGCAGGCGCAGGTGCTGCGCCTGCTGCACGGCCTGCGCGAGCGCCACGATACCGGCATCCTGTTCATCACCCACGACTTCGACGTGGTGGCCGAGATCGCCGACCGCGTCATCGTCATGCAGCAGGGCCGCATCGTCGAGGCCGGCACCGCCGCCGAGGTGCTGGCCAACCCACGCCATGCCTACACCCGCAAGCTGATCGACGCGGTGCCCAAGGGCCATTTCGGCGCGGGCGCGCCGCTGGCCGGCGGCGATCCGGTCATCGCGGTGGAAAACCTCGGCATGCGCTTCGTGACGTCCAGCCTGTTCAAGGCCAAGCGCCGCGAGGTGAACGCGCTCGATGGCGTGTCGCTGTCGCTGGCGCGCGGCGAGACCCTGGGCATCGTCGGCGAATCCGGCTCCGGCAAGACCACGCTGGGCCGCTGCCTGGCGCATTTCGCCCGGCCCACGTCCGGCCGCATCGTCATGAACGGGCAGGACGTCTCGCGCCTGTCGCGGGCCGCGTGGCGCGAGTGGTGCAAGCGCATCCAGATGGTATTCCAGGACCCGTACCGGTCCTTCAACCCGCGCCTGACCATCGCGGCCACGCTGGCCGAGGGCCCGATGAACTATGGCGAGGACCGCGCCCGGGTAGAGGCGCGCATGCGCGACATGCTGGCGCTGGTCAGCATCGATCCGAGCGCGCTGGAGCGCTATCCGCATGAGTTCTCCGGCGGCCAGCGCCAGCGCATCTCGATCGCGCGCGCCCTGATGATGGAGCCGGAGATCCTGATCGCCGACGAGGCGGTGTCGGCGCTGGACGTGTCGGTGCAGGCGCAGATCCTGGACCTGCTGGAGCGGATCCGCGAACAGCTCGACCTGAGCATGATCTTCATCACCCACGACCTGCGGGTGGCGGCCCGGCTGTGCCACCGCATCGCCGTGATGCAGCGCGGCCGCGTCATGGAGATCGGCCCGGCCGAGCAGATTTTCACCCGGCCCGGCTGCGGCTACACGCAGGAGCTGCTGGCCGCCATTCCCGGCAAGGACGGGTTGGGCAGCCGCGCCCCGGCCCTGTCGCTGGCCGGCGCCTGAAGGAACCTTTGACGATGACACGCGTTGCCCTGTTGAGCCGTTCGGCCAACCTGTCTTACTTCCAGCCGCTGTTGCAGGGCCTGGACCCGGCGCTGGACGTGGCCGTCTGGCCCGACCCGCGCAGCCTGGAGGCCGACGTCGCGGTGTGCTGGAACCCGCCGGTCGGCGTCTACGACGACATGCCCAACCTGAAGCTGATCCACAGCATCGCCGCCGGCGTCGACAACCTGCTCGACGGCCAGCGCACGCGCGGCCTGCCGGTGTGCCGGGTGGTGGATCCGCAACTGGCGCAGGGCATGCTGCAGTACGTGCTGTGGTGCGTGCTGACGTTCCACCGCAAGCTCGACGTGGCGCTCGCCAACCAGCGCCAGGCGCGCTGGCAGCGGCCGCCGCAGACGCCCGCCTCGGAATGCCGCGTGGGCCTGATGGGGCTGGGCGAGCTGGGCAGCGCCATCGCCGCCGTGCTGCCCGGCATGGGCTACCGCGTCAACGGCTGGTCGCGCCGCCCGCGTCTGCTCGATGGCGTGCGGACCTATGCCGGCGAGGCGGGCTTCGACCAATTCCTGGCCGACACCGACGTGCTGATCTGCCTGGTGCCGCTCACCGACGCCACCCGCGGCATCCTCAATCGCGAGACCTTCGCCGCGTTGCCACGCGGCGCCGCGGTGGTCAACTGCGGGCGCGGCGAGCACCTGGTCGCGCCCGACCTGATCGAGGCGCTGGCCAGCGGCCAGCTGCGCGGCGCGGTGCTCGACGTGTTCGCGCACGAGCCGTTGGCGCCGACCGATCCGCTGTGGTCCACGCCCGGCGTGATCGTCACGCCGCACATGGCGACGATGCCCGCGGCGGCCACCGTGGCCGAACAGGTCGTCGCCAACATCCGGCGGCTGGGCCAGGGCGCGGCGCTGGCCAACACCGTGGACCCCGCGCGCGGTTACTGATCCCGCCCTTCCATTTCCCCACAGACCCCCAGACCACGAGACGCTCCATGCACTTCGAAGATCCCGCCTTCACCATTCCCACCGGTTCGCCGGCTCCCCTGGATCCGCAGATCGCCGAGTTCCTGCGGCGCATGGCGGCGGACGCGGCGCAGTATCCGCGCCGCGACACGCTGTCGATCGAGCAGGGCCGCGCCAACGCCGAGAAAGTGCGCCTGCCCTGGGCGCAAGGCGGCCCCGCCATGGCTCGCACCGAGGAACACCAGGTGGCCACGCGCCACGGCGACGTGCGCGTGCGCGTCTATTATCCGGCCGAGCGCCGCCTGCCCGGCGCCTTCATCTACATCCACGGCGGCGGCTTCGTGCTGTTCAGCATCGACACGCACGACCGCGTGATGCGCGAGTACGCCGAGCGCGCGGGCGTGGTGGTGGTCGGCGTGGACTACACCCGCGCGCCGGAGGCCAAGTTCCCGCAGCCGCTGGAGGAATGCGTGGACGTGGTGCGCTGGGTCGTCGCCCGCGCGGAGGCGCTGGAGATCGACGCCGACCAGCTGTTCGTCGGCGGCGACTCGGCCGGCGCCAACCTGTCGATGGGCACGGCGCTGACGCTGCGCGACGAAGGCCAGCCGCGGCTGATCAAGGGCCTGGTGCTGAACTACGGCGGCTTCGGCAGCAACCTGTTCCGCAATTCGGTGGTGCGCTACGGCGCCGGCGACTACGGCCTGTCGCTGCACATGATGATCTGGTTCCGCGGCATGCACATCCGCCACGGCAAGGACTTCTTCGATCCGCGCGTGGACATCCTGCGCGCCGACCTGAAGGCGCTGCCGCCGGTGTGGATGGTGGTGACCGAGTGCGATCCGCTGCACGACGACAGCGTCGAGCTGGAGCGCAAGCTGCGCGCGGCCGAGGTGGACGTCGCCGCCAAGGTCTACCCCGGCACCGCCCACAGCTTCCTCGAGGCGGTATCCATCGCCGACGTCGCGGGCGAGGCCTTCGACGACACGGCGCGCTGGCTGCACGCCAGGGCCTGACCCCAACCGGAGCGATCCATGAACCAAGAAGAAGCCCGGGTGCGCGATGAACTGGCGGCGTTGTACCGCCTGGTCGCGCACTTTCGCATGACGGACCTGATCGATACCCACATCAGCGCGCGCGTGCCTGGCGACAAGCCGCATTTCCTGATCAACCGCTATGGCGTGCTGTTCCATGAGATGCGGCCGCAGGACCTGGTGAAAATCGACCTGGACGGCAACCCGGTGGACCCGGGCGATGCCGAGAGCCAGGTGGTCAACGCCGCCGGTTTCACCATCCATTCGGCCGTGCATGCCGCGCGCCATGACCTGGCCTGCGTGGTGCACACGCACACCGCCGACGGCATCGCCGTGGCCTGCCAGCGCGACGGCCTGCTGCCCATCACCCAGCACGCCTTGCGCTTCTACAAGCGGCTGGGCTACCACGACTACCAGGGCATCGCGCTCGATCTGGAGGAGCGCGAAAGCCTGGTCGCCAGCCTCGGGCCGCACAAGGCCATGATCCTGCGCAACCACGGCCTGCTGGCCGCCGGGTCGTCGGTGGCCGAGGCGTTCGTCAACATCTATTACCTGGAGCGCGCCTGCCAGGCGCAGGTCAAGGCGCAGTCCTGCGGCGCGCCGCTGGTCCTGCCGTCCGAGGCGGTGTGCGAACGCACCGCCGGCCAGTACGAGCGGCCCACGGCGCCCATCTATACCCAACGCGTCTGGAGCGCCGCGCGACGGCTGCTGGAACCGGACCAGGAGACACCCACATGAAAGACAGCCTGACGACGGAGTGCGGCTTCCTGGCCGGCCCGCAGTTTCTGCATACCCCCGGCCCCACGCACGTGCCCGATGCGGTGCGCGAGGCGATGGCGCGCCAGTGCATGGACCTGTCCGATCCGCGCCTGGCGACGCTGATCGCCGATTGCGAGCGCGGCCTGGCGCGGCTGCTCGGCACCGGCCAGGCGGACGTGTTGATGTACGCGGCCAACGGCCACGGCGCCTGGGAGGCCACCATCGTCAACCTGGCCGCGCCTGGCGCGCGGGTGCTGGTGGCGGGCAGCGGCCATTTCGCCGAGGCCTGGGCGGTGCACGCGGAGGCGCTGGGCGTCGAGGCGCTGCGCACGCCCACGCGGCCGGGGCAGGCGCTGGACCCCGCCTTGGTCGAGGCGGCGCTGCGTGCCGACACCGAACGCCGCATCGTCGCGGTGTTCGCGGTGCACACCGACACGGCCAGCGGCGTCACCAGCGATATCGCGGCGGTGCGCCGGGCGATGGACGCCAGCGGCCATCCGGCGCTGCTGGTGGCCGACGTGATCGCCTCGCTCGGGGCCACGCCGTTCCGCATGGACGAGTGGGGCGTGAACGTGGCCATCGGCGCGTCGCAGAAGGCGCTGATGGGGCCGCCCGGACTGTCGTTCACGGCCGTCGACGCGCGCGCCCTGCAGGTCGCCCGCGACAATCCCGCGCCGCGCGCCTATTGGGACTGGAACAAGCGCAAGAGCGACCTGCTGTACCGCAAGTTCTGCGGCACGCCGCCGCAGGGCCTGCTGGCCGGCCTGCGCGCCGCGCTCGGGCTGATCGCGGCCGAAGGCGAGGACGCGGTGTTCGCGCGCCACCGCCGGGTGGCCGCGGCGGTGCATGCCGCCGTCGACGCCTGGTCGCGGGCCGGGGCGCTGGCGCTGTTCGTCGCCGACCCGGCGGCGCGCGCGGTGTCGGTCACCACCATCGCCGTGCAGCCCGGCGTCGATATCGAGGCCATGCGCACCGTTGCCCGCGAGCGCTTCCACGTGGCGGTGGCGGGCGGGCTGGGGCCGTACGCCGGCCGCATGTTCCGCATCGGCCATCTCGGCGACGTGCATCCCGCCATGGCGCTGGGCGCGCTGGCCGGGGTCGAGGCCGCGCTGCGCGCCTGCGGCATCGCCATCGGCGACGGCGCGCTGTCGCGCGCGATCGAGGCGCTGGACGGCTGAATCCCTGTTGTCGGAGCGCGTGGCCGTCGGGATCGGCGCCATGCGGCTCCTTGCTACGCCCGCTGTTCCCTCCTTACTCCCCATCAGGACAAGAAAATGAGACAACGTGGTTTGATCGCGGCCGTGCTGACGGCCATCGCGGCGGCATTGCCCCTGAGCGCGGCGCAGGCCGATCCCGTCAATGCCAAGGTCGTGATGCACGCGCCGCTGCGCGTGCTGGATCCGGTGCTGACCAACGCCTACATCACCCGCAATCATGGCTATCTGGTGTACGACACGCTGTTCTCGCTGGACGCGGCCTCGCGGCCGCAGCCGCAGATGGTGGCGAGCTGGACCGTGTCGCCGGACAAGCTGACCTATGCGTTCACGCTGCGTCCGGGTTTGAAGTTCCATGACGGCGCGCCCGTCACCGGCGAGGACGTGGTGGCCTCGCTGGCCCGCTGGGCGCAGCGCGACCCGCTGGGCACGCGCCTGGCGGCGGTCACCGAGCGCATGGACAGTCCGACGCCCGACACCTTCCGCATCGTGCTCAAGCAGCCCTATGGCCTGTTGCTGGACGCGCTGGCCAAGCCGGGCTCGCCGGTGCCGTTCATCATGCCCAGTCGCATCGCCCGGACACCGGCGTCCGAGGCCATCAAGGAGACCATCGGTTCGGGGCCCTACAAGTTCGTGGCGGGCGAATTCCAGGCGGGCGTGAAGGCCGTCTACCTGAAGAACACGGACTACGTGCCGCGCCAGGAGCCGGCCAGCCGCTTCGCCGGCGGCAAGGTGGCGCTGTTCGACCGCATCGACGTCGTCAACGTGCCGGACGCGCAGACCGCGGTGAATGCGTTGCGCCAGGGCGAGATCGACTTCGTCGAGAACGTCGCGCCGGACCTGCTGCCGCAGCTGGAGGGCGTCAGGAACGTGACCGTGCGCAGCTACGGCGAGAGCACCGAGACCTACACCCTGCGCATGAACTGGAAGCAGCCGCCGCTGGACAACGTCAAGGTGCGCCGCGCGGTGCTGGCCGCGCTGTACCAGGCGGACTACCTGGACGCCTCGCTGGGCGACCCGAAGTTCTACAAGCTGTGCGGCGCCATGCTCAGCTGTCTCTCGGCCTACCAGACGGAAGTCGGCGCGACGCAGACCAGGCCCGTCGACCTGGCGCGGGCCCGCGCCCTGCTGAAGGAGAGCGGCTATGCCGGCGAGAAGATCGTGGTGCTGCATCCGACCGACGTGCGCAGCCTGTCGGGACTGGCGCCAGTCACCGCGCAGGCGTTGCGCGCCATCGGCATGAACGTCGAGGTGCAGTCGATGGACTGGGCCACGCTGCTGTCGCGGCGCGGCAAGGATGCGCCGCTGGCCGATGGCGGCTGGAGCATCTTCCATTCCAGCCTGACCAGCATGGACCTGCTCAACCCGATCGTGAACCCCAACCTGGACGGGCGCGGCGATGGCGGCTATCCCGGCTGGACCCGCGACGAGCGGATCCAGCAGCTGCGCGCCGAATTCGAATCGGTGTCGAGCCAGGATGACCGCAAGCGCATCGCCACCGAGATCCAGCAGCGCGCCTATGAGCAGGTGATGTTCGTGCCGCTGGGCGGCTATTCGGAGTTCAAGGCCTACGACGCCAAGTTCAAGGACATGGTGGCGGCGCCGCTGCCGCTGTTCTGGCGCGGCAACTGAGGGGCGGCCGGCGGTCCCGGCGGCCCCTGGCGGGCCGTCAGGACATGCCGACCTTGCCGCTCAGCGCGCGCGCGGCGGTCATCAGCAGCGGCGAATAGCGCCGCGCGAATTCCTCGGGCGAAGCCCATTCGGACACCAGCCCGGCGATCTGGATGGCCGCCACCGGGCGGTGGCGGTGGTCCAGGATGGCGGTGGCCAGGTTCAGTTCGCCCAGCAGGCTTTCCTCGATCGCGGTGGCGTAGCCGTCATGGCGCGCCTGCCGCACCAGCGCGCGGATGCGGTCGGGATCGTTGTCGGTCTTGGGCGTGGTGGGGATGGTGGCGCGCGGCATGTCGGCCGAGCGCGCCAGGATGTCCTCGACCTCGTCGTCCGGCAGGTGCGACATGATGGCGCGGCCGCCGGCCGTCTGCACCATGGGCAGGTCGCGGCCGGCCAGCGTGCTGCTGAAGGTCTGGCGCTTGGTCTGGCGGCGCAGCGCGAAAATGATGAACAGGTCGTTGAACAGGCTCAGCTCGACGCGCTCGTTGGTCTCGCGCTGCATCTCGGCAATCAGCGGCGTGGCGCGCTCCAGCAGCGGCACGCTGCGCATGTAGTCGAAGCTGCGCTGCAGGATCTTCTTGCCCGGCGTGTAGCCCTTGCCGCCGGCGCCGCGTTCCAGGTAGCCGAGCGTCACCAGCGTATGCGTCATGCGCTGCGTGGTGCTGCGGTCGAAGCCGGTGATCTCCATGAGCTCGTTCATGCTCATGGTGGACGGGTGGTTGGCAAAGGCTTCCAGCAATTCGAAGCCCTTGGCCAGGGATTGGACGAACAGGGGATCGGGACGGCTCATGACGGAAAGTCGCTCGGGAGCCCGCGCCGGGCGGGGACGAAAAGAATTGTATAAAGATTCTTAGGTATTTCCTACAGATACTTGTTCGTCGCAGAAACGCAGGAACTGTTGCAGCGTGGGCTGCCCTTCGGCGGCGCGTTGCCATGCCAGCATGGTGGGTGGGTTGTGCGCCCGCAGGTCAACCGGCAGGATCACGGCGTTGTCCGAGGCGGTCAGGCGCTGCGCCGCCGCCAGCGGCAGCATCACCAGGTAATCCGTGCCGCGGATGAACTCGTCGGTGAGCAACAGGTCGCTTGCCTGGATGCCGAGAGGCGGCAGGCCCAGGTCGCCGGCCAGGAACAACGCGGTCAGCCGATCGTGCATCATCGTGCCCGGACGCGGCTTGCACCAGGGCTGCCCGTGCAGGTCCTTGAGCGTCAGCCGGCGCTTGCCGGCCAACGGCGACAGCCTGGCGTTGGCCACCACCACCAGCGGCTGCGGCGGCACCAGGCGCAGGCGGCCCAGGCCGGAGGCGATCAGTTCGGCGCTGTCGTAGCACACCAGCGCGTCCAGCTTGTCGTCGAGCAGCAGATCGGCCATGGCGCGATAGCCGCCGGACTGCACGTCGAGCGCGACGCCCGGCCGCGCCTGGTTGAAGGCATGGATCAAGGGCGCCAGACTGAGCTTGCCCATGTCGGTGGCCACGCCGATGCGCAGGTCGCCCTGGCGGCCGTCGCGCACGTCCATGACGCTCTGGGCCAGGCCGCGCGCCTGCGCCAGCACCAGCTCCATCATCGGCAGGACCTGGCGGCCCATTTCCGTCAGGCGCCTGGCGTTGCCAACGCGCTCGAACAGCTTGAAGCCCAGCTGAGATTCCAGTTCAGCCAGGGTCTTGGAGACGGCGGATTCACTGACGTTGGCCGCCGTCGCGACCTCTTTGGCCGAGAGCGCGTCGCGCAGCGCCAGCGCGATCTGCAGGTGCCGCAGCTTCAGGCGCGCGGCCAGCGATTCGACGGTTGGCGGCTTGACCATTTTCTCAACCCCTTGAGCGAATAATTCACTATACGGTAACCCCAGCCGGCCCGATCATAGGCGCACAAGGAGAACGCCATGTTTGACCGCACCCGCTTGCTCGCCTTCCTCCTAGCCGTCGCGACGACGGCAGGCCTGCCCTCCCACGTCCTGGCCCAGGCGCCGGCCGGCGGCGACAAGCTTGTGCGGCTGGTGGTCGGTTACGCCGCCGGCGGCGCGGCCGACGCCGTGGCCCGCGCCTATGCCGAGCAATTGCAGACGGCGGGCTATGGCAACGTCATCGTCGAGAACCGCCCCGGCGCCTCGGGACGGCTGGGCTTCGACGTGGTCAAGCGCGCCAAGCCGGACGGCCTGACGCTGTACCTCGGGTCGTCGCCGATGTTCGTGATCTTCCCGTTGACCTACCGCAAGCTGGGATACGACCCGGACCATGACCTGCGTCCGGTGGCGTTGCTGGCGGACGTGCCCACCGCCGCGGTCGCGGGCGCCACGCAACCCTATGGCGGCATGGCCGAGTATGTGAAATGGGCCCGGCAGGCGCGCGCCAAGGCGACCCTGGGCCTGGCGACGCAAGGCAGCCCCGGCCAGCTGGGCACGATCGAGATGGGCGGCCAGAACGGCCTGGAGGTCGTGCCCGTGCTGTATCGCGGCGCGGCGCCGATGCTGGTGGACGTGGCCGGCGGCGAGGTCTCCATGGGCTGGGATGCCGTGGCCAGCATGCTGCCGCTGTACAACGCCGGCAAGATCAAGTTCCTGGGCGTGGCGGGCGGCCGCCGCCTGCCCATGCTGCCGGACGTGCCGACCTTGCTGGAGCAGGGCTTCCCGCAGTACCAGCATGCCGCCAGCTGGTACGGCATCTATGCGCCGGCCGCCACGCCGGACGCCACCGTGGCGAGCCTGGAGCAGGCCTTTGTCGCCGCCGGCAAGCAGCCCGCATTGATCGAACGGCTGCAGGCCGCCGGCTTCGTGGTCGAGCCGCGGGACGCGCAGGAGGCCAAGCGTCGCATCGGCGTGGAGCGCGCGCACTGGGCGCCGATCGTCAAGGCCGCCGGCATCGCCTTCGACGAATAGGCGGCGCATCCATGGACGATTCCCTTTGCGCATTGAGCGCGGTCGAGGCCGCGCGCCGCATCCGTGACCGGTCCGTGTCGCCAGTGGAACTGGTGGGCGCGGCGCTCGCGCGGGCGCAGCGGCTGCAGCCGCTGCTGAACTGCTTCATCACGCTGTGCTTCGAGCGTGCCATGGACGAGGCCCGCGCCGCCGAGGCGGCCCTGATGCGCGGCGAGCCGGTGGGCCTGCTGCACGGCCTGCCGCTCACGGTGAAGGATCTGGTCAATACCGCGGGCGTCAGGACCACGTTCGGCGCGGTGCCGTTCCGCGACAACGTGCCGGCCGAGGATGCGGTCGCGGTGGCGCGCCTGCGCGCGCAGGGCGCGATCCTGATCGGCAAGACCACCACGCCCGAGTTCGGCTCCAAGTCGATGACCGACTCGCCGCTGTTCGGCCATACCCGCAACCCGTGGAACCTGGACCGCACCTGCGGCGGGTCGAGCGGCGGGGCGGCGGCCGCGACGGCGGCAGGCATCACCGCGCTGGCCGTGGCCACCGATGGCGGCGGCTCCACCCGCATCCCCGCCGCGTGCAACGGCGTGGTCGGCTTCAAGCAGAGCCTGGGCGCGATTCCCCACAGCCAGGCGCAGGACGCCATCGGCAACCAGACCTACGTCACGCCCACCACGCGCACGGTCGCGGATACCCGGTTGATGATGGCGGCCATGGCCGGGCCGCATGCCTGCGACCCCTGGTCGCTGGGTGTGCCGGCGGCGGACTACGGCGCTGTCGCCCGCGCCGAGGCGTTGCGCGGCAAGCGCATCCGCTACTGTCTCGCGCCGCCCGGGCGGCCGGTGGCCGCCGATGCGCGCCGCGTGTTCGAGGCGGCGCTGGCGCGCCTGGCCGACGTGGGCGCGCAGGTGGAGCCGTTTGACGGCGCCGCCTTCGATATCGAGCCGGTCTGGCGCGTCATCAACCACACGGTCTGGCGCACGCGCTTCCTGCCGCTGATCGCGCGCGAGCCGCACGCCTACAGCCCCACGTTCCAGCGCCAGGTCGCCTCGGCCGCGCAGTTCAGCGCGCAGCAGTACCAGGAGGCCATGTTCGCCCGCACCACGCTTTACCGCCAGGTGCAGGCGCTGTTCGGCCAGGCCGACCTGCTGGCGATGCCGACGATGTCGCGCACCGCCTTGCCGCTGGGCACCGACATCTTCGACACGCTCGACATCGATGGCCGCGCCTATGAGGACATCCGCGCCCACTGGTATCCGTGGACCATGCTGTTCAACCTGACCGGGCACCCGGCGATCAGCGTGCCCTGTGGATTGGGGACGGATGGCCTGCCCCTCGGGTTGCAGCTGGTGGCGCCGCTGCACGGCGACCTGGACCTGCTGCACGCGGCCGAGGCGTTCGAGCAGGCCGCCACGCCGCTGCCGCCGGTGGCCGTGGCCGGCAGCGCGGCTTCGCACCCCGTGGAATAAACCGCCCGGCTCGATTGTCTGCGCTGATGAGGGTCCATTGGGGACCCCGCAACAGACAGGAGCCGCCATGTCCGGAATCCATCACCTGTGGCGCAGGCGCGCGCTCGCCTGCGCGCTGACCCTGCTGGCGGGCGCCGGCAGTGGCCAGGCCTGGTCGCAGTCCGCCCCATCCGCCGAGGAAGCGGCGTTCCTGGCCGAAAACGACGCCGCCATGAACCGCATGATGGACGCGATGGCGCCCCATCCCAGCGGCGACATCGACCAGGATTTCGTCGCCATGATGGCGCCGCATCACCAGGGCGCCATCGACATGGCCATGGCCGAACTGCGCTATGGCAAGAACGAACAGCTGCGCCGCCTCGCGCAGGAAATCATTGTCGAGCAGCAGCAGGAAATCGCCGCCATGCGCCTGGCGCTGGGCCAGCCGCTGCCCGAATCGCGTCCCGCGCCCGACCAGCCCGCCGATCTGCGGCCGGCCCCAGCCCCCGCCCAGTCCCACCACGGAGCTTCCCATGCCCAGTAGTTCATCCCTCAATCTCCTGGCCGGCGCCGTCGCGCTGGCCCTGGCCCCGGCCGTGTTCGCCGGGCAGGCGCCCGCCGCGGCGGCAGCGCCCGACATTCCGATGTCGCACCGCGACCGAATCTATGCCGCCGAACAGTTTTCCAACACCGTCTCGGTCACCGACCCGGTGGACAACAAGCTGCTGGGCGTGATCCGGCTGGGCGATCCGGCGCCCGGCAACTTCAGTCCGCTGTACAAGGGCCAGGTGCTGGTCCACGGCATGGGCTTCGCGCCTGATCACCGCACGCTGGCGGTGGTGTCCATCGGCTCGAATTCGGTCACCTTCATCGATACGCAGACCAACATGGTCAAGCACACCACCTACGTCGGCCGCTCGCCGCACGAGGCCTTCTACACGCCCGACGGCAAGGAGGTCTGGGTCACGGTGCGCGGCGAGGACTACGTCTCGGTGATCGACGCCGCGACGTTCAAGGAAACCGACCGCATCAAGACGGCGGCCGGCCCGGGCATGCAGATCTTTTCGCCGGACGGGAAGTACGGCTACATCTGTTCGTCGTTCAATCCGGAGACCGTGGTGGTGACCGTGAGCGACCACAAGATCGTGGGCAAGGTCGCGCAGGCCAGTCCGTTCTGCCCCAACATCGCCGCCACGCCGGACGGCCGGCAGGTGTGGTTCACGCTCAAGGACGTGGGCAAGACGCAGGTGTTCGACGCGCGCCCGCCGTTCAAGCTGCTCAAGACCCTCGATACCGGCCCCATCACCAACCACGTGAATTTCGCCCGCACTGGCAAGGACAAGGCGACCTACGCCTACATCACGGTGGGCGGCTTGAACCAGGTGCAGGTCTACCGCACGGATGACTTCTCGCGCGTGGCGACGATCGGCGTGGGCAAGCTGCCGCACGGCGTGTGGCCGTCGGGTGACGGCAGCCGCGTCTACGTCGGCCTGGAGAATGCCGACCAGCTGGCCGCCATCGACACGGCGACCAACAAGGTGGTCGCCAACGTGCCGATCGGCCAGGCGCCGCAGGCCATCAACTATGTGCCGGACGCCGTGCCGCAGGGCGACGGCCTGCAGAACCTGCAGCCCCTGGGCGTGGCCGGGCAGGCCGCGCACCTGAAGCTGCAGGCGTGGGCCGACGGCAAGCGGCAGCTGGCGGCGTCGGCCCCGACCAGCGTCACCCTGTTCGACCAGGGCCTGACGCAGGTGCTGCAGGCCTCGGCCACCGGCCTGCAACCGAAGCAGCCGTACGTGCTGGCGCTGTCGGAGCAAGCCGATGGGTCGGGTCAGCTGCAAGCGCTGTCGAACTTCATGACCAACCCGGCCGGGTCGGCCATCGTCAACGCCATCGGGCCGATCCGCCAGATCGTGCAGGGCGCCGGCGCGGCGACGGACGCGCGTCGCTACCTGGTGATCGCCCCGCTGCGCGACGGCAAGCCGGGCGCGCCGGTGCAGGTCCAGGCGCTGTGAACGCTGGCCGCGCATGGCCCCGTGGCCATGCGCGGCCGGCGCGATAATGCAAGGCAAGCATGGAGAGAGTCCCCGTATGGACGATCTGGTCCAACTGATTGAGCCGATGATTCCGGCGATGCGCCGCTACGCCAGGGCGCTGCTGCGCGACCAGGCGGTGGCCGACGATCTGGTCCAGGACTGCCTGGAACGCGTCATCGCGCAATGGCACAAGCGGCGCGACGCCGGCAGCACGCGCAGCTGGGTGTTCGCCATCCTGCACAACCTGGCGATGAACGTATTGCGGCAGACCCGCGCGCGCGGCCATCACCTGCCGCTGGATGAGATCGACGAGGCCGTCCTGACCACCCGCGCCACGCAGGAAGACGGCTTGCGCTATGGCGAGTTGCTGCGCGCCCTGGACACCCTGCCCAAGGAGCAGAGCAGCGTGCTGCTGCTGGTGTCGGTGGAGGGCCTGTCCTACGCCGAGACGGCCAAGGTGCTCGACGTGCCGATCGGCACGGTGATGTCGCGCCTGTCGCGCGGCCGTGAAAAACTGCTGAACCTGATACAGGGCGACGTTGCCGCGCCCGCTCGTCCCGCCTTGCGGAGAGTCAAATGAACATGGACCGACCTTTACTCGAGGATGACCTGCTGGCGTATGTCGATGGCGCGCTGGACGCCGACATGCGCGCGCGCGTCGAACAGTACCTGGACACGCATCCCGAGGCGGCCCGCCGCGTGCAGGGCTACCTGGCGCAACGCGAGGACCTGCGCGCCGCGCTGGCGCCGATCGCGCAGGAGCCGATCCCGGCCGCGCTCAACCTGTCGCGGCTGGTCGATGCGCATCGCTCCGCCCGCCGCGTGCCGTGGAAGATCGCGGCGTCGGTGGCGCTGGCCTTCACCCTGGGCGGCAGCGGCGGCTGGTTCCTGCGCGGCCCGGCCGACCAGGCCGGCGTCGCGGCGCTGGCGCGCGAGGCGGCCAGCAGCTACCAGGTCTATGCGGCGGATCGCACCCGGCCGGTGGAGCTGCGCGCCGACAGCACGCCCGAATTGGTGAGCTGGGTGTCGCAGCGCTTGAACCATGCGGTGTCGGTGCCGGACCTGAGCCAGTCGGGCTACCGCTACATGGGCGGACGCCTGGTCGCGACCGAGCACGGTCCGGCCGCCCTGTTCATGTACGACGATGACCGCGGCACGCGCGTGACCATGCTGGTGCGGCCGATGAAGGTCGAGGGCGACATGAAGATGGTGCCGCACCGGCAGGACGGCGTGGCGGGCTACTCGTGGGCCGACCAGGGGCTGGGCTACAGCCTGATGTCCAGCCTGGACCCCGACAGCATCCATCGCCTGGCCGATGAGACGCGGCGTCAGTTGACGGCGCCGCGCGGCGCCGGCTAGCGGGGCGTCAGCGCTCGGGCGTGGCCAGCATGTCGGCGCGGCGCTGGTGGCGCCCGCCTTCGAACGGCGTGTCGAGGAACGCGCCGACGCAGTCGCGCGCGACGTCCAGGCCGATGATCCGGCTGCCCAGCGCCAGCACGTTGGCGTCGTTGTGCTGGCGGCTCAGCCGCGCCATGGTGGCGTTGGCGCAGAGCGCCGCCCTGACTGCCGCGTAGCGGTTGGCCGCGATCGAGATGCCGATGCCCGAGCCGCAGATCACGATGCCCAGGCGGGCGCGGCCGTCGGTGATGGCCTGTCCCATGGCGAAGCCATAGGCGGGATAGTCCACGGATTCCTCGCTGTGGGTGCCCAGGTCGAGCCAGTCGATCGACGCGAATGACTGCTTCAGTTTTTCCTTGAGGTCGTATCCGGCGTGGTCGGCGGCGATGGCGATTTTCATTCTGGGGTTCCCGGTGGCTCGGTGAGGGTTCAGGGCCGCGGCAGGCGCGGGTCCGTTGTTGGCATGTCGACATCGCCGAGACCGGCGCGCAGTTGCACGATGTCGCGCTTGACGGCGTGGGTGAAGGCGCGCCAGGGGGCGCCGGCCTGCTGCTCGCGGCCGTCGACCCACATCAGTTTGTGGAAGAAGGGCGGCGCCACGACGGGCACCACGAACAGGTGCGGATCGCGCCGCTCGCTCAGCAGACCGGCCGATTCGAAGATGGTGACGCCGACGCCGTCGCGCACCAGCAGCATGCGCGCGCCCAAGGCGTCGACCTCGTGCACGATGTGCGGCGTCAGCTGCAGCTGCTTCATCGCCTGGTCCAGGTCCAGGCGGGTGCCATGGCGCCGCGTGGGAATCAGCAGCGGCAGCCGCGCCAGCTGCTCCAGGGTCAGGCCCTGGTCCAGATCCAGCCCATGGCGCCGCGCCAGGTCGCGCGAGCCGACCACGTAGACGGGTTCCAGGAACAGCAGGTCGCCCGCCAGCTGGCGCGGCCGCTTCGGTTCATAGATGACGGCGGCGGAAAGCTCGCCGGCGAGCAGCCAGTCATGCAGATCGCCGCTGTGTCCTTCGCGCACGACGAAGGTGAGGGCGGGGTACTGGCGCTGCACGCTGGCCATCAGCTTGGGGGCGATCGACTGCGAGAAGAACATCGGCACCCCCAGCTTGAAGACACCGGCCAGGTCGCGGTCGGCGGCCTTGCCCTCGGCCTTGATCTGGGCCACCTGCTGCAGGAAGCCGGCGGCCAGTTCCAGCAGGCGTTCGCCGGCGGCGGTGGGGATCACGCCGCGGCCATGGCGCCGCAGCAGCGGACAGCCCATTTCCTGTTCCAGCGCTGCCACCTGCCGGCTCAGGACGGACTGGTTCAGGCCCAGGGTGTCGGCGGCCCGGGAAAAACTGCCCGCCCGCACGGCCTCCCTGAGGTATTCGAGTTGCTGCGTATTCATGATCGACCGATCCGTTGCGCCATGCATATCGGGTCGACACGACCGCGCCTGCTGCAAGGTATGCAAATAATGCATGGCTGATAGTAGCGCAATCGGCTAGGTCCGCGCCATGGCGCTCCCTACACTGCCTGCACGTTCCCGCTTCCGCCGGGACGACACATATACAAGGGGAATTCATGCGTCTGCCCAGTCTTCTGGCCGGCCTCGCGCTGGCTGTCATTTCCGTTTCCACGCACGCGGCGTCCACGCTGGACACCGTCAAGAGCCGCGGCACCCTGCGCTGCGGCGCCCTGAACGACATGCCGGGCTTCGGCTCGCCCGACAGCCAGGGCACGCTGCGCGGCATCGACGTCGACTTCTGCCGCGCCATCGCCGCCGCCACGCTCGGCGACGCCAACAAGGTCACCTTCGTGGCGACTTCGCCGCTGAACCGCTTTTCCGTGCTGCAGTCGGGCGACGTCGACGTGCTGATCCGCCAGACCACCCAGACCTTCACGCGCGATTCGCAGCTGGGCTTGCTGTGGGCCGGCATCACGGTCTATGACGGCCAGGGCTTCATGGTGCGCAAGGACATGGGCGTGACCTCGGTCAAGGAGCTGGACGGCGCCAGCATCTGCCTGCTGCCGGGCAGCAATACCGAACAGAACATCGCCACGTTCTACCAGGCCAACGGCATGCGCTACAAGCCGATCTCGATCGACAACGCCGACGCCCTGCGCCGCGCGTTCTTCGAGGGCCGCTGCGACGTCTACGTGGGCGACCGCGCCCAGCTGGCCGCCAACCGCTCGGTCGCGCCCAAGCCCGACGATTACGTCATCCTGCCCGAAGTGCTGGCCAAGTCGCCGCTGGGTCCGATCGTGCGCCAGGGCGACGACCAGTGGCTCAACATCGTCAAGTGGACCATCTACGCGACGCTGCTGGCCGAGGAAAACGGCGTCGACAGCGCCAACGTCGAGGCCAAGCGGGCCGACGGCGCCAACGCCGAGGTCGCGCGCCTGCTGGGCAAGACGCCCGGCCTGAGCAAGCAGCTGGGGCTGGCGGACGACTGGGCCTACCAGATCGTCAAACAGGTCGGCAACTACGGGCAGATCTATGACCGTTCGCTGGGCGAGAAATCGCCGCTCAAGCTGCCGCGCGGCCTGAACAAGCTGTGGACCGACGGCGGTCTGCAATACGCCCCGCCGTTCCTGTGAGCCACGCCATGACGGATGCGACGACGATGGCGCCGGCGCCGCTGCGTGCCGGCGGCCAGACGCCCGGCGCCCTGCGCCGCAAGCTGTGGCAATGCGCGGTGGGCGCGGCGCTGGCGCTGCTGGTGATCGCCAGCGGCTTCATCCTGCGCGATAACCTGCAGCGGCTGGGGCTGACGGTCGGCTTCGACTTCCTGCAGCGGCCCGCGGGCTTCCAGATCGGCGTGTCGCTGTTGCCGTACGCGCCGACCGACTCGATCGCCTACGCCATCCTGACCGGCGCGCTGAACACGGTGATGCTGGTGGTGCTGGCCGGTGTCTGCGCCACGGTGCTGGGCGTGGCCATCGGGCTGGCGCGCCGCAGCGTCAATCCGCTGGTGCGCGGCCTGACGCTGGGCTATGTGGAACTGCTGCGCAACACGCCGCTGCTGATGCAGATCCTGCTGTGGTCGGCCGTGCTGCTCAAGCTGCCGCCTGCCGCCAAGGCGCTGCAATGGGGCGGCCTGACGCTGAGCCAGCGCGGCATCTATTTCCCGTCGCTGCATCTGGTGGCCGGGCAGGGCATGGCGCTGGCGGCCTGTGTGGCCGCCGCGCTGGCCGCCGCGCTGGCGGCGCGGGCCGGCTTGCGCCGCTTGCGGCCGGGCGCGGGCCGCGCGCTGTGGATGGGCGGGGCGGCGGCGGCGGGCCTGGCCGTCCTGGCGTCGTGTTGCGCGGCGCTGGGCGTGTTCGAAGTCAGCGTGCCGGTGCGGCGCGGCTTCAACTTCCAGGGCGGCGCCAGCCTGTCGCCGGAATTCGCCGCCATGCTGATCGCCCTGACGCTGTACTTCGCGGCCTTCATCGCCGAGATCGTGCGCAATGGGGTGGACTCGGTCGCGCGCGGCCAGTGGGAAGCCTCGCAGGCGCTGGGCCTGTCGGGCCCGACGACGATGCGCGAGGTGGTGTTTCCGCAAGCCCTGCGCATGATGGCGCCGGCGCTGATCGCGCAATACGTGTCGCTGATCAAGAACTCCAGCCTGGCCATCGCCATCGGCTATCCGGACCTGTTCTGGTCGGTGTTCACGACCATCAATATCACCGGGCATGCCATCGAAGGGGTCTTGCTGCTGGCCGGCGCCTATCTGGTGCTGACGCTGGGGACCTCATGGGCGTTGAACCTCTGGTATGCACGGCTGCGCCGCAAAGGATGATTCCATGACATTGCCTCTTTTCCTGCGGCCGTATTTCGGCACGGCCGGGCGCACCCTGTTGACGGTCTGCAGCCTGCTCATTCTCTACAGCCTGGCCGCGCCGGTCTGGCGCTGGGCCATCGCCGACGCGGTCTGGACGGGCGACGCCCAGGCCTGCCGCGCCGCCGCCGGAGCCTGCTGGAGCTACGTCGGCGTCAAGCTGGATTTCTTCCTGTTCGGCTTCTTCCCGCCGGCGCAGCAGTGGCGGGCCGGCATCGCCATGGCCATTCTGGCCCTGGTGATCGCCGCCAGCCTGTTGCCGCGTTTCTGGCGCGCGCCGCTGCTGGCGGTGTGGGCGGCCAGCGTGGCCGTGGTGCTGTGGCTGATGGGGGGCGGGGCCGGCCTGGCGCCGGTCGCCTCGGACAGCTGGGGCGGCCTGCCGCTGACGCTGCTGCTGGCCGCCTACGGCCTGGCGCTGGGCTACCCGCTGGGCATCCTGCTGGCGCTGGCCCGCACCGGCAGCATTCCGCTGCTGCGCTACGTGGCGGTGGTGTTCATCGAGGGCCTGCGCGGGGTGCCGTTCGTGGCCATTCTGTTCATGGCCAGCGTGACGCTGCCGCTGCTGCTGCCGGAAGCGGCCACGCCGGGCAAGCTGCTGCGCGCCTACATCGCCTACAGCTTCGTGGCCGCGGCCTATTTCGCCGAGGGCTTTCGCGGCGCGCTGCTGGCCATGCCGCGCGGCCAGACGGAGGCGGCCCACGCGCTCGGCATGGGCTACTGGCAGACGATGCGCGACGTGATCCTGCCGCAATGCGTCCGCAGTTCGCTGCCGATGCAGGTCAACACCGTGGTCAGCTTTTTCAAGGACACCTCGCTGGTGGTGATCATCGGCCTGACCGATTTCCTGCGGGCGGTGTCCGCCGGCTCGCGCGACGCCGAATGGCTCGGCTTCGACGTCGAGGGCTATGCCTTCGCCGCCGCCACCTACTTTTGCATCTGCTTCGCCATGAGCCGCTATTCGGCCTGGCTGGAAGGGCGCCGCGGCGGGGCCACAGCGCCCGCGCCCGCCGCGGGGCAGACGCCGTAATGGAGAACACGATGGTTCAACACGACAATCAAGGCGCCGCCCTGGCCATCCGGCTCAAGGACGTCGAGAAATGGTATGGCCGCATGCATGTGCTGCGCGGCATCACGCTGGATGTCGCGCCGGGCGAGAAACTGGTCATCTGCGGTCCGTCGGGCTCGGGCAAGTCGACGCTGATCCGCTGCATCAATCAGCTGGAGGCGCACCAGCGCGGCAGCATCACGGTGGAAGGCATCGCGCTGTCCGACGACCCGAAGGTGCTGCGCAGCATCCGCCGCGAAGTGGGCATGGTGTTCCAGGGCTTTCATCTGTTTCCGCACCTGACCATCCTGGAAAACTGCATCCTGGCGCCGATGCGCGTGCGCGGCCTGGACCGCGCCAGCGCCGAGCGCACCGCCATGCAGTACCTGGAAAAAGTGCGCATCCCGGACCAGGCCGGCAAGTACCCGAGCCAGCTGTCCGGCGGGCAGCAGCAGCGCGTGGCGATCGCCCGCGCCCTGTGCATGCAGCCGCGCGTCATGCTGTTCGACGAACCGACCTCGGCGCTGGACCCGGAGATGGTCAACGAGGTGCTCGACACCATGATGGAGCTGGCCGATAGCGGCATGACCATGCTGTGCGTCACGCACGAGATGGGCTTTGCCCGCAAGGTGGCCGATCGCCTGGTCTTCATGGACCAGGGCCAGATCGTGGAGGAGGGCGCGCCGGACGAACTGTTCGACAATCCGCGTTCGCCGCGCCTGCAGGCCTTCCTGGGCAAGCTGATGCGGCCGACTCAGGAGCACGCATGAGCGCCGCCGCCCACCTCGCGCCGCCCGCGCTGCGCCGCGTCGTCACGGACGGCGCGCCGACGCCGCGCGGCCATTATTCGCAGGCCATCGTGGCCGCGGGCATGGTGCATGTCTGCGGCCTGCTGCCGGTCGATCCCGAGTCCGGCCGCATCGTCGGCGTCGATGGCGCGGCGCAGATCGCGCGCGTGCTGCGCAGTCTCGATGCGGTATTGCGCGCCGCGGGTTCGGAGGCGGGCAGGGTGGTGTCGCTGCAGGTGTTCCTGTGCGACAGCGCCCTGTGGCCGGTCGTCAACCAGGCCTGCGCCGACTACTTCGGCGAGCATCGCCCCGCCCGCACCGTCGTGCCGATCAGTCCGCTGCGCGACGGCGCGCTGATCGAATTGAACGCCATCGCGCTCGCCTGAGCGCCATTTCCTCCTGCCCCTTTCACCACTATGACCGTTCATCCGCTGTTCGACCCTCGCGACTTCCGCATCCCCGAGGGTGTTTCCCACGTGTGCGCCGCCGGCGAGACGGCGTTCCTGCGCCGGCATGACGAGGCCTATGGCCGCTATGTCCGCGACAAATCCAGCGGCGCCCGCGGCCGCGCCGCGCAGGAGGCGCAGGTCGAGCGCGCGCGCCAGCAGGTGGCGGCGCTATGGGGCATGCCGGCCGGCGATATCGGCTGGGTGGGCTGCGTCGCCGAGGGCGTGTCGCTGGTGCTGGAAAGCATCGATTGGCGCCCGGGCGACAACATTTGCGCCATGGCCACCGAGTATCCCTCGCTGGTGGCGCCGTTCCTGGCGCGACGCGACGCGCCCTACCAGGTACGGTTCGCCGACCCCGCCAGCGCCGCCGGCGTCGCGGCCCGGGTCGATGAGCGCACGCGCGTGATCCTGGTCAGCTACGTCTCGTACCTGAATGGCGAGCGCTTCGAGCTTGGCCCGCTGCGGAGGGCGGCGGACGCGGTGGGCGCGCTGTTGATCGTCGACTTCACCCAGGCCTCGGGCTATCTGCCGATTGACGCCGAGGTGGCGGACTTCGCCTTCAGCGCCAGCTACAAATGGATGCTGGGCATGACCGGCGTCGCCACCGCTTGCTGGAACCGTCGCCGCCAGCCGGATTGGGCGCCAGCCACCGCCGGCTGGTACTCGCTGGCCAACGACAACACCCGCTTCGACGCCGGCATCACGCTGCGCGGCGACGCGCTGCGTTTTACCCGCGGCAATCCGGCCCACGCCAGCCTGTACGTGCTGTCCAGCGCGCTCGACTACCTGGCGCAGTTCGAGGCCGCCGCCGTCCAGGCGCACGTGCAGCGCCTGACCACCGACCTGCTCGGCCGGCTGGCGGCGTTGGGCATCGAGCCGTCGACGCCGGCCGATCCCGCCCGGCATGGCGCCAGTGTCTGCATTGCCCGTGCCGACGCCCGCGCGCTGCATGAAGCGTTGGACCGCGAGCAGGTGCTGACCTGGAACGGACGTGGCCGCCTGCGCATCAGCTTTCATGGCTACAACGGCACGGCCGACGTGGACCGGGTCGAGGCGGGGCTGGCCAAGGCCCTGGCCGAGGTCGCCGCGTAGGCGCTGCGTTGACGCGCGCTCAACGCGGCGCGCGGGCAACGCGCTGGCTGGCTGGCGCCTGCACGCGCCGCAGCGCGCGGCGCCGCCACCACAGCCAGAACCCGCTGATGCCGAGCGCGCCCAGCGCCAGGCCCAGCAGGGCGACGGCGGCTTCGCCCGCCACGCCGCCCAGCTCGCCGGTGTGCAGCGGATACAGGATCGAATTGATGCGCACGCCGGGATCGAGTTCGTTCCAGCGGTGCGCCGCCGCCACGGTCGCGTTGCGCGGATCGAGCCAGACCGTCGAGCGGCCGTTGGGGTGCGGATCGTCGGGCACCCGCATGCGCACCGCCAGCGGGCGGTCGGGGTGCGGGGTGTAGAGCAGGAAGCCGATCGTGGCGCCGGGAAATGCCGCCCGGGCCGCGGCCGCCAGCTCGTCCAGCGGCCGCATCGGCGCGTCGCCGGGCGCCAGCTTGGGCGCGGCGACGCGCGGCTGGCCGCTGGCGGCGGTGATCCAGCCGCCGATCGGACGCCAGGCCAGGTAGGCGCCGCTGGCGATACAGACCGCCAGCGCCAGCGCCAGCAGCGCGCCGCCGTTGCGGTGCACGTCGAACAGCGCGCGCAGGGCGCCCTTGTCGAACACCATGCGCAACGACGGCGGCCACTTGCGCGGCCACCACAGCACCAGTCCCGACAGCATCAATAGCAGATAGGCCAGCGCCGCCCAGGCCAGCACGGCCTTGCCGGTGCGGTCGAGCAGCAGGGCGCTGTGCAGGTTGTAGGCCACGGCGACGAAGCCGTCGTTGTCGCCGCGCCGGCCTTGTTCGCGGCCGCTGGCGGGATCCAGATAGACCGTGCCGCGCCAGGCCGCGCGCACGCGGACCTGCACGGTTTCACCCGATTCGCGCGGCGGCCTGAACGTGAATGCGGCCAGTGGGCCGAACTCGGCCGCGAGCGTGGCGCGCATCGATTCCAGCGAGGCCGGCTGCGCCGTCGCGGCGCCGGCCGCGACGAAATACGCCGGGTGCAGCCACTGGTCGAGCGGACGCGCCACCACCAGCAGCGCGCCGCTCAAGCCGGACAGGATCAGGATCCCGCCCAGGCCGAGCGCGATCCAGCGGTGGCAGAACAGCCACAGGCGGCGCGCCATGTGCGGGCCGCGCTCAGTACGCCAGGCGCGCCTGCACGTAGACCATGCGGGGCGCCCCGACCATGCGGCCGGCGTTGCTGTCGACGTTGCGGGTGTAGTAGCGGCGGTCGAACACGTTGTTCACGCCGAACGCCAGTTCGCTGCCCTTCCATTGCGGAATCTTGTAGCTGAGCTGGGCGTTCCAGACGCTGAAGCCCGGCACGCGGCCGTTGCTGGCGTCGGCGGTCTCGCGTTCGGTGTTGGCGGTGTCGGAGTACTGGCCGCTCTGCATCGTGGTGAAGACGTTGAAGGTCCAGTCGCGCAGGCTGTAGCGCCCGCCCAGCGTGCCGGTCTGGCGCGAGTAGAACGGCACGTCGTTGCCCTCGAATTCACCGGACTTCTGGATGGCGCGCACGTAGGTGTAGTTGGCGTAGACGTTCAGGCCGGCGAGCGGGCCGGCCTTGTCGAAGTCGTAGTCGATCGCGAATTCGACGCCGTTGTGCGTGGTCGCGCCCAGGTTGCGGAACACGGCCGGGTTGGTGCCGGGGATCGACAGGATCTGGTTGTCGAAGCGCAGGTTGAACGCGGTGAATTCGGTATGGACCTGTTCGCCCGAATAACGCAGGCCGGCCTCCAGCGTCTTGGCGACCTCGGGGTTCAGCGGGTTGGTCGCCGACATCGAGTTCAGCTGGGTGTACTGCACGGCGCCGAACGAGGTGCTGTAGTTGGTGTAGAGCGTGAGCGCGTCGTCGACCAGGTAGGCGACGTTCATCGACGGCAGCGCGCGGTTGTTGCGCACGTCGAACGGCGTGTCGTCGGTGGTGCCGCTGGGATTGCGGTTGCTGTGGATGCGCTCGTAGCGCACGCCCGGCGTCAGGCGCCAGTTGCCCAGGGCGATGCGGTCGTCCAGGTAGAACGAGTGGGCTTCGGTCTCGTTGTCGAACACCTGCGTGACGCCGACCTGGCGGCCGGTCGCCAGCGATTCCGAATAGCGCCGGTCCTGGCCGGTCTCGCGGATGTAGCGGTAGCCGACGGTGATGTCGTGCGTGGTGGGGCCCCATTCGACGCGCTGGGTATAGCGCGGCTCGATGCCCAGCACCTGGTTGTTGCGCGGCTGGAAGTCGTTGCGGCCGGTGGCGGTGTTGATCAGCGAGCTCTGGCGCGAGCTGTCGTAGTGGTAGACGCGCACCTCGAATTCCTGCGTGTCCGACAGCGAGTTCAGGTAGCCGACGTCGACCTGGTCGCGCTGGCCCTTCCAGTAGTCGGTGGGGCGGGTGTTCTGGAACGGATCGTCGCGGTACTGGGCCACCGTCAGGCCGCCCGGGGTCATCGACTTGACGTCGTAGTGCGAGAACTTGCCGTAGATCTCCGAGGTCGGGGTCAGCGCGAAGCGCCACTTGAGCGCGACGTCGTTGTAGCGGTCATGGCTGCTGTCGCGCCATTGCTCGCCGTCCATGCCGGAGTACATCAGCGCCACGCCCAGGCCGTTGTCGAACTGCGTGCCGAGAAAGCCGGTGTACTGGGTGTTGGTGCCGCCGTGGCTGAAGATGTTGTAGCGCGCCGAGGCATCGGCGGTCAGGCCGCTGGTGTTGGGGATCGAGCGCGTCTTGAAGTTGATCACGCCGCCCACGTTCTGCGGGCCGTAGCGCACCGCGCCGCCGCCGCGCACCACGTCGATCGATTCGATGTTGCCCAGGCTGGTCGGCGACATCACCAGGTTCGGCTGGCCGTAGGGCGCCATGGCCATCGGGATGCCGTCCAGCAGCATGGTGGTGCGGAACGAGTTGCGCGGGTTCAGGCCGCGGATGCCGACGTGCAGGCCCACCGAGCTGCCGCTGGCGCTGGTGCTGCCGCTGATCTGCACCCCGGGCACGCGCCGCAGGACGTCGGCCACGCTGGTCGCGCCGCTGTTGTTGATGTCGTCGCTGCGCAGCAGGGTGCGGGCGCCGCCGAAGGTCTGGACGCTGTTCTCCAGGCCGGTGCCGAGCCAGTCGGCGCTGACCTGGATCGCTTCCAGGGTGTTGGCGCCGGCGGCGCGCGGCGGGCGCACCACATAGCCCTGGCCCGGCTGCGGCTCCGCGCTCAGGCCGGTGCCAGCCAGCAGTTGCGCCAGGCCCGCGTCGATCGTGTAGCTGCCCTGCAGGCCGCGGGTGGTCTGGCCCGCTGCGTCCTCGGGACGGAACGACACCGTGATGCCGCCCGCCTTGGCGAAGGCGTTCAGGGCCTGGTCGAGCTGCCCCGCGGCGATGTGGAAGTCGCGTGCCGTGGCCTGCTGCGCCGCCTGGGCCCGCGCCGGCGGCGCGGCCGCAAAGGCGGCCGCCAGGGCGAAGGTCAGCGCCGCCAGGCGGGCGCCTTGTCCCGATTGGCGGGCGCGGGGGGATTGGAGTCGAAAGGCCACGGTTCACGTCCCTGGTTGATCATCAATGCCCGCTATGCCGGACGACCGATGGGAAAAGGGACAAGGGAAGGGAAGCTGAATTGAAACCAAATGAAACTGCTGGCCGGAGGGCGGGTCACGCGGCCGGGCTCGACAGCGTCACCCAATAGCGCGTGCGCTCGACCACCCGCAACCCCAGCGTCCTGGCCACGATCGCCAGCACCGCGTCCGTGTCCTGCAGGCGGAACACGCCCGAGACGCGCAGGCCGGCCACGGCCGGATCGCAGCGGACGACGCCGCGCCGGTAGCGCGAGACTTCCGCCAGGAAGGCGTCCAGCCGCATGTTGTTGGCCTCGATGACGCCGCGCGTCCATCCCGGCGCCTCGGGGCTGGCGGGCTGGCCCGGCAGGAAGGCGTTCGCGGTGAAGCGCAGCGACTCGCCGGCGTTGACGATGCGGGGGGCGCCGCCATTGCGCAGGGTGACCTCGACGCGATGTTCCAGCACCGTCAGCGCGGTCGCCGCGTCGTCGTCCTCCGGCCGCCGCACCACGAAGCGGGTGCCGAGGGCGCGCAGGCGTCCCTGGGGGGTTTCGATGATGAAGGGCCGCGCCGTGCCCATGGGGTCGGACGCGGTGCGGACGTAGACTTCCCCGGCGCGCAATTGCAGCGTCCGGGTGTGCTCGGAGAAGCGCACGTCGACGTCGGTATCGGTGTTCATCTGCACCTGGCTGCCGTCCGCCAGCGTCAGGTCCTGGTGGCCGCCGACCGCGGTGCGGTAGGCCTGGCCGCCGTCAGGCGCGGCGGCCAGGCGATAGCCCAGCCAGGCCGCGGGCAGCGTCGCGCCCAGCGCCGCGACCGTGCGCAGCACCGCGCGGCGGTTGGCGCGGCGTTGCCGCGTCAGCAGGGGCACGCCCAGGGCGGGCGGCACCGCGTTGAATTGCTGGCTCAGGCGCTGCGCGCGCTGCCAGGCGATTTCGCGTTCGGGGTTGCCCTGGCGCCAGCGCTCGAAGGCCGCATGGTCTTCCGGTCCGGCCTCGCCCGAATGCAGGCGCACCAGCCAGCGGGCGGCCTCGCGGATGACCGTGGCGTCTGGGGACGGGGTGTTGATGGCGGCCATGGCGGATCAGTGTTCCATCAGGGTCAGGCAGATCTCGAAGCCCTGTGCCATGTAGCGTTTCACGGTGCGGTCGCTCAGTCCGGTGCGGGCGGCGATCTCGGCGTACGAAAGCCCTTCCAGTTGCGACAGGACGAAGACCTCGCGCGCCTGGGGCGCCAGGTTGGCGAGCATCTGGTCCAGCTGCTGCAGGGCCTGCTGCACGCCCAGCAGGACATCGGGCGAGGTTTCCATCTCGGGCGGCAGGGCCGCCACGGCCTCCAGCCACGCCCGCTCCAGCGAACGGCGGCGCCAATGATCGTTGAGCAGGCCCCGCGCGATGGTCGTCAGGTAGGCGCGCGGTTGCCGCAGCGCGCTGACTTCGTGGGGTTTGCGCAGGACGCGGATGAACGTGTCGTGCGCCAGGTCGGCCGCCTCATCGCCATGGCCAAGCCGATGCCGCCACCACTGGCAAAGCCAATCGTAGTGATCTTCGCAGAATAGCTGGAGGGGATTGGACATGCTTGGGAGTCCCCGCGAGCGGCGGGGAGGACACGAGGAACCCGCGTCCCTGTGCCAGGTCCAGCGGCCGATATGCAGGAAATGATACCAAGAATTGTTCGCAGTTTCGAACGCTTGCCGTGCCGCTGTTGCGTGATTGCCATGTGGGACGTCATGCACGCTTTTGGTGCGTCGGTGCGGGAAAAAAGTAGCCGGATCACGGCGGAGCCGGCGGAATGAAAGGGCAGCCGGGTCACGGCAACGCGGGCGGCGTCGCGCAATTGCCTTCAATCTTCTCGCCCGCGAAGGGGGGGGGAACGCCAGCGTCTCGACGCAGCAGGCAAATGGCGCGGGTCTCAATATTTTGGCGCCAATTTTGTGAGAAAATTTCCGCAATGCCGCCAGGGCATGGCGGGCGCCCGAACCGCGCGCGCCGTGCCCGGCGGTCCGACGCCACCCCCCGCGTCCGCCCGTCGCGCCGCTTGCGCTGCCCGGCGCCGGACGCCCTCCTCGCCATCGCCCATGTCCGCACCGCTCGACGCTGCTCCCGCCACCGACCCCACGGCCCGTCACGACGGCCTGCCCCGCAAGACCGCCAGCGCCGCCGGCGTCGATCCCGATGCCGTGATCGGCTTTCTCGACGACGTCGAACAGGCCGGGCTGGACCTGCATGGCTTCATGCTGTTCCGTGATGGCGCGGTGGCGGCCGAGGGATGGCGCTGGCCCTACGCCGCGCACCGGCCGCGCAATCTGCATTCGGTGGCCAAGAGTTTCACGGCCAGCGCCATCGGCCTGGCGGTGCGGGAAGGCTTGCTGCGCCTGGACGCGCCCGTCATCGGCTTCTTCCCGGAGTTCGCCGAGGAGGCCCGCCAGCCAGGCCTGGAGGCGATGACGGTCGAGCACCTGCTGACCATGAGCGTCGGCCATGAATCGGAGACCTCGGGCGCGGTCTGGCGCGGCATCAAGACCAGCTGGGTGCGCGAGTTCTTCAAGATCCCGCTGGCGCACGCGCCGGGCGAGCGCTTCGTCTACACCAGCGCCGCCAGCTACATGCTGTCGGCCATCCTGACGCGCCTGACCGGCCAGACCATGCACGACTATCTCAAGCCGCGCCTGTTCGAGCCGCTGGGCATCGCCGGCGAAGCCTGGGACGTGGGGCCGGACGGCGTCAACCCCGGCGGCAACGGCCTGGTGGCGACGACGGCGGACCTGCTCAAGCTGGGCATCCTGCACCTGCAGGACGGCGCCTGGCAGGGCCGCCAGGTGCTGCCGCCGGACTGGGTGCGCGCCGCGACCCGCGCGCAGGGGCCGTCCGCCGGCTATGGTTATCAGTGGTGGGTGTATGACGATGCGACCTACGCCGGCATCGGCAAGTTCGTGCAGATGGTGCGCGTCTATCCCGAGCATGGCGCGGTGCTGGCGGTGATCGGCGCGATGAAGGGCAGTTCGCGCCTGGTGCCGCACATGAACGCGCATTTCCCGGCGGCGTTTGGCGTGTCGAACCCCGACGCCGCCAAGGATGCCCGCCTGGCCGCGCGCCTGGCGGCCTGGCAGCACGAGGATGCGGCCGCGCCGTGGAAGGCGCCGTTCCAGGCCGGCCAGACGCCCGCGCAGCCGCGTCGCCTGCGCTTCACGGCCGCCGACAATGCCCAGGGCATCACCGGCATCGAACTGGACCTGTCCGCCGAGGGCTGCCGCTTCACGCTGACGGATGCCGACGGCCCCCATACGATCGTGGCCGGCTGGGACCGCTGGATCGAGGGCGTGACCGACATGCCGGGGCGCGACCTGCACCACGGCTATCACATCCCCGATTGCGTGGTGGTCGCGCGCGCCGCCTGGCTCGACGAACGCCGCCTGCACATGACGTGGATCCTGCCGGAGACCGCGTTCCGCGACACGGTGCTGTGCGAGTTCGAGGGCGACACGCTGCGCTATACCCGCATGGTGAACATCAATAGCGGCGCGCTGGGCTACGACACGGTGGTTGCGCGGGCGGATCAACCGGCCTGAAGCGGGCGCGGGCCGTCCTGGGGGGGGCGGCCCTGTCGGTCTCCCGCGAGGCGCGGTGCGTGATGGGTCAGACCGGCCCGGCCGCGCCCTGTTCCTGCCTGGCCAGTTCCTTGATGCGTTCCTGCACCTTTCTGGCGACTTCTTCCTTCTGCGCGGGCGTCATCGCGGCATATTGTTCCTTGGTGATTCCGAGCGACTGCAGGATCTGCGTGAACAGGCGTTCCGCCGGCGACATCGTCAGGTAATCCTGCAATTCCTGCTCGGCGTCGGACGGCCCCTGGGCGGCCAGGCCCAGCTTGTGGCGGCTGGCGTCCGCGTCCTGCGCGTCCTGCAGCGTCGCGGCGAACGATTTGCCGCCGGCGCCGGCGGCCATGGCCGGCTTGCCGGCCCAGGCGCCCAGGGCGCTGCCTGTCGATTCGACTTTGTTCACAGTCCATTCTCCGGTGATTGGTTCACCCGGCATTAGACGGCGGGGGCGTCGTCCTCAATGTTCCGAATTTGGCGGTGAACCTGGCCCTTACTTGCTGTTTGACGACCGGCTGGCGCATCCGGCATTGCCGTCCCGCCTGCGCATGCGGGGGAGGGGGGGATGCCGCCACGCCGCCGTATACTCGATACGCAGTTTCAAGCGACTCATCGCGATATGAGTTTTTTCTCAACATCGGGGAACCGCCGGGGATGACCGACAAGGCCGCCAAATCGCTGTCGCTCAAGCAGCTGGAATTGTTCATCGCGCTGGCGTCCTCCGACAATATCGCCAGCGCCGGCGCGCGCCTGGGCATGACGCCGTCGGCCACCAGCCACGCGCTGAAGACGCTGGAACTGACGCTGGGCGCGCCCTTGCTCGACCGCAATGTCAGCGGCGTGCAGCTGACCTACGCGGCGCAGCAGATCCTGCCGCACGTGCGCGACATCTTCACTTCGTTGCAGGTGGTGCGCGCCACCGCCAGCGCCAGCGCGGGCCTGCGCGCCGGCCTGCTGACGCTGGGGTCGCTGGGGGCCAGCTCGTCGCTGAACATCCTGCCGCCGCTGCTGGAGATGTTCAAGGCGCGCTATCCGGGCGTGGACGTGTTCGTGACCGAGAAGCCCGACCCGGAGATGGAGCGGGCGCTGGTCGAGCGCCGCATCGAGATCGGCGTGGTCGCGCTGCCCAAGCCGGACTTCGACACCCTGCCGCTGGTCACCGACGAACTCATGGTGGTGCTGCCCGTGGGCCATCCGCTGGCGCGGCTCGCCGTGATTGGCGTCAAGGATCTGGCCGACTATCCGCTCATCATGACGCGCGCCGGCTCGCAGCCGGTGATCACGCGCATGTTCGAGCGCGCGGGCATCGCGCCGCGGATCGCGCACGACCTGTCGCAGATCATGTCGATCCTGGAATTCGTCGCGCGCGGCCAGGGCATCTCGGTGCTGGCGTCGCTGGTGCTGCCGCGGCGTTACGACGGCCTGGTCTACCGCAAGATCAGCCCGGCCGCCAAGCGCCGCATCGGCCTGGCCTGTCTGAACGAAAGGAAACTGTCGCCGGCCGCGCACGCCTTCTGGGCGATGGTGCGCGAGGCCGCGCCGGGCCTGACCTTTCCCGTGATGTAGGCGCGCGCCTTCTCAGGCGGGGCGCTTGCGGGCCAGCGACTTGGCCAGTTTCCAGAACGCCGCGGCCGCAGGCGAGAGCCGGCCCTCGTTGAGGCAGGCCAGCCCGACCCGACGCGAGGTCTGCGGCGTCAGCGGCTTGTAGACCACGCCATCGTATTTCGCGGGCAGGGCCAGCGCCGCCACCACCGAGATGCCTTCGCCGCGCGCGACGAAGTCGAGGATGGACAGCATCTGCGATAGTTCGTGCGTCACCTTGAGCGTGACGTCGGCGCGGCTGAACATCCTGGCCACCAGGCCCTGCGAACCCGCGTGGGTCAGGATGAAGGGGAACTGCGCCAGCCGCCTGACCTCGATCGTGTCGCAGGCGGCCAGCGCGTGGTCCGCGGGCACCACCGCGACCAGTTCGTCGTGGGCGATGGCCAGGGTGTCGAACCGCGGCTTGGGCAGCGTGACCACGCCGATCTCCAGGCGGCGTTCGATCAGGTCCTGCTCGATGTCGGCGTCGGCCTTCTCGAACACGCGCAGGTCGATGCCGGGATAGCGCTGGCGGAATTGCCGCAGCAGCGGCGGCAGCAGCCGCAGCGACGAACTCAGGCCGAACGAGCCGATCTTCAGCACGCCGCTTTTGAGCCCCTCGCTGGCGCTGGCGGTGGCCTGTATCAGCTGCAGGGCCGCGAACAGGTCGCGCACGTGCGGCAGGATCTGCTGCCCGGCGTGGCTCAGTTCGAGCTGCGGCGCATTGCGGTCGATCAGCATCACGCCCAGCGTGGACTCCAGCGCGCGCAGCGCGTGGCTGGTGGCCGACGCGGTCATGCCGATCTTGGCGCCGGCGCTGGCGATGCCGTCGGCGCCGGCCAGGGATAACAGCAATTCCAGCTGGCGCAGCGTGGGCGCGTTGGGACCGAGAGTGGGAGTCATGTTGAATTCAAATTCAATTGAGATTGAATCATGTGAATTCTAGACTGATTCCTCCCATCCAGGACCGCGCCCCATGTTCGCTCCCATCATTTCCGGTTTGCGTCTGTCTCCCATCCAGGTCATGGCGGAGAAGACCCGCCAGGCCATCCAGCAAGGGCACAGCGTCATCGACATGACGCTGGGCGAGCCCGACTTTCCCACGCCCGCCCATATCGGCGAGGCAGCCATCCAGGCGATCCACGCCGGCCAGACCCGCTACACGCCGATCAACGGCACCCACGCGCTGCGCGAGGCCATCACCGCCAAGTTCCGGCGCGACAACGGCATCGACTGTTCGATCGCCGAGATCAGCGTGGGCTGCGGTGGCAAGCAGGTCATCTACCAGGCCTTCCTGGCCACGCTGGCGGCGGGCGACGAGGTCATCATGCCGGCGCCATACTGGGCCTCGTACCACGACATCGTGGCGATGAACGGTGGCGTGTTCCGGCCGATCATGACCACGCCGGAAACGGGATACGCGCTGCGCGCCGCGGATCTGGACGCGGCGATCACCGCCCGGACCAAGTGGCTGGTGCTGAACTCGCCCAGCAATCCGAGCGGCACCGCCTATGGCCGGGCGCAGCTGGCCGAGTTCGCCGAGGTCATCCGCAATAGCGCCAACCAGCGCTTCTTCATCCTGGTCGACGACATCTACGAGCACATCCTGTACGACGGCCGCGCGTTCCACACGCTGGCGCAGGTGGCGCCGGACCTGGCCGACCGCATCCTGACCGTCAACGGCGTCTCCAAGGCCTACGCCATGACCGGCTGGCGCCTGGGCTACGCTTGCGGGCCGCGGCCGCTGATCGACGCCATGACCAAGGTGCAGATGCAGATCAATTCGCACACCTCGTCCGTGTCGCAGGCGGCGGCGGTGGCGGCCTTGAACGGCCCGCTGGACGAGGTGCGGCGGCGCTGCGCCATCTTCCAGCGGCGCCGCGACTTCCTGCTTGGCGCCTTCGGGCGCATCGACGGCCTGCGCACCCCCACGCCCGAAGGCGCGTTCTACCTGTTTCCGGACGCCCGCGCCTATCTGGGCCGCCAGACCCCGGCCGGCGTGGCGCTGGACGACGACGTGGCGCTGGCCGCCTATCTGCTCGACAACGGCGTGGCGGTGGTGCCGGGTTCGGGCTTCGGCATGCCGGGGTTCCTGCGGCTCTCGTACGCCACCTCCGACGACAACCTGCGCATCGCCGCCGAGCGCATGACGCATGCCTTGAACAACCTCGGTTAATTCCGCTTCCAGATCAACATCGCCCTTCAGGAATCATCATGTCTACCGTTTCCCAAGTCATCGGCCGCCGTCTCCATGAGGCCGGCTGCCGCCACGCGTTCGGCATTCCCGGCGGCGAGGTGCTGTCGGTCATGCGCGGCCTGGACGAGGCCGGCGTGAAGTTCACGCTGGTCAAGCACGAGAACGCCGGCGGCTTCATGGCCGAAGGGGTGTTCCATCGTTCGGGCGCGCCCGGCGTGCTGGTCGCCACGCTCGGGCCGGGCGTCGCCAATGCGGTCAACGTGGTGGCCAACGCCTTGCAGGACCGCGTGCCGATGCTGTTCATCACCGGCTGCGTCGACGAGGACGAGGCCGCCACCTACACGCACCAGGTGTTCGACCACGCGGCGCTGATGCGGCCGATCACCAAGGCGTCGCTGCGCATGACGGCGGGCGCGGCCGAGGCCATCATCGACAAGGCCCTGGCCATCGCCATGGACGATCCGCCGGGGCCGGTGCACATCGACGTGAGATCGGAGAGCGTCGTGTAGGGAAAGAGTGTAGGCTATAGTGTAGATCT
>ERZ1739169.54-NODE-54-length-38098-cov-30.028047_pt1 | contig 38098 bp, 32 predicted proteins | sample MGYA00581756_ERZ1739169 | MGnify/ENA primary metagenome ERZ1739169 (study PRJEB40789, sample SAMEA7425667) | Salamandra salamandra | biome: salamander skin | place: Germany | collected 2020-03 | study: cvxcv | reverse complement strand
CGATCGTGCCGATGTTGCAGTGCGGCTTCGTGCGTTCGAACTTTTCCTTGGCCATTCTCTAGCTCCTAAGGTCCCCGAACCGGGGGTTCCTGCAGTTTGGGGGTTAAGGACGCCCGGTCCTTACGGTCCGGGCGCTTTTAGGTCCGCTTTCCGAAAAGGGAAAGCTTAGGCGTACTTCTTGATCACTTCGTCGGCGACGTGTTGCGGCACCGGCTCGTAGTGATCGTATTGCATGGTGAACTGGGCGCGGCCCTGCGACATGCCGCGCAGCGTGTTCACATAGCCGAACATGTTGGCCAGGGGCACGAAGGCGTTAACAACCGTGGCGTTGCCACGCATGTCTTGGCCCTGGATCATGCCGCGACGTCCGTTCAGGTCGCCGATGACCGAACCGAGGTAGTCCTCGGGGGTCACGACCTCCACCGCCATGATCGGCTCGAGCAGCTTGGGAGCGCCCTTTTCCTTCAGTTCGCGGAAGGCGGCGCGGGCCGCGATTTCGAACGCCAGCACGCTGGAGTCGACGTCGTGGAACTTGCCGTCCGTCAGGGTCGCCTTGAAGTCGATCAGCGGGAAGCCGGCCAGCAGACCCGAATCCTTGATGGAGTTCAGACCCTTTTCGACGCCCGGGATGTACTCCTTGGGCACGGCGCCGCCGACGATCGAGTTCTCGAACACGAAGCCCGAGCCCGGCTCGCCGGGTTCGAAGGTGATCATGACGCGGGCGAACTGACCCGTACCGCCGGTCTGCTTCTTGTGCGTGTAGTCGATGTCGACCTTGCGGCCCAGCGATTCACGGTAGGCGACCTGCGGGGCGCCGATCGTTGCGTCGACCTTGTAGGTGCGGCGCAGGATGTCGATCTTGATGTCCAGGTGCAGTTCACCCATGCCCTTCAGGATCGTCTGGCCCGACTCGTGGTCGGTCGAGACGGTGAAGGACGGATCTTCCGAAGCCAGCTTCGCCAGAGCGATGCCCAGCTTCTCTTGGTCGGCCTTGGTCTTGGGCTCGACCGAGATTTCGATCACGGGCGCCGGGAATTCCATCTTCTCGAGGATGATGGGCGACTTGATCGGATCGCACAGGGTGTCGCCCGTGCGGGTTTCCTTCAGGCCGGCCAGAGCGACGATGTCGCCGGCGTAGGCTTCCTTGATGTCCTCGCGGTTGTTCGAGTGCATCTGCAGCATGCGGCCGACGCGCTCTTTCTTGTCACGCGACGAGTTCAGCAGCGACATGCCGGTTTCCATCTTGCCCGAGTACAGGCGGCAGAAGGTCAGCGAGCCGACGAAGGGGTCGTCCATAATCTTGAACGCCAGAACCGACAGGGGCTCATCGTCCGAAGCCTTGCGGGTGACCGGCTCTTCCGTCTTGAAGTCGATGCCCGGGGTCGCCGGGATGTCGACGGGCGACGGCAGGTAGTCGATGACCGCGTCCAGCAGGGGCTGCACGCCCTTGTTCTTGAACGCCGAGCCGCCCAGGATCGGGTAGAAGGCGCCGGTCAGAACGGCTTTACGGATGCACTTCTTCAGGGTTTCGACCGAAGGCTCGTTGCCTTCCAGGTAGGCTTCCATCGCCTCGTCGTCGAGTTCGACGGCGTTGTCGATCAGGTACTGGCGGGCAGCGGCGACTTCGTCAGCCATGTCGGCCGGGATTTCGCGCACGTCAGCGTCGGCGCCGACGGTGTCGGTTTCCCAGACCAGGGCCTTCATCTCGACCAGGTCGATGACGCCCTTCAGCAGGTTTTCTGCGCCGATCGGCAGTTGGATCGGCACAGCCTTGGCGCCCAGACGGTCGCGGATCGATTCGACCGAAGCGTTAAAGTCGGCGCCGATCTTGTCCATCTTGTTGACGAAGACGATGCGCGGAACCTTGTACTTGTCGGCCTGGCGCCAGACGGTTTCCGTCTGCGGCTCAACACCGGCGTTGCCGTCCAGCACCGTCACGGCGCCGTCGAGCACGCGCAGCGAACGCTCGACTTCAATGGTGAAGTCCACGTGTCCGGGGGTGTCGATGATGTTGAGGCGCTTGCCTTTCCAGAAGGCGGTCGTCGCGGCCGACGTGATGGTGATGCCGCGTTCTTGTTCCTGGTCCATCCAGTCCATGGTGGACGCGCCATCGTGCGTCTCGCCCATTTTGTGGTTACGGCCGGTGTAAAACAGGATCCGCTCAGTCGTCGTCGTCTTGCCCGCGTCGATGTGGGCCATGATGCCGAAGTTGCGGTAGTCTTCGATTTTATGCGTGCGGGGCATAGGAGCGTCCCTTGAGGGCTTAGGACGCCCTGGAGCGCCCTCGGAAATGTCGGATAAGACGGCGCGGGCGATTTAGCTCAAACCGCCCGCGCCGGATAGTCTTAGATAGGAACCGTCCCATACCTTCGAAAGAGGGACGGTTTTAAGACACTTACCAGCGGTAGTGGCTGAACGCGCGGTTGGCTTCGGCCATCTTGTGGGTGTCTTCGCGCTTCTTGACCGCGGTGCCGCGGTTGTTCGAGGCGTCCAGCAGCTCGGCGGCCAGCTTTTCCGTCATGGTGTTTTCACCACGCTTGCGCGCAGCGTTCACCAGCCAACGGATGGCCAGGGCGCGACGACGGTCCGGACGGACTTCGACCGGCACCTGGTAGGTGGCGCCGCCGACGCGACGCGAACGGACTTCGACCGAAGGCGCGACGTTGTCGAGGGCGGTGTGGAAGGTTTCGACCGCAGTGTGGTCTTTCTTCTTCTCAGCCAGAATGTCGAAGGCGCCGTAAACGATGTTTTCGGCGACGGCCTTCTTACCTTCGTACATGACGTAGTTCATGAACTTGGTGACGATCAGGTCCCCGAACTTGGGATCCGGCAGAACTTCACGCTTCTGGGCGCGGTGACGACGCGACATGGAGTATTCCTTGCAGTGCCCGACCTAGGCCGGGAAGATCTCGAAAGGCCTCCGGACCCGATGGGCCCAGGGGCGAATGATTGCCGCGAATGGCTTACTTCGGACGCTTGGCGCCGTAGTGCGAACGGCGCTGCTTGCGGTCCTTGACGCCTTGCGTGTCGAGCACGCCGCGCAGGATGTGGTAGCGAACGCCGGGCAAGTCCTTCACGCGGCCGCCGCGGATCAGAACAACCGAGTGTTCTTGCAGGTTGTGGCCTTCGCCGGGGATGTAGCAAACGGCTTCGTAGCCGTTCTTGGCCAGACGAACCTTGGCGACCTTACGCAGAGCCGAGTTCGGCTTCTTCGGGGTCGTGGTGTAAACGCGGGTGCAGACGCCGCGACGCTGGGGCGAACCCTCCAGAGCCGGAACCTTGTTACGGACGGGCTTGGGCTTGCGCGGCTTGCGGATCAGTTGGTTGATCGTAGGCATTGAGACAGGTCTCGACTTCTATTGGGGGGCGTGTGTCTTTCGACCGAAGCGCCCCGCGCCTTCTTGTGAACGAGGGACCATTCCCCCGCCCGGGTGTCATCGAGACTGATGTCGTAACGACAAACAGCCCTCTGGTTCGCTCCGGCGAACCAGAGCACGAAAACACAAAGGGCCGGAACGCGCGCTTTGGGCATTCCGGCGGCGCACAGGCCGTCCGTTCAATTGTCACGATCTCAGCAACCAGCGAACCGGCCACGCCTCGAAAGTGCGCGGCTTCTACGCCTGAAGGGGCAAAAGGTCAATATGCGTCGACCGCCCTGGAACCCGGCCACGTCTGCTCCACGAGTGACAGCACGACCGACCCAGAACGCGCTCGCCCGCCACTGCCCGAATCGCCTCATGCGGCAGCGACCACAGCCCTCGCGTGAATAAGTCCCAGACTCGCCTGAATCCAGCCATGCTTGCAGCCCAGCCTGATCGAACGGGAGGATGAATGGCTGGGCGGGACAGCGGCATTTCGGGTCTGAACTGGCGCGCGACGGCGATCGTAGGCCTGTCGGCGGGCTTCAATGGCGTATTGATCGCCGCCCTGTCGTTCACTGATGCTGCAAGACCGCCCCAGAGAGGCGGCCCAATGCCGACGATCTTTGTCGAGATCGAACCACGCCCGCTGCTTGCCTATGAACGCACCCCGACGCTCGAGCGCGCAACAGCCAACGCCCCGGCGCGGAACGGGCCCGCTGATGCGCCCAGCCCACCGGCCACCACAAGCGCAAGCGCGAGCGCCCCCAGCCCCCCTGCTCCCGCTTCGTCAGATATAGAAGACCGATGGCGCGTGGCGCCACGCGCGGACACTCCTTCCTTACGCATCCTCTCGTGCGACGCCCCTCAACACCTGTCGCCCGAGTTTCGTCGGCAATGCGATGACCGCCGTCTGCGGCTGGCGTCCGACGCGCGCTCCATCACCGGCACAGGCGAAGCAGAACGTGATGCCGCTTTCGCCCGACAAGGCGCCCGGCGCCTGGCCGCGTGGGAGGCCCAGCGCGCCGATCCTTCACGCGTAGCAGCGACCTGCGAAAGCCCCAGTCCCGTCGCCGGTTGCGCCGACGTTAATATTCAGGTCGAGTTGTTCTCCAGTCGGGATGGCTTCCTGCCCAATCTCAGAAAGCGTCGTGAGTGAGCGTGTCGACCTATCCTGCACCATCAAGAATGGACTGGCGCAAGATCGGCCTGGGCACGGCTTCAGTGGGCATCAACCTGGCCCTGCTCGCCGCCCTGTCCTTCACCACACTGGGCATCAAGGGCCGTGCGCCGGTTGTCGAACCGCCCCTCATCTATCTCGACATCGAGCCTCGCCCCCTGCTGCCTGACGAGCGCCCTCGCCCCGCCGTCAGCGCGCCGGTGCAGGCTCAGACCCCACGATCTGAAACCCCAAGCCGCGCTCAGGTTCACGGCCCGACGACGTCCACGCCGACGACAACGCCGCAGGACCGTCCCTCCCCCATCAATCCGCGCATCGCCGCGCCCACGCCGCAAAGCGTTCCCGCGCCCGACAACCAATGGACGGTCAGCGCCGACCGCACGACCGCCATGGGCCGTGCGCTGCGCCAGGGCCTGTCAGGCTGCACAAATCCCCAGATGCTCAGTCGAGAAGAACGTCAACAGTGCGAGGACAGGCGGGCCCAGATCGGGCGGAACGTCGCCCCCATCACCGGCACCGGCAACCCCGCGCGCGACGCCGCCTTTGCTCGTGAAGGCGCGCGCAGACTGGCCCAGTGGGAAGCAGATCGCCGCCCCCTGTCCGGCGGCGTCGGCATCGTCGGCCCGGCGGACTGTGTGGGTTCGAACTTCGGCACGGGCTGCGCGGGGGCGCAACTGGACCCCAGCCTGGCCCCGGGTTCTTCCACCAACGTCCAGACCCGCCGCGACGGTCACCGTGCGGGCGGCGTCCCGATCACCCCCGGCGCGCCCGCCCCGCGGGAACGCTGGAAGAATTAAAAGAAAAAGGGCGGCGCTGTCTCCAGCGCCGCCCTCTTCATGTCGTCACTTCCGTAACCGCAGATCAGCCTTCGCTGCTCTCCAGCTCCAGTTGCAGATCGGCCGGCAGCGGCTCGATCGCGTCTTCGCGGGCCTGGGTCAGTTCCGCATCACGCTCGTTGGCGATCTTCTGCAGGCTGCGCAGGTAGGCGCCCGTACCGGCCGGGATCAGACGGCCGACGATGACGTTTTCCTTCAGGCCTTCCAGCATGTCCTTCTTGCCGTGGACCGAGGCGTCGGTGAGGACGCGCGTGGTCTCCTGGAAGGACGCCGCCGAGATGAAGCTGCGGGTCTGCAGCGACGCCTTGGTGATGCCCAGCAGGACGGGCTGGGTGGTGGCCAGACGGCCGCCGCGCTTCTCGACCTTGGCGTTCTCGAGCACGGCTTCAGCCACTTCGACGGTGTCGCCGCGGATCAGGGTGGTTTCCCCCGAATCCAGCACTTCAACCTTCTGCAGCATCTGACGCACGATGACTTCGATGTGCTTGTCGTTGATCGGCACGCCCTGCAGTCGATAGACCTCCTGCACTTCGTTCACCAGATACTCGGCCAGCGCCTCGACGCCCTGAATACGCAGCAGATCGTGCGGATCGGGGTTGCCGTCGATGATGTAGTCGCCCTTCTGGATCAGATCGCCGTCGTGGACGGAGATGTGCTTGCCCTTCGGGATCAGGAACTCGACCGGTTCGCCCTGCACGCCATCGGCGTTGACTTCCGGCGTGATCTTGATGCGGCGCTTGTTCTTGTAGTCGCGGCCGAACTCAACACGACCATCCATTTCGGCGATGACCGCGCAGTCCTTCGGACGACGGGCTTCGAACAGTTCGGCGACGCGCGGCAGACCGCCGGTGATGTCGCGGGTCTTGGCGCCTTCGGTCGGAACGCGGGCGATGATCTCACCCGGCTTGACCTCGTCGCCGTTCGACACGGACAGAACCGCGCCCACCGGCAGCAGGTAGCGAGCGTCCGAGCCCGACGACAGCTTGGCGTAGGCGTCGCCCAGGGTGACGCCCATGGCCGGACGCAGGTCCGAACCGCGCGGGCTGGCGCGCCAGTCGGAAACCACGCGCTGGGCGATGCCCGTCGCTTCGTCAGTCTCTTCCTTGACGGACAGGCCTTCCACCAGGTCCTCGAAGCGGACGACGCCGCCCACTTCGGTCAGGATCGGGGTGGTGTAGGGGTCCCACTCGGCCAGACGTTGGCCGCGCTTCACTTCGCCGCCGTCCTTGACGCGGATGCGCGCGCCGTAGGGCGCCTTGTGCGTTTCACGGTCCTTGCCGTCGACAACAACGGTCACGGTGACGTTGCGGCTCATGGCCACCAGATCCCCGTGGGCCGCAACGACGGTCGGACCGGCGATGCGGGCGACACCGGCGTTGGTCGCCTCCATGAAGGAGGTTTCCGCAACCTGGGCCGTACCGCCGATGTGGAAGGTCCGCATCGTCAGCTGGGTGCCCGGTTCGCCGATCGACTGGGCGGCGATGACGCCGACCGCTTCGCCGATGTTGACGTTGGTGCCGCGCGCCAGGTCACGGCCGTAGCAGTGGGCGCAGATGCCGGCGTCGGCTTCACAGGTCAGGGCCGAACGGACCTTGACCGACTGAACGCCGGCGGCGTCGACGGCCTCGACCACTTCTTCCACCAGATAGGTGTCAGCAGGGAACAGGACCGTATCGGTTCCCGGCTCCTTGATGTCCTCGGCCGCATAACGACCCAGGATGCGCTGACCCAGCGAGACCAGGACGTCGCCGCCCTCCATCACCGCGCGCAGGGTGATGCCGCGCGTCGAGCCGCAGTCCTGTTCGGTGACGATGCTGTCCTGCGCCACGTCCACCAGACGGCGGGTCAGGTAACCCGAGTTGGCGGTCTTCAGCGCGGTGTCGGCCAGACCCTTACGGGCGCCGTGGGTGGAGTTGAAGTATTCAAGGACGGTCAGGCCTTCCTTGAAGTTCGAGGTGATCGGCGTCTCGATGATCTCGCCGGAAGGCTTGGCCATCAGGCCGCGCATGCCGCCCAGTTGCTTCATCTGCGCCTGCGAACCACGGGCTCCGGAGTTGGCCATCATGAAGACCGAGTTGATGTCGGGGTTTTCACCCTCGATCAGAACGCGCGGTTGCGCGATCTCGGCCATCATGGCGTCAGCGATCCGGTCCGTCGCCTTGGCCCAGGCGTCAACCACCTTGTTGTACTTCTCGCCGCGCGTGATCAGGCCGTCGGCGTACTGTTGTTCGTACTCCTCGACCTGGGTGCGGGTTTCAGCAACCAGTTCAACCTTCTTGGCCGGAATGACGATGTCGTCCTTGCCGAAGGAGATGCCGGCCTTGGCGGCTTCACGGAAGCCCAGGCCCATCATCTGGTCGGCGAAGATCACCGTCGCCTTCTGACCGCAGTGGCGATAGACCACGTCGATCAGGTTGCCGATTTCCTTCTTGGTCAGGTTCTTCTCAAGCAGGCGGTAGCCGACGTTCGGGTTGCGCGGCAGCAGGGCGCCCAGCTTCATGCGGCCCGGCGTCGTGTCGATGACCTTGGTCACCTCATTGCCTTCGGCGTCCTGTTCCGTCCAGCGCGCCTTGATGCGCGTGTGCAGGGTCACGACCTTGGCGTCCAGCGCCGCGTCGATCTCGCCGATGTTGGCGAACAGCTTGCCTTCGCCCGGCTCGCCGTCCTTGACCAGCGACAGGTAGTACAGACCCAGGACGATGTCCTGCGACGGCACGATGATCGGCTTGCCGTTGGCGGGCGACAGGATGTTGTTCGTCGACATCATCAGGACGCGCGCTTCCAGTTGCGCCTCCAGCGACAGCGGCACGTGGACAGCCATCTGGTCGCCGTCGAAGTCCGCGTTGAACGCCGTACAGACCAGCGGGTGCAGGCGGATGGCCTTGCCCTCGATCAGCTTGGGTTCAAACGCTTGGATGCCCAGACGGTGAAGCGTCGGCGCGCGGTTCAGCAGAACCGGGTGCTCGCGGATGACCTCGTCCAGGATGTCCCAGACCTGCGGCTGCTCGCGCTCGACCATGCGCTTGGACTGTTTGACGGTGCCCGACAGGCCCTTGGCGTCCAGACGCGCGTAGATGAACGGCTTGAACAGCTCCAGCGCCATCTTCTTGGGCAGGCCGCACTCGTGCAGCTTCAGTTCCGGACCCACGGTGATGACCGAACGGCCCGAATAGTCGACGCGCTTGCCCAGCAGGTTCTGACGGAAGCGGCCCTGCTTGCCCTTCAGCATGTCGGCCAGCGACTTCAGCGGACGCTTGTTCGCGCCGGTGATGACGCGACCGCGACGGCCGTTGTCGAACAGGGCGTCGACGGATTCCTGCAGCATCCGCTTTTCGTTGCGGATGATGATGTCCGGCGCGCGGAGCTCCATCAGGCGCTTCAGGCGGTTGTTGCGGTTGATGACGCGGCGATACAGGTCGTTCAGGTCGGAGGTCGCGAAACGGCCGCCGTCCAACGGCACCAGCGGACGCAGTTCCGGCGGGATGACCGGCACGATGGTCAGGATCATCCACTCGGGCTTGTTGCCGGACTCGAGGAAGGCCTCGATCAGCTTCAGGCGCTTGGAGGCCTTCTTGGCCTTCATTTCCGAGGGGTTGTCGGCCAACTCGCCGCGGTGCTTTTCAGCCTCGGCGTGCAGGTCGATGCCCATCAGCAGGTTGCGGACGGCCTCGGCGCCGATCTCGGCCGTGAAGCCGTCGTCGCCGAACTCTTCCTGATAGCGATAGAACTCGTCTTCCGTCAGCAGTTGGTTCTGCTTCAGCGGGGTCAGGCCCGGCTCGGTGACGATGTAGTTTTCGAAGTACAGGACGCGTTCCACGTCCTTCAGCGCCATGTCCAGCATCAGCGAGATGCGGCTCGGCAGCGACTTCAGGAACCAGATGTGGGCGACCGGGGCGGCCAGGTCGATGTGACCCATGCGCTCACGGCGAACGCGCGCCAGCGTAACTTCAACGCCGCACTTCTCGCAGATGATGCCCTTGTACTTCATGCGCTTGTACTTGCCGCACAGGCATTCGTAGTCCTTGGTCGGGCCAAAGATACGGGCGCAGAACAGGCCGTCACGCTCGGGCTTGAACGTGCGGTAGTTGATGGTTTCCGGCTTCTTGATCTCACCGAACGACCACGACCGGATCTTCTCGGGCGAGGCCAGAGCGATCTTGATCTGGTCGAAGGTCGGCGCGACCGGGACCGGGTTGAAGATGTTCAGGACTTCCTGGTTCATCTTTATTCCTTCTGCGGGGAAGACCCGCGAAAATTATTCAGAACGGAGAGGCAGGCGGCGGAACCGCCCTCCCCCGCCTTGGCGGGAGAGGGCTTTGATCCGGCTCAGCTGTTCTCCAGCTCCACGTTCAGACCCAGCGAACGCATTTCCTTGATGAGAACGTTGAAGCTCTCGGGAATGCCGGCTTCGAAGCTGTCGTCGCCACGGACGATGGCCTCGTAAACCTTGGTCCGGCCGGCGACGTCGTCGGACTTCACCGTCAGCATTTCCTGCAGGGTGTAGGCGGCGCCGTAAGCTTCCAGAGCCCAGACCTCCATTTCCCCGAAGCGCTGACCGCCGAACTGCGCCTTACCGCCCAGCGGCTGCTGGGTGACGAGCGAGTACGGGCCGATGGAGCGGGCGTGGATCTTGTCGTCGACCAGGTGGTGCAGCTTCAGCATGTAGATGTAGCCGACCGTGACCGGACGCTTGAACTGCTCGCCGGTCTGGCCGTCGTACAGGATCGACTGGGCCGACTTGTTCAGACCAGCTTCTTCCAGCAGACGTTCGATGTCGCCGATGTGCGCACCGTCGAAGACCGGGGTCGCGAAGGGCACGCCCTTGGACAGGTTGCGAGCCAGCTCGACCAGTTCTTCCTCATCCTGCGGCAGAGGGGTGTCCTCGCCGTAGATATGCGTCAGGCGGTCGATCAGGGCCTGCTTCTGACCACCCTGCTGCCAGGCTTCCAGCAGACCGGAGATCTGCTTGCCCAGGCCAGCGGCGGCCCAACCCAGGTGGGTTTCGAAGATCTGGCCGATGTTCATGCGCGACGGCACGCCCAGCGGGTTCAGAACAACGTCGACGTGGGTGCCGTCTTCCAGGTGCGGCATGTCCTCGATCGGCAGGATCTTGGAGATGACGCCCTTGTTTCCGTGACGGCCGGCCATCTTGTCGCCCGGCTGCAGCTTGCGCTTCACGGCCACGAAGACCTTGACCATCTTCATGACGCCAGGCGGCAGCTCGTCACCGCGCTGCAGCTTCTCGACCTTGTCTTCGAAACGACGGTCCAGTTGCTTGCGGGCGTCTTCGAACTGACGCTTCATGGCTTCCAGTTCGCCCTGGGTCTTCTCGTCGTCCAGAGCGATCTGCCACCACAGGCCGCGGCTGACTTCGGCCAGCTTCTCGTCGGTCAGTTCACCACGGCCGATGCCCTTCGGACCCGACACGGCGTTCTTGCCGATGATCAGCGGCTTCAGGCGGCCATAGACGTTGCGCTCAAGGATCTTGAGCTCGTCGTCGCGGTCCTTGCCGAGACGTTCGATTTCAGCGCGTTCGATGGCCAGGGCGCGTTCGTCCTTGTCCACGCCGTGACGGTTGAAGACGCGAACGTCGACGATCGTGCCGGCGACGCCGGGCGGCAGGCGCAGCGAGGTGTCACGGACGTCCGAAGCCTTCTCGCCGAAGATGGCGCGCAGCAGCTTCTCTTCCGGGGTCATCGGGCTTTCGCCCTTCGGCGTCACCTTGCCAACCAGGATGTCGCCCGGCTGGACTTCGGCGCCGATGGCCACGATGCCCGCTTCGTCGAGGTTGCGCAGGGCTTCCTCGCCGACGTTGGGGATGTCACGGGTGATTTCTTCCGGGCCCAACTTCGTATCACGCGCCATCACTTCGAATTCCTCGAGGTGGATGGAGGTGAAGACGTCATCACGAACGATGCGCTCGGAGATCAGGATGGAGTCTTCGAAGTTGTAGCCGTTCCAGGGCATGAAGGCGACGAGGGCGTTGCGGCCCAGCGCCAGTTCGCCAAGGTCCGTCGACGGGCCGTCAGCAATGACGTCGCCGAACTTCACCTGGTCGCCCACGCGCACGATCGGGCGCTGGTTGATGCAGGTCGACTGGTTGGAGCGTTGGAACTTCGACAGGCGGTAGATGTCGACGCCCGAACGGGCGGCGTCCACGTCGCCGGTGGCGCGCACGACGATGCGCGTGCCGTCGATCTGTTCGACGACGCCGTCACGACGCGCGACCACGACAGCGCCGGAGTCCACGGCCACGACCGCTTCCATGCCGGTGCCGACCAGCGGCGCGTCCGACTGCACCAGAGGCACGGCCTGACGTTGCATGTTCGCGCCCATCAGTGCGCGGTTGGCGTCATCGTTTTCCAGGAACGGGATAAGGGCCGCAGCGACCGAAACAACCTGCTTCGGCGACACGTCCATCATGTCCACGGCATCCTTGTTCAGGAGCTGGGATTCACCGTTGATCCGGCCAGGAACCAGTTCTTCGACGATCTGGCCGTTCTTCAGTTCGATGTTGGCCTGAGCGATCGTGTACTTCGACTCTTCCATGGCCGAGATGTAGACCACCTCGTTCTGAGCCTGGCCGTCCTTCACGCGACGGTACGGGCTCTCGATGAAGCCGTACTTGTTGACGCGCGCGTGGGTGGCCAGCGAGTTGATCAGGCCGATGTTCGGGCCTTCCGGCGTTTCAATCGGGCAGATGCGGCCGTAGTGGGTCGGGTGAACGTCGCGGACTTCGAAGCCAGCGCGCTCACGCGTCAGACCGCCCGGGCCAAGCGCTGAAAGGCGACGCTTGTGGGTGATTTCCGACAGCGGGTTCGTCTGGTCCATGAACTGCGACAGCTGCGACGAACCGAAGAACTCGCGAACCGCAGCGGCGGCAGGCTTGGCGTTGATCAGGTCGTGCGGCATGACCGTGTCGATATCGACCGAGGACATGCGCTCCTTAATGGCGCGCTCCATGCGCAGCAGACCGACGCGGTACTGGTTTTCCAGCAACTCGCCGACCGAACGGACGCGACGGTTGCCCAGGTTGTCGATGTCGTCGATCTCGCCGCGGCCGTCCTTCAGGCCGACCAGGATCTGCAGCACCTTCAGCACGTCGTCCTTGCGCAGGACGCGGATCTCGTCCGAAACCTCAGGGGTTTCCAGACGCATGTTCATCTTGACCCGGCCGACGGCCGACAGGTCGTAGCGTTCGCTGTCGAAGAACAGCGAGTTGAACATGGCTTCGGCAGCCTCAGGGGTGGGCGGCTCGCCCGGACGCATCACGCGATAGACGTCGAACAGGGCGTCTTCACGATTGTCGTTCTTGTCCACGCGCAGGGTGTTGCGCATGTAGGCGCCGACCGTGACATGGTCGATGTCCAGCACTTCGATGGTGGTGAAGCCGTTTTGCTCCAGCACTTCGATGGTCGGAACGTCCAACTCGTCGCCGGCCTCCGCGTAGATTTCGCCGGTTTCGTAGTTGACGGCGTCGTTGGCCAGATACTTGGTGACCAGGGCGTCGGCGGCCAGCGACAGCGAGGTGGTGGTTTCACCCAGCTTCTTTGCGGCGCGCGCGCTGATCTTCTGACCGGCCTGGGCGATCACTTCGCCGGTGTCGGCGTCGACCAGATCGAATTCGGGCTTCACACCGCGCCAGCGCTCGGCCTTGTACGGCGTGACCCAGCCCTCGCCGCGCTTCTCGTAAGGCACGGTCTCGTAGAAGGTCTTCAGGATTTCTTCGCCGTCCATGCCCAGACCCATCAGGAAGGTCGTGGCGGGCAGCTTGCGGCGGCGGTCGATGCGGACATAGACCACGTCCTTGGCGTCGAACTCGAAGTCGAGCCACGAACCACGGTACGGGATCACGCGGGCGGCGAACAGCAGCTTGCCCGAGGAGTGGGTCTTGCCCTTGTCGTGGTCGAAGAAGACGCCCGGCGAACGGTGCATCTGCGAGACGATCACGCGCTCGGTGCCGTTGACGATGAAGGTGCCCTTGTCCGTCATGAGCGGGATGTCGCCCATGTAGACGTCCTGCTCCTTGATGTCCTTGACCGAACGGGCTCCCGTTTCCTCGTCGGTTTCGAACACGATCAGGCGCAGCTTGACCTTCAGCGGCGCGGCATAGGTCATGTCGCGCTGGATGCACTCTTCAACGTCGTACTTGGGATCTTCGAACTCGTACGAGACGTATTCCAGGATCGCGCGTTCGTTGAAGTCCTTGATCGGGAACACCGACTTGAAGACCGCTTCGATGCCCTGCTCCTTGCGCTGGCCCGGACGGACCTCGCGTTGCAGAAACTGTTCGTAGGAGGCGCGCTGAACCTCGATCAGGTTCGGCATCTGCACCGCTTCGGGAATACGCCCGAAGGATTTGCGGATGCGCTTCTTGCCGGTGAACGAGGTGGCGGAAGCGATCTGACCGTTGATGGCGAGATCGTGGGAGGCGTCGGTCATTCAGTGTTTCCCATGCGCACGGTCCGGGAAAACCATGCGTGAAATGCAGCAGCCACGGCACGCGTTTCCACGTCCGCAGCCAGTTTTTTCGGCGTCCACCCTCGGCCCGCTGCCGGGCCAGGACGCCTGAAATGTACCGGCTCCCTGGGAAGGAGCCGCGCCTTCGCTCCGGTCGGAGGGCGACGGACCGGGCCTCGGCGCTGAACGCGCAGACTCAATTGGAGTGTTGCGGGGAGACGCACATATACGCGCTTCTTCGGCAAAATAAAGACCCTCGCAGAAGTCAAATTCGAACTTGGCGCCTATCCCCAATTTCTTTTGTCAGTTTCTTTGGCCGGAACGTCAGGTTTTCTCGCTTGCTCCAGGCCCGGCGGATCGCGTCCCTAGACAGATGCGCCCACTCCTCGCCTCGCTCGCCGCCCTCTCCGTCCTCGCCGTCGCCGCCTGCGGCCAGCCGGACAAGCCCGCCGATCCCGCCGCCGCCCACGCGGGCGCAGAGGCGCACAAGATCGACTGGCGCGAGGGCGATGTCGAAGACGCCTTCGCCGAGGCGGCCGAAGCGAACAAGCCGGTGCTGCTGTACTGGGGCGCGGTCTGGTGCCCGCCCTGCAACCAGTTGAAGGCGGGCCTGTTCCAGGACCCGGAGTTTGTCGCCCGCACACGCGACTTCGTCCCCGTCTATCTGGACGGCGATTCCAAGGGCGCGCAGGCCTGGGGCCAGAGGTTCGGCATCAAGGGCTATCCGACCCTGATCGTCCTGCGTCCCGACCGGACCGAGATCACCCGTCTGTCGGGCGGCGGCGATCCTGAAAAGGTCGAGGCCGTGCTGAAGGCCGCCCAGCGTGGCGGTCCGAACGCCAGCGAACTGCTGCAACGCGCCCTGGCTGATCCCGGCCGCCTGTCCGCCGACGACTGGACCCTGCTGTCCGAATACGGCTGGGCGGTGGATGCGGGCCGTCTGGTCAAGCCCGATGAGGCGACCGGCGTGCTGGAACGACTGGCCAGGGCCGCCCCCACCCCGACCCTGCAGCACCGTTTCGCCTTAGCCGCCCTGGCCCAGCGCCCCAAGGACGCCCCCGCCCTGTCCGCCGCGCGTCAGGCCGAGGTCCGCGCCCTGCTGGACGCCGTCTTGTCGAGTCCCGCCGAGGTCCGCGCCAATCGCGGCGCCCTGATCTACAGCGGCGCCGACGTCATCAAGGCCGCAGCTCCCGCCGGACCGGAACGCGCACGCCTGTCGGCCGCCCTGATCCAGGCGCTGGACCGCGTTTATGACGACGCCACTCTGGGAACCCAGGACCGGCTCTCGACCACCTATGCCGACATCGCCGTCTTCCGCGCCCAGGCAGGCAAGGACGCCGCCGTTCCCACTGCTCTGCGCGACAAGGTGCGCCAGCGCGCGGCCTGGGCCGACCAGTCCGCCAAGACCGCCTATGAGCGTCAGTCCACCATCAGCACCGCCGCCAACCTGCTGTCCGAAGCAGGCGACAAGCCGGGCGCCGAGGCCCTGCTGACCGCCGAACTGCAGAAGTCCAAGACCCCCTATTATTATATGCCCGAACTGGCGGATCTCGCCGAGGCGCGCGGGGACAAGGCCGCCGCCGTCGACTGGCTGCGCAAGGGTTATGAGACCGCAGAAGGCCCCGCCACCCGCGCCCAGTGGGGCGTCCTCTATGTCGATGGCCTGATCCGCCTGACCCCGCGCGACAAGACCGCCATCGAGACCGCCGCCGGTCAGGTCATCGGCGAACTGTCCGGCCAGCCCGACAGCTATCACCAGCGCACGCGCCAGCGGTTCGAAACCCTGGGCAAGAGCCTGACCGACTGGAGCCGCGCCAACAACGGCGCCGCCGTGCTGGAACGCCTGCGCGGGCGCATCGCCGAGGCCTGCGCCGCCCAGACCGACGCCGACGCCCGCGCCGCCTGCCAGTCCTGGCTCAAGCCCGCCTGACCTGACGGCGCCGCATTGACAGTCCCGCCCTTGGCGTCCTCCATGAGCGCCAAGGGAGACGCCTTCGCATGAACACACGCTGGCTTGGCCTGATCGCCGTTTCGACCGTGGCTCTGTCGGCCTGCAAGGCGATCAATGTGCCCGAAGACGCCTTCTTCTATCCCGATACGCGGATGCAGGCGGAGAAGATCATCCTGCCGCCAGACGCGCCGATGCATTTCCAGGCCGACACCTTCACCATTCCCTATGCTGGCGGAACCATCGGTGCGACGCGGGTGCGCACCGGGCGGACCGACACGCCCCTGATCCTGTTCTGCGGGGGAAATATGTTCCGCCGCAGCGCCGCCGCTGGCCTGACCGCCGCCAAGCTGACGCCCTTCGGCGACGTGCTGATGTTCGACTATCCCGGCTCTGGCGAAACGCCGGGTCCGGCCGAATATGAAGCCTTCATCGCCACCGCCACGGCGGTCGCCGATGTCGCCCGCGCCCAGGCCGACGCCGAAGGCCGCAAACTGATCGCCTGGGGCCATTCGCTGGGCGGCATCGTCTGTCCTCAGATCGTCCAGCACGTCCACGCCGACGCCGTGGTTCTGGAGACCACGACCCCCAACGCCCGCGCCGTTGTCGAAAACGCAGCGGGTTGGGTCCGTCCGTTCGTCCGCATCAACCTGGCCCCCAATCTGGCCGCCGTGGACGTGCCCACTGCGTTAAAGGGTTACCCCGGCCCGGTCGTGGTGCTGGAGGCGACCAAAGACACCACACTGCCGCCCGCGCTCAGCCAGAAGCTTGTCCGCGATCTCAGGGCCGAGGGCGTCACCGTCGATCGCCTGGTCTTCCCGGACGCCGGACACGGCGATGTCGGCGCCCAGCCGGACTTCCAGTCCCGTGTCGCAGCCGCGCTCGCCGCGCACTGACTGGACGCGTATCACTCTCAGCCCTAGCGTCACCGCCATGAATCGCATCGCCCTGCCCCTGATCGCCGCCGTCGCCCTTTCCGGCGCCCTGTCCGCCTGCGCGACCAAGCGTGAGCCGGTCACCTATGCCGAGACGGCCGCCGCCGCCGCGCGCGCCGCTGCTCAGGTCGAAGGTCAGGCGTCGCTGTCGCCGCAGGAGGTCTGGGATGCGGGCAATCTCGCCTATCTGGACTGGAACGGCGCCCGTCGCGGCTGGACCACGACCGAGAGCGGCCTGCAATATCGTCGCGTCGGCAAGGCGCACCCGAACGCCGCCCAGCCCACCGCGACCGACACGGTCAAGGTCCACTATCGCGGGACCTTCATCGACGGACGCGAGTTCGACAGCTCCTACTCCCGCAACGAACCGGCCGAGTTCCCGCTGAACCGCGTCATCAAGGGCTGGACCGAGGGCGTGGCGCTGATGCACGTCGGCGAAATCTATGAGTTCGTGATCCCCGCCTCGCTAGGCTACGGCTCGCGCTGGGTGGGCGGCGGCGAGCTTCCGCCCAACTCCACCCTGCGTTTCAGCGTCGAACTGCTGGAAGTGAAGCCCGCGTCCTGACGGACTTGACGACGGCGCCCCTGCGGCAGAGGGTCGCACCTTCCCCTGAGTATCCGTAGAGCGTGAAATGAAGATCATCCGTCCTGCCGCCATGCGCGCCGCCGGTTTCGCCCTTCTGCTGGCGACAACCGCCCCCGCCGCCTTCGCCTCTGCGGCCATGGCTCAGGACGCATCGACCTATCCGCCAGCCCTGCCCGCGCCCCAGCCCGCCATCCCGGCGGTGCGTGACGCGCCCTATCCCGGCGTCATCAAGCTGGATGTGGACGCCACCAATCTGCACCAGCGCATCTTCTCGGTGACCGAGACGATCCCCGTCGCCAACGCCGGTCCCCTGACCCTGTTCTTCCCGGAATGGCTGCCGGGCAACCACGGTCCCGTCGGCCCGGTCGCCCAACTGGCGGGCATCGAGATCACCGCCAACGGTCAGCGCGTGGAATGGGTGCGCGACACGCTTCACCCCCTCGCCTACCACCTGAACGTCCCGGCGGGCGCGTCCGAGATCGTCGTGAAGATGCAGCACCTGTCGCCGACGACCGGCAATCAGGGCCGCATCACCATGACGCCGGAAATGCTGAATGTGCAGTGGGAGAAGATGCTGCTCTATCCCGCAGGCCACTGGTCGCGGAACATCACGCTCCAGCCCACGGTCAAGCTGCCGACCGGCTGGCAGTTCGGCACGGCGCTGGAGCCGCTGGAGAAAAACGGCGACGTTCAGAGCTTCAAGCCCGTCAATCTGGAAGTCCTGATCGACAGCCCGATCTTCGCCGGCGCCCACTATCGCCAGATCGACCTTGATCCCGGCGGTCGCTCGCCCGTCCGCGCCAATTTCGTCGCCGACGATCCCGCCAGTCTGGCCGCCACCGACGAGCAGATCCAGATCCTGCGCAATCTGGTCGTCCAGATGGACCGCCTGTATGGCGCGCGCCACTTCGACCACTACGACTTCCTGATCGCCATGACCGACAAGCTGGGCGGCATCGGGCTTGAGCATCACCGCAGTTCCGAGAACTCGGTCGATCCCGCCTTCTTCACCGGCTGGGCCACCCATCTGGGCGACCGCGACCTGCTCAGCCACGAGATGAACCACTCGTGGGACGGCAAATGGCGCCGCCCCGCCGACCAGTACGTCCCCAACTTCAACAGCCCGCTGCAGAACAGCCTGCTGTGGGTCTATGAGGGTCAGACGCAGTATTATGGCCAGGTCGTCGCCGCCCGTTCGGGTCTGCTGACCAAGCAGCAGGCGATGGACTCCCTGGCCATCACCGCCGCCACCTTCGACAATCGCGTCGGTCGTGAATGGCGCGCCATGCAGGACACGACCAACGACCCGATCATCAGCCAGCGTCAGCCCAAGGGCTGGCTGTCATGGCAGCGGGACGAGGACTATTATTCGGAAGGCCAGCTGATCTGGCTGGATGTCGACACCACGATCCGGGAAAAGACCAACGGCCGCAAATCCCTGGATGACTTCGCCAAGGCCTTCTACGGCGTCGAGGACGGCAGCTATGATCCCAAGCCCTATACGTTCGAGGATGTCGTCGCGGCCCTGAACGGCGTTGTCGCCAACGACTGGGCGACCTTCCTGCGCACGCGCCTGGACGGTCATGGACCCAATCCCTCAAGTCATGGCGCCCCGCTGGACGGTCTGGCGCGCGGCGGCTGGCGACTGACCTATGCGGACACCCCGACCGACTATCAGAAGACCCTGTACGCCGAGCTGAAGCGCAACGACTACACCTACTCGCTGGGCTTCCAGACGACCGCCGCCAATGTCATCCGCGGCCTCCAGTGGGACAGCCCCGCCTTCAAGGCTGGCCTGGCCGTCGGCATGGAGATCGTCGCCGTCAATGGCGAGGCCGCCAACGCCGACCGCATCAACGCCGCCATCACCGCCGCGAAAGACCCGGCCAAGACCGTGGACCTGATCGTCAAGGACGGCGACCGCTATCGCACCATCAGCTTCGACTACCACGACGGCCTGCGTTATCCGCGTCTGGAGCGCATTCCCGGCACGCCTGATCGTCTGGGCGACATCCTGACGCCGCGCACGCGCTAAGCATGGTGCCCCTTTCCCCTGGGAGAGGGGTCTCGCGGCCTTCTGTCCCTTGACGCCGCCCCCGACGCCCACGACGGTGCAGCTCTGCTGCAATACCGGATGACCTGATGTCGCGTTCACGCCTGCCCGCCGCCTGCCTCGCCCTTTTGCTGACGGGCGCCGCCGTCCCGGCTCTGGCGCAGACCTTCCAGTCCACACCGATCATCGCCGATGCGACCCAGGCGCCCCTGGCCCTGCCCCGCGCCCAGCCCGCCATTCCGGTCCCGCAGGACACGCCCTATCCCGGCGTCATCCAGTACCGCGCCGACGTCACCGATGTGGACCGCCGCATCATCAATGTGACCCAGACCATCCCGGTCGCCCAGGCCGGTCCGCTGACCCTGCTCTATCCGAAATACCTGCCCGGCAACCACGCTGCGACCGGCCCGATCCAGCTGATCTCCGGCCTGACCGTGACGGCCAACGGCCAGCGGATCGAGTGGCTGCGCGACACCCTGGACCCTTACGCCTTCCATCTGGACATCCCGGCGGGCGTGACCAGCATCGACGTCGCCTTCCAGTGGCTGACCCAGCCGGACAATTCCAACTGGCGTGTCACCATGACCCCCGCCCTGGTCAATCTGCAGTGGGAGAAGGCCATCCTCTATCCGGCCGGCTACTACAGTCGTCAGATTCAGGTCGCCCCCTCCATCGTCCTGCCCTCAGGCTGGCAGTACGGCACCGCCCTGGCCACCGCCGCGCGGGACGGCGATGTGGCGCGGTTCGAGACGACCGACCTCTACACCCTGATCGACAGCCCGGTGTTTGCAGGCGCCCACTATCGCCGCGTCGACATCGACCCGACAGGGGATCGCGTCCACCTGAACATTCTGGCCGACGAGGCCAAGGGCCTGACCGCCACTGACGATCAGATCAAGCTGTTCGAGAACATGGTTCAGCAGGCCGACCGCCTGTTCGGCGCCCGCCACTTCGACCGCTACGAGTTCCTGTTCGCCCTGACCAACCAACTGGGCGGCATCGGGCTGGAGCATCACCGCAGTTCGGAAAACACCGGCGCCCCCGACTTCTTCACCAACTGGTCCAAGAGCGAGGGCGACCGGGGCCTGCTGCCCCACGAATACACCCACTCGTGGAACGGCAAGTTCATGCGTCCGGCGGACGAACTGACCGCCAACCACAACATCCCGACCCAGAACACCCTGCTGTGGGTCTATGAGGGTCAGACCGAATACTGGGGCGATGTCCTGGCCGCCCGCGCGGGCCTGCACAGCCGCGAGGTGGCGCTGGCCACCCTGGCCGCCATCGCCGCCTTCTATGACAACCAGCCGGGCCGCGAATGGCGCGCGCTTCAGGACGTCAACAACCACAATCTACTGGGTTACCGCGTGCCGGGCCAGTTCACCTCATGGATGCGCGGGACCGGCGACTATTACCGCGAAAGCGCCCTGATCTGGCTGGACGCCGACACCCTGATCCGAGAGGGCACCAACAACCGCAAATCCCTGGACGACTTCGCCCGCACCTTCTTCGGCCACGACGACGGCCAGTGGGCGCCGCAGGGCTATACGTTCGAACAGGTCGTCGCGGCCCTGAACGCCGTCTATCCGCACGACTGGACCGGCTTCCTGCGCGGGCGGCTGGACGCCGTCGGCCCCGACGCCCACGCCCCGCTGGCGGGCATCACGCGCGGCGGATACCGGCTGACCTACACCGACACGCCGTCGGCGGCGGAAAAGGCGGTCCAGACCGGCTGGGCCAATGATTTCCAGTATTCGCTGGGCTTCACCCTCAGCGGCGATCGCCTGACCAATATCCGTTGGGGCGGCCCCGCGTTTGAACAACGCATCGGCGCGGGCTGGCAGCTGGTCGCGGTCAACGGCGTCGCCGGGTCCGCCGAGGCCCTGCGCAACGCCGTCACCGCCGCCAAGGGAACGGACGCCAAGATCGAACTGCTGATCAAGTCCGGCGACCGCTTCCGCACCGTCGCCTTCGACTACCACGACGGCCTGCGCTACCCGCGCCTTGAGCGGATCGAGGGCACCCCCGACCGTCTGGGCGCCATCCTGACGCCGCGCAGCCGCTGAGGCCGAACAGCAGCCCATCTCCAATCGGATCAGAGCCCAGTCTGAAAACTCAAGGCGATCGACATTCGGTCGGCTGAATTCTCAGATCGTCCTTCCGGGGCTGAGCGAAGCGAAGAACCCGGACCCCAGGACTGCGACCGCATTGTTGGACACATTCAACACCGGATATGCGCCTCCTGGGTTCCGGGTTCATCCTTCGGACGCCCCGGAAGGACAGTTTTGGTCTGAATGGCGACTGGACCAAGATCACATAGCCGCCCCGATACAAGAAAAGGCCCCGAGGTTTCCCTCGGGGCCTTTCCGATCTTCAGCAGATGCTGAGAACCAGATTACTTGATCTGGATCTTCGCGCCGGCTTCCGTCAGCTTCTTGGCGATTTCGTCGGCGGTTTGCTTCGAAACGTTTTCGACGACGTTCTGCGGAGCGCCTTCGACCAGGTCCTTGGCTTCCTTCAGACCCAGGTCCGAACGCACGCCACGGACTTCCTTGATGACGTTGATCTTCTTGTCGCCGCCGTCCACCAGGACAACGGTGAACTCGGTTTGCTCTTCAGCGGCTTCAGCCGGAGCAGCGCCACCGGCGGCCGGGGCAGCGAAAGCAACCGGAGCAGCAGCGGAAACGCCCCACTTTTCTTCCAGCAGCTTGGACAGTTCAGCAGCTTCCAGAACGGTCAGTGCGGACAGGTCTTCGACGATCTTGGCGAGGTCGGCCATTGTCAGTTTTCCTTCGGAGGATTGGTTTTAGAGAGTGATGCAGAGATGAAAGGCTGGGCCGCTTACGCGGCTTCCTTGGTGGCGTAGGCGTTGAACACGCGAGCCAGCTGACCGGCGGGTGCTTGCAGCACGCCGGCGATCTTGGTCGCAGGCGCGTTGAGCAGGCCGATGAGTTGACCACGAACCTCGTCGAGGGTCGGGAGCTTCGAGAGTGCCTCGACGCCCTTCGTATCGACGACGGTTTCGCCCATGAAGCCGCCGATGATCTTGAAGCGATCATTGGCTTTGGCGAACTCGGTGGCGACCTTGGCGGCCGTACCGGGGTTCTCGGCGTATGCGATGCCCACGGGACCCTTGAACAGGCCGTGGTAGTCGCTGCCTTCTTCGGCTTCGAGCGCCTTCAGCGCCAGGCGGTTCTTGACCACCTTGAACGCGCCGCCTTCTTTACGAAGACGGCCACGCAGATCTTCCATTTCCGCAACGGTCAGGCCCAGGTTGTGGGCCACGACCACGCTGCCGGCGTCGGCGAACACGCCCTTGAGCGATTCGATAGACTCGGCTTTTTGTGCGCGATCCATTGCGGTCTCCAGTCTTGGTATTCGCCGACGGGCTTATTCCCGACGACGGATTGGCCAAAGCGCCATGCATCGCTGCAAAGCGTTCGGGCCGGTCGTATTGTCCGAAGGATGCGTCTGACGGCATCCGTCCCGGAATGCGGGCCGATGCGCGGCAAGGTCGCGTCCCCATCTCCCCACGGCGTCAGAAGGCTTTCTGACAGTTACGGCCTGGGTGACCCCCACGCCCCGAAGTTCTCGGACAGGACCGTCAGAAGATGAACCTCTAACGGGAAGCGGCGCTCTTACAGGGACCGATCACAGAAATCAAGGCGCGCAGCCCATGGCCTACGAACTCTATTACTGGCCCACGATCCAGGGACGCGGCGAGTTCGTGCGCCTGGCGTTCGAGGCGGCGGGCGCCGACTATGTCGATATCTCGCGTCAGGATGACGGCGAGGCGATGATGGCGTTGATGCAGGAGGCGGCCACGCCGCCCTTCGCACCGCCTTTCGTCCGTCTGGGCGACCGCACCGTGGGCCAGGTGTCCGCCATTCTCGCCTGGCTCGGCCCGCGACTGGGCCTGGCGCCCGACGACGCGGCCGACCGCGCCTGGCTGGACCAGATCCAGCTGACCTTCGCCGACCTGGTGGCCGAGGTGCATGACACCCACCACCCCGTCGACATGATGGCCTATTACGACGACCAGAAGCCCGAGGCCGCCCGCCGCGCCAGGGCCTTCCGCGATCATCGCATCCCCAAATTCCTCGGCTGGGCCGAACAGGTTCTGGCCCGCAATCCGTCAGGCCCGACCTGGTTGGTCGGGGAAAGCCTGACCTACGCCGACCTGTCGCTGTTCCAGGTGGTCGAGGGCCTGATCTACGCCTTCCCCAAGGCGGCTGCGCGCACATTGAGGACCACGCTCAAGGTGGCGGCGCTCAGCGACCGGGTCGCCGCCCTGCCCCGCATCCGCGCCTATCTGGACAGCCCGCGCCGCATCCCGTTCAACGAGGAGGGCATTTTCCGTCGCTACCCCGAACTGGACGGCTGACGCTCAGCGCCGCCCCTTGGATGCGGACGAAGCGGCGGCGTCACAGTTGAACTGGGCGCAGTATTTGCTCTGCAACTCGGTGACGAAGGCGATCATGCTGTCTTCCGTCACCTCCTGCGTGGCCATGCCCAGTTGAAAGCTCTTGGCGGCGATCTGGCGGCCGATGGGAGATTCGTAGAAGGCGAGTTGCGCCTCCAATTCTTCGGACGTGTAGATTTCGGCATAGTGGGGCGCCAGATCGGTCAACAGCCGATTGGTCATCGCCGTCAGCATCCGCGGCGCATTGGCGCGTATCCAGGCCGCCTCCTGCCGCCCCACCCCAGCCGCCGTCCCCACCGCTTCGATAGCCGACACCTGTTCGCCGATCAGACTTTCCAGACTCTTGGTGAAGTTGGGCCCCGCAGTCGCCCGTATCAGCCGTTCCGCCAGCGCCGTCCGCTGCGCCAGCCCCGCATCCTGAGCCGCTGCGGCCTGCACAGCCAGACACAGGGCTGCGGCGACGGCGATGAAGACGTGACTGATGCGCATATGGTTCTCCCCTGCCCGACTATCGGCAGAGGCGGCGCGCGTGACCAGACGAAATCGCCCTAAGATTGCTCAATACGCCAGCGGCGTGGCGGCGAAGTCGCGGATCAGTTCGGCCAGATCCGCCTCATGCACGGCGTCCGCCGCTTCGGCAGGCGTCATCCAGCGACGCTCGCGCTGGTGCGCTTCGGGCCATGCCCCCAACTGGATCAACACTTCCAGCGGATAGACCGAAACCACGCACTGACGCTGGCGACCGTCCTTCATGCCCTTGGCGTAGCGGAAGACGCCGACCGAGTGCCCGTCGATCTCGCCCTTCACCCCGGCTTCTTCCAGCGCTTCTTGCGCGGCGGCTTCGGGATCGGTCTTGCCGACCATCCGACCGCCCTTGGGGATGACCCAGCGCCGCGTCTCGCGCGAGGTGATCATCAGGATGCGGCGCTCGCCGTCCTCCAGCCGCCACGGCAGGGCCGCGACCTGGCGCGTCTCTGACCGCACGGTGCGCTTGGGATTGGTCCCGCTCACGTCAGGAACAATCCGCCGACGAAGTAGAAGATCGCGCCGATGGCGGCAGCGGCGGGCATGGTGATGAACCAGGCCGTGACGATGCTGCGCGCCACGTTCCAGCGCACGGCCGACACCCGCTTGGCCGCGCCCACGCCGACGATGGCGCCGGTGATGGTGTGGGTCGTCGAAACCGGGATCCCCATGCTGGTCGCTGCGAACAGGGTGATGGCCCCGCCTGTCTCGGCGCAGAAGCCCTGCTGCGGCGACAGGCGCGTGATGCGCGAGCCCATGGTGTGAACAATCCGCCAGCCTCCGAACAGGGTCCCCAGCGCGATGGCGGCCTGACAGGTGATCACCACCCAGAACGGCACATGGAACTCTCCGCCCAGCATGCCGCGCGAATATAACAGTATGGCGATGATCCCCATGGTCTTCTGGGCGTCATTGCCCCCGTGACCCAGAGAATAGGCCGAGGCGGAGATGAACTGCATCCCCCGGAACACCCGGTCGGCGAACGCCGGGTTCGACTTCACGAACAGCCACGACACCAGCAGCACCAGCATCAGGGCCAGCACAAACCCGACGGCGGGCGACAGGAAGATGGCGGCGACCGTCTTGGCCACGCCTGCGATCACGACCGCGCTTGTGCCTGCCTTGGCGATGCCTGCGCCCAGCAGACCGCCCACCAGGGCGTGCGAGCTGGAGGACGGTATGCCCAGCAGCCAGGTCACGACATTCCAGATGATGGCCCCCATCAGGGCGCCGAAGATCACCTGATCCGAAATGACGCCCGGATCGATGATGCCCCGCCCGATGGTGTCGGCGACGTGCAGCCCGAAGAACAGGAAGGCGATGAAGTTGAAGAATGCCGCCCAGCCCACCGCATACACCGGCGGCAGAACCCGCGTGGCGACGATGGTGGCGATGGAGTTGGCCGCGTCGTGCAATCCGTTCAGAAAATCGAACAGGATGGCCACGCCGATCAGGAAGACCAGGATCAGGAGGGCGTGATCCATGATGATCAGAGGTGCTCGACCAGCACGCCGTTGATGCGGTTCGCCACGTCCTCGAACCGGTCGACCACCTTCTCCAGGTGATCATAGATCTCGGCGCCGATGATGAAGGGCATGGTGTTGCCCTCGCGGTGCTTGGCGTACAGCGCCTTCATGCCTTCGTCGTACAGGGTGTCGCTGTCGCTCTCCAACGTGGCGATTTCCTCGGTCAGGGTGTTCAGGCGGTCGTGGTTCTTGCGCATGGCCGGCAGCAGGCTGACCGCCTCCACCGTCTTGACCGCGCACAACAGGGCGATGTCGCCCAGTTCGCGCATCTTCGGCTCGAACTCGCGCTGCTCGTACAGGCCGATGGTCTTAGCCGTCTTCTGCATCTGGTCGATGGCGTCGTCCAGCGAGTTGGTCAGGCCGCGGATGTCGGAACGGTCGAACGGGGTGATGAAGCTGCGGCGCACGGCGAACAGGACTTCGCGCGCCACATCATCGGCCTCGTTCTCATAGGTGATGATGTCCTGACGCCACTTCTCGGTTTCGTCGCCGCCATCCAACATCCGACGCATGGCGTCGGCGCCCTTGGTCAGGGTCGCCGCATGGGCGTCGAACAGGCGGAAGAAGTTATCTTCCTTGGGCAACAAGGCCTGGAACCAGCTCAGCATCCGACAATCCCCGATCAGGCGACGCCTTCAGGCGACCGCGCGCCCCCAAAAAAAGGATACGGGGCGCGCCGTCAAGTTTTCAGACTACGGACAGTTCGCTTTATCGCTCGCCCGGCGCCTTTGCATCAGGGTCTCCAAGCACATCCTGGCGGTAAAGCATGGTTACAATCGTGTGCAGCACCAGTGCGATCGGGGTGGCGAACAGCACGCCCAGCGGCCCGAACAATGTGCCGATTCCCACCACCGCGAAGATTCCCAGCACGACCGGCAGATTGGCCACGTTCTTCTGCACCAGGGGCGTGATGAAGTTGCTCTCCAGCTGCGAGATGACGATGTGGACCACCACGGCCAGCACCGCCGTGTGCCAGCCCTGCGTCGCGCCCACCAGCACCGACGGAATGGTCGACACGATCGGCCCCACAATCGGCACGAACTGCGACAGGCCCGTAAGCAGCCCCAGACCCAGCGCCGACGGCACGCCGATGATGGCCAGACCGATGCCGGTCAGGGTGCCCACCAGCACCATCGAGAACAGCTGCGCCTTCAGCCAGCCCTTCAGCGCCTTGCCGCAGCTGTTCAGCACTTCACGCAGGCGGTCGCGTCGGTCCATCGGAAACACCGACAGCAGGCCTTCGCGCGACTTGGCGGGCTCGATGGCCAGAAAGACGCCCGCCACCACCACCAGAACCATGGTCGTGATGCCCGCCGCCATGCCGATGGCGAACTTCTGCGCGAACTGCAGCGCCTCGCCCGCCCGGCTGCCAAGGTTCTGAAGTTGCTCGAACACCTGGGCGGCATAGGGTTGGGCCTCGATCCAGGTCTGCACCTGCGCCCAGCCCTGCGGAACAATGGCGATCAGGGTCGTCACCTGCTCGGAGATCTGCGCCCCGAACAGCGCCAGCAGCCCGGCCAGAATCCCGATGACAATCAGCATCGACAGGAAGACCGCCAGCGGGTCGGGCAGTCTCAGGAACCGCACCAGCGGATCGGCCAGCGCGCGCAGGATCACCGCCACCACGATGGCGCCGAAGATCAGCAGCCACAGGGTCTGCAGCGACACCACCAGCTGAATGGCGAAATAGGCCGACACCAGAACGATGGCGCCGAACGCCAGCCGCCCCTTCCACGGATCATGGCCGCCAGCGGCCGAACCGCCTTTTGATTTACCCAAACCGAACATCATGCCCCCTTCAAGGTGGGGTCAGAACGCCGTCGCCGCCCCACGGTTCGCCGCCACCGAGAAAAAATCATCAGGGGGCGGAAATGCGCCCGTCATAGTCGGCCTGGGCCTGGGCCACTTGCGGCATCTGCGTCTCGGCCCAGTCGATCATCGCCTGCATGGATGCGATCAGGCCCCGGCCCAGCGGCGTCACCGCATAGGTCACCGTTACGGGCACGGTCGCCACCACGGTCCGCGACACCAGCCCGTCGCGCTCCAGCGACTTCAGGGTCTGGCTCAGCATCTTCTGCGACACCCCCTCGATGCGCCGCTTCAGCTCATTGAACCGGATCGGCCCCCGCCCAAGCGCAATCAGGATCAGGGTGCTCCATTTATCAGCGATCCGATCCAGCAGCTGGCGCGTTGGGCATTGGGACGCGAACACGTCGCCCCGCGTCCAGGTTTCTTCAGAGTGACCAGGTGAGTGGAAAGTGCCGTCTTGCATGGTCGCAGTCAGTAGCACACCTAGTCACCATTGGATACCACAGGAGCCTTCCATGAAAGTCGCAGTCCTCGGCGCCAGCGGTCGCGCCGGATCGGAGATCACAAAGGAACTGGCGGCGCGCGGTCACACCGTCACCGCCATCGCCCGCAAACCTGAAACCATTCCCGCCGCATCCGGCGTCACCGCCGTCGCAGGCGACGCCTCTGACGCCGCCGCCCTGCCCGGCCTGATCAAGGGCGCCGACGCTGTCATCAGCGCCCTGCATTTCGACGTTCCCGCCGAGGCCATCCTGGCGGCCCTGAAGACGGCGGGCGTGCCCCGCCTGCTGGTCACCGGCGGCGCCGCCAGCCTGGAGGTCGCACCCGGCGTCATGCTGATCGACACCCCGGCCTTCCCCGCGGAATGGAAGCCCATCGCTGTCGGCGGTCTCGACTACCTCAAGACCCTGCGCGGCGAGACCCAGATCGACTGGACCTTCTTCTCGCCCGCCGCCTTGATCGAGGAAGGGCCGCGTCTGGGCCATTACCGCACTGGCGGCGACCAATTGCTGACCGACGCCAACGGCGACAGCAGGATCAGCTTCGCTGACTACGCCATCGCCATGGTCGATGAGTTGGAGCAGCCCAAGCACAGCCGCGCCCGCTTCACCGCGGCCTACTGAGGGGATCGCCCGATGAAGAGACGCTGATCGCCGCCGTCGCCGCCTTCGGGCTGGCGGCGGCCGCCCTGCCCGCCTCGACCGCCGCCGCCCAGCAGGCCGCCGCCTCCAGCAGCCGCACCCCGCAGGAGGAGGCCAACGCCCGCGTCGTCACCGCCTTCTACGACCTGGCCTTCAACCAGCATAAGCCGACCGAGGCGGCGCGGCTCTATATCGGCGACCGCTACATCCAGCATAATCCGGGCGTCCCGAACGGCGCGGCGGCCTTCTACGGCTATTTCGAAGGCTTCTTCCGCGACAATCCCCAGTCGCGGGCCACCATCCATCGGGTCATCGCCGACGGCGATCTGGTGGCCCTGCACGTCCATTCGCAGGAGACGCCCAGCGATCCGGGTCGGGCCATCGTCGACATCTTCCGCGTCGAAAACGGCAAGATCGTCGAACATTTCGACGTCATCCAGTCCGTCCCCAGCACCCCGACCGCCAACGGCAATACCATGTTTGACGGCTCGAAAACCGACTGACTTCGTCCGTCCCCAAGGACAACGGCCCCGGAGATCGCTCTCCGGGGCCGTTTTCATCTTCAAGCCTGGGATCAGTTGGCCGGGGGCGCGGGCGGCGGCGGGGCCTCAACGACCGTCCAGATGACCTGGCTGGCGTCGGCGATGACCTGCACCCAGATGGTCTTGTCCGGGCGGCGGATCACATAGGCGCTGATCGGATTGCCGTAGATGATCATCAGACCCAGGTTCATGTCGCTTCGCAGCGTCTGGGGCAGCTCATCGATCGCGGGGTTCGGCGCCTCGCTGTTGGCGATCTGCACGCCGCCCAGCGCCTTGACGGCCTCGTCCAGGCTGCGCTGGACCTCCAGCCGCGAAAAGGTCTTGTCCTCCGGCGTGGCGGAGCTGGCCATATGGACCTTGCCCTCCACCGTCTGGAAGCCGGTGCCGGTCCAGATCGGATAGGCCGCCAGGTCCATCGTCTTCTCGTCACGCACGCCATAGCCTGCAGGCGCGCCCACATAGGGGAAGGCGCCCAGCGGCGCGGTCGAAACGGGGATCAGGCTCAGATCGACATTGGCGGCGACGGCGCTCGGTGTCTTGGCGTCTGCACCGGCCTGCATGGCCGCGCCGTCCGTCGTGGCTTCAGCCTCGTTCTTGGCCGGCTTGTCGCCGCAGGCCGCCAGGGCGAGCACAGCCAGCATGGCCAGTGTGGAGCTCAGTTTCTTCAACGTGACACCCGTCGTTCAGTTGGACAGACAGACCTTATGTCCCACGAACTGCGACAGGCTCAAGACAAACAGCCGGACATGAAAAAACGGCGGGGATTTCTCCCCGCCGTTTCAACAGTTCAGCTTGTCGCTAAGGCTTAGGCGCCCAGCGAGGCCGGGTCGACCTTGAAGCCCGGGCCCATCGTGGTCGACAGGCTGATGCGCTTCACATAGGTGCCCTTGGCGCCCGACGGCTTGGCGCGGACCAGAGCGTCCACGATAGCCTTGACGTTGGCTTCCAGCGCGTCCTGCGTGAACGAGGTCTTGCCGATGCCGGCGTGGACGATGCCCGCCTTCTCGACGCGGAACTCGACGGCGCCGCCCTTGGCGTCCTTGACGGCTTGCGCGACGTTCGGGGTCACGGTGCCGACCTTCGGGTTCGGCATCAGGCCGCGCGGGCCCAGCACCTTACCCAGACGACCGACCAGGGCCATCATGTCCGGCGACGCGATCACGCGGTCGAACTCCATGAAGCCGCCAGCGATCTTTTCGTACAGATCTTCGGCGCCGACGTGTTCAGCGCCAGCAGCGGTGGCTTCAGCGGCCTTGGCGTCCTTGGCGAAGACGGCGACGCGAACGTCACGGCCCGTGCCCGACGGCAGGTTCACAACGCCACGGACCTGTTGGTCGGCGTGACGCGGGTCAACGCCCAGGTTGATCGCGATTTCCAGGGATTCGTCGAACTTGGCCTTGGCGTTTTCCTTGGCCAGCTTGATGGCGTCGGAGAACGGCAGCAGGTCTTGCGTGACGCCGGTGCGGGCCTTTTGAGCTTTGGTTTGCTTAGCCATGGATTAGCCCTCCACCACTTCGAGGCCCATCGCGCGGGCGGAGCCTTCGATGATCTTGGTCGCGGCGTCCAGGTCGTTCGCGTTCAGATCTTTCATCTTCTTTTCGGCGATCTCGCGCAGCTGGGCCACGGTGATCTTGCCGGCGACTTCACGGCCGACCAGCTTCGAACCCGACTTCAGGCCGGTGGCCTGCTTCAGGTACCAGGTCGCCGGGGGCGTCTTGGTGACGAAGGTGAACGACTTGTCCTGATAGACGGTGATCACGGTCGGAAGCGGGGTGCCCTTGGCTTCCTTCTCGGTGCGTGCGTTGAACTCCTTGCAGAAGCCCATGATGTTCACGCCGCGTTGACCCAGAGCCGGGCCGATCGGGGGCGAAGGCGTGGCCGAACCGGCAGGCACTTGCAGCTTGATATAGCCGAGAATCTTCTTGGCCATTGGTCTCTCCTATGAATGACCCGACGAACGAACGACGAGCCGGTGAGCCGTGGTGCGGCATGGCTGCCTCCCACGGATTTGCCGCTCCGCGGATCGAGACCGCCGAGCGAAGGCGCGCGTATAGCGGAGGGGGGCACGAAAGGCAACGCAGGGACCTGCCCCATCTGCCGAGCAAGAAAAAAGCCGCGCCCGTTTCCAGGCGCGGCTTCAAATCTCTGCGGTGCGAGAGCCTTAGCCCGCGACCTTCTCCACCTGACCGTATTCCAGTTCGACCGGCGTGGCGCGGCCGAAGATCGAAACGGCGACGCGCAGACGGGCGTGTTCTTCGTCCACGCTCTCGACCGAACCGTCGAAGCTGGCGAACGGGCCGTCGATGACCTTGACCTTCTCGCCGATGTCGAAGCGGATCGTGGGCTTCGGACGTTCGACGCCCTCTTCCACCTGACCGATGATGTTCTGAACTTCACGTTCCGAGACCGGCAGGGGCTTGGTGCCGCCTGCCGCGCCCAGGAAGCCGGTGACCTTCGGCGTGTTCTTGACCAGGTGATAGGCCTGATCGGTCATCTCCATCTTCACCAGCACATAGCCGGGGAAGAATTTGCGTTCCGAGTTTACCTTGCGGCCGCGACGGATCTCGACGACGTCCTCGGTCGGAACCAGGATTTCGGAGAAGGCGTCTTCCAGGCCCTGTTGCTTGGCCTGATCACGCAGCTGCTCGGCGACCTTCTTTTCGAAGTTCGAGTAGGCGTTGACGATGTACCACTTGTGGCGCGGATTGGCCGGTTTTGCGGGCGCTGCGTCGGTCATGACGGTTCTTTATCCTTACGAACGCGGCGTCTTACGAGCCGAGGCCGATGATCCAACGGAAGGCGAAGCCAAGGCCGGTGTCGACGATCCAGAAGAAGATCGCAGCAATGATGACCATGATGAAGACCATCACCGAGGTGATCCAGGTCTCCTTGCGGCTGGGCCATACGATCTTGCGACCTTCGGCGCGCACCTGACCGATGAACTGAGGCACGCTCGGGCGCGGCTTCTTGGGTTCGGGCGAATCAACCGTGATCGCGGCGCCCGCAGCGCCAGCCTGAGCCTTGGCGCCGACTTGGGGCTTCGCGTTGGCCTGGGGCCGCTTGCCTGGGGATTTGGCCTTGGCCATCAGCTGCTCTTCAAACAATTGTTCCTGTCGCCCCAGATGGGAAGTCCCACCCGGAAGCGACAGGGGTGATTGGCAGGAGTTGGGGGACTCGAACCCACGACCCCCGGTTTTGGAGACCGGTGCTCTACCAGCTGAGCTAAACTCCTAGACAACCGCACCAACCTTCCGGTCCGCGCGTTCGCCAGAGGGGGGCGTATGCCCGACACCGCCCGGTATTTCAAGGGCGTTCTGGCTTCATCCCCTACTCTTCTAGATGCGCCGCTATGGCGGCCTTCTCATCCTGGGCTTTCACCAGTTCCTTGAAGATCAATTTGTCGATGCGTCGATCGTCCATATCGACGACCTCGACTTCGAATCGGCCGACCTGAAGAATCTCGCCCTCATCCGGCACGCGCGAGATCTGATGCAGAATCAGTCCGGCGACCGTGTGGAAGCCTTCATGCTCGCCGAAGTCCTCGCCCAGGGTGTCGGCCAGGTCGTCCAGGTCCGTCTGGCCGTCCACCAGCCAGCTGCCGTCGGCGCGCTGGTGCATCCAGGCCTGTTCTTCGTCATGGCCTTCGTTGAAGTCGCCCGCGATCATCTCCAGCAGGTCCGTCGCGGTGACCACGCCCAACGGATTATCGACGTCGCTCTCACGCGCCACAACGATGCGGGAATAGGGGCAGGTGCGGATTTCCTCGCGCAGCACTTCCTCGGGGTCGTCCAGCGCAATCCAGAAGACGTCATGGCGGGGCGTCATGGCCACCCGCACGGGGCGGTCGCCCAGACGCAGGATCTCCTCGATCATCACCTGTTCTTCCGGCTCGATCAGACCCGCAGACGTGCCCTCGGCCAGAATCGTCGCAACCTCTTCCTGCGTCACATCCGAACCGTCGCGGTCCTTGACGCCCAGCAGTTTCAGGATGCCCGAGGTCGAGGCCGTCAGCAGGATGACGAACGGCTTCAGCACGACCGCCAGGCTGGAGATCGGTCCCGCCATCTTGGACGCCACCGTCTCGGGGAAGATCAGCGCCAGGCGCTTGGGCACCAGTTCGCCGATGATCAGCGACACATAGGTGATGCACACGACCACCAGAGCGGTTGCGAAAAATTCGGTGTAGGCGGCCAGCGCCGGGAAGGCGTGCTCCAGAATCCGGTCTAGTTCGCCCGCTATGGTCGCCTGACCATAGGCGCCTGCCAGAATGCCGATCAGGGTGATGCCCACCTGAACCGCCGACAGGAATTGCGTAGGCTCTTCAGACAGTTTCAAGGCGGCCCGCGCGCCCCGATCCCCTCTTTCCGCCCTCGCCTGGAGCTTCGACCTCCGCGACGAGACGACCGCCAATTCGGTCATGGCGAACAGGCCGTTGAGCACCACAAGGAGCAGAACGACGGCAATAGCGATGAGTAACATCTAAGGGGTGTGGGGACCAACGCGGCGCGACAGACGGCGTCCGCAGAACAATATTAGGGCAGGAACGGGTTTTACGCCACGAATTCCTTTCGGCCTCACCCCGTGCGCCCCACCTCGACCGAGCCATAGGCGCCGGACACGGGGCGTCCGTTCGCATCATGCTGGCTGGCGCAGGCGCTCATGCCCAGCAGAGTGCCGATGAACAGGCCGATGTGAACCGCGCGGCGCATGGTTGCCAAATCCTTAACATTCGTCAGTGGAATGTAGGGACCTGTTCCCGGTTCCGCGCAATATCACTCGCGCAGAAAGCGATTATGCAGCCTGGTCTTCAGACCGCTTCGGCCATCGCGGCCTCGGACTGGGCCATGCCGTAAGACAGGCCGTCCAACAGGGTCTGCAAGGTCACCGGCTTGACCACCAGTCCATCGCAGCCCGCCTCCACCGCCAGCCGGTGATGCGCCTCGGTCGTATTGGCCGTCACCATCACAACCGGCGTGCGGCGGCGATGATGGGTCCGCTCCAGGGCGCGGATCGCCCGGGTCGCCGCGATCCCGTCCATGACCGGCATCTGCATGTCCATCAGCACCACATCGAAGGCCTCGGCCTCGAACCGTTCGACGCCTTCGCGTCCGTCATTGGCGATGGCGATCTGGGCGCCCAGCGGCTCGAGCAGGCAGCGCACCACCATCTGGTTCGGCACATTGTCCTCGACCACCAGCACCCTCAGCGCCTCGGCGTCTGCGGCCTCGACCTCAACCACCTCCGGCGGTTCAGCCAGGCCCCGCCTGACCGGCAGCCGCACCCGGAAGCTGCTGCCCTGCCCTCGGGTCGAATCCATAGCAATCTCGCCGCCCATCAGTTCAGCCAGCGTCTTGCAGATGGGCAGGCCCAGCCCCGTTCCGCCAAATCGGCGCGAAATCTCTTCGTGAACCTGCACAAAGGGCACGAACAGATCGGCGGCCAGCGTCTCGTCAAACCCGATGCCGGTGTCGCTCACGCTGATCGCCAGCGTCTCGTCCCCGTCTGCGTCACGCGTCACATCCATCTCGACCCTGACGGCGCCCGCATCAGTGAACTTCACCGCATTTGAGGCCAGGGTCTCCACGATCTGGGCCACGCGCGCGCCGTCCCCGACAAACCGCCCCCCGACGCCCGCGCCCAGCGTCAGGTCGAATGCCAGCCCCTTGGCCTCAGCCGCCGTCCTGTGGGGCGCCATCGCGGCCTCGACGGCCTCATGCAGATCATAGGGGGCGGACCTCAGGCTGAACTGGCCCGAGCGCATTTTGGACAGGTCCAGCATGTCCTCCAGTTGGCGGCTCAGCGTCAGGCCCGACTGGCGAATGACCTCCAGCATCTCGGCCTGACGCGCCGTCAGATCCGTCTGCTCCAGCGCCGACGCCAGACCCAGCACGGCGTTCAGCGGCGTGCGGATTTCATGACTGATGTTGGCGTAGAACAGATCCCGCGCCGCGCTGGCCTGCTCGACCCGCGCCTTGGCAATCTCCAGATCTTTCAGCGCCTGGATATGGGCCGTCACCTCAAAGCGGATGGCGGTGTAGAACTCCGGCAGGCCGTTGGCGTCCATCGTCGGGATGATGGTCGTGTCGACCCAATAGTCTTCGCCGTTCCGGTTGCGGTTGCAGATGGTCCCGCGCCAAACCCCGCCTGCCCCGACCACCTTGAACATGGCCTCAAAGAAGCTGCGCGGGTGATGGCCGCCGTTCACGACGCGGTGGGTCTTGCCAATCAGCTCTTCCTGCGAATATCCGCTGACGTCGACAAACTTCTGATTGCAGTAAACAATCCGTCCGCCCCGATCCGTGATGGCGACAATCGCAGCCTGATCCAGCGCTGCAGACAATCGCGCGCGAGCCGGCCAGTCGACATCACTCATCACTCACCTCAAGCCACGCAGACAGGGGCCGAATCGGACAACCCGCTAAAGCCAAGCTTGTGGACGAACATAGTGAAAAAATTAAAAACACGCGTCTGAACGTCGCTCCTGAAGCTCGCGTCTCATGCGCCAGGCGCAGCCACCCGCAACAGAATCAACAGCAACACAATGGCGCCGACCACGGCCCAGCTACGCCATGTCGTCTGACCCTTGGCGTCACCCGTCAGTCTTCCCCGTCGCGTGTCCAGCACGAAGCTGATGCCATTATTAGCTCGCATTCGACGCTGGAAGGCGAAATAGCTCCTCACCTCAGAGGCGGCGACGATGCTGCGTTCGACATCGACCTCGACGATGTTTCGCCCACGCTTGGGGTCCAGCCACTCGAACTGGGAACGCCCTGTGACGCCCGGTCCGCTCAACGCCAGATTCCACGGCGTGATCTGCGGTTTTATCGGGAAGTTCAGCACCCGTTCGACGCGCACAATGCGCGGCGTGCCTATGTGAATCGGCTGCTCACGTCGCGGTCGCTCGCTGCCCACCAAGGTCGGTCCCACTACATCGTCCAGTGATTCGAACTTCACCCCTGCATCACCGCCCTCATTCACGGCGAACGGCTTGCTGACGCTGTAGTGTTCGATCAGCGCGATCTCGTTGGCTGCAGTGTCGTCGGCCCAGGTCAGCGGCTCCACCTCCAACACTTCGCCGTAGGTGCGCTCCAGGCCCTCCCGCATCCGTCGGCTGACGCTGGGAAAGCCCTCGTTCTCGCCCCAGCGACGCATGTCGTCGGCGCGCCAACTGCGATAGATGGTCAGCAGCTTCAGTTCCGCTGGATCGGCGGCGTTACGCCCGAACGTCCACTCCTCGAAGGTTTCGCATACGATCTGCCGCTCCACCTCCCTGATCTGCTCCAGACGCGCCTCAACCCGCAACGGCAGGGCCCACCCCGGCCGCGCCTGGGTCAGGCGGGACAGCCTGCCCGCCTGCGGCGCCATCGTCGGGTCCAGCCACCAGACTTTGCCCTCCGCCTCGGCCCGCACGACGCAGTGATCAAAGGCTGTTGCGTGCGGCATGGCCTCATTCAGCCCCGCCCCTGTCGCCGTATTCACCAGCGCCGGACACGCCTCCAGACCAAGGCGCTGCAGCACGACAGTCAGCAACCGCGACGCGTCCTTGCAGTCGCCGTACCGACTGTCCCAAATCTCCCTGATGGCGCGCGGCCTGAATCCGCCTGCCCCCATCCCGACGGAGTGATACCGCAACAGGCGCTGGACGAACCTCAGCGCCTCCGCCGCCCTCTCGCCTGCGGTGGCGAAACTTACGGCCAGTTGGTCGATCTCACCGGTCAGAGCCTGTGGCAGTTCTGCCGGGGCCAGATAATGATCTCGGAACAGGGCGGCGACCTCGTCCCATGACATCCGATCAGCGATATGGATCTCGGAATGAGCGATCCACCAGGCGGGAGTATCGTTGTCGTAGATCAGCGCCGGGATGTCTTGCTGACGCCAACGCCATTGCCGAACTCCGGCCTCCAGCGTCTCCTCCACAGACGGCGCAGCCCCGTGCGTCCGCCAGACCAGTGCGCGGTCTTGCGGCGCTCGCACACGGAAATCCGCCTCAATCAGATGAGCGGCCCATTGCAGTTGCTGGCGGCGGCTGAACCGTCCGCCCAATGCCGGATTAGCGCCGATGATGGAGAAAGCCGTCTCGACAATGTCGCCGACCCGGACATCCGGGATAATCATGTGGGCGGTCAGACGACCGTCGTACATTGCCCGTTCCAGGTTCAGTTCGCGTCGCAGCAGTTCGAACGCCGCCGGGCTGGCCGCCTCCCGCCGCTCTCCATCCCGAAGGACGCTGGCAGTGTGGATCACCAACCGCTCATGCGCCGGATCGAAGACGATCTCGAAACTGGCAGTGGGCTGCAGACCGTCACTGCCCGTGACCTGCTGCACCAACCGCGTCCGATACACCTGCGCCGGTTCGCTCAGATCAATCAGCGTCTCTGACAGGATGTAGCAGACGCCCCGCTCTGTCAGGGCGAAGGCGTCTCGCCCGCTCATGTCTATGTCGCGCGACGCAAACTCCATCGGCGCAGGCGCGAAACTCAGCTTCGCCTCGCCCGCACCTCCCCCCTCAAATGCCATCTGCAATCCCCCTGTAGGGTAACTATGGCGTGTTTTCGTTCAAAGCAAAATGTCCTAAATCTGGCCGATGGCCAAACCGTTACGCCAGTCATTCCAGCGATCTATGCGGTGACGGGGACTTGCGGCTAGAACCCAGCCCCCACAGCAAAACGGCCCCCGGATTTCTCCGAGGGCCGTTCTGTTACGCTACTGTTCGGCCCGGGGGCCGGATCTTCGATTACTCGACGATCTTGGCCACGACGCCGGCGCCGACGGTG
>ERZ1739169.53-NODE-53-length-38112-cov-17.128807_pt1 | contig 38112 bp, 34 predicted proteins | sample MGYA00581756_ERZ1739169 | MGnify/ENA primary metagenome ERZ1739169 (study PRJEB40789, sample SAMEA7425667) | Salamandra salamandra | biome: salamander skin | place: Germany | collected 2020-03 | study: cvxcv | reverse complement strand
CCAGCCGCGCCACCAGCGCGGCCGTGCTCTCCCGCCGCGCCAGCGGCGCGCCCTGGCCGGCCCAGAGCGACAGGACGGCGATGTTGCCGGCCTGGCCGCCGGCGGTGCGCATCGGCCGGGTCAGCGCGTTCTGCAGCGGGTACGGCAGGATATCGTCCGAAATCTGGTCGGCGTCGCGCATGAAGGAATTCACGATGCCGCGCGCCGGCCGCCCGGAGAAGGCCCGGGTCACCCGCGACTGTTCCGCGCGCGAGGCCGGCAGCACCGCCTTGTAGGCGTCGCCGATGCCGGCTTCGTCCGTGGTCAGAAAAGCCGTCCCCATTTGTGCGGCGTCCGCGCCCAGGGCCAGCGCGGCGGCGATGCCGCGGCCGTCCATGATGCCGCCGGAGGCGATCACGGGGATCGACACCGCGTCGGCCACCTGCGGCACCAGGGCCATGGTGCCGATCAGCGAATGCTCGAAATCGTCCAGGAAGGTGCCGCGATGCCCGCCCGCCTCCGCCCCTTGGGCCACGACGGCGTCGACGCCGTCCTGTTCCAGGGCCACGGCTTCGCGCACGGTGGTGGCGGTGCCGACCGTCAGGATGCCCAGTTCGCGGCAGCGCGCCAGCGCGTCCGCCGGCAGGCGGCCGAAGGTGAAGCTCAGGACCGCCGGCTTCACGCGCAGCACGGCCTCGATCTGGCCGGGCAGCGGATCGGCCTGCGGGCCGGGCGCGACAGGCGCCGGCAGGCCCAGCTGGGCGTGGTAGCGCGCCAGCAACGCCAGCATGCGGCTGGCGTCGCCCTTGAAGGGCTGTTCGGGCACCGCCGCGAACAGGTTGATGCCGAACGGCCGGTCGGTGCGCTCGCGGATCGCTGCGGCGGTCGTCTCGATCTGCTCGGGCGTCAGGTAGGCGGCGCCCAGCGAACCCAGGACACCCGCCTTCGAGGCCTCCGACACCAGCGCCACCGTTGTCGCGCCGCCCGCCATGGGCGCCTGGATGATGGGGTGGTCGAGCTCGAGCAGATCGGAAAGGCGGGATGTCATGGGGATACTCCTGGTTGGCTTACTGCAGCTGGATGTTTCCAGCCTTGATGACCTGCGCCCACTTGGCCGTTTCGCTCTTGATGAACGCGCCGAATTCCTCGGGCGTGCCGCCGCCGGCCTGGCTGCCGGTGTCGGCGATGGCCTTCTGCACGTCGGGTTCCTTCAGGATGCGGTTGAACTCGGCGTTGAGCTTGGCGATGATGGGCGCCGGGGTGCCGGCGGGGGCGACGATGCCCTGCCAGTTATACGATTCGAAGCCCGGCAGGCCGGATTCGGCCATGGTCGGCACGTCCGGCAGCACCGCCAGGCGCTGGGCCGAGGTCACCGCGATCGGGTGGATCTTCTGGCCCTGGATGGCCGGCAGCGCCGAATAGCCCATCTCGAACATCATCGAGATATGGCCGCCCATCAGGTCGGTCGCGGCCAGGCTGCCGCCCTTGTAGGGCACGTGCACGATGTCGATCTTGGCCTGTTCGCGGAACATCTCGCCGGACAGGTGGTGCGCGCCGCCGACGCCGGACGAGCCGAACGACAGTTTGCCCGGCTGCTTCTTGGCCATGGCGATCAGGTCGGCCAGGGTCTTGACCGGCAGTTCGTTGTTCACGCTCAGCACCAGCGGACTGTTCTCGATCAGGATGACCGGCGCCAGGTCTTTCTGCGGGTTGTACGGCATGTCCTTCATCAACGACGGGTTGACCGCCATCGGCGCCAGGTTGCCGGTGCCGATGGTGTAGCCGTCGGGCGCCGCCTTGGCGATCAGGTTGGTGCCGACCACGCCGCCCGCGCCGGCCTTGTTCTCGACCACGATCGGCTGGCCCAGCGATTCGCCCAGCTTGCGCGCCAGCAGGCGCACGCGGGTATCGGCAAAGCCGCCCGGGGCGTAGGGCACGATCATGGTGATGGGCTTGGCGGGCCAGTCGGCGGCCTGGGCGTGGGCGGTGCCGCCAAGGGCGGCGAAGGTGGCCAGGGCGGCGACCAGGGGGCGTAGCGATTTCATGCTGGGTGACTCCTCTCTCTTAATTTGATGGTTCCTGGGAACCGATCGCATTATGCCCAGCGTTCCTGCCCGCGGCGCTGATATTTCCCAAGCGCCAGGCCGACAGCGCCAGCAGCGCCGCGCCGCCGGCCAGCACCTGCGGCAGGCTGGCGCCCCAGCGCGCCGCGCCCGAGGCCAGCAGCGGCCCGATGATCTGCCCGGCGGCAAAGGCCGACGTCATGACGGCCGCGGCCCGCGGCGCGGCGCTGCCGGCCAGCCGCTGCGCGGCCAGCATGCCCGATTGGGTGATGACCATGAAGGTGCCGCCCACCAGCAGCGCGGCGACGATGACCGCGGCGATGGTGTGCCAGAGCGCCACGGCCAGCATGCCTAGCGCCATCACGGCCTGCGCGCCGCGCCACACGGTCTTGTCGTCGCGGGCCTGCGCCACGCGCGGCGCCACCAGGCAGGAGAGCGCGGCGGCCAGGCCGAACAGCGGCCAGGCCCAGCCGAACACCGCCGGGTCGGGAATGATTTCGCGCGCCATGGCGGGCAGGAATGTGGCGGGAATGATGTAGCCGGCGCCGAACACGCCGTAGTGCAGCGCCAGTTGGCCGATGCCCGGCGGCAGGCGTCCCGGGGCGGGCGCGGCGGCCAGGTGGCGGGCCGGCGCCGGCCGGTTCAGGCCCGGCCAGGCCAGCGCCGACAGCGCCAGCGTCAGTGCGCCCAACGCGGTCCAGTTGGCATTGGCGCCGGCGCCGGACGCCATCAGCGCCAGGCAGGCCAGGCCCGTCAGCGCGATGCCGGCGCCGACGCCAGCGTAGGTGATGGCGGACACCGCCGGCGCGCGCGGGTCGCCGGGCGCGACCGGACGCGCGGCGGCCACGCAGATGAAGGCGCTGGCGCTGCCATAGCCCGCCGCCAGCCGCAGCAGGCTCCAGGCCAGGATGCCGTGGACCCACGGCATGGCCAGCGTCAGCAAGGCCACGGCCAGCAGGCTGACCGCCAGCATGGCGCGCGGATGGCGCGGCGGCCGCACCGCCGCGGCCAGCGCGCCCAGCAGGTAGCCGGCGTAATTGGCCGACGCCAGCCAGCTCCCCTGCGCCAGCGACAGCCCGGCTTCCTGGGCCATCAGCGGCCAGACCGGGGTGAAGGCGAAGCGGCCGATGCCCATGGCGGCGGCCAGCGCCAGCGCGGCCGGCAGGGCCAGGCTGAGGGCGCCGCGCGGGGGCGCGGGATCGGGGTGGTTGGCTATTGACATGGCCCCACTCTACGGCTGTACTAATATCTTGAATAGTGAATTATTAAGAACATGAGTTCTTGAAATGAGAAACTTAGACCTCGACGCGCTGCAGATCTTCAAGGCGGTGGCGGACCATGGCGGCGTGGCGCGCGCCGCGGCCCACCTGAACCGGGTGCAGTCGAATGTCTCGACCCGCCTCAAGCAGCTGGAAGCGACGCTGGAGGCGCCGCTGTTCCGCCGCCAGAACCGGCGCCTGGTGCTGTCGGAACAGGGGCGCGTGCTGCTGTCCTATGCCGACCGCATGCTGCGCCTGTCGGCCGAGGCCCAGGCGGCCGTGCGCGACGGTGCGCCGCAAGGGCTGTTGCGCATCGGCACCATGGAAAGCACGGCCGCGGCGCGCCTGCCGCCCATCCTGGCGGCGTACCACGCGGCCTGGCCGAAAGTGCGGATCGAACTGGTGACGGGCACTTCGGGCGCGCTGGCGGCCAAGGTGCGCGACTTCGAGATCGAGGCGGCGTTCGTGGCGCAGCCCTTCGAGGCGCAGGGCCTGGCGCAGCAGCCGGCGTTCGAGGAAGAGCTGGCGTTGATCTCGCCGTTGGCCTGGCCCGAGATCCACGGTCCCGAGGACGTGGGCGATCGCAGCGTCATCGCGTTCGCGGCAGGGTGTTCCTATCGCCGCATCCTGGAATCCTGGTTCGGCCAGGAAGGCGTGGCGCCGGGCAAGGTGATGGAGTTCGCGTCCTACCATGCGATCGTGGCCTGCGTGGCGGCGGGGTCGGGCGTGGCGATCGTGCCGCGCTCGGTGCTGGCGGTGCTGGGCGCGGAGCAGTCGCTGCGCGTGACGCCGCTGTCCGGCAGGCACGGCCGCGCGCAGACGCGATTGATCTGGCGCGCGGACGACGAAACGCCTGCATTGCAGGCGTTGCGGCAGCTACTGGCGCAGCGGCGCCAGTAGCCGGTGGGGGGCGGGTATCAGAAGCGGTAGCCGACGCCCAGCGTGGCGACCCACGGATTGATGCGGGCGGTGCCGATGTGTTCGCCGTTGAGCTTCACCTTCGACTTGATGTCGATGTAGCGGATGTCGGCGTTCATGAACCAGCGTTCGCTGATCTTGATGTCCGCGCCCAGTTGCGCGGCCACGCCCCACGAATCGCCCATCTTCAGGTCCGAGCCCTTGAGCGCGCCTTCGGCCTTGGTGTCGAAGAACTTGGTGTAGTTGATGCCGACGCCGATATACGGCTGCACCATGCTGTCGGGCAGAATGTGCCATTGCAGGCTGAGGGTCGGCGGCAACTGCTTGCTCGAACCGATCTTGCCCAGTCCGCTGCCGCTCACGTCGTGCTGGAACGGCCAGGCGCCCAGCAGTTCGATGCCGATGTTGCGCGTGGCCATGTAGGCCAGCGTGAAGCTGGGGCGCACGTTGTTGTTGGCGTCGAGTTTGACGCTGCCATCGAGCACGGTGCCGTTGTCGGACGCGGGGCGGACCTGCGTCACGCCGACGCGGAACAGGATGTCGCCGGCTTCGTGGGCATGGGCGGGGGCGGCAAGCATCAGGGTGGCGCCGCAGGCAGTGGCCAGGGCAAGGGCGCGGGTGCGCCGATACATCGCGAACATTTTCCTCTCTCCGTGTATTGCGTGAATGTAGGCATTCAGGTTCGCAGAGGCGGGAAAAGCCGGTCTTGACGTGCATCAAGCGGGGACATGGCGCGTGGTTGCGGCGCCACAACCCCGCGCGAATCGGACTCAACGCAAATTGTCGGTGCCGCGCGGCACGGCATAGGCGTGGCGGAAATAGTCGCGCACCGCGCGCATCGGGCCGGTGATGTCCGCGCCCTTGCGCCACGCCAGCCCCACGTTCATTGGCGGGATCGGATCCTTCAACTGGATGGTCTCGATGCGGCGGCCCTCCAGCGACCACGGCCGATAGACCATGTCCGACAGCACCGCCACGCCGCCGCCGTTGGCCACCATGCTGCGCACCGCTTCCACCGACGAGGTGCGCAGGCGCACGTCGGGGCGGAACGGCGTCTCGCTCCAGTAGCGCAGCGCGGTGTGCGCGGCCTCGTCGACCGTGAGCATGATGAACGGTTCATGCGCCACGTCTTCCAGCGTGACGGTGTCGCGCGCCAGCAGCGCATGGCGCGCCGGCACCCACAGCCGCCGCGGCGAGCCGAAGAAGTGCTCGACCGCCAATTCCGGATTCACCACGTTCGAGGTCAGCAGCACCGCCATGTCGTAGCGGTGCGCGATCAGGCCTTCCTCGATGGCGTTGCGGTTGAGCTCGTGCAGCTGGATGTCCAGGTTGGGATAGAGCTGCGACAGGCGCTGCAGGTGATACGGCAGGAAGTAGCCGATCACGGTGTAGGACGCCGCCAGCAGCAGGCGCCCGCTTTCGCGCGCATCGGCGCTGGGCATGCGCAGCGCCTCGTCGACCGAGGACAGGATGTTGTAGGCGTGATTGAGGAAGCCGCGTCCGGTCTCGGTCAGCGCCACGCCGCTGGCGCTGCGCTGGAACAGCGGCGAGCCCACGATCTCTTCCAGTTCGCGGATGGCCGTGGTGACGGCGGATTGCGAGATCGCCAGCTGGATCGCCGCTTGGGAGATCTGTCCGAGTTCGGCGGCCGCGACGAAATATTTGAGCTGCCGGAGGGTAAGCGACATGGCGGCAATATCTGATTAATAGATAGGTAGCCACCAGAATATCTGTTTATCCGCGCCATCGGGGTGCGGCAAATCTCAGGGAAATCCCTGAAATTTCATAGGAATTTATCGATCGCTCCGATTTGGTGCGTAACGTGGGGCATCTGAAATTCAGATAAGGATTGATCCAAAAAAAGAACTTTTTATCCCTCGGACGCTTCGCTACTGTGCAGGCATTGCGCGGCCAGCCGGCCTGCAAGAAGAAGGAGATCCTGTTTCATGAGCAAGGCGACGATAGACCTGAACTCCGACATGGGCGAGGGCTTTGGTTCCTGGAAGATCGGCGATGACGTGGACGACGCCATCATGCCGCTGATCAGCTCGGCCAACATCGCCACCGGCTTTCATGCCGGCGATCCCAACATCATGAACCGCACCGTGGTGATGGCGCGCGAGCATGGCATCGGCATCGGCGCGCATCCCGGCTTTCGCGACCTGGTCGGCTTCGGCCGCCGCGACCTGAACGAGAACGCCGAGGGCCTGGTCAACGACATCGTCTACCAGGTCGGCGCGCTGCGCGAATTCGCCCGCCTCTATGGCCTGCGGCTGCAGCACGTCAAGCCGCATGGCGCGCTCTACATGCGCGCCGCGCGCGACGAAACCCTGTCGCGCCGCCTGGTGCAGACGCTGCGCGACCTGGAGCCCACGCTGATGCTGTATTGCATGGAGAACTCGCTGACCTGCAAGGTGGCGCGCGAGCTGGGCCTGCCGGTGGTGCGCGAGTTCTACGCGGACCGTGACTACGACGCCAGCGGCTCCATCGTTTTCACGCGCTACACCCAGGCGCTCGATCCGGAGCAGGTGGCCGACAAGGTGCTGCGCGCGTGTACCGACGGCAAGGTGCGCACCGTGGACGGCCGCGACATTCCGATCGGCTTCGACTCCGTCTGCATCCACAGCGATACGCCCGGCGCGCTGGCGCTGGTGCAGGCCACCCGCGCCCGCCTGGAGGCGCACGGCATCCGCATCGCGCCGCCGCGGCTGTCCTGATCCGCCCATCATTCCCACACATTCCAAGGAGAAAACCCATGTCGCAGCAAGAGATCCAGAGCCCCCTGCCCGGCACCTTCTATCGCCGGCCCAGTCCCGACGCCGCGCCGTTCGTCGAGGTGGGCGCCACCATCCAGCCCGGCGACGTGGTCGGCATCGTCGAGGTGATGAAGCAGTTCAACCAGATCGAGGCCGAGATCGGCGGCGTGGTCGCCGAGATCCTGGTGGCCGACGGCGATCCGGTCGAACCGGGCCAGGCCTTGCTGCGGATCGAGGGCTGAGGCATGGGCGTGCATTCCTTCTACCGGCCGCGCCGCATCCAGACCCTGCTGGTCGCCAACCGGGGCGAGATCGCGCTGCGCGTGATCCGCGCCGCGCGCGAACTGGGCATGCGCACGGTGGCGGTCTACAGCGACGCCGACCGCGACGCGCTGGCGGTGCGCCTGGCCGACGCCGCCGTCCACATCGGGCCGGCCCACGCCACCCGCAGCTATCTGAATGCCGAGGCCCTGCTGGCCGCGGCGCGCGAGAGCGGCGCCGACGCGATCCATCCGGGCTACGGCTTCCTGGCCGAGAACGCCGATTTCTCCCAGGCCGTGACCGACGCCGGCCTGGTGTTCGTCGGCCCCGACGCCCGCACCATCCGCAGCATGGGCGACAAGGCCGCCGCGCGCGCCTGCGCCAAGGCGGCGGGCGTGCCCACGGTGCCGGGCAGCGAGGGCGTGGTGGGCTCGCTGGACGAGGCCCTGAGCCACGCGGCGCAGATCGGCTATCCGCTGATGATCAAGGCGTCCGCCGGCGGCGGCGGCCGCGGCATCCGCGTGGCGGCCGACGAGGCGCAGCTGCGCGAAGCCATTCCCATGGCCCAGGCCGAGGCGCGCGCCGCCTTCGGCGACGGCGGCGTCTACCTGGAGCGCTACCTGCCGCGCGCCCGCCACATCGAGGTGCAGGTGCTGGGCGACGGCGAGCGCGCGGTGCACCTGTTCGAGCGCGAATGCTCGCTGCAGCGCCGGCGCCAGAAGGTGTTCGAGGAGGCGCCGTCGCCGGCGCTGAGCCCCGCGCTGCGCCAGGCGCTGTGCGAATCGGCGCTGCGCCTGACCGAGTCGGTGGGCTATCGCGGCGCGGGCACGCTGGAATACCTGTACGACGAGACCCGCGGCGAGTTCTACTTCATCGAAATGAACACGCGCATCCAGGTCGAGCATCCGATCACCGAAGCCATCACCGGCATCGATCTGGTGCGCGAGATGCTGCGCATCGCCGACGGCGAGCCGCTGCGTTTCAAGCAAGCGGACATCGCCATGCGCGGCGCCGCCATCGAATGCCGCCTGAACGCCGAAGACCCGGCGCGCAACTTCGCGCCGGGCCCCGGCACCGTGTCGCACGTGCGCTGGCCGGCCGGGCCGGGCGTGCGCATCGACTCGATGGTGTACGCCGGCAGCGTGGTGCCGCCCTACTACGATTCGCTGCTGGCCAAGCTGATCGTGTGGGACGAAGACCGCGACGCCGCGCTGGCGCGGATGGCGCGCGCGCTGGATGAAACCGAATTCGAGGGCGTGCCGTCGACGCTGGCCCTGCATCGCGCCCTGGTGGCCGATCCGGACGTGCTGGCGGGCGACTATCACACCAACTACCTGGAAAGCTGGATGCAGCAGCGGGAGGGGACCCAATGACGGTGCGCTACACCCATGGCGGCGATGAATTCATCTTCGCCGAGATCAGCGAATCGATGTCGCTGGCCGCGTTCTTCAAGGGCATGGCCATCACGCGCGCGCTGCGCGAGCGCGCCGTGCCCGGCGTGAGCGAGATCTGCCCGGCCAACGCCTCGTACCAGATCCGCTACGACCCCGACCAGGTCGCGCCCGAGGCCATGCTGGCCATCCTGCGCGAGATCGAGGCCACCATCGACCTGGACAACCTGCGGCTCGACACCCGCGTCATCCAGGTGCCGGTGCTCTACAACGATCCCTGGACCCACGAGACGCTGATGCGCTTTCGCGAGCGCCACCAGGACCCGGCCTCGACCGACCTGGAGTACGCCGCGCGCATCAATGGCTTTGCCGATACCGATGCATTCATCGCGGCGCATTCCAGCGCGCCCTGGTTCGTGTCGATGGTTGGTTTCGTGGCCGGCCTGCCGTTCATGTTCCAGATGGTCGAGCGCGAGCGCCAGCTCGAAGTGCCCAAGTACCTGCGGCCGCGCACCGACACGCCCAAGCACGCGGTGGGACATGGCGGCTGCTTCGCCTGCATCTATTCCGTGCGCGGCGCCGGCGGCTACCAGATGTTCGGCGTGACGCCCGCGCCGATCTTCGAGCCCGCGCAGCGCCAGGCGCACCTGCGCGACTCCATGGTGTTCTTCCGCCCCGGCGACATCGTCAAGTTCAAGCCGATCAGCCGCGCCGAGTACGACGCGGCGGTGGCGCGGGTCGAGGCCGGCACCTTCCAGCTCGACATCCGCCCCGTGTCGTTCTCGCTGTCCGAATTCATGGCGGCGCCCGAGCAGTACAACGCCCGCCTTCTGGAGACGCTCCATGCCGCATGACGAACCGCTCATCGAAGTGATCAAGCCCGGGCTGGCGACGTCGGTCCAGGATCGTGGCCGCCAGGGCTACTACCACCTGGGCATTCCGCCCTCGGGCGCGCTCGACCAGTACGCGCTGGCCGCCGCCAACCTGCTGGTGGGCAATCCCGAGGACGCGGCGGTGCTGGAATGCACGCTGATGGGCCCCGAGCTGCGTTTCACGCGCGCCGCGGTGATCGCCGTCACCGGCGCCACCATGATGCCCAGGATCGATGGCCAGGCACAGGCCTGCAACACCGCGCTGGCGGTGCCGGCCGGCGCCCGGCTGTCGTTCGATTTCGTGCAGGCCGGCGCGCGCGCCTGCCTGGCGATCGCCGGCGGCATCGACGTGCCCGAGGTGCTGGGCAGCCGCTCGACCTACACGCTGGGCGCCATTGGCGGCTTCGACGGCCGCCGCCTGCAGGCCGGCGACCGCTTGCGCGTGGGCGTGCCGCGCCCGGGGACGCGGGTCGGCCGCGCGCTGCCGCCGGAGCTCGCCAGCCAATGCCCGAAGGAGCAGGTACTGCGCGTGGTGCCGGGCCTGTACGACCATCGCCTGATGCCGGAATCGGCCGCCTCGTTCTACGAGGACGCCTGGAGCGTGACCTCGGAGGCCGACCGCATCGGCTACCGCTACAAGAAGGGCCGCGCGCTGAAGTTCCAGCCGCGCGAGCAGCCGTTCGGCGCGGGCGCCGATCCGTCCAACATCGTCGACGCCTGCTATCCCATCGGTTCCATCCAGGTGCCGGCGGGGGTGGAACCCATCATCCTGCATCGTGATGCCGTGTCCGGCGGCGGCTACGCCATGATCGGCACCGTGATCAGCGCCGATCTCGACAAGGTCGGCCAGATGCAGCCCAACCAGCAGGCCCGCTTCGAACGGGTCACGCTGGAAACGGCCTTGCAGGCCCGCAAGGACTACCGCGCCCGCCTCGACAGGCTGCGTGCCGCCATGGGTTGATCCCCGCCCCGTTTCCCCGTTGATCGTTGCTTTCCTTCCGGCCTGTTCCGACAGGCCGGGCGGGCGCGCCTGCGCTTGTGCTTTTCGAGTTTCACACGCTGCACGCCGTACTCGTCCGCATTCCGCGGTTCTTCAGCACGTCAGGAGAGCCTCCATGGCCAACCTTGCTTCCAGCTCCTCGTCCTCCGACCGGGACACTTCCCTAGCCACTGTGGCCGATGCCGACCGCATGGGCCGATTCCCGCTCACCATGGCCTGGTGGGCCGTGTGCAGCGCCATCTTCTACATCGTGGTCGGCGCCACGCTGGCGCTCAACTACGGCGCCCGCAACGCCATCATCGGCATGGTGCTGTCGGTGATTTCCTATGGCCTGATCAACGCAGTCATCTCGCGTTACGCCATCCGTACCGGCCAGTCGGTGGCGCTGTTCTCGCGCGGCGTGTTCGGCACCTCGGGCGCGGCGCTGGCCACCCTGATCTTCTTCGCCACCGCCATCTACTACGCCGTGTTCGAGGGTTCGGTGATGGCGGTGGCCGCGCACCACATGTTCCCGGCCGTGCCGTACTGGGCCTTCGCGCTGCTGGTGGTCATCTACAGCGTGCTGCTGATCTTCGGCAGCGTGCAGCGCTGGCTCGACAAGTTCAACGGCGTGCTGTTGCCGTTCTACCTGGGCGGCCTGCTGCTGGCGGTGGCGCTGGCCACGCGCGAGTACGGCTACAGCGACGCCTGGCTGGCGTTCGGCCCGGCCGGCGGGCCGGTGGCGGGCGGCTGGTGGGACGCCTACGTGTATTACATGGGCGTCTGGATCCTGATGATGTTCACCTTCGATTACGCGCGCTTCGGCCGCCGCGAGGATGCGCGCTACCACGGCCGCTACAACTTCGGCATGCCGTTCTACCTGGTCACCTTCCTGCTCAACGGCGTGGCCGGCATCTACCTGGTCGCCATCATTCCCGGCGATGGCGCCTTGAGCGAGGTGTCGGTGGTGCTGGCGCTGCTCAAGCTGATGGGACTGGGCGGCCTGTTCTTCGTCTGGGTGACGCAGACCCGCATCAACACCGCCAACTATTACCTGGCCACCATCAACATGCAGGCCTTCTTCGCGCGCTTCGGCCTGGGCCGCTGGCCCAAGGCGGCGTGGGCGGTGGTGGTGGGGCTGGTGTCGTACGCCTTGATGCTGTTCGACGTGTTCGCCTACCTGCTGCAGGCGCTGGCTTACCAGGGCATCTTCGTGGTGGCGTGGGTCGCGGTGGCGCTGGTGCACATCCTGGCGGCGGGCGAGTCCGCGCCGGCGCCGGGCGGCGGCAGCGCCTACAACCGCCGTGGCCTGGGCGCCTGGTTCGCGGGCGCCGCGAGCGGCCTGGCGTTGATGCACGTGAGCGGCCTGGCCGCGACGTTCGCGGCGCCGGCCAGCTTCGTGGTGGCGGGCGTGGTGTACTGGCTGGGGCAGGCCGCGGTGTCGGGCCAGCGCATGCAGGGCGGCGGCGCCTAGCGCCATGCCGTCCGGTGGGCGCCGTCGCGTGTCAGGCCAGCGCGGCCAGGAACACGAGCGCGCCCAGCGCCAGCATCAGGAAGGGGCTGACGCGGGTGTAGACCAGCGCCAGCGTCGAGGCGGCGGCCACGCCCCAGGCCCACGCGCCGCCCTCGGCGGCGCGCAGCAGTGTGCACGACGAGGCCAGGATCATGCCGGCCGCGACCGGCACCAGTCCGGCCTCGATGGCGCGCACGCAGGTGGCGTGGCGATATCGCGCCCAGACCCGCGCCAGCGCATAGATCAACAGCGAACAGGGCAGGAAGATCGCGATCGAGGCGGCGATGGCGCCGGCCCAGCCGCCCACCTGCCAGCCGATCAGCGTCACCAGCAGCGAGGCCGGCCCCGGCGTGATGCGCGACAGGGCGAAGTAGTCCAGGAACTGCGCTTCGGTGATCCAGCCATAGTTGTCGACGGCCTGGCGGTGGATTTCGGGCAGGATGCTCTGGCCGCCGCCCACCGTCAGGAACGACTGCGGCGTGAAGACCGCGAACAGGTCGTGCAGCGTGGCCAGGTTCATGGCTGTCGCTCCCGGCGCCGCAGGCGCGAATAGGCGATGCCGATCGACAGCGGCGCCATGACGCCCACCACCCACAACAACGGCAGGCGCAGCAGGAAGATGGCGGCAAAGGTCACGCCCATGACCGCGGCGGGCACCCAGCCCTGCAGCGCGCGCCGGGCGGCGCGCAGGCCGGTCTGCAGCGATACGCCCACCGCCGCCGCCGCCACGCCCGCCATCGCCACGTGCAGGCCGTGCGATTGGGCCAGACGGGCGAACAGCACCGCGGCGGCGATCGCCACCAGCATCGGCGGCACGGTGATGCCCAGGCCGCCCAGCAGCGCGCCGGGGCCGCCGCGCAGGCGAAAGCCGATCCAGATGGCCAGGTTCACCACGTTCACGCCGGGGAACGACTGCGCCAGCGCCAGGCCGCTGAGGAAATCGGATTCGGACAGCCAGCGCCGCTGCTGCACGAATTCACGCATCATCCAGCCGCTCAGCCCGCCGCCGAAGCTGGTCAGGCCGACCTTGGCGAAGGCCAGGAAAATCTGCGGCAGCGTCGGCGGTGCGGCAACGGCGGGGTCAGCGGAGGACATGGCGGGCGGCGCGATGGGGTCGATGCCGCATCTTACGCAATGCGAAATGTCGGCTGGCTGAAAGAATTTCGCCGCCGGGCACGACGTGCCGGGCGGCGAAAGCGGGGGCCGGCCGATGGCCGGCCTGGCAACGCGGCGCGATCAGCGCGGCAGTTCGCTCGACCCCATCAGGTAGGCATCCACCGAGCGCGCGCACTGGCGGCCTTCGCGGATGGCCCAGACCACCAGGGACTGGCCGCGGCGCATGTCGCCGGCGGTGAAGACCTTCTCCACGTTGGTGCGGTAGTCGTCGGTGTTGGCGCGCACATTGCCGCGCGCATCGCGGTCGACGCCGAAGGCGTCCAGCACGGTCTGCACCGGCGACACGAAGCCCATGGCCAGCAGCACCAGGTCGGCCTTGATCTCGAATTCCGAGCCTTCGACCTCGCGCATCTTCATCTGCCCGGTGGCTTCGTCCTTGAACCACTCGACGCGGGCGCCGACCAGCTTCTCGACCTTGCCGTTGCTGCCCTGCAGCAGCTTGGTGGTCACCGACCAGTCGCGTTCGCAGCCTTCCTCGTGCGAGGACGAGGTGCGCATCTTCAGCGGCCAGTACGGCCACGTCATGGTCTTGTTCTCGGATTCGGGCGGCTGCGGCATCAGCTCGAACTGCGTGACCGAGGCCGCGCCGTGGCGGTTGCTGGTGCCGACGCAGTCGGAACCGGTGTCGCCGCCGCCGATCACCACCACGTGCTTGCCCTTGGCCAGCGTCTGGTTGGTGAGGCGGTCGCCGGCCACGGCCTTGTTCTGCTGGCGCAGGAAGTCCATGGCGAAGTACACGCCCGACAGCTCGCGGCCGGGCACCGGCAGATCACGCGGGGTTTCCGAACCGCCGCTCATCACCACGGCGTCGAACTCGGCCAGCAGCGAGTCCGGGGTGCGCACGGTCAGGCCGTCGGCCACCGGGTCGGACGGATTGCCGACGTAGGTCGAGGGCGCGAATTCCACGCCTTCGGCTTCCATCTGCGAGATGCGGCGGTCGATCTGGTGCTTTTCCAGCTTGAAGTCGGGGATGCCGTAGCGCAGCAGGCCGCCGATGCGGTCGCTCTTCTCGAACAGCGTGACCGAGTGGCCGGCGCGTGCCAGCTGTTGCGCGCAGGCCATGCCGGCGGGGCCGGAGCCGACCACGGCGACCTTCTTGCCGGTCTTGCGCGCCGGCAGTTGCGGCGCGACCCAGCCTTCGGCCCAGCCCTTGTCGATGATGGCGTGCTCGATGGACTTGATGCCCACGGCGTCGCTGTTGATGTTCAAGGTACAGGCGGCTTCACACGGCGCCGGGCAGATGCGGCCGGTGAATTCCGGGAAGTTGTTGGTGGAGTGCAGCACGTCCAGCGCACGGCGCCAGTCCTGCTTGTACACCAGGTCATTCCAGTCGGGGATGATGTTGTTGACCGGGCAGCCGTTGTTGCAGAACGGGATGCCGCAGTCCATGCAGCGCGCCGCCTGCTGCTTGGCCTGGTCGTCGGTCAGGTGCAGCACGAATTCGCGCCAGTTCTTCAGCCGCTTCTGCGGAGCCTCGGAGGCCTCCTGCAGACGCTGAAATTCCATAAAGCCGGTAATCTTTCCCATGGTATCCCTCACGCAGCCAGTTGTTGCGGGTTGGCTGCACGCCACATTTCACCCAATGCGCGGCGGTAGTCCGTCGGCATGACCTTTACGAATTTGCCGCGCGAGGCTTCCCAGTCGCCCAGGATTTCGCGGGCGCGGAAGCTGCCGGTGTAGCGGAAGTGGTCTTCCACCAGGCGGCGCAGGATGGCTTCATCCGTTTCGCGTTCGCCGCCGCGCTGCGCGCTGTGCCAGACGTCGATGTTGTTCTGGGCCTGCTGTTCGGCGTGCGGCGCCACGGCTTCCAGTTCGACCATCGACAGGTTGGCGCGCTGCTTGAGCGTGCGCTCCGGATCCCACACGTACGCCACGCCGCCCGACATGCCGGCGGCGAAGTTGCGGCCGGTGGCGCCCAGCACCACCACGGTGCCGCCGGTCATGTATTCGCAGCCGTGGTCGCCGGTGCCTTCCACCACGGTGGCGGCGCCCGAGTTGCGCACCGCGAAGCGTTCGCCGGCCACGCCGTTGAAGAAGGCCTCGCCCGCCAGCGCGCCGTACAGGACGGTGTTGCCGGCGATGATGTGGTCGGGGCCGAAGCCGCGGAAGTCATTGGGCGAGCGCACGATGATGCGACCGCCCGACAGGCCCTTGCCGACGTAGTCGTTGCCTTCGCCCACCAGGTCCATGGTGATGCCATGGGCCAGGAACGCGCCGAAGCTCTGGCCGGCGGTGCCGTTGCACTGGATGTGGATGGTGTCGTCCGGCAGGCCCTCGTGGCCGTAGCGCGCGGCCACCGCGCCTGACAGCATGGCGCCGATGGTGCGGTTGCGGTTGCGCACCGGCACGATGAACGAAACCTTTTCGCCGCGCTCCAGCGCGGGCTTGCTGCGCTCGATCAGCTGGTGGTCGAGCGCGCCGGCCAGGCCGTGGTCCTGCTCTTCGGTCTGGCGCACGTCGGCGTCGGATTGGGTCTGGTGGAACACGCGGGCGAAGTCCAGGCCCTGCGCCTTCCAGTGCTCGACGCCCGAGCGCATGTCCAGCAGGTCGGCGCGGCCGATCAGGTCGTCGAACTTGCGGATGCCCAGCTGGGCCATGATCTCGCGCACTTCCTCGGCGATGAAGAAGAAGAAGTTGACGACGTGCTCGGGCTTGCCCTGGAACTTCTTGCGCAGCACCGGATCCTGCGTGGCCACGCCCACCGGGCAGGTGTTCAGGTGGCACTTGCGCATCATGATGCAGCCTTCGACGACCAGCGGCGCCGTGGCGAAGCCGAACTCGTCGGCGCCCAGCAGCGCGCCGATGACGACGTCGCGGCCGGTCTTCATCTGGCCGTCGGCCTGCACGCGGATGCGGCTGCGCAGGCGGTTCAGCACCAGCGTCTGCTGGGTTTCGGCCAGGCCCAGTTCCCACGGCGTGCCGACGTGCTTGATGGACGACACCGGCGAGGCGCCCGTGCCGCCGTCATGGCCGGCGATCACGACGTGGTCGGCCTTGGCCTTGGCCACGCCCGCGGCCACCGTGCCGACGCCGACTTCCGACACCAGCTTGACCGAGATCGAGGCCTTGGTGTTGACGTTCTTCAGGTCGTGGATCAGCTGCGCCAGGTCCTCGATCGAGTAGATGTCGTGGTGCGGCGGCGGCGAGATCAGGCCCACGCCCGGCACCGAATAGCGCAGCTTGGCGATGTATTCCGAGACCTTGTGGCCGGGCAACTGGCCGCCCTCGCCGGGCTTGGCGCCCTGCGCCATCTTGATCTGGATCTGGTCGGCCGACGACAGGTACTCGGCGGTGACGCCGAAGCGGCCCGAGGCGACCTGCTTGATCTTCGAGCGCAGCGAGTCGCCCTTCTTGAGTTCGACGTCGGCTTCGATGCGTTCCGGGCCCAGCAGCGAGGCCAGCGTGTCGCCGTCCTTGATGGTGCTGCGGCCTTCGCGCATTTCGGCGCGGTAGCGCAGTTCGTCCTCGCCGCCTTCGCCGGTGTTGGACTTGCCGCCGATGCGGTTCATGGCGACGGCCAGCACCGAGTGCGCCTCGGTCGAGATCGAGCCCAGCGACATGGCGCCGGTGGCAAAACGCTTGACGATGTCCTTGGCCGATTCGACGTCATCGAGCGGAATGGCGCGCGACGGGTCGAAGCGGAACTCGAACAGGCCGCGCAGCGTCATGTGGCGGCGGCTCTGGTCGTTGATGATCTGCGCGTACTCCTTGTACGTGCGGTAGTTGTTGGCGCGCGAGGCGTGCTGCAGCTTGGCGATGGAATCCGGCGTCCACATGTGCTCTTCGCCGCGCACGCGGTAGGCGTATTCGCCGCCGGCGTCGAGGTCGTTGGCCAGGACCGGGTCGCTGCTGAACGCGGCGCGGTGCTGGCGCAGCGCTTCCTCGGCCACCTGGAAGATGCCGATGCCTTCGATGTTGGAGGCGGTGCCGGTGAAGTACTTGTTCACCAGGCTGCTCTGCAGGCCGACCGCCTCGAAGATCTGGGCGCCGGTGTAGGACATGTAGGTGGAAATGCCCATCTTGGACATCACCTTGTTCAGGCCCTTGCCGATCGCCTTGATGAAGTTCTTGACGGCCTTTTCCGGGTCGCTCATCTTGCCCAGCGATTCCAGCGCCAGGTAGGGGTGGATGGCTTCGGCGCCATAGCCGCCCAGCAGCGCGAAGTGGTGCACTTCGCGGGCCGAGCCGGTTTCCACCACCAGGCCGGTGTTGGTGCGCAGGCCGGCGCGGATCAGGTGCTGGTGCACCGCCGAGGTGGCCAGCAGCGCGGGGATGGCCACGCGCTCGCCGTCGACCAGGCGGTCCGACACGATCAGGATGTTGTAGCCGCTTTGCACCGCGTCCACGGCGCGCGCGCACAGGGCGGCCACGCGGGCTTCAATGCCCTCGGGACCCCAGGCGGCCGGGTAGGTGATGTCCAGCTCGAAGCTGCGGAACTTCTTGCCCGTGACCTGTTCGATGTCGCGGATCTGCGCCATGGCGGCGAAGTCCAGCACCGGCTGCGACACTTCCAGGCGCAGCGGCGGGTTGACGTTGTTGATGTCCAGCAGGTTGGGCTTGGGGCCGATGAACGACACCAGCGACATCACCATCTGTTCGCGGATCGGGTCGATCGGCGGGTTGGTGACCTGGGCGAACAATTGGCGGAAATAGTTGTAGAACGGCTTGGCGCGGTCGGACAGCACGGCCAGCGGGGCGTCGTTGCCCATCGAGCCGATCACTTCTTCGCCGGTCGAGGCCATGGGTTCCAGGATGAACTTGTAGTCTTCCTGGGTCCAGCCGAAGGCTTGCTGGCGATCCAGCAGCGCCACCGGCGACTGCGTGGGCACGGCGGCCTGGCGCGGGGCCGGCAGCGATTCCAGCTTGATCTGCAGGCGTTCGATCCACTGGCGGTACGGACGGCTGTTGGCCAGCTGCAGCTTGATCTCGGCGTCGTCGATGATGCGGCCCTGTTCCAGGTCGATCAGGAACATCTTGCCCGGCTGCAGGCGCCACTTCTTGATGATGCGGTTTTCCGGGATCGACAGGGTGCCGGCTTCGGAAGCCAGGATGACCATGTCGTCGTCGGTCACCAGGTAGCGCGCCGGGCGCAGGCCGTTGCGGTCGAGCGTGGCGCCGATCTGGCGGCCGTCGGTGAACGCGACCGCGGCGGGGCCGTCCCACGGTTCCATCATGGCGGCGTGGTATTCGTAGAAAGCGCGGCGGCTTTCGTCCATCTGCGTGTGCTGTTCCCAGGCTTCCGGGATCATCATCATCATGGCGTGGGCCAGCGAGTAGCCCGAGTTCACCAGCAGTTCCAGGCAGTTGTCGAACGTGGCGGTGTCCGACTGGCCTTCATAGACGATGGGGTACAGCTTCTTCAGGTCGTCGCCCAGCACGGCCGACTGCATCATGCCTTCGCGGGCGCGCAGCCAGTTGAAGTTGCCCTTGACCGTGTTGATTTCGCCGTTGTGGGCGATCATGCGGTACGGGTGGGCCAGCGGCCAGGCCGGGAAGGTGTTGGTCGAGAAGCGTTGGTGCACCAGCGCCAGCGCCGACACGGTGCGCGGGTCGGCCAGGTCGCGGTAGTAGCGGCCGACCTGGTCGGCCAGCAGCAGGCCCTTGTAGACCACGGTGCGCACCGAGGCCGAGGGCACGAAGTATTCCTTGCCGTGCGCCAGGTGCATGTTCTGGATGGCGTGGCTGGCGGTCTTGCGGATCACGTACAGCTTGCGCTCGAGCGCGTCCGGCACCATCACGTCGGCGCCGCGGCCGATGAACAACTGGCGGATCACGGGTTCGCAGTCGCGCACGGTGGGCGACATGGGCATGTCGACGTCCACGGGCACGTTGCGCCAGCCCAGCACGACCTGGCCTTCGGCGCGCACCGAGCGCTCGAGTTCCTGTTCGCAGGCCAGGCGCGAGGCCGTTTCCTTGGGCAGGAACACCATGGCCACGCCGTATTCGCCGGGCGGGGGCAGGGTGATGCCGTGCTGCGCGAACTCGTCGCGGTACAGCGTATCGGGGATCTGGATCAGGATGCCGGCGCCGTCGCCCATCAGCTTGTCCGCGCCCACCGCGCCGCGGTGATCCAGGTTTTCCAGGATCTTCAGGCCTTGCTGGATGATGGCGTGGCTTTTCTTGCCCTTGATGTGCGCCACGAACCCCACGCCACAGGCGTCATGTTCGTTCTTGGGGTGGTACAGGCCCTGGGCAGGCGGCAGGCCGATGCGGCTGGCATCGATCGGGGTCGCCTTGGGGGTGGGACAGGATTCGTTCGGGGTGATTTGGGGCATGGCGCGCTCCGCAGTAAGACTGCGTTCTAATGTTGCAGTGCAGGAACGGACAATACCCCCGAGAGCAGTAGGGTGCAATAGGAATATAAGGGGTGTGACCCTAATTAATTAGATGCACCGTCATAGAGCATTAATATGGGGACGCAACAACGGCCGCGCCAATCAAGGCTTGCCAAGGGGGTGTGCCGGCCGGCATCGACCCTGGGGAGATAAATCCCCCATTTTCCCTATGTTCAGTCCCCAATTATTGTGATGCTTTTTGGCAAATCCGGCAGGTCGTTCGACGCCCGTTGGGCCGAGCTGGAGCACGCGATCATGCCGCCGCGATGTGCTCGCGGCGGCATGAAAAAAGCGCCCGAAGGCGCTGTGTCAGGAAGACGATCCGCTTCCGGAGGTTCCGGTGATGGGCGGCGGTGACGCCGACGGTGCGGACACCGCGGCATCGCTGTCGGACTCGGCGGCGGCCGGCGTGGCCGGCTTCTTGCGCGGGCGTCCGCGCTGGCCCGGGGCCACGCGGCGGCTGGCGGTGTGGGCCAGGCTGGCGATGAAACTCGGGCCGCCCAGCGCCCACTGGCCCGAAACGGCCTGATCGATGCGCTGGCTTTCCTCGCGCGACAGGCCGTCCTGCAGGCGCTTGCGGTAGTTGGCCTGGCGATCGAACGGCGTGTTGCCGCAGGCCCAGTAGTCGGCGTGGTCGGACTGCCACTGCGCCGGCGCGGCGGTGGTGTTGCCGGTATGGCTGGAGGCCGACGACCAGGGCCAGGAATCGGGATCCTGCGAGGCGCCGCTGCGCACCGGGTAGGTTTCCAGCCAGACCAGCGCGGGCAGCACCCAGGCGCCGGGTTCGAGCAGGGCCGATCGGTAGCGTCCGGCGAACACCCGGCCGCCGCGCAGGCGCGCCGCCAGGTTGCGCCCCAGCGTCTGCATCAGGCGCGGCAGGCCTTCCTCGTCGGCGGGGGTGGCCAGCAGCAGGATGCGGTCGTTGGCGAGCAGCCAGCCGTGCACCGACACGCGGTGGCGCTGGGCGGATTCGCCCAGCCACGTGGCCAGCTGGTTGAGGATATCGGCCGGGGCGGGCTGTGATGCCGCCGCCAGCGGCTGAATGAAGTTGGCCTGCACCAGTTGGGGCAGCCCAGGGGCGTACAGACGGGGCAGACGGGCCATAGTGTCAGGGCTTGCGCTTCCAGAAGAACGGGTTGTCTTCTCTCACGTATATAAATAGTGCCACGGTGAACGCTGGTCAAGCCCCGCGATCACAATATGGGCGCGGAATCGCTACTTTTTGTGGAAAGGACTCCAATTCGGGCAGGTTAACATTCGGCGACGGATCCTCGTACCGTGGATATACCCTAATTCCGACCGAATTTTCTTCAGCCTCAGACCCGGAGACTTCCCATGCCCGCCTCCCTGGAACTCATTTCCCAGCATCGTTGTTTCGGGGGTTCGCAGCGCTATTACCGCCATGAGTCGGCCGAGATCGGCCTGCCGATGCGGTTTTCGGTGTTCGTCCCGCCGCAGGCCGAGCACGGCCCGGTGCCGGTGCTGTTCTATCTGGCCGGCCTGACCTGCACCGAGGAAACCTTCATGATCAAGGCCGGCGCGCAGCGCCTGGCCGCCGAACTGGGCGTGATGCTGGTGGCGCCCGACACCAGCCCGCGCGGCGCCAACGTGCCCGGCGAAGACGAAAGCTGGGACCTGGGCACCGGCGCCGGTTTCTACCTGGACGCCACCACCGCGCCCTGGCGCGCCCGCTACCGCATGGACAGCTACGTGACCCGCGAGCTCCATGGCATCGTCACCACCGCCCTGCCGGGCGACGCCGCGCGCGTCGGCATCTTCGGCCACTCGATGGGCGGCCACGGCGCGCTGGTGCTGGCGCTGCGCAATCCGGGCAAGTTCCGCTCGGTCTCGGCCTTCGCCCCGATCGCCGCGCCCAGCCAGTGCCCCTGGGGCCAGAAGGCGTTCGGCGCCTACCTGGGCGAGAACCGCGACGACTGGGCCGCCTACGACGCCTCGGCGCTGATGCGCGGCCTGCGCCAGCCGTTCCCCGACGGCATCCTGGTCGACCAGGGCACCGCCGACCAGTTCCTGGCCGAGCAGTTGTATCCCGAGGTATTCGAGGCCGCCTGCGCCAGCGCCGGCCAGCCGCTGACGCTGCGCCGCCAGGAGGGCTACGACCATGGCTATTACTTCATCTCGACCTTCATCGAGGATCACATCCGGTTTCACGTCGAGCGGCTTGGAAAGCCGGCGGCCTGACGCCCCGCTTCTATACTGGGCGGCCTGCCGTGGCAGGCCCGCGGCGTCCCCCGCCCGGTCCCCGGCCGTGGCGTTCTTTGCATAGGATCGCCTGATTTGATCAACGGAATCGCTCCCTTCGTCTGGATCCTGCTGGCCGCGGTGGTCGTCTTCCTGCCGGGCATGGCGATGTTGCTGGGCAAGGGCGGCCCGCGCGACGAGCGCGGCCGGCGCACCTTCCAGTTCCGGCCCGTGCGGCGCGTGTTCGGCCTGTTGCTGCTGTTGTTGGGCGGCGTGTCGGGGCTGCTGGCGCTGTCGCTGGTTCAGTTCTTCAAGCTGACCACGGACGAACCGGTCGCCCGGATCGAGATCCGCCAGCAGGCGGAGGGCCAGTTCCAGGTCAGCGCCACCGCGCCAGGCGTGGGCACCAAGCAGTACGTGCTGTACGGCGACCAGTGGCAGATCGACGCTCGCGTGGTGCGCTGGCGTCTGCCGGCCCTGATGGCCGGCGTGTCGCCCCTGTATCGCCTGGAGCGCCTGTCGGGCCGCTACAGCGACGCCGTGCGCGAGGCCTCGGCGACGCGTTCGGTGCACGCGCTGGACGACTGGCCGGCGCCGGACCTGGGCTCGCTCAAGCAGAGCTTCCCGAACTGGTTCCCCTTTGTCGATGTCCAATTCGGCAGCGCGGCCTACATGCCGTTGTTCGACGGCGCGAAGTACCAGGTCTATATGGATCCCCGCGGCGCGCTGTTCGCGCGTCCGGATGGCGAGGCCACCGCGGCCGGCCTGAAGCGCCTGGGCTGGTAGCCGGGCCGTTTGGCCCGTGGCGGACCCGCCTGGCGAGCCGGACCCCAGCCCTGCCGACAGCCGGGGATTTAAAATGGGGTCGTATCAAGGAAAGGAAACTTTGACGCGCCGCAATAGTCGAATTAGCACTCCCTTTACTAGAGTGCTAACATCGAATCCATGTCTTTACCCCTTCGCCTTCCGGAGACCGTCGCAATGAAACAACCCAGTACTTCGTTGGCCACGTCCGGCAACGCCCTGGCGTTGGCCATCGCCAATCCGGGCGCGCTCGGCACGATCGACGCCTACATCTCGGCCGTGAACCGCCTGCCGGTCCTGTCGGCCGAACGCGAAACCGAACTTGGCCGTCGCCTGCGCGACAGCGAAGACCTGGGCGCCGCGCGCGAGCTGGTGCTGTCGCACCTGCGTCTGGTGGTGTCGGTCGCGCGCCAGTACCTGGGCTATGGATTGCCTCACGCCGACCTGATCCAGGAAGGCAACGTCGGCCTGATGAAGGCCGTCAAGCGGTTCGACCCCGAGCGCGGCGTGCGCCTGGTGTCGTTCGCCGTGCACTGGATCAAGGCCGAGATCCACGAATACATCATCCGCAACTGGCGCCTGGTCAAGGTAGCGACCACCAAGGCCCAGCGCAAGCTGTTCTTCAACCTGCGCAGCATGCGCCCGGACGGCCAGACGCTGGACCCGGAACAGGTCGACCACATCGCGCGCGAACTCAACGTGCGCCGCGAGGACGTGAGCGAAATGGAAGTGCGCCTGTCCGGCCGCGACATGTCGCTCGAGAACCAGGACGACGATGACGACAGCTACGCGCCCATCGCCTACCTGTCCGACGAAGGCCGCCAGGAGCCGACCCGCGTGCTGGAACGCGCCGCGCGCGACCAGCTGCAGAGCTCGGGCCTGTCGAGCGCGCTGGAAGCGCTCGACCCGCGTTCGCGCCGCATCGTCGAAGCGCGCTGGCTGCAGGACGACGGCGGCGCCACGCTGCATGAACTGGCGCAGGAATTCGGCGTGTCGGCCGAGCGCATCCGCCAGATCGAGGCGGCCGCGCTGAAGAAGATGCGCGGCAACCTGGCCGCCTGATTCCCCGCCACATCCTCCCCGCCGCATCCATGCCCAGGGCCGCGATTCGCGGCCCTTTTCTTTGGTTCCGCCGCCTGTGCGCGCCCGTGGGAAGGGGCCGTGGCGGCCGTTGTCGCGACGCACCAATAAATTGATACAAATTCACTGTGAAATAACGGGCCATTTCAGAAACTTAATGAGGTGGGCGCCGCCTAACTTCACGTAGACCGCAAACTTTGGTTGGCAGTCTTGTCATCCGTCTCGGCTTCTCCTCTTTCCCCTCCCCTATGAGACGGATGCTTGCGGGGCACCACGCATATGGTGCCCCGTTTTTTATTGCGCGCGCGAAACGCGCGGCGCCTGCTCAGGCCGCTTGCGCGCTGTCGGGGCCGGGCTGCGCCGCCTGCCACAGCGCGTCCTGCACGCGCCGCACGCCGGTGGCCATGGAGCCATCCTGGTAAAGCTTGATCCAGCGATAGCCGGGCGCGAGGTTGTCGACCACGTGCTTGCCGTCGCGGATGCTGAACTGGAAGCAGGTGGACGGCGTGGCGAGCATGCGCAGGTTGTGGCGGCGGCGGTCGAACTCGTGGTGCACGTGGCCCCACAGCAGCACCCGCACCTGCGGCCAGCGCGTCAGCAGCTTGAACAGCGCCTGCGGGTTGTCGATCATCATCGAGTCGTGCCAGTGGCTGTCGATCTGCATCGGGTTGTGGTGCATGGCCAGCAGCGTGTGCCGTCCGGGCGCCTCGGCCAGCGCGGCTTCCAGCAGGTCGAGCTGGCTGTCGGGCAGGTGGCCGGCGTTCGAGCCGGGCACGGTGGTGTCCAGCGAGACCACGCGCCAGGCGCCCACGTCCGTCACCGGCACCGACCATTCGGGCAGTTCATGGCGCATCGCCACGGGCAGGTCGTGGTTGCCCGGCAGGCAACGGATCCGGGCGCCTTCCAGCGCCGGCGCGGCGCCCAGCATGGCGGCCAGGCGCTGGTAGGCGGCGGGCTCGCCGTCCTGGGACAGGTCGCCGGTGGCCAGCAGCAGGTCGGGATGCTTGCCGTCGGCCTCGATCTGGCGCAGCACGGCGCGCAGGCTGGCATCGGTGTTGACGCCGAGCATCACGGTGTCGGGCTCGCCGAACAGGTGGCAATCGGTCAGCTGGACGAGCATGGCCGGGGCGTCGGTGCGCCGGGCCAGGGTATGGACGCGTGCCAAGTGCGGCTCCTGCGAAGTTTCTGCACGGCCCCTACCATACCGAAAAAACATGGCGCGGCGCGCATCGCCCGGCCCGATCGGGGTAACGAAACGTGCGCCGGAAATATCTGTTCGCCGGAATCGACCGGAAAACCCGCTATTCTTGTGGAACTTCTCACAAGCTTCATGATCGGGACGCGGCGTTATCCATGGATGTAGGTTTTCTCGTATTCGGCCTGGCCGGGCTGTTGACCCTGGTGTGCTTCATGCCGCCGCTGGCTGGCCGCCTCAAGCTGCCCTACTCGGTGCTGCTGGCTATCGTCGGCTGCTTGCTGGGCATCATCGTGCACGTCCATGGCTGGGCGCCGAGCTGGATCGGCGACTTCCTCGACTCGCTGGAACGGTTCGAGATCTCCTCCGAGACCTTCCTGATGGTGTTCCTGCCGGTGCTGTTGTTCGAGACCGCGCTGTCCATGAACGTGCGGCGCCTGATGGACGACATCGGCCCGATCCTGATGATGGCCATCGTCGCGGTGGTGGTGTGCACCGTGGTGGTCGGCGTGACGCTGGACGCGATCTCGTCCTATGGCCTGGTGGTCTGTCTGCTGCTGGGCGCCATCGTGGCGACCACCGATCCGGTGGCGGTGGTGGGCATCTTCCGCGAAGTGGGCGCTCCCAAGCGCCTGACCACGCTGGTGGAAGGCGAAAGCCTGTTCAACGACGCCGCGTCGATCGCCTTGTACTCGGTGCTGCTGGCCGTGCTGGGCGGCCATGGCGAACTGACCGTCAGCGGCATCTTCAATGACTTCATCGTGCACTTCATTGGCGGCGGCATCGCCGGCTTCGCCATGGGGCGCCTGGCCTGTTTCCTGTTCGCCTGGCTGCGTGGCTTTCCCACGGCCGAGATCACGCTGACGCTGACGCTGGCCTATCTGTCCTTCTTCATCTCCGAGCACTACCTGAACGTGTCGGGCGTGGTCGCCACGGTGATCGCCGGCCTGGTGGTGGGGTCGACCGGCCGCACCCGCATGTCGCCGACCACCTTCGAATACCTGTCGAGCGCCTGGGAACAATTCGGCTTCTGGGCCAATTCCCTCATCTTCCTGTTCGCGGCCATGCTGATCCCCAAGCTGATGGCGGCCGCCGACTGGCAGGAACTGGTGCTGGTGGCCGTGGTGTTCCTGGTGACGCTGGTGGCGCGGGCCATCGTGGTGTTCGGCCTGCTGCCGTTGCTGGGGCTGACCAAGCTGGGCACCAAGGTCAGCAACCCCTATAAGGCGGTGATGCTGTGGGGCGGCCTGCGCGGCGCCGTGTCGCTGGCCCTGGCGCTGGCCGTGACCGAGCAGACCGGCGTGGCCGAGGAGGCGCGCCAGTTCATCGCGGTGGCCACCACCGGCTTCGTGCTGCTGACGCTGTTCGTCAACGGCATCAGCCTGCGGCCGCTGATCCGGATGCTGGGGCTGAACCAGCTGTCGCCGGTCGAGCGCACCATCCGCAATCAGGCGCTGGCGGTGGCGCTGGAAGACCTGCAGGGCAAGACCGAGGAAGTCGCCAAGACCGAGCACATCGGCAGCGAGGTGCGCGACCGCATCCGCGCCGTGTTCGACGCCAGCCTGACCAGCGTGCACGACGGCCAGGTCAGCCAGATGAGCGACGAGCAGCGGGTGGCGGTGGGCCTGGCGATCGTGGCGCAGCGCGAGGAGGAAATGTTCTTCGACATTCTCAAGGCGCAGATCGTCGACTGGCGCATGGCGGAAACGCTGCTGGCGCGGGCCGAACGGCTGGAGGACGCAATCCGCATGGGCGGGGTGCCGGGCTTCGAGCGCGCCATCATCGCCGACGTGCGCTATTCCTCGGGCTTCCGGCTGGCCTTGCGGCTGCACTACCTGTTCGGTTTCCAGGGCTGGCTGGCGCGCGAGCTGGGCCATCGTTTCGCCAACCTGATGAGCAAGCGGTCGGTGGCGCAACGCCTGATCGTGTTCGCGCGCGAGCAGATCACGCCGCTGCTGGGGGAAACCGCCACGCAGCGCATCGTGTCGCTGCACCAGCGCCGCCTGGACCTGATCGAGAACGCGATGCAGGCGCTGAACCTGCAATACCCGTCGTATGCGCAGTGGCTGCAGGAAAGCTATCTGGGCCGGGTGGCGCGCGAGCTGGAGCGGATCCGCTACCGCGACATGCTGGAACAGTTCCTGATCAGCGGCGAGGTCTACGCCGACCTGATGGCGCAGTTGAAGAGCCGCTGGGCGCATATCGACACGCATCCGCCGCTGGATATCGAGATGAGCGCGGCCGACCTGATCAACCGCGTGCCGCTGTTCGAGGGGCTGTCGGCCGATTCGCTGCGCGCCATCAGCAAGCTGCTCAAGCCGCGCCTGTCGCTGCCCGATCAGCGCGTGCTGACCAAGGGCCGGCATGGCGAAGAGATGTGCTTCGTGGCGTCGGGCGCGGTGGCGGTGCACCTGCCGGACAACACCATGATCGAACTGGGCAGCGGCGAGTTCTTCGGCGAACTCGGCCTGCTGGGCGAGCAGCAGATCGCGCCCGAGGTGACCTCGCTGGGCTACAGCAAGCTGCTGATGCTGTCGTCGCGCGATTTCCACGCCCTGCTGGCGCGCGACGAGCACCTGCGCGAGCGCATCCAGGTGGTGGCCAAGCAGCGCCTGCGCGCCATCGAGGTCTGGAAGCAGTTCTCGCAGGCCAACGCGGCGCCGGCGCCGGCGCCCGCGCCGGCGTCGGCGCTCACGCCGTCACAGGCGGCGGAAGCGGCCGAGGCCGCGGGGGCGGCGGATAGCGGGCTCGATACGCGGGCGGTGCAGGCGCTGCGGGCGGCCGAGCCGCAGCAGGGCGATAAGCGCCCTGCGCCGTTGCAGCAGGTCGAGACGCGCGCCGCGCCGTTGCAGCAGGTGGAGACGCGCCAGGCCGAGGCGCACAAGACCGACGCGCGAGACCCCGACGCGCGAGAAGCCGACGCGGCGCCAGGAGGCGCCAGCGCCTGATTCAGATTTCGCCGGCCGCCCGGCGCTGCATGATGTCTTCGAGGATCACCAGCGCCGCTTCCAGCGTGAATTCACCATCGGCCACGCGTTGCACCACGGTGTCGACGTCGGCGGCCGCGATTTCCATCACTTCGCCATCGCGGTTGGCGGGCCGCGCGTCCGCCGCCAGCACGCAGGTGCTGGTCAGCACGTCTTCGACCTGGTAGCCCTCGGGCAGGCGGCGGTGGATGCGCAGGATGGTGCGCAGCGGCGAGCGCTGCGCCAGGTCCGGCGCGTCCAGGCCGGCTTCCTCGCCGCATTCGCGCACCAAGGCAACGTCCAGGTCCTCGCCGCGGCCGGCCAGGCCGCCCACCAGGGTGTCCCACATGCCGGGGTCGGTGGATTTGCTGAGCGCTCGCCGCGCGATCCAGATGCGGCCATCGGGCGTCCAGGCGTTCAGGTGCACGGCCTTGGTCAACAGGCCCAGCGGCCGCATCGCCGCGCGTTCGATGACGCCGAGCGTGGTGTCGCCATCCAGCACATCGAGCAATTCATCGCGCCAGCCGCGCAGGCAGTTGGCTTGGCGCAACAGTTGCGCGGCCTGTTCGAGCACCGCGTCGAGGGCGGGACCGGGCGACAGCGTCGCGCCGATGCGCAACGCGTCGGCATCGGACTCGATATGGGCGGCCCCTTGCAAGGCATCGCAGGCGGCATGCGTGGCCCAGCCGCAGCGGCGCCCCGCTATATAGAGCGCGTGTGCGCCAACCGGGGCGGGCTCCTGGGCCCGTGCGCTCAGGGCGGCATACAGATCGGACAGCTGTTTGGGCATCGTGAGGCAGTGTTAATAAGACTGTCCGCGATTTTATGCCACCCCTGTTTACCCTGGGTCGTGAACGAACGCGCGCAGATGGGGGCAGGCGGTATGAATTCAAGAGCACAAACTTACATCCATTTGCGCGTCCGCTATAATCCGCCAGTTTCTTTGTGATTTCGAGTGGGAATGCGGGGGCCGCTCTATCTCCCTGCCTAGCCCTGCCATCTAATAATTGCGCGTAGTCCTGTTGCAGTGACATCCGTGCCACTAGGCGACAAGGGCCCTCGCGCCGTGTTTCGAGGTAAGCATGAAGAAGTGGAGAGGGATACTGGGCGCTTGTGCGCTGCTGATTGGCAGCGTGGCCGTCGCTCAGGTGCAAGACATGCCCGGCGGCCCGAAGGTCAATCAGCTGAACCTGCATGAAGGCGTCACGCAGATCACGCGCGATGTCATGTGGTTGCACTGGCTACTGCTCACGATCTGTATCGTGATTTTCGTGGGCGTCTTCGGAGTGATGTTCTACTCCATCTGGGCGCACCGGAAATCCCGCGGACACAAGGCCGCGACCTTCCACGAACACCTCGGCGTGGAAGTGGCCTGGACGGTCATCCCCTTCATCATCGTTATCGCCATGGCGTTGCCGGCCACCAAGACGGTCGTCGCCATGAAAGACACTTCCAGCGCCGACCTGACCGTCAAGGTCACCGGCTACCAATGGAAATGGGGCTACGAATATCTCGATGGCTCCGCCGCCGGGATCAAGTTCCTGGCCACCCTGTCGACCCCGCGCGCGCAGATCGAGAACCGTGAGCCCAAGGGCCAGTTCTACCTGATGGAAACGGACAACCACATGGTGGTGCCCGTGGACAAGAAGATCCGCGTGATGTTGACCGCCGCCGACGTCATCCACTCGTGGATGATTCCCGATTTCGGCGTCAAGCAGGATGCCATCCCCGGCTTCCTGCGCGATGCGTGGTTCCGCGCCGAAAAGCCCGGTATCTACCGCGGCCAGTGCGCTGAATTGTGCGGCAAGGACCACGCGTTCATGCCCATCGTCGTGGAAGTCCTGTCGCAACCGGACTACGATAAGTGGGTTGAAGACCAAAAGAAGAAGATGGCGGCAAACGCCGACGATCCCAATAAAGAGTGGACGGAAGCCGAACTGGTTGCCCGTGGCGAGAAGGTTTTCGCCGCCAATTGCGTGGCCTGTCACCAGGCCAACGGCAAGGGCATCCCGGGCAGCTTCCCCGCGCTCGACGGAGACAAGGTTGTCCTGGGCCCGAAAGCCGCCCAGATCAACACCGTGCTGAAGGGCAAGCCCGGCACCGCCATGGCGGCGTTCGGGCCGCAGCTCAATGATGTCGAGATCGCCGCGGTCATCAGCTATACGCGCCATGCCTGGAGCAATGCCGGCAAGGGGCAGGACCCGACAGTGATGCCGAAGGACGTGGCGGCCGCGCGTTGATCGCGCCCCGCTTTCCCATCGCCAGAGCTGGTTCCGTTTAGTCAGAGATACCCTGCCGGTTCCGTGGAACGGGGCCGGCACTCAGCAGGAAGGAGTCCATCATGAGCAGCGTCACTGTAGACCACGTGTCGCCGGGCCACGGCCACGGTCACGATGACCACCACCACGCCATGCCCACGGGCTGGCGCCGCTGGCTTTTCGCCACCAATCACAAAGACATCGGGACGATGTATCTCATCTTCTCGTTCGTCATGCTGCTCGAAGGCGGCACGCTGGCGCTGTTGCTGCGTACCGAACTGTTCGAGCCGGGCCTGCAGTTCTTCCGTCCCGAGCTGTTCAACCAGTTCACCACCATGCACGGCCTGATCATGGTGTTCGGCGCCATCATGCCGGCGTTCGTGGGCTTCGCGAACTGGATGATCCCGATGCAGATCGGCGCGTCCGACATGGCCTTCGCGCGCATGAACAACTTCAGCTTCTGGTTGCTGCCGGTGGCCGCGATCATGCTGACGGCGTCGTTCTTCGTGCCGGGCGGCGCCACCGCCGCCGGCTGGACGCTGTACGCGCCGCTGTCGCTGCAGATGGGCCCGGGCATGGACCTGGCCATCTTCGCCATGCACATCATGGGCGCGTCCTCGATCATGGGCGCCATCAACATCATCGTGACCGTGCTGAACATGCGCGCGCCCGGCATGACGCTGATGAAGATGCCGCTGTTCTGCTGGACCTGGCTGATCACCGCGTTCCTGCTGCTGGCCGTGATGCCGGTGCTGGCCGCCGCCATCACCATGGTGCTGACCGACCGCCACTTCGGCACCGGCTTCTTCAACGCCGCCGCCGGCGGCGACCCGGTGCTGTACCAGCACGTGTTCTGGTTCTTCGGGCACCCCGAGGTCTACATCATGATCCTGCCGGCGTTCGGTATCGTGTCGGCCATCGTGCCCGCGTTCGCCCGCAAGAAGCTGTTCGGCTACGCCTCGATGGTGTACGCCACCGCGTCGATCGCCGTGCTGTCGTTCATCGTGTGGGCCCACCACATGTTCACGACGGGCATGCCGGTGACCGGCCAGCTCTACTTCATGTACGCCACCATGCTCATCTCCATCCCGACCGGGGTGAAGGTGTTCAACTGGGTCGCCACCATGTGGCGCGGCTCGATGACGTTCGAGACGCCGATGCTGTTCTCGATCGGCTTCATCTTCGTGTTCACCATGGGCGGCTTCACCGGCCTGATCCTGTCGGTGGCGCCGATCGACATCCAGGTGCATGACACGTATTACGTGGTGGCCCACTTCCACTACGTGCTGGTGGCCGGCTCGCTGTTCGCGCTGTTCGCCGGCACCTACTACTGGCTGCCCAAGTGGACCGGCCGCATGTACAGCGAAAAGCTGGGCAAGGTGCATTTCTGGTCGACGCTGATCTCGTTCAACGTGACCTTCTTCCCGATGCACTTCCTGGGCCTGGCCGGCATGCCGCGCCGCTACGCCGACTACGCCGCGCAGTTCACGACCTTCCACCAGATCGCCACCATCGGCGCCTTCTGGTTCGGCCTGTCGCAGCTGATCTTCCTGTGGGCGGTGCTGCGCTGCTACATGGGCAAGGGCGAGAAGGCCACGGCCAAGCCGTGGGAAGGCGCCGAAGGGCTGGAATGGACGGTGCCGTCGCCCGCCCCGTTCCACACTTTCGAAACGCCGCCCGAAGTCAAGTGAGCGCCGATTCCAACCCCGCAACAGGCAGCATGGCAATGACCCCCGAGCAGCGCCGACGCAACAAGATCGCAGGACTGATTCTGCTGGTATTCGTCATTGCCGTGTTCGCCTGGACCGTGTTCCGCGGTTCGGCGCTGTTGACGGGCAAGGCCATCGGCGGCTAGCGAACCATGAGCGACGACCTGCGTGAATCCGCCCAGCGCAAGCTGAGTTTCCTTCAGACGATGAAGGCGGTGGCGTGGGGGTTTTTCGGCGTCCGCAAGGGCGCGGGCTACCGCGAGGACAGCGCCAGGCTCAATCCCGTGCACGTGATCGTGGCGGGATTGTTGGCGGCGGCGATCTTCGTGACCGTGCTGGTGTTAATTGTGCGTTGGGCGGTATCCAGCCTGACTTGAATCACTTAATTCTATAAATCAGTACCAGGGAGAAAGCCATGAGTGCAAGCCACTCGGTTCAAGGTAAAGAGGCACCCTATTACTACGTGCCCGCCGATTCGGGGCATCCCGTGCGCACGGCCGTGGCGCTGTTGCTCATGGGCCTGGGCGCCGCGGGCTGGATCAACGGCGTGAGCTGGGCCAAGTGGTCGGTGCTGGCCGGCTTCATCGCGCTGATCGTGGTGCTGTACTACTGGTTTGGCGACGCCATCCAGGAATCCGAGGCCGGCATGAACAGCAAGCGCATCGACGGGTCGTACCGTTGGGGCATGAGCTGGTTCATCTTCTCGGAAGTGATGTTCTTCGCGGCGTTCTTCGGCGCGCTCTGGTACGTGCGCACCATCACCACGCCGTGGCTGGGCGACATGGACCACCGCCTGATGCTGTGGCCCGACTTCCAGGCGGTGTGGCCCAACTTCGGTCCGGCCGGCGTGGTCGAGCACTTCCAGACCGTGGGCCCCTTCTGGCTGCCGACGATCAACACCGCGCTGCTGCTGAGCTCGGGCGTGACGCTGACCATCGCCCACCACGCGCTGCGCGAGAACCATCGCGGCAAGACCATGTTCTGGCTGGCCGCCACGGTCATCCTGGGTTTCATCTTCGTGGCCTGCCAGGCCGCTGAATACCACCACGCGTACACCGAGCTGAACCTCAAGTTCAATTCGGGCGCCTACGGTTCGCTGTTCTACATGCTGACCGGCTTCCACGGCTTCCACGTGATCCTGGGCGCCACGATGCTGACGGTCATCCTGATCCGCCTGATGCGCGGCCATTTCACCGCCGACCATCACTTCGGCTTCGAAGGCGCCGCCTGGTACTGGCACTTCGTGGACGTGGTGTGGCTGGGCCTGTATCTGTTCGTCTACTGGTTCTGAGGCGGGGCCCGGCGTTGCCGGGCCGACTGGCGGGACACGGGGCGAGGCTGGCGGGCCGCCGGGCAACACCGGCGCCGCGGGCCTCGCCCTTCGTTTCAGGGCGGTCGTGTTCCAATAGGGCCGGACCCGCCGGCATCTGGCGGGAACCGGCCGGACGCGGGCCTATCTAAGACCGGTGCTTTCGATCCAGCCCATGTGGTGGGCGAACAGCACGAACAGGAACAGGGCCACCGACAGGCCGATGCGCACCGTCAGCGCATTGACCGTGCGGTTGGTGCTGCCTTTGTCCCGCATCAGGTAGACCAGGGCGGATGCCAGACTGGCCAGAATCCCGATGAAGGCCAGTACGACGAAAACGCGCATGATGGTCTCCGGACAAATCGAATGTATTGAAGACAAATGGCCCGACCGCATTCAACCCGCTACACGGTAGCCGCCTTGCTCCTGCTGGGGATCGCCGTGGTGATCCTGGCGTCGCTGGGCCAATGGCAACTGCGGCGCGCCGACGAGCGACGCGACATTCTGGCGGCTATCGAGGCCGGCCGCAACCAGGCGCCGCTGCAGCTGGCGCCCTCGACCGCGCCGGCCGACATGAAGCCGTGGCGCGTGGCGCAGGCCAGCGGCACGTGGCTGCCGCAATTCAGTGTACTGCTGGACAACCGCAACCATGACGGCCGGCCCGGCTACTGGCTGGCCACGCCGCTGCTGCTGGACGCCGACAAGCGCACCGCGGTGCTGGTGCTGCGCGGCTGGCTGCCCCGGGTGATCCAGGGCCAGGGCGCGCCGGCGCTGCCGGCCACGCCCCAGGGCGAGCAGATCATCAAGGGCGAGCTGTCGCCGCGCGTGCCGCGCATGTTCGAGCTGTGGTCGCTGGGCGGCCAGGATGCCTCCAGCCTGCCCGCCACGCTGCCCGCGGCCGGCGGCGCCGTGCCGCAGGTGCAGAACCTGCCGCTGGACGCCCTGGCGCGCGCCACCGGCCTGACCCTGCTGCCCACGGTGGTGAGCCAGTTCGGCCTGGGCCAGGACGACGGCCTGGTGCACGACTTGCCGCAGCCGTCGGTGAATTTCCAGCAGAACACGGTCTACGCGGTAGAGTGGTTCTCTTTTGCCTTGTTCGCCGCGATCGCGTGGCTGGTGGTGCTGGGGGGCGCCATCAAGCGCATGCGCCAACGCACGGCCAACGACCCGGCGGCCTGAGCGGCCGCCTTTCCCGACAACAGGATTCCGAATCAACGTGGCTCGCGACATGACTGCTTCCCAACCCGCCCGGCGCTCGCTGACGCCCATGGTGCTGGTGTTCCTGTGCACGCTGGCGCCGATCGTGGCGGCCTTCGTGGTCTACATGAATCCGCAATGGTGGCCGGCCGACGCCAGCAACTACGGCCAGCTGGTCGAGCCGCAGCGGCCCGTGCCGGCGCCCGCGGCGCTCAAGCTGACCACGCTGGACGGCAAGCCGTTCGACCTGCAGACCTTGAAGGGCAAATGGCTGCTGGTCGCGGCCGACGGCGCGGCCTGCCCGGAAAGCTGCGCCCGCAAGCTCTACATCACCCGCAACACCCACGCCAGCCAGGGCAAGAACGTCGACCGCCTGGCGCGGGTCTGGTTCATCACCGACGACGGCCCGGTGCCGGACAAGGTGCTGGAGGCCTACCAGGGCACGATCATGCTGCGCGCCGATCCGGACCAGCTGGCGCGCTTCCTGCTGGCGCGCGACGCCGCGGCCGGCCAGCCCGGTTTGCAGGCGCCGATCTGGGTGATCGATCCCCTGGGCAACCTGATGATGCAGTATCCCGCCGACGCCGACGGCGTGAAGGTGCGCAAGGACATCAGCAAGCTGGTCTATAACTCGCGCATCGGTTGAATCGGTATTTAGTTGATTTCCATGGAACGCATCAAAGCGCGGTATCGCAAACTCGTCTTCTTCACCTGGTTCCTGACGCTGGACCTGATCATGTTCGGCGCCTTCGTGCGCCTGACGGACTCGGGCCTGGGCTGCCCGGACTGGCCCGGCTGCTACGGCAGCGTCACGCCGCTGGGGGCGATGGGCGATATCCACGAGGCCTCGCAGGCCATGCCGTTCGGGCCGGTGACGCTGTCCAAGGCCTGGATCGAGATGATCCACCGGTACGTCGGCTCGATCCTCGGCATGCTGATCATCGGCATCGTCTACATGGCCTGGCGCTACCGCCGCGAACTGGGCCGCTCGCCGGCCCTGGCGGTGACGACGCTGGTGGCCGTGTGCGTGCAGGGCGCGTTCGGCGCCTGGACCGTGACGCACAAGCTGATGCCCGCCGTGGTCACGGCGCACCTGGTGTTCGGCCTGTCGGTGCTGGCGCTGATGACCTGGCTGTCGGCGCGCGAACGCCCGCACCATGCGGTGGCCGCCGCGGCGCGGCGCTTCAAGCCCTGGGTGATCGGCGGCTTCGCGCTGCTGCTCATCCAGGTGACGCTGGGCGGCTGGGTCAGCACTAATTACGCGGCACTGGCCTGCATGGATTTCCCCATGTGCCACGGCAAATGGGTGCCGGACATGGACTTCCATGGCGGCTATTCGATCATCCGCGGACTGGGCGAACTGCCGTCCGGGGAAATGATCTCGCAGCCGGCGCTGACGGCGATCCACTGGGTGCACCGCAATTTCGCCTTCGTCGTGTTCGCCTACCTGGGCGTGCTGGCCTGGCGCCTGCGGGCCGACCGCGGCCTGCGCGGGCCGGCCACGCTGATGCTGGCGCTGCTGGGGGCCCAGTTGCTGACCGGCCTGACGACGATCTTCTTCCAGTGGCCTTTGTTGATCGCGGTGCTGCACAATGGCGGGGCCGCCGGCCTGACGCTGGCCGCGGTGGTCCTGATGGTGCGCCTGTCCACTGCGGGCGGGGCGCCGGCCGGGGGCTACGGCCCCAATTCGGTGCGCGTTTAAAATAGGGTGCATGATGACCAGTCTTGCCGCTCCCCAATCCGGATTGCTCCGCCAGTATTTCGTTCTCACCAAGCCGCGCGTCACCCAATTGGCGGTGTTCTGCGCGGTGATCGGCATGTTCCTGGCGGTGCCGGGCGTGCCGGACATGCGCCGCGTGCTGTTCGGCACCCTCGGCATCTGGCTGCTGGCGGCCGCCGCCTTCGCCATCAACTGCCTGATCGAGCAGGAAGTCGACGCCCGCATGCTGCGCACGGCGCGGCGCGCCACCGCCCGCGGCACCATTTCCGCCTTCCAGGTGCTGAGCCTGTCCGGCCTGCTGGGCGGCGCCGGCATGTTCGTGCTGTACACGCTGGTCAACCCGCTCACCATGTGGCTGACCTTCGCCACGTTCGTCGGCTACGCCGTCATCTACACCATCATCCTGAAGCCGCGCACGCCGCAGAACATCGTCATCGGCGGCCTGTCGGGCGCCATGCCGCCCGCGCTGGGCTGGGCGGCGGTGGCCGATTCCGTGCCGGCCGAAGCCTGGCTGCTGGTGCTGATCATCTTCATCTGGACGCCGCCGCACTTCTGGGCGCTGGCCCTGTACCGCAACCATGACTACGTCAAGGCCGGCCTGCCGATGCTGCCGGTGACGCATGGCCAGCAGTTCACCCGCCTGCAGATCCTGCTCTACAGCATCGCGCTGCTCGCCACCACGCTGCTGCCCACCGCGATCCGCATGAGCGGCGCGCTGTACCTGGCGTCGGCGCTGGTGCTGGGCGGCATGTTCGTGTCGTACGCCTGGCGGCTGTACCGCAACTACAGCGACGAGCTGGCGCGCAGCATGTTCCGTTTTTCCATCCTCTACCTGGCGCTGCTGTTCGGCGCCCTGCTGGTGGACCACTGGGTCGCGCTGATCTGACCCCCTGGAGATAAATCGATGTCCGTATTTTCCGCCAGCCGGCGCCTGGCCCTGCGCCTGGCCACGGCCGCCGCTTTCACCGCCGCCCTGGCCGCCTGCGGCGACAACGCGCCCCAATTCAAGGGCAGCGACATCAGCGGCACCCAGTTGGGCCGCGGCCTGGAGCTGTCGGACTACAACGGCAAGACGCGCACGTTGCAGGACTTCGCCGGCAAGGCGGTGGTGGTGTTCTTCGGCTTCACGCAATGCCCGGACGTCTGCCCGACGTCGCTGGCCGAACTGACCGAGGTGATGAAGAAGCTGGGCCCGGACGCCGACCGCGTGCAGGTGCTGCTGATCACCGTCGATCCCGAGCGCGACACGCCGGAAGTGCTCAAGCAATACGTAACGGCGTTCGACCCGCGTTTTCTGGGTTTGACCGGCACGCCGGACCAGGTGAAGAAGGCGGCGGCCTCGTTCAAGGCCTATTACGCCAAGGCGCCGACCAAGGACGGCAACTACACCATGGACCACACCGCGGCGTTCTACCTGCTCGACGGCAAGGGCGAATCGCGGGTGCTGGCCAACAACAACATCGGGGTCGATGCCCTGGTGCACGACATCCAGGCCCTGCTCAAGGGTTGATCGCCGGGCGGCCCGGCGGCGGGCCGCGACCGCGTGGCGCTAGGCGCCGGCTGCCGCGCTCCAGCGGGCCAGCGCATCGCGCGCCTTGTCGCCGAGTTCGGCCGCGGGCAGTTCGCGGCGGTGCGACATGATCATCAAGGCGTAGGGGGCGGCCAGCGCGGCCGCCTCGGGGCACAGGCGTGATTCGTCGCCGACCGACGGCGAGACGTTGCGCCAGTAGTTGATGGCCGCTTCGATCTGGGGCAAGGTAATGGCATCCATGGCCCTATTGTCCACGAATGCCAGGGGCTGTCCAATCGCATTGGTGCAGCAATGAAGCGTCACCATCGCAACATGCCGAAACCGCATCCGGGTGCTATACCACTGCCGGTTAGTAACGATGGAGCATCGTCATGAATAATCCCGTCCAGTCCGATTCCGCCCGCCGCGGCCTGCATCCGCTGGTTTCGGCCGCCGCCATCGCGGTCATCGTCATGTGCTCGGTCGGCGTCGCCGCCGTGCTCGGCTGGCTGCCCACGCCGTCGGCTACGCCGCACCCCGAGGATCCCGCGCTGGCGCAGGCGGGCCCCGAAAACGCCAACCTGGCGCCGGCCCAGCCTGGAGCCCCCGGCCAGCCGCAAGCCCCGGGCGCGCGGCCGCCCGCTGCCCAGGCGCTGCCCCAGG